>MLJW01000462.1_pt1 | contig 17874 bp, 13 predicted proteins | sample 888231 | NCBI WGS metagenome assembly MLJW01 (sample SAMN05788063, study PRJNA343431) | mine drainage metagenome | isolation source: sample collected from the inflow into an acid mine drainage treatment plant... | place: Germany: Lusatia, lignite mining district
GCCGCAGCGCGCGTTCCAGCGACGGCGGGTCGGCGCCGACGTAAACGCCGCGATGACCGAGGCATTCGCGCAGATCGGCGGTCACGACGACGGGCTTCTCCAGCGCGAAATACTCATAGAGCTTCAGCGGCGACGTCGTGCGGGCGATCTCGCCTGGCCTGAACGGAATCAGGCAGACGTCGAAGCCGGCGGCAGCGCCGGGAAGCTGCGCGTAGTCGATCGCTCCGCGGTGATGCACATTGCTTCGCCGCGACAGCCGCGGCAACGAGCCGCCGTAGTCGGCGCCGTAGAACACGAAGTCCACGTCGGGCATGCGCGCGGCGAGTTCGTCGATCGCTTCGAACCAGAGCCACGGCGCGATCACGCCGAAATAGCCGACGACGCGCTTGCGCGCGCCAACGGTGGGCGTCGCCACGCGCCGCGGCACGGCGCAGGCGGCGCGGTAATGCGCGACGTCGACCCCGTTGGGTACGTAGACGCAGGCGCTCGCGCCGCGCTCGGCCAGCGCCTGCGCGTGCAGCGCGCGCGCCGACGAGACGACGAGGTCGGCGCCGCCGCCCAACGCGGCGCGGCACAGGGCGTGCAAGCGACGCGCTTCGCGCGCGCCGCCGCAGATCGCCGGGTCGATGCAATCGATGTAGTCGTAGACCACGGCGCCGCGGCGGCGCGCCGCGAGCAGATCGCCGGCGTGTGCGTGCAGCGAGGTGCTGTAGAAGCAGCGCACCGCGCCGGGCAAGGCATCGGTGGCCGCGTCGCTGCACAGCCAAAGGCGAGGCTCGACTTCGCGCAGCCCGGCGACTTCGGCGTCGAAGGTCCGGTAGACGACGAGGCAACCGAGCCGAGCCAGCGCACGCGCCATGTGGTGCGGCCGCTGCGGCTGCGCCATATACCAGTCCAGGTGCGGCTCGAAGATCACCAGCGGCGCGCGCGCCCGCGGCAGTACCGTGGCGGCGAAGGCCGCGAAGTCGATGTCGCCGGGACCAGGCCGGCGCGTCACGCGGCGCCGGCGCAGGCGGCGCACGAAGGCGTGGCGCCAGCCTTGCAGGCGCTCGCGCAGCGCCGCCGGCAAACGCCAGAATGCGCCGCGCACGCAGCGCTCAAACCACGGAGTCGGCCAGCGCATCGCGCGCCTCCGAACAGCTGCGGATCAAGCGCAGATACGCCGCGTAGGCGTGGCGGCTGTCGAGTTCCTGCAGCTCGGCTTCTGACAGGTCCGGGCGTTCGCCGGCGCGCGCCACGCGAATCATCGCCTGCGCCAGATCACGCTCGAAGCGCGGCGTCGAGCGCAGCGCGGTGAGGCTCCCGCGATACGCGCCGAAGTCGTAGTCGGGCGCCACCAACTCGAAGCCGCGGCGCCCGCTCATGCCGGCTATCCATCCCAGCGCCGGGGCGACGACCGGCACGTTGGCGACCACCGCTTCGGCGATCGCCAGGCTGAAACCTTCGAAAAAGCTCGCGGTGACGAAGGCGTCGGCGAGTTCGAGCCAGTCGTGCACCGTCGATACCGCGCCCAGGTAGCGCACCTGCCGATGCAGCTCGTGGGCGGCGATCGCTGCATGCAACTGCGCGAGCAGTTCGCGCTCGTAGCACGGGCCGACGATCAGCAAACGCGCGCTCGGGACCGCGCCGACAACTTGCGCGAACGCACGAACCGTCGCCAGGTGGTTCTTCTGATGGTTGATCGCGCCGACGTCCAGAAACACAAAGGCGTCGTTCGGCACCTCCTGGCGAGCGCGCAGCTCGTCGCGCCGGGCGCGCAGCCGCACGCGCCGCAAGGTCTGCACCGCAACGCCGTTGTGCACGACGTCGCAGCGCCGCGGATCAACGGCGAGCCTGGCCACGCTGTAGTCCTTCACGTGCTGCGACACCGCGATGAAGCGCCAGGTCAAGCGCGCGGCGCGCGCGAAGCGCTCGCGCTCGGCGGCGTCGAACCACAGGTAGAGGTTGTGGATCACCTGGACGAACGGAACGCCGAGCGCGTGGCATTCGTCGACGCCGCGCAGCGCGTAGTGAGCGAACACGACCCGCGGCGCCGCCTGGCGCAGCAAATCACGGTAGGCGCCGGCCTCGAAGTCGCGGCAGATGACCGTGCAGCCGGCTGCTCGAGCGCGTTCGACCGCTGCGCCGGCGCTGCCGTGCACCAGCAGCAGCAAGCTCCAGCCGGCACGCACGATCTGCTCGTTGATGTCGAGCACGACGTTCTCGAGGCCGCCGGCCTCGAAGTTCTCGACCTGGACCAGCACGTCGCAGCGCGGCACGGTGCACGGTGCCGGCAGCGTGCGCGAGCGCTGGCCGCCGAAGAACGCGACGATCTGCTCGGCGCCGCGGTCGCGCGCCTGCCGCAGCTTCGCATAGACCTCAAGGTTGCGCCGCGCCATGGCCAGGCGCTGCGCCTCGTCGGGCAGGCGCGCGTCGAGCAGCGCGTCGAGGCCCACGCATTCGAGGCCGAGTTGCGCGAAATCGCCGATGCGCGGCGAGTCGACGATCGGCACGATTCCGGCCGCGATGTACTCGACGAGCTTGGTCGGGCACGCCACGCGGTTGACGATGCCGTCGTCGCGCAGCACGAAACCGAAATGGCATTCGTCGTAGAGCTCGACCAAGGCCTCGTGCGACTTCGATTCGACGACGACGCGCGCGGCAAGGTGTGGCGCCAGCTGCGCGCGCAGCGCTTGCGGCTCGGAGCAGTACAGGCGGTGCTCGACCTGCCCGATGGTGCGCGCGATCGCGTCGAGCATTTTCGGCACCTGCTGCCAGCGCTGCAGCCCGCCGGCGTAGACGACCACGGGCCGCCCGGGCGGACGCGCGACCGCGCGCGGCGCAAAGGCCGGGAAAACCGGGCAGACGACGAACTCGGCGGCGAGGTCGCGTCGTATCTTGTCGCGGAAATAGTCCTGCATCGCTTGCGTGACCGCGATCAACAGCCCGGCGTGTCGAGCCGCGCGGAACTCCTCGCGTTCGTGCACGACGGCGTCGTGGAAGGCACCGAGCAAGCGGAATTCCTCGGCGACGGCACCATGCAGGTCGACGGCCTTGCGCAGCCACGGCAAGTGCAGCAGCCAGCCCCAGCGGTGCTCGCGCATGCGCAGCACGCTGTGGAAATAGACCTTGCGGCAGCGCAGCGCAGCGAGGATCGCAAGCGTGCCGACGGCGACCCGCCGTGCCCGGCTTCCGGCCACGCGCAGCACCAGCACGCGCGGCTCGGGAACGTCGTACCAACGCGCACGCCCGGGCAGCGCCGCGCTTTCGATGTAAATGCGCCAGCGGTCTCGAAACAGACTGTCGATGTAGCGGATGCGCTGGAAGTATCCATCGCTCTCGCGCTCCGCATAGCAGTAGCCTCCGAAGAACACGATGCCGCGCAGTCCACGCACGACATGCCAGCCGCGGCGCACGAACCAGCGCAGCCGGGCACCGGCGTGGCGCGGCACTGCCAGCACCGGCTGCGCTGGGTTCGCCGCGGTTGGCATCGACGTCGCGCTGGAAGCCTCGAGCCGGCGCTCGACCGCGGCATGCAAGGCCTGAGCCCACGCGTCGAGGTCGCCGAGCAGCGCCGCGGCCGCCGCTGCGTCGGGCCGCGCGAGCAAGCGGCCGGCGCGCCGGCGCAAGCTTGCCCAGCGCGTGTTCAAGGCGCCGCCGCGCCCTCCGCGAAGCGCGCGCACCAGCCAGGATGCGGGCGACTCGTCGCTGCGCGCGTCGAGCTCGTCGATGTATGCGGTGATCGCGCGCTCGTGCAGCGCCAGCAGCGGCCGCTGCAGCGCGCGTTGCCCAGTCTCGGAGCGCAGCGCGAACGCGAGGTCGGCCGTATACGACAGCAGTGGCTTTTCAGCTCGATGCCGCCAGCGCAATCCGTGCTTGGCTTCGAGGTGGGCTCGATTCTTCGCCGCGTGCGCGTTGAAACGTTCGAACGCCAACGCGCCGAACGAGCCCGACCCCCAATGGTGGAGGTAGACGTCTCGTGCCAGCACGATGCGCTTGCCGGCCGCTCGCGCACGCAGGCAATAGTCGTCATCCTCGTAACCGCCGGGAAAGAAGGTCTCGTCGAGCAGGCCGACGTCGGCGAATACCGCGCTGCCGAGCACGACGCAGAAAAAGGTCACGTCGCAGTCGACCGCGTGGCCGCGCCACGCGGCGGCACGCCGGCGCGCGAACTCGGCGACGCGGGCCAGCGCCTGCGGCTCGACGCGCTCGGCTTGCGCATCAAGGCAGCGCGCGGGGTCGAGCGTGTAGTCGATCGGCACGGCCTGTTCGCTGTCGGCGCGATGCGTGACCGCGCTGACGAGGTCGCCGCCGGCGTGCAGCAGCCGGTCGATCCAGCCGTCGCTGACGAGCACGTCGCTGTTGAGCAGGCAGACGTGGGTGATCGACGGGTCGGCCAGGAAGCGGCGAATGCCGACGTTGTTGCCGGCGGCGAAGCCGAGGTTGCGCGGCAACTCGACGTAGCGCCAGCCGAGTTCGGCCGTGTGCTTTGCCATCGCCGACGCGATGTGCGCGCGCTCGTCGGGGCGAGACGCGTTGTCGACCAGCATCAGTTCGTAGTCGACTTCGGTCGCGGCCTGGCGCACGCTGGCCAGCGCCATGCGCACCATTTCGTGCGCGTTGTACGAAACCATCACGATACCGACTTTTTGCGGTGGAATCGTTGCCTCTGGCTCGCGAATACAAAGCATCACGCGGCTCCCTTATCAAAACACCGTGTTGCGCATATGGGCAACCTCACGGGCAGCGCAGGTTTGACCCAATGTCAAAACAATGTTTGACTGGAGCTCGGATAAATAGTTCCCGCACCCGCTTGCTAAGCCCTGTTGCCGATCGTATTCGGCAGGGCATTAGCCACGCGGCACTCGCGGAGTTTGACGCGCGTTATTCCGGCGGGCCGAGGCCGCCGCGCCGGGTCAACCCAGCGCCTCGATTCCGGCCAGGGTCCAGTCGCCGCCGCCCGCCGGGCGGCTCAGCTGCCAGACTTCGCGCACCGGCTGCGCGCCGCCCCAGCGGCCGTCGCGCACCAGCCCGGCGAACTCGACGCTGGCGCGTTGCTCGCCATCGAGCGCGCGCAGCTCGAGCAGCAGCGCCTGCAGCGTGACGATTTCGGTACGGCCGCCGCCATGGGCGCGCGCAGCGAGCGCGACCTGCAGGCTCGCGTAGAGCTCAGGCGCCGTACTGTCGCGAAACGGCCCGAGGTCGCCGGCGTCCCACGCCTGGCGCAGATCCAGGTAGCGCTGGCGTACCTGCGTCAGGAAGGCGGCCTCGTCGAAGCCGTCGGCTCGCGTCCGGCTCGCCGTGGCCAGCCCTTCGAAGCGTTGCGCCGGCTGGTACGACTCCTGGCCGAGCTGGGTCAGGTCGTAGCCCGAGCCCCAGTCACGCTGCGGCGTACGCGGGGTGCGTCGCGCGCGCCACAGCAGCAGCCACAGCGCGACGCCGGCGAATGCCGCGACGGCGGCGGCATAAAGGAAGATCGGATGGTTCATCAACTGGCAAGCGTCGCGTGGTGCATTGAGCACGATGCTCGCAAAGGGCTTGCCGCCTGTCCATCACCTGAACGCAGATAAATTGCGGATGTGTCAGATTTTCACACCAATATGCAGCGCCACCACGCCGGCGGTCAAGTTATGCCAGTGCACCTGGCTGAAACCGGCGGCTTCCATCATCGCCTTCAGCGTCGGCTGGTCGGGATGCTTGCGTATCGACTCGGCCAGGTAGCGGTAGCTGTCGGCGTCGCCGGCGACCATGCGCCCGAGCCGCGGCAGCACCTTGAATGAATACCAGTCGTAGGCGCCGCGCAGCGGCTCCCACGGGCGCGAGAACTCGAGCACCATCAGCTTGCCGCCGGGCTTGAGCACGCGATGGAACTCGGCCAGCGCGCTCTCCTTGTGCGTCATGTTGCGCAGACCGAAAGCCACGGTGACGCGGTCGAAGCTGGCGTCGGCGAACGGCAGCCGTTCGGCGTCGCACTGCGTGGCCGGCACGCACAGGCCGGCGTCCTCCAGCCGCGAGCGGCCTTCGCGCAACATCGACGCGTTGATGTCGGTCGACACGACCATGCCGGCGTCGCCGACCTGGCGCGCGAAGGCGCGGGCCAGATCGCCGGTGCCCGACGCGATGTCGAGCACCTTGAAGCCGGGGCGCACGCCGGCCAGCGCCACCGTGAACGCTTTCCAGACACGGTGCAAGCCGCCGCTCATCAAGTCGTTCATCAGGTCGTAGCGCGGCGCCACCGAGTCGAACACGGCGGCGACTCGGCGCGCCTTGTCGCGCACCGGGACGTCCTCGAAGCCGAAATGGGTGGTGTTTTCAGTGTTCATGGTGGTGTCCATGGCCCGCGCGCTTCGCTGCGGGCATCGGTTCGTCGCGGTCGCGCCCGGCCTCGGCCAGTCGGCGCTCGTAGTCCTGCCAAAGCCGCTGCTGGTCGACGCCGAGCTCGTACAGGTAGGCCCAGGTGTAGATGCCGGTGTCGTGGCCGTCGGAAAAGCACGGCTGCACCGCGTAGTTGCCGACCGGCTCGAGCGCGTCGATGCGCACGTCGCGCTTGCCGGTCTGCAGCGTCTCCTGACCGGGGCCGTGGCCGCGCACTTCGGCCGACGGCGAATACACGCGCAGCAGCTCGAAGGCGATGCGGAAGGTCGCGCCGTCGTCGAACGCGACTTCGAGCTCGCGCGAGCCGCGGTGCACGGTCAGTTGGGTCGGGGTGGGATCGGGGGGCGTCGTCGCCATCGTCGTCTAGCCTAGCTCGGCGTCAGGGTTGGCCGTCATTATTACGCGGCGGCCGGTCCTGCGCGCCGCAGCCGCCGGTTAACATTGGTTTCACGCCTGGATGGGCGGCAAGAAAGGAGCTGACGATGCGATGCCCCCGGACATGGCGCTGGACGGCCCCGATGGCGGGCTTGCTGCTGGCGTGCGCGGCGCCGGCGCACGCCGCCTTGGGCCGTCCGGCCGACTCGATTCCCGCCGACGGCACGCCGACGACGCAACGCGCGCTGCAGGCCACCAGCGCCGGGGTCAGCGCGCAAAGCGTGGTCACGCCCGACGGCGTGCTGGTCACCGAATACGTCAGCCAGGGCACGGTGTTCGCGGTGACGTGGCGCGGGCCGGTGATGCCGGACCTCAACAGCCTGCTGGCCGACGCGTTTCCGTCGCTGCGTGCGTGGCTGGCCGCGCATCCGGCGCCGCCCAACCGGCCGATCCGCATGGACACGGCGCAGCTGGTCGTCCACGCCGGCGGCCACATGCGAGCGTTCCAGGGCGTGGCCTATCTGCCGGCGCAGGTTCCGCCCGGCTTCGACATCACCCAACTGGCGAACTGACGTGAACGCACCGACCCTGGCAGTGCTGCCGCGGCTGGCGCTGGCGGCGGCCGCGGCGCTGGCGCTGGCCGGTTGCGGCGGTGGCGGCTCGAGCACCACCACGACGACCACGACGACCACCCCGACGACGCCGACGACGCCGACGCTGGCGTCCAACCAGCTCGCGGTCACCGTCGAGCAGGAACCGAACATCACCAGCTACATCACCGCGAACACGCCGTACGCCACCGTCAGCGTTTGCGACGCGGCGGGCAACTGCAGCACGATCGACCATGTGCTGGTCGATACCGGCTCGTACGGGCTGCGCGTTTTCGCGTCGGCGATCGGCAGCAACGTGCAGCTCACGCCGATGACGTCGACCGCGGCAGCGACCGCCGGGCAGCCGATCGGCGAGTGCGCGAGCTTCATCTCGTCGTCGGTCTGGGGGCCGGTTCGCCTGGCGACGGTGCACATGGGGTCGATGAGCGTCAACCAGGTACCGATCCAGGTGCTGGCCGATCCGGCCTTCGTGGCGGCGACGACGGTCGAAAGCGGAACCACCCGCAGCGTGTGCGCCAACGCCACGGCGTCGGCCAGCGAGCAGCAGTTCGGCGCCAAGGGTGTGCTCGGCGTCGGCCTGTTCAAGAACGACACGCAGCTCTACTACGCCTGCACCAGCTCGAGCTGCACGCGCGTGACGCCGCCGCAGCAGGTCGCCAACCCGGTGGCGGCGCTGGCCGGCGACAACAACGGCGTGATCCTGTCGCTTCCGGCGGCCACTTCGGTGCAGGCTTCGGTAACGGGCGTGCTGACCTTCGGCCTCGACACGCAGAGCGACAACATGCTCGACGGCTACACCGTGCTGCCCGCGACGTCGAGCGGCGACCTCACGGTGACGATGAACGGCGCCAGCTACCCGGCGAGCTTCATCGACAGCGGATCGAACACGAATTTCCTCGACCTGCCGTCGGTGCCGGTGGACTCCAACGGCTTTTACGCGCCGACGCAGGTGACGAGCTACCCGGCCACGCTGAGCGGGGGCGGCGCCAGCTACGCGTCGAGCGTCACGGTGGCCGCCGTCAGCCCGCAAACGCTGGGCGTCGCGGTGTTTCCGTATCTGGCCGCGCCGTCGGCGTCATCGCAGTCGCTGGACTTCGGGCTGCCGTATTTCTACGGCAAGTCGATCGCTTACGCGATCGACGGCGCGACGACTTCGCACGGCACCGGGCCGTACTACGCGATCCACTGAAAAAAACACCCGGGCCGCGAGGCCCGGGTCAATTGCACACTCTCTGAAAAGAGCCGGAAACGGCTCAGTGACATTCTGAAACTTTTCTTGCACCTTGTCCAGCCGCGGCGGCGTGATTTGCGCATCAAAATCGCGTAAGCCTTTGACTTTCCGCCCGGGTCCACCGAACATTCAGGGAAAACCCTAGGCCATGCGATGGACAAGCACTACCTGACTCCGCTGTTCGCCCCGCGCTCGATCGTCGTCTTCGCCGACGACAGCACCGCGCAGGCTCGCGCGCTGCGCGACGCGCTCGACCCCAAGCTGTACAAGGGCCATGTGCAGTTCCTCGACGTCGCCGCCAGCGGCACGCTCGAGCAGCTCGGCAAGTCGCGCGCGGATCTGGCCATCGTCGCGCTGCCGCCCGAGCAGGTCGCCGGCGCGCTGGAAATCGCCGGGCGCATCAACTGCCGCACCGCGCTGGTGCTGTCCAGCGGCATCGACGCGCAGCAAGCCGAAGCGCTGAAGGCGATCGCGCAGCGTGAGGACATGTATCTGCTCGGACCCAACACGCTGGGCTTCCAGCGCCCGGCGCTCAAGCTCAACGCCAGCAGCGCCGGCCCGCTGGCCAAGGCCGGCCCGCTGGCGCTGGTGTCGCAGTCGGGGTCGCTGACCGCGTCGATGCTCGACTGGGCGCGCAAGAACGGCGTCGGCTTCTCGACCGTCGTCTCGGTCGGCCCGCATACCGGCCTGGACATTCCCGACGCGCTCGACTTCCTCGCCAACGACGCGGCAACGCACAGCATCATCGTCTATTTCGAAGGCATTTCCGACGCGCGCCGCTTCATGAGCGCGCTGCGCGGCGCCGCCATCGCCAAGCCCGTCATCGTGCTCAAGGCCGGGCGCAAGCCGGCCGGCAACGAAGCCGCGCAAACGCACAGCGGCACCATCGTCGGCAGCGACGACGTGTTCGACGCCGCGCTGCGCCGCGCCGGCGCGGTACGCGTGCGCTCCTTCGTCGAGCTGTTCTCGGCCGCCAAGTGCCTGGCGTCGCGCTACCGCCCGGTCGGCCGGCGCTTCGCCGTCGTCACCAACGGCGGCGGCCCCGGCGTGCTCGCCGCCGACTGGATCAACGAAATCGACCTGCAGCTGGGCAAGCTCTCGGCCGAGGCCGCCGCGCAGCTCAAGCCGCAGCTGTCGCCGCTGGCGTCGCTGTCCGACCTGATCGACCTGGCCGAGGACGCCACGCCCGAGCACTACCGCGCCGCGCTCGAAGCGGTCAGCCACGACCACGCGATCGACGGCGTGCTGGTGATCCACTCGCCCAAGCTCGACGCCGACCCCAGCGCCGCGGCGCGCGTGGCCGCCGAGATGCAGACCAAGATGGGCAAGCCCATGCTCGCCTGCTGGATGGGCGACGCCACCGTCGACGAGGCGCGCGCCATCCTCAACGGCGCCGACATACCCAGCTTCCGCACGCCCGAGGCGGCGGTCGGCGCGTTCGGCAACATCGCCACCTTCTACCAGAACCAGCAGCTGCTGCAGCAGACGCCGCCGCCGCTGTCGGCGCTGCAGCCGCCCGACGTCGAGTGCGCGCGGCTGATCATCGAGAGCGTGCTGGCCGAGCGTCGCCACGTGCTGACCGAAATGGAATCGAAGGCGCTGCTCGCCGCGTTCCACATCCCGGTCACCCACGCCGCGCTGGCGCGCAACGCCAACGAGGCCATGCTGCTGGCCAGCCAGATGGGCTTCCCCGTCGCGCTGAAGATCGACAGCCCCGACATCGCGCACAAGAGCGACGTGCAGGGCGTGGCGCTCAACGTGATGAGCGGCAACAGCGCGCGCGACACCTTCGACGACATGATGCGCAACGTCGCGCGGCTGCAACCCGGCGCGCGCATCAACGGCGTCACCGTGCAGCGCATGGCGCGCGCGCGGCGCGGCCGCGAGGTCTACATCGGGCTGGTCAGCGACGCGCCGTTCGGCCCGGTCATCGTGTTCGGCGCCGGCGGGCTGATGATCGAGCTGATCGCCGACCGCGCGATGGAACTGCCGCCGCTGAACCAGTTCCTCGCCCACCGGCTGATCGAGCGCGCGCGCGTCGCTGAGACGCTGGGCGCGTGGCGCGGCGCGCCGGCGGTCGACGTCGAGGCGATCGAGCGCATCCTGCTGCGCGTCTCGGAAATGGTCTGCGAGCTGCCCCAGCTGCGCGAAATGGACATCAACCCGATCATCGTCGACGAGCACGGAGCGATCGCGGTCGACGCGCGCATCGTCGTCGGCGCCGCGCCGCTGACCGTGCACGGCCACGCGCCGGCCGGGCGCTACGGCCACCTGGCCATCCTGCCCTACCCGGCCGCGCACACCGAGCTGGTGCCGCTGCCCGGCGGCGGCGAGTACCTGGTGCGCCCGATCCGCCCCGACGACGCCGAGATGCTGCAGGACATGGTGCAGCGGCTGTCGCCGGAGAGCCGCTACTTCCGCTTCGTCTCGTCGCGCAACGAGCTGCCGCCGGCGATGCTCGCGCGTTTCACGCTGATCGACTACGACCGCGAAATGGCGCTGGTCGCGGTGCAGCGCATGCGCCGCGCCGACGACCCCGAGCACACCACCGAGCGCATCATCGGCGTGTCGCGCTACGTCACCAACCCCGACCGCACCAGCTGCGAGTTCGCCCTCGTCGTGTCCGACGAGTTCGCCGGCAAGGGCATAGGCTCGCGGCTCATGCAGGGCATCATGGACGTGGCGCGCGAGCAGGGCCTGAAGGAAATCGACGGCCTCGTGCTGGTCAACAACCCCGGCATGCTCAAGCTGATGAAGTCGCTGGGCTTCTCCATCCAGGCCTACCCCGAGGACCCCGACTTCAAGCTCGTCACCCACGCACTCTGAGCGCCGGCCCGTTCAGCCGCGGCGCGCGCCGAGCAGTGCCAGCACCCCTTCCAAATCACAGCCAGAAGCACTGTGGCGGGTTCGGATCGCTTGCTAGTGCGAGCTTGCCAATATACGGTCCGGACAGCTTCCGAAAGCCGCAGCGAACGCGGCATCCGCGTTCGCTGCGCCATACGCGTCGACAAATGCTTGCAGACCTGTGTGGGGTTCGATGCCCCGATTCCGGATGAGCAGGATGACATCGCACAGCCCCCGAAGGTCGTCCAGCATATGCGATGCAATGACCACTACGCCTTGCTGCCGACTCATCCAGCTGCGGATGCGCTGCGCCATCAACAAGCGGTAGCCGGGATCGACGCCGACGGTGGGCTCGTCAAGCAGCAGGCCCCGCAGTCGCGGAAGCGACAGCATGCACTCGAGATGCAACCACCGCCTTTCCCCCGCGCTCAAGCTCGCGCAACGTCGCTCGGCCAGCCCCTGCGCGCGCTCAGCCGCGGGCGGGTCCATCGTACGCAAAAGTTCGCGCCAACCCGCTGGCCCTGCGCCGCGATTGACCATGCCGAAAAGCTCCACACATTCCCCTACCGTCAGCATGCCAAATGCGGCCTCGTCCTGCCCGAGCAAACCCAACTGCCGAACCGGCACGAAGCGGCGGATATCACCAGAGTCGGGCCTGCGTCGGTCTGCGAGGAGTTGAAGCAGGCTTGATTTACCCGCACCATTCGGCGCCACCAAGCCATACACGGTGCCGAACTCAAGACCAAACTCGCAGCGATCAAACAGCCGCAATGCGCGATAGCCGAAACACAACGCATCAACTTGGATAGCAACCATTCCTAGTGTGTCCAACTCGGCGCCAATGAGGCCCGCCGCAACCCTGCGGCTCCGATGCCGCCTGCCACAGCAGCAAGCGCCACTGTTTCCAGCCCAAGCCACGATGGCCACGGGGCAGCGCCGAGTGCCCACTCGAGCCAGAGCCGACCCCATTCGATCGGATCGACATACTGCAGCATCAACGGCGCGCCCTCGCGCAAGCCATATGCCCCGCCGAGGCAGATAAACAGCAACCCGCTCAACAGCGACTGGGCCCCACGCACGCTCATCCGCGGCAACATCAACCCCAACACGGCGGAACAACACAGCGCGCAAACTGCGGCCGACATTCCAAGAATGCAGATATATTCGAGCGCGCTCAGCCAGAATCCGAACACCAACCCAGCCCCAACCAGAAACACAGCGACGCTCAGCAGCGCGCTCAAGGTCGTAGCCACGAAACTGGCTCCGACCAGCCGTGGCAGCGCAAGGCCAGCGACGCAGAACGACCTGAGAAATCCCGCTTCGCGGCGCCATATCAGATGCAGCACAAAGCCGAACAGCGCATGACTGAGCAGAACATAGCCCAGAAAGCCTGCGACAAGCGCGCGCTCATCCACCGCGCCGCCTGACCAGCGCATACGGTATAGCACGAAGAGCGTGAACGGCAGGACGCAATTCCAAACGAAACCGATACGTTCCCGGGCCTCCTCCAGAAAAAGCAACCACGCTATCTTCGCAACAAACATTTCGCAGCCTCGGGGATCAAGGAAACGGCAACGCCTGCAAGTTCAACTTTGCCAAGTCGGTCAAGCCACAGGCACTCGCGTAACCACACTTCACATTAAGGCCCCGGTCTGTTTGCATGTGAAGGAAAAAATCGGGACCGAAAAACTTTGCATAGTGGATGCCACCATCGCGCGCTTCGTAGCGCAACAGCCGCATCGCACTACGCCCTCGAATCCATTCCATGATTTGACCAGCCTCCAAGGGCACCCGCTTCACATATTCGGAGGCCCGTTCTCGAGTTACGCCACAAAACCATGGCTCAAACACACGAAATCCGCTTTCCACATTATTCTGCAGAAATCTTTGCATCATCAATTCCCCACCGCTCCGCGGCGTCGAATGGCGGAATATACTAAGCCAGAAGAATCCCTGCCACAGCTCTGCCACCGCCTTTTGGATGGCACTCGCCGGCGTAAGACTCGCCGATGCCGCGATAACACACGACGCTTTGCTGCCTCTTCTTTCACTCAAATAAATCGCAACAACAACATAACCCGGAAGCTCGCCGATCGGCTCTATAAACCTCACCACGCCAGACCGGCGCATCATGGATAGCAATCCTGCCCCATCGCCCAGCGAGACCTCGGACTCATCAACAATGAGCTCAACCTCGGCCTTTTGAGCTAGCCAGCTTGCTACTAACCGCTGCCGCTCGATGAATTCGAGCATGGCGTTTGCTCTAGCCATATTTCGGTTGCGCCCGCACGCCGACCCGCAGCTATCCGATATCGGGACGAAGGCACGGTCCGTGGACACGCCAAGTGAAAGCAGCGCGCGTGGCGCAAAAGTCCATTCACCCACCGCACATTCGAAAACCCGAGTCAATTCAAAACAATGTTGCTCCACCCGCCGCCGAGCCACGCCACTTAGCTGCGTCAATGCATCCAGGAATTTTTTTCCTAGCTCCGGCGGGTTAATATCCAGCAAGCGCCCTGCAGCATGAATTGCCACATCGTCACGAAAGTGCATGCGCTCCAGGAATTCTCCAATAGCGCAACCATTTCCAGACCTTCCACTCGCAACGCCCGACGCGGCATCCATTACGGGGTGCCGCGCATAGATCCACCGCCCGCCGCATCGAATCGGCACATTAATAACGCTGCAGCGATCTGGGCGATAACTATACAGGGCAAACATGGCTCACTTACATCCTAAGGGAATGGACTAGGAGCGAGGTTCTCCAATATGCGCTTGCGGCCGACCATCTTCAACAGCCACGAACGATTCGCCGCGAAATCCCACCCCGTCACCAATCCGAACGGAAGCCCCGGCGCAACAGCCTTTACAACCTTCCACTCCGATGGCCTACGCGCAGTATAACGATAGATATAAATCGGGCCCGCGTCACGCATAAACTCGCGCGCAGCAGACCTAAACGATCGCTCCTTCTCGGCGCCAGCACACGTCGCGCGCATTTCGTACAGATACGGAAATACATCCGCTGGCGCGCGAGTCGCGGCCCGCCGATACGTGGAACTTCGCCACTCGTCGCCGCGGTATGCGATACCCAGGCTTATGGCTTCTGAAATCGACCGCTGCACGGCGACCTCAAAGCACGTACTCGCCGAGCATCCCATACCAAAGCGCGGCTCGCACTCAAATCCGTCGACAATTGAAAATATCACGTAAAACGGGACTTGAAATGAAATATCGAATAACTCCACGCGAAGACCAGCACGTATACAGTAATAAGCCACCTTGTATTCGGATAGCGCCCCACCCAACTCAAAACGCCGCCGCGCTGTGCGGCCTAGCCACATTGCAGCGAGGCAACTCTTTTCCACCAATTCCAGGAATGCGCCACGTATAGCGAGTCGCTCATCAAAATGCGCTGCCGTTCCCGTCGTGTCGGGCGCCGGATAATATCGCTGGGCACCTTCTCGCGAGAAATACAGAAGCTCTTTTGGCACCCAGCTTGTGGCCTGCGACAGGAGCTCCGAAGCGAGCACGCATTCCATTTCACCATCGAGCGCTTTCAAGCTGGTTCGCTGCTCGCTCAAAAACGGCTCCCAAACCCTTCGAAAGGTGCCTTGCTCAGGATAGGCGATCTCCTTCAATTTGATAGCCCTTAGCTTGTGGATTTTTGCCGTAACCATTGCAAGACGCTCGATTTCTTCGCCTAAGAACGCGCGGAACGCTTGTGCTCGTGATACCCCACCGCCACAAACGGGTATCGAACACGATCGCGCCCACCCATTCCGCGACACGTCAACGAATCTTTTGAATTCGTAGAACTGCGGCGCAAGCGCTGCACAGCACTTAAACGAGTTCCTGTTTTTCATTGAGACGAACCCCCACGAACTGAACACACAGCGGCAGCAGAACCAGGGGATTTAAGGCGAGATATTTGCATAACCCGAGCTCTGAAAAGCGCGAATAGGGTAGCGTTGCCAAGCCAGTCGCCGTGGCAACAAGATCCGCCTGCTGTAGTGCACAGCCAACCTCGATCACGGCGTGGCGGTAGCCTCGATATTTATATTTCACGATCGAGCGCGCAAGGTGCGCAAGGTATATGATAACCAGCGATGGCGAGCCGATCTTGCCTGCGCTGCTCAGCAAAAAAGTCGCGCACCGAGCGGCCTGCGTGCCATCGGCGATCTTTTCTAATGAACGGCTTCTCGGCAGCACATGGTAAGCCCCGCCTGGAACTCCAGTGATTCCTGCGTTCAGCGGAAGCAACACGATCTCGACCGGGTATAACCCCCCGGCTGACGGATAATTTCTATGCCCTTGCGCATCCCGCGCAAGGAACGCACTTGCTATTAGTCGGTCAAAACTTGCACGACCGATTGCGAGTCGCTCGAAATTCCTACAACTTCCTTTGCGCGAGAGCGCGCCGGTTGCGCCATGCCCCTCGATCTTCAATTCCGTGGAGGCACCATTCAGGATGAATTCGCAGTCCGCGAATTCGATCTGCGCCAAGAGAGCTTTCCACTCAGCAGAATCCCCGCCGGGATCATCCAAAAGACTGCGGAGCGACAAGCTCGATCGCGCATGAAAGCCCAAGCACGCGTCGACCACGTCTTGCGGAGCTGAAATTTCGGCAGTAAACCAAATATCCGCATGCTGCGTTTCCATTCGCCCCCCTATGCATAACAATCGCAAAATTCCCAATGCACGATAGGTGAGCGCTCGCATTCACCAGTTGTAAGATCAACGGAAAGCATCATTTCCGACATTTCGTTTGCGGGCAATGGATGGATTCCGGCCGCACAGAGCGCGGCCGCCGCGATGTGATATTCAATCAAACCCCACTGGGCGGGCGACGGCACCATCGCATTGCGCATAAGAACGCGTTCCTTCAAAATATACGCGCTGTAATAGAACCAGCTACGTTCAACGCCCGCAGCGCGCGCGGCGTGAATTTTCTTCAGTCGCCCCATATGGCAAAAGTGACACGGCGTTCCCTCGCTCGGGCGAAAGGGTGCATCAATATATAAGGTCTGCTCTACCAGATACGCGGTAAGATAGATATTTTTATCGCCCATTGCGTAGATTTTTCGCACCATATCCTCGCGGTAATTTTCGAGGAAGCAAACCACGAGTGACGCCGCCGCTTCAGGTGTACACCCTTCGTCGAGACAAAGCAGCGTGGTTTCTCGGTAGCGAGACAGCTCCATTTTGACGTGCCGCAGATTACTCACGCGGTCTGCAAACAGCGCAAACTTGAGGGTCGCAACGGACTCGGGCAACTTGCGCGCTACGCGCAATACGTCGCATATATAATCAAAAACCTCGGACCGCGCGCTACCGAACACATCGAGACGTGAAAATAGTTCGCGGCGCTCGATGACCGAGCACTCAAGCTCATTGAGTTGCCGCAGGACGTCCGCAACCCTGCCGTCGTCGATTCGAAATGCACCACCACGGCTGTATAACAACGTGACGCCCGCGCTTGTCGTGCCAAGTTCGAAGCGCTCGATCAACATCGCACTCATTGACGCATCCTCGGCGTATGATCAGAATTGACGTTTTTTGCAGCAACTTTTTTCTTTTACAGAAACTGCTCATCGACAACCGTGCGGCTGGATCCGCAACAACTGCTACTGCTGCTACACGCGCTTCCTCCACCGGCGAACAGCTCACCGGGAATTCGCGTTATAAAAATTGGGGTTGCGTACGATTTTTTATTATTGTCGAGCCCGTCCTTACCGATAATTTCAAGCTCTTCGCAAATATTAATCTTCTTGTTGTGGGCGAGGCCCATGGGTAAATTGTCGACTCCGGGCATCACGGCGGACTCGCGGCGCGATGGGCTCGGTGCTGCTGAATTTGCATACATAATAAAATCTCCATCAATTCACAATGATGTGCCGACGGCAGGCGCGCCGCAGCGGGGACGCGCAATGGCTGGAAGCGCGAGCGCGCAAATAAAGCTTAGACTTTCACCGATGAAAGACAAGAACCCCTAAGGCTCACGCAGCTACAAGCCGATACGGCGCCACCGACTTTGTCGTCGTGCGAGCGCAGGCGAAGGGTCTTTTTGTTAATCAAATCTGGCGGCACAATGGCGCAATGACGGTCGTCATGGCTGCAAAAATTTTTTAGTGAGCCAGGCATGCGGGAGGGAGTGAATCGACGATTGCGCTTCCCTCGGGCTAAATGGAGCCGAGCCGAGCCGAGCCGAGCACGCCGAGCTGTTGCCGCTGCCCGACGGCGGCGAGTATTTGGTGCAGCCGGCCCGCCCCGACGACGCCGAAATGGCGCTGGTCGCGGTGCAGCGTCTGCGCCGCGCCGACGACCCCGAACACACCACCGAGCGCATCATCGGCGTGTCGCGCTACGTCACCAACCCCGACCGCACCAGCTGCGAGTTCGCCCTCGTCGTGTCCGACGAGTTCGCCGGCAAGGGCATAGGCTCGCGGCTCATGCAGG
>MLJW01000463.1_pt1 | contig 17837 bp, 12 predicted proteins | sample 888231 | NCBI WGS metagenome assembly MLJW01 (sample SAMN05788063, study PRJNA343431) | mine drainage metagenome | isolation source: sample collected from the inflow into an acid mine drainage treatment plant... | place: Germany: Lusatia, lignite mining district
GCCGTTTTGCCGAACTGGATGGCTACACTGCCGAAGCACGCGCCGGGGAACTGCTTGCCGGCGTGGGCATTGCCGCCGACCAGCAAACCGGTCTGATGAGCTCGGTCGCACCAGGCTGGAAACTGCGCGTGCTGCTGGCTCAGGCGCTGTTCGCCGACCCCGACATTCTGCTGCTGGACGAGCCTACCAACAACCTCGATATCAACACCATCCGCTGGCTGGAAGACATCCTCAACAACCGCAACGCGACCATGGTGATCATCTCGCACGACCGCCACTTTCTGAACCAGGTCTGCACCCACATCGCGGATGTCGATTACGGCCGCATCCAGATTTATCCCGGCAATTACGACGACTACATGGAAGCATCGACCATGGCCCGCGCCCAGCAGGCCAAGGACAACGCAAAGGCCAAGGACAAGGTGATCGAACTGCAGGATTTCGTGCGCCGTTTCTCCGCCAACAAATCCAAGGCGCGCCAGGCCACCAGCCGCGCCAAGCAGATCGAAAAAATCAAGATCGAGGACATCAAGCCATCTTCACGCCAGTATCCGTTCATTCGCTTCGAGTATGACGACAAGGAAAAGCTGCACCGGCAGGCAGTGGAAGTCCAGAAGCTCAGCCACGGCTTCGACCACACCCTGTTCAACGATCTCGACCTGATGATTGACGCCGGCGAACGCGTCGCCATCATCGGCGAGAACGGCGTGGGCAAGACCACGCTGCTGCGTTGCCTGGTGGGCGAACTGCAGCCCAATCACGGCCAGGTCAAATGGGCGGAAAAAGCCCGCCTCGGCTATTTCGCCCAGGATCACTCGGCATTGTTCGATACCGACATGCTGCTGTTCGACTGGATGAAGCAATGGACCCAGGAAGGCGACGACGACACCCTGGTGCGCGGCATGCTGGGTCGCCTGCTGTTCTCCGGCGACGATGTGAAGAAACCCGTGCGCGTGCTGTCCGGCGGCGAACAGGGCCGCATGCTGTACGGCAAGCTGATGCTGGACCGGACCAATGTGCTGCTGATGGACGAGCCCACCAACCACATGGACATGGAATCGATCGAATCGCTCAACACCGCGCTCGACAAGTACAAGGGCACGCTGATCTTCGTCAGCCACGACCGCGAGTTCGTGTCGTCCCTGGCGACGCGCATCATCGACATCAAGCCGGATCGCGTGGAGAACTGGGTGGGAAATTACGAGGATTACCTGGCAAGCCAGGGGCTTGGCTGAGCAGGCTGAAGTCGACATTCAGCAGGATCCGGCTTTTTACCGGCAGGCCTGCGCGTTTTGCAGGGCTGAACGGCACAAAACGGAAGGCGTTCAATGCCGCCTCGTCGAATATGCCATGCGGGCTGGCATCAATCACCGCCAGCTGCCTTACCTGTCCGGTTTCATCGATCAACAGCAACAGCCGCACCCAGCCCTCAAGATCGTGCGCCATGGCGTGCGCCGGGTAGCTTGGCCGTACGTCCTGCATCGGATGCGGCTGTTCGTCGAGCTCGGCCGCGAGGAAATAATGATCCCCCACGCTCGCCTCCCACGCAAACGTGAGGGCCTGCCGATGATCCGGACGCGCGCCGGCCTCTCCCCCTCCGGCTGCCAGACCGGACGGCGGCAACGGCAGCGTTGCGAAACGGTCCGTCGCGGCAGGAGCGTCCACTCCTGAATCGGGCCTGCGCGCAGTCTGCAGCCTGACCTCGAGGGCTGAGGACTGGAAAGCGTGGTCGGGCGTGCGCCCGAAGCCATGACCTGCCAGCAGCAGGCCATGAAACATCGCGGACAGCAGAAGAAATCCGGCCAGTCTATCCTTCGAATGCCCCCCCTGCCATCCGATCACTTGAGCCTCGCCATCACTGCTCCGGTTCCTGATACCAGTAAACTGCACGACCGACCCCGGCCTTGCCAATGTTCTCCGATGAGAGCGTGCCATCGGTGAAGCTGTAATGAACGATATTGCCGTCCAGAATCGCGGCCTGTCCATCGGAAGAAAAATCACGGATCGCATAATTCGAGATCACTCGCGAGTCTCCGGTGCCGATGACGCCGTTACGGTTTGTGTCCACTGCAATCGTCCCGTCTGCAGCACTGACAGCATACAGCTGGCCCGCTCCCGGCGGCAGGCAGGCCGAATTCGATCCCCTGGGGCTGTAAGTACCGAACCGGACCGTATTGAAATAGATGCTTGGAGAATTGACCAGTTTCTCCCCGCCATTTCTGGCCGGCGGCCCTGCAACGCTGCCGAATTCCAGTCGCATCATCCATCCGGCGGCGTTTTGCAGCGCCCGCATGGAAGTATTGATCTCATCGACATTGCCGGCCGCCCCGCCGGTATCGGGGATGGCGGAAATCAGCGGCGTATCGGTGACGTCCTTGATGGTGGAAGTCGAGACGTCCACGGCCGCTTGGTTGCTGCCCAGGCCAAGCGCAAAATCCTTGAGCATGAAAACCGCATCCGTCTGGTCGGTCCGCAACGGATTTTCACGGTCGCCGGTACCGACAAAAACGCCATCGTAGTGCTGCCCATTGACAAACTGACCCACCACCGCAGGCGGGAAGAACACCTTGAGGCGTAGCCAGGTGGGCGATGCCGCCGTCATGGAACCGGTCAGGTCGGCAAATTTGTGCACGCCCCAATTGCTCACGTTATCGATATCGAACCTCCACACCTGGCCGCCCAGGTCGCCGATGTAAAGTCGGTCGGCATATCCTCCCTGATCCTGATCGGTGTTGAGGGTCACGGCGTCCGAGGGAATGCTGTAATTCATGTCCGCCAGGGCAGGATAAGAGCCGCTTTCCGCCTTGGTGAATTTCTGGATCAGATTGCCGGTCGCCACGTTCACGATGAACACGCCTCGCCCCATCACGGTGTCCTTGTTGCCGATGACGTAAATCTGTCCATGCGCTGGCGATGCCGTCGTTGGCGCGACGGCAAAGCTGAACGTGCTCGGGCCGGTGACCGTGATCCTCTGGTCGCCGTTGTAACCGTTTTCAACCGCGCCGGAAACATGGACCGAATCGCCTGACTGGTATCCATGCCTTACAGGCACGGAAACGCTCGCCACGCCTGCGGCTTGCGTAATGCTCGCCTTCAGCATGTCATTGGGGACCGGATCGTAGCCTCCTCCGAACACCATGACAGGGTCGCTGATGGTACGCAGCCGGGTAAGCGACGGTTTGGACCAGGTTTCCCCCAGTTCTGAGATCGTCTTGCACAACGGGCCGGCACCTGTGCAATCGTTGCTGATTCTCCAGAGATATTTCGGCGCGAGCGGATCGGATACATCCAGGGCGTAATACGAATGTCCACCGCGCCGCAGGCCAAACACCAGATAGGCCTTGTCGCCGTCAGCCGCAACAATCCTGCCGTCGCCATTGGCATCGATGGTATAGACCACCGGCGAGCCATCAGCCACGATCAGGTGCTCCAGATTCGCCGCATTGTCCATCACCGAGGCAATCTTGGACAATGCATCTTCCGGCATGTAGGCCCAGGCTTCCCTGCCTGAAGTCGAGTCCACGGCGTGCAGCAAGCCATCGTTGCTGAGATAGAACAGGTATTCGATCTTCGTCGGCGGGTTCGCAGGATTCTGAGCCGCAACGAGCTGGTACAGCAGCAGCGCCGGCTGCGAGTGCAAAACGTCCTGATGCGGCCAGGCTCGCCAGGTCAGGCATGTTGAAGCGGCCGAGGTATTGAGGTCGCTACAGCGCGGATTGGCCGGTTCACCCCCACGCGCGTAATTGAGCACCGTATTTCTGCGACTGATCGTCATGCTGCTGTCTCCCAGCATCGCTGTGGTGATGAGGGGATTGTCATCCCGCAACTGGTTGCCGGATGCCGTCAGGTCCGTGCTGGGAGAAACCGCACCGACATAGGTATAGACCTTGCGCGTATTCGGCGAATTGCCACTGAGCATTTTCATCACATAGCCGGTACCGCCCTTGTTAGATGCGCCGCCATCTTCCTGCCCCGGGGTCGAATCTCCCCATAGGTTGACCGCAGCCGGATCCACTTCGGTCAGAAGGTCGCCAGTGAGGGGGTCCAGGCTCTGTTTCTGGATGTTCATGCGTGGCGACGCCGGCAGATAGGTTTGTCCAATCAGGCACAAAGGCAGCTGATTGCCGGAAATATCCGCGCCGCAGGCGTTCTGGTCGGTGCTGAACCGGTACTTTTTCACGGTTCCACTCCAGCTCTGGCTGAGCCTGGGGCCGAAGAACGCCAGGTACACTTCGTTACCGCTCTCTGCCCGGTTGTATGCCGAGACCGGCACGGTAGCCATCGCCATGGAAGGATTCCAGTCCCGGATCGATGCCAGGGATCCGGTCAGGGCCGTATAAAGCTGCGCACTGTCATCAGCGATAAAGTATTGTCCGCCTCCCTGATCGGCCGCATTTTTCAGCACGGCCGACGTACCTCCGGCAAAGCCGATGGCGTAGGTATTCACCGACTGCACGCCGGGGATGGTATCGCCCGCGCTGCCGCCTCCCGGAGACATGTCGCTGTGCGCCATGTAATACGCCAGTTCGTCCAGCCAGACAAAGTGCTGGTCATTCGAATCGGGAGGATCATAGGGATGCACGGTGCTGGCACCGCTGTATGCAGAGACACCATACTGACTGTTCGCAACCGGGTCAGCCACCTCATACCAGGTCAACGCAGCAAATCTATCCACCTGGGAAATCCTCGTCACCAGATCGGCTCCGTCGGCACCTGCCCCCGGAATCGTGACCTGGCTGCCGACGGCCAGAACCTCACCGGTGACCAGGTCCCGGATGGGTGTCATGTTCGAACCCATAAAATAATTGAAAGGTACAAGCCCCGGCGGACCCATCGTATAAGCATTTATTTTGCTGGAGAGCGGATTGTTGGTGGTCACTTCGAACTGCCCGGAAGGAGTGTTCGCATTGCTGACATCGCTGTTGGTGTCGGGGGAGATCGTGCCCAGATCGCTGGCGAAGGTCAGCGACTTCACGGCCGCATCCGCCGAACTGTCGTCCTCCGGACCGCCATCGGTCACCAGAATCACGAAATTCTTCTGGCAGGAAGCGGCGTTGCCGGGCGAGGGGTTGGCCAGCATGGGTGAGTTGTAATTGGTTCCGTTCCATGAGGTCGCGTCGAATCCATCCGACACCGGAATTCCCGATGCCGTCAGGGTCTGGAGGTGGCCATACACCGGCGCCTCGCCACGGAAATATTTATAGGCTTCGTACATGGTTTCGGTCAAGGGGGTGCGCGACGCGGCCGTCATCGCATTGATCCTGTTCTTCAGCAGTGCGCGATTGGCGTAATCCGGATCGCCGGCATCACTGCCCATGCGCGCCATGGCAAAGGCAATGTGCCCGCCTTCGTTATTGAATCCGGCATCGGTTTTGTTGAACACCATCAGCGCAAAACGCACGCCGTTGGCACTGGGACTGTCGATCAGTGCAGTCAGCGCGTCCTTGGCGATCTGCAAACGGGTCTTGCGCCCGATCGGCCGACAGGTGTCGGAGGCAAGAATGGCCCCGGTGGTGGTACGGATCGCCGCCGCCGGATCGTTGCCGGCACGGCACACTCTGGCGCCGAACTTCCAGTTGAGGTAATTGGCCGAATAAAGGTTGATCGCGGGAATATCGTGGTTCTGGTAAGCATGGGTGGAATCCGAGGTATAACTGTCATTGTCGCTGCCGGCGCCGCCTGCGTACTGATTCCAGCTGGTATTCCAGTCCGCCCGGTCGCTTGCGCTGTGCGTGTTGCGGATATAGGGGGGCCCTGCATCCCCGGTGCAGTCATGCACCAGATTCACCCCCATCGACACATGATCGTAAACGCCATAGGAACTCCCCCCCACCGCGACCGGGCCGGAGGTCGTGTTGCCGCATTGAATGCAGGCGCCGCCCAGTTTCACGGAACAGGTCGATGCCGTGTCGACTGCGTCGCTGCATCCGTCCGTGACATAACCGTTGGCGACGACCTGGGTATAACCAACCCCTCCCAGGCTTTGCGATCCGACCGCCGTATTGCTGCAGGCGCTGGTATCGTTGATCATCGGCGCATTCGGGCCAGGCGCAAGCACGCTGGGCGCCGTGCGGTAGGTTCCCTGGCAGGAGCCGCCTTGCCAGTAGTAAGTGCCGTCCGTCAGATCGGAACAGCCGGCACTGGCACTGTTGCCGGCAGTGACGTTGTTGTAGGCCACTCCGGCGATGGTCTGGCTGGCCTGCGCCGTATTGCTGCAATAATTTTCCCCGCCATTGACGGGGGCAGGGCAATTGAAGCCGCTGCAGGAACCGGTACAGGTGCCGCCATAATAATATGTACCGCCGCCGCCTTCGGCCGTCACCACCAGTTGCTGTCGTGCAGCGTCCCAGTGGCAGCCGGAATAATTCGCGCTGTCCACCCGGCCGCGCGCACCCACCCACCCGCAAGCGTAATTATCCCGGGTGTAGAAAATATCGTACTGGCTGCCGCTGCCGCTGTCGCAGGGCGCCGGATCGGGAACGGAAGCACAATCGCCAGGGTTGCCCGAACTGCACCGGCAGCTGCCGCTCTGGTTATTGCAATTATCCGTATTGCTGCCGCTGGTGGGGGTACAGGTCTGTCCCGGCACCCGGTCGATCAGGCGCGCATCGTTCCAGTGTATGCCCGAGCTCGCCGCGCAGGTGCGGGTTTTGGTGATGTTGTTGGCACCCACCGTCAGGCTGTTTGGCTGGCTGTAGTAACCGCCGGGCGGCAAGGTGTCGAGCAAATGAGCCCAGGCATTGGCAACGCTGGCCCGGGTGGACTGTCCTTGCGCGGAGAGAAAGCTGTTGACGACGTCAAGCTCGACACCATCGCTCAGCCGAGCGAGCTCCTGCATGCGATAGGCGAGGTTAGGCTCGCCTCCCATGTCGGGCTTGAGGTTGCTCCAGCCGGCATAGCCGCTGTTGCCATCCCGTCTGAGCACCGGGAATGCCGTCAGGCCGGAAACCGACACATCGCCTCCGGCCCGGTTGCGGTCACGATTCCCGTTCAGATAGCCGTTGTAGTATCCACCGGTCATGGCATCGGAGCCGGGAAAACTCTGGTCATCCAGGTGCAAATAATTTTCCCAGCGCACCCAGTGCTGCCCCAGCAGTTTGCCGTCGTTCTTGCCATAGGAGGAAGGTGCATAAACGGTTGATGGCGTCAGCGCATCGAGTGAACTGCTGCATTGATTATAGCTGCGGGCATCGACCCAGGGGCTGACCCAGCTGGACTGATATTGCCCGAAATAGGCGCCTCCCCTCTTGACTGGGTTACCAAGCGGGTTGGTGTTACCGAAGTCGGTCATCGCCGCCATACCGAGAAATTTGTTCAGGCTGAGGGAGCGCAGGCGGGGGTCGTTTTCGATGGCAGGGTCGGAGGATCCGGCATAGCCCGCCACCGGCACCCACCAGATGTCGTTATGCGATGCCGTCCACTGGTCCGGACTGCCGCCCACCGGCGAATCGTTAGACCAGGTATATTTGCGATAAACAGAACGCGGGCCCGGATCGGGCGGCACCGGGCCGGCACCGTCCGGGTCATGAATGCCGTTGGCATACGCCAACGTGCCTGTCCTCATGTTGCTCCGGTCGGCGTCGCTCGTGCCGTAAAACCAGCCCGAATCGTAACGGGTGGTATTGATGTCCGCCAGGTCTCGCGGCGGCACATCAACGCTCATCCCGTTCGCGTTGCCGCCAGCGATGAAATTGCCGCCCGAGGTTCCTGCCGTGCTCAGGCCGAGAGTGTAGTCCTGGGTGCTGATGGTCTGGATGTAAGCCGGGCTGTTCCACAGGTACTCGACATGGGAATCGTAACTGCCGGGGTCGTATTCGCGCCATGGCTCGCCCAGGTTCATCGAGTCCGAAGTGTCCAGCACCAGCAGCACGGCCGGCTCGGCCGTCGTCCCGCTCAAGGGTGCTGAAGTATAAATGTCCGTATCACGCGCCCGCGCGGCCGGCGCGTAAATCGAGAATGGAAGGGAAAATGCCGGATTGGCCAGCAACGCGATCAGCGCCCATGCCAGGCTGCGATTACCGCGGTTACCGGAGAAATGTTCATTGGACCGGTTTGTCATGCTGCACCTCGCCTTCAAATTTCATTCCGTCCTGCCGGCTCCCCAGGCCGACAACGGTGTTGATCAATCCGTGACCATGTTCAGTTACAGGACGCCACGCGCATGCTCACGCCCTGATGCAACACCACCGAACCGCCCAGCACACTGCTGGCTTCAGCCCGGATGTCCCGGTAAAGCACCTTGACGATGCCGTTTTTCTGCGAATCCGGATCCTGTGTGCAACTGTTTTCGCTGACAGGAAGCGTTATCTGGACACTTTCGAGCGCACCATACGAGGTTGCGGCAACCGGTGCGGTGGCCGCAATCCAGTCCGGCACCGCGCCTCCTCCGGGATAATTGATCTTATTGATATAGCTTTCGATTGCCGACTCCGCGTTGGACAGATTTCGCGCCCCAATCTGCCCGGATCCGCCGATCCTGAGCTCGACAATGCTGGTTCTGAGCATGGATACCGCAAGCAGCGTCATGATGACCAGCAGGATCAGGCTGGTGATCAACACCACGCCATTCTGCCGCCCCGATGGATGAGCGAACGATCGTCCGGAAGTCATTGCTGCAGCCTTTGTGAAAGATTGCGAACCTGGAAGGTTTGCGAAAAAACGTGACGGTGGTAACCGCAGTTCACCCCGGCCGTACAGGCAAAGGGCGCACTGCCATCTCCCATGTCGTAGGTCTTGCCGCTGTCGTCATGACCCGTAGAGGCCGTCAGCGACCTGGCCAGAACGGCCACCCGGATGGCCACCACACGATCGAAATCCGAGGCCAGAGGCGCTGCCACATAGGTATTGACATAACCATCGCGATTGGCCATGTTGACGTCGTCGAGTCCATACAGAACGCTGAAGCGCTCTATCCCTTCGGCTACCGGCTGTTCAACCATGGCCAGACCATCGAGCTCCTGGCGCACCAGTGTTGGAATCGCCTGGCCGCCATCGTCGCCGGCCCGGCATCTGGGGTCGGAAGTCGCGCTGGCCGCAGCGCCGGACGGACGGCTACAAGGGCGCAAGTAATAAGCCCTGGGCTGGTAGGGGAAGATTGATGCCGGAGTACTGCCATCCAGCTTGGCCAGCCATGGCGGATGAATGGGGTTGGCCATGACGAGGGGATAGTCGCTGCCATTGAACACAATGCCCGCTGCAGCCGTCGACTGCAGGTAAAGGACGTTGTTCAAGGGCGCAGTCACTTCCTGGCCTCCGGCACCACGCAGCACCAGAATCGGACTGCCCGCCAAAAAGTTCGCCGGATCGATGCAGGGCAGTGCGGCATTCGCCCCGGCCGCAACCAGACCGCTGTAGCCGAATACCGGGTGCTGAAAATCGGTCGCCCAGCCTGCGCCGCAGTCGTCACCGGTCGAAGCGGCGATCGGATCGGGGTCGGGGATGCCATCCTGATTGAGGTCAATGATGGCCACATTCACCACACCGAGCTTGCCGAAGAACCCCGCCATGCGGATGTCGTAGCCGATGGCATTGAGGGCAAACTGCCCGTTCTCCTGCATCCTGGAGAATTCGTCCTGTACCTTGAAATGACGCAGGCTACCGGACAGCATGCCGCCCAGGGCCAGCAGCAGGATCAGGCCTATGGCCATGGCAATCATCATCTCGACCAGGGTCAGCCCCCGCTGATATTCGATTTTTCGCATGCCTTCCATGGCTTTTCCTAGGGGCCCGATTGCGGTGTGCTCAGGCACAGACTGACCATCCGCCGGGTCGCATCATTTACCGCGACGACGCCTTGTGCATTCCTGTAGGAGTAAAGATTCTTTCCACAGGTCGACGGCAGCACATCGTTGCCCGCCGCATTCTTGCATACCTCGGACGATGGCGCCGTAGTGGGCTCACCACCCTGCCAGGACACGCTGACCATGAAACTGTTGGGTGTTCCTGCAATCGATTCAATACAGCCTCGTGCACGGATGATGCCACCCACCCTGTTGGCGCCAAACGATTCGGAAGAACCCGACAGCTGCTGATCCCACACGGCCAAGTCTTGCAGCGCCAGTTGCTGTGGAGAACATGAGATCACCAGACAGTCGACAGGTGAAACGAGATTGCCCCATCCCGGCATGGCGGATGAATCGGTCGCCCCCGTCACGTAGTTCGTCGCGGCGGCCGGGTTGGCACGCACACGTTCCAGCATGTCCTGCGCCAGCGCCAGTGCCTGCTGTCGCTGGTAAGCCTCATAGGATGCCTTCTGTCCCTTGACCATCAGGCCGGCAATCCCCAGCAGGCCGACTGCCAGGATGGCGAGCGCCACCAGTACTTCAAGCAGGGTAAAGCCCAGGGTTTTCATCATCAGCAGCCTTCGCCAGGATTCACTGCGGCATCAACGGAAACACGGCCCGCCGGGCTCAACAGGACTTTGCGCCCGCCAGAGGAACTCATGGCCGGAGATGTAAAAAGAATCCCTGCGACATTCTGGACTTCGGTCCCGGCGCTATATACCCGCAACCGGCCGTCGCCGCCGTAAGTAATGGTGTCGGCAACCACATTCGAGCCGGCACTATTCTTGGCACAAACCAGGACGGAACTATGCAGCGCCGGGTGGGTCCTGAGTATTTCGTCATTCGCGTCCAGCACCCCGACTTCACTGGCAATCTCTGCCGCTTCGCCCGCGTCCTGGCATGCGCCATCGGCGTTTGCGTCATGGCACTCGCGAAATACCGTCCAGCCACTGGCAAAACCGGCACCTGCGACCCCTATCCGCCCTCTGAGCGAAATTGCCTGCGCCCGCGCGTAGGCCAGATCGGCCACAAAATCGGAGGCGGCCGTCCTGACCCGCATGTTGGCAATCATGCTCGTATAGGATGGGCTTGCAATCCCCAGCAGAATTGCGAATACCGCCAGAACCACCATCATCTCGACCAGGGTAAAGCCGTACCACGGTGCAGAACGGCAACCATTCGGACCTGGCCGGGAGGGAGCAAGCGGGTTCATCATTGGGTACTCACGGAAGCCGTGATGTTGGTGATGACCAGCGTGCCATTGCCATCCATGATCCCGCCTGCCAACGGCGTAAGAGACATCTGGTATCCCGGCGGATTGGTAGTGATGACGAAGGCATCCACCGTGTAATAATTTGTCACTTCAGGTGGCGGCGGTATCCCCAGAGTCGCCAGGTCGGGAGCGTAAGTGTGGCCATCGAGAAAATACTGCTCCTGCCGTTGCGCGACATCCATCAGGAACTGCTCTCCGGATGCGTGATGCGCCCTGATCATGTACTGGGAATACTGCGGAAATGCCAGAACTGCCAGGATGCCGACAATCGCGACCGTGATCATCAGTTCGACCAGGGTAAAACCGGATCGCCTGGACTGGCTTGGATGGAGAGCAAGCTGTTGCATGCTTTTACCCCTTATCCTGAAGTTGATTTTATGCACGCCGCGAATGCAGTTGCAACCCAGATCAGACAAGTGGCTCATTTTTAGGAATGAATGGTTGGTAATTTACCTGATGCGCAAACAGGCGATCGGAAAGCCGAATACCTGCCCGACATGGCCGGTGTGGTGAAATTCGGAACGCCGCACACGCGCTCGTGAGGTCATGTGCCACCTTGGCATGACCACCCATCCACACCTGGTTCCAACGCGGAAATTGGAAACCTGATCCAACACGGCAAGCTTAACCAGCATTGGAAAAATTCAAAATAAGGGTCTGCACTTACTGATCCCGCCCCATGACCGACCAGCTGAAAATATCCTGTCGGCGCGGGTGCTCATCCCTATGGCAGCGACAGCCTCATCAATGTATGCTGATGGAAAAATTTCCCAAAAAGACCGTTGCAATGACAAGTGAACATACGCGGCTCCACGACGATGCCCTCGGCGTTGGTGAATCCATCATCATGGGCGTCGCCGGAACAGCCCCGGCGTTCAGTATTGCAGCAACCACAGCCACCCTGGTGGCGGCGGTTGGCTCGCTGGCACCGGCCACCCTGCTCTATTGCGGTCTCATCATGTTCGGCGTGGCGTTCGCCTACAACCAGCTGAATCGCATCATTCCCAATGCCGGTGCGTCCTACGCCTGGGTGGGCACGGTTTTTCATCCGGTGCTCGGCTTCTTCGCCGGCTGGGCCCTGCTGGTCGCCTCGGCCGTGTTCATGGTCTCGGGGACGATTCCCGCTGCCACCGCAACGCTGAGCCTGATCCGGCCCGAACTGGCAAGCGATCCGGCCTGGGTAACCTTCGTTGCCGCCGGCTGGCTGCTGGCAGTGAGCGCAGTCATCGTCAAGGGCATCAAACCGACCAGCTATACACAGATCCTGATGACCTCGGTCGAGATCGGCGTGCTGCTGTTGATCGTGGTTGCGTCTATCATCCAGTACGGCGCTATGCCGGCGCATCCGGTTTCGCTCGCCTGGTTTTCCGCACGCGCATTCACCCCGCAGCTGTTTGCCACCGGCGCCCTGACCGCGCTGTTCTTTTTCTGGGGCTGGGACGTCACCGTCAACCTCAATGAGGAAACCCGTAACGCCACCCACGCACCGGGCCGCGGCGCCCTGTGGTCAATGGTGATCGTGCTGTTGCTGTTCATGGCATTTGCCGCCGTCACGCTGCTGGTGCTGAGCGACCGGGAGATCTCGCAGTCCAGTACCAACATCGTCCTGGCGATCGCCGACAAGCTGTTTCCGAGGCCCTGGAGCTATCTGGCGGTAATCGCGGTCATGCTGAGCACCATAGGCACGCTGGAAACTTCCATCCTGCAGTTCACTCGCACCATGTATGCCAAGGGGCGTGACGGCGCACTCCACCCCCGCTACGCGATCCTTCACAAGACCTGGCGCACCCCATGGGTGGCGACACTGGTCATCACCGGCCTGGGTCTCGTATTGCTGTTCCTGTCCTCATACTTCCCCAGCGTGAATCAGATCATCAAGGCCTCCGTCAATGCCATCGGCTTTCAGGTCGCCTTCTATTACGGGCTGGCTGGCTTTGCATGCGCCTGGCATTTCCGCCGCCAGGCGCTGCACTCGGCGCATGACCTTCTGTTCCTGGTGCTGTGGCCGCTGGCGAGCGCGCTGTTTCTTTTCTTCATCGCCCTCTACAGCATTCCCACTTTCGACCTCACCACCAACATCGTCGGCCTGGGCGGCATCGCCATCGGCATCGTGCCCCTGTGGCTCAACCGGCGCGCAGTGCGAAGCGGCCGATAGCTGTAGATTGTCCCCGGCCAGACGAATGATCCGTCGCGGCCGATCCTTGCCAGGCACGCGCAGTTTTCATTCCGGGAACGGTTGCCCAGCCGTTCAGGCAGGCCGCGAACGCTTTACCAGCATGGCCCTGAAAGCGTCGAAAGCCTTTTGCATGGTCTCCTGCTTATAGGGAAACAAGTCGACAGGATCGCTGGCGTGGATCCAGCCGCGCGTATCCGCCTCGAACAGCAGCAGGCGGCCATCGGCTGCTTCGGCGCAATCGAGAATGACATAATCGAGCTGCAGCCTTGCTGCAATCGCTGCCAGCGCGACGCGGTGCCGCAGGGCAAAATCGCGATCGAAGCTTTCCATCGCCGCAGCCTCTTCGGCGCATTTCCATGCGCTCAGCTGCATGCCCGCGCGCGCGTAGTGAACGACCCATTCGTCCGCAATCGCAAGATGGCAGATGTAGGGCTGTTCATCAATCAGGGCGATCCGGTATTTCCTGAACTGTCCGTCTGCACTGCGATAATCGACGTATTCGGAACAATAGAATTGCTCGTCAGCGAAAGCCTCCAGATAGGCGCCAAGCTCTGCCGCCGAATCGATCTTCCTCAAGCCCTGGCCCCCGTGCGTGTCGACAGGACGGATGGTGAGCGGAAAGGCGGGTTGCCCAATCAGCCCGCGCGCAAGCCGCCGCGTTTCGGGAACCAGGAGACCTGGAGCGTCCCGCAGAAGCCGACAGGCCGCGTCGCGGGCGCAGCGCAGAATCCGCCGTGGAGGGTTCAGCACCGGTCGTGGCCATGCGGCCAGAACCTCTTCCATGCGGGCGAGCAGCGGCCGGTTCCGGTCCGACTCGGCAAGGGCGACGATGGCAACATCGTGATCGGGCACCATTTCCGGCATCGGCTGATCCGGCAGCAGGTAGAGAAGATCGAGCCGGATGCCGCTGTTTTCGATGACATATTCGAGCGGCGTATTGTCCAGCATGCTGCCCGGCCCCAACAGGGCAAGCAAGCGAATTGCCGGCGCAGACGGATCGGCGATCCTGTAAAGACGGCACTGCTCCAGGGCCTTGGCCTGCATTTCCAGAGCAAATTCATGCTTTCCCAGCGCCTGCAGCAGATAGAACATGCGCATGAACATATTGGCCGGATCCGGATCCGACAAGGCTTCACTGATCGCGTCGGCGATCACCAGTTCAGGCTGACGCCCCAGGCTGGCGGTAGACTGGATAAGCATGAGATCCAGCGCGGCCAGGCGGATGGTCGGGATGGCAGGAGGCGTGGGTTTATCGGCCGGCATGTTGGCGTGAATGCCGCTATCCGCACACATCAGGGATGGCTGAAGCTGCCATGGCCCTGGGCTGCCAACCGTTGCAGGGCGACGGCCACCTCGGCGACAACAGCGGTCCAGTCGCCCATGACGGTCTGGCGAAAAAGCCGCATTGCGCCGGGATACCATGGCGTATCGGTGCGAGCGGTCAGCCAGCGCCAGTCGGTCTTGTATTCGGGCAACATGACCCAGCACGGCTTGCCGAGCGCACCCGCCAGATGCGCGACCGCGGTGTCGACGCAGATGACCAGGTCGAGATTCATGACCACTGCGGCGGTATCGGCAAAATCCTCCAACTGATCTCCCAGATTGAGCAGAAGCAACCCTTGCGGCGGCATTGCCGCCTCGTCTTCACCTGCCCCCTTCTGCAGGCTGACGAAGCTGACCCCGGCCACCGCACCCAATGGTGCCAGCACATCCAGTGACGGCAGGGAACGGTCGGCATCATTTTCGAACAGCGGATTGCCCTTCCACGCCAGGCCGACACGCACACCGGACGACGGCAGCAACGCAGCCCAGCGCCGGACCCGATCGGCCGGCGCATGCAGATACGGAATTGCTGACGGAATCGAATCCAGCCGGGTATTGCAGTGGTACGGAAGGCTCAGCAGCGGCGTCCAGAAATCGCAATCCGAGGCCGCAGCCATGTCATCGACCGCGACCATGGCGTCCGCCCCCTCCAGGGTCGCCAGCAGGGCCTTCAATGACGGATGGCAAAGCAGGCCGACCCGAGTTGCGCCACGCGCCTTCAGCACCGCCGCATAACGGCAGAACTGGATCGCGTCGCCAAGACCGCCTTCATGACTGATCAGGATGGACTTGCCGGCAAGCGATTCGCCCTGCCAGCGAGGGCAATCCGCCTGTACCGCATCCCGGGCGCGACTCTCCAGGCAGTGCCAGCCCTGTTCGAACCTGCCTTGACGCAACAGGAGATAGCTCAGGTTGAAACGCGACCCTGCGTGGCCATCATCCAGGGCTATGGCCGTGCGGTAGCACCGCTCCGCCTCCTCTTCCCGTTTCATGCAGGCGTACAGCACCCCCAGGTTTGACCACGCCGCGGGCGAGCGCGCATCGAGCGCGATAGCCTGGAGGTAGGCCTGCTCGGCATCAAGAAAACGTTTTTCATCGGCAAGCAGGGCGCCCAGGTTGAGATAGGTTTCCATGATGGCGGGATCAAGTTCCAGCGAACGTCGATAGCAGATTTCCGCTTCCTCCGAATCGCCCGTTTGTTTCAGCACCAGACCCAGATTGACCAGGGCCGCCGCGTAACCGGGCGCGATTCGCAGGGCTTCGCGCAGGCACGCCTCTGCGCCGGCCGCGTCGCCCGCGTCCATGGCGCGCGTCCCAAGGAAGAAAAGGGCCTCAGCGTCCGCGTGCGTCTGGCGACTCATGCCGGTGATCCGGGATCCGTTCAATGCAGGCCCTAGGGCCGCTCGGTGTCGTCGAAAGCCAGATACATCCCCACCCCGCCCACCAGCATGGCGCCGAGAGTCAGGAACAGGCTCGCGATGCCGGGCAAGGCTTCTGCGGCAACCAGGATGACGATTGCAATGGCCATGACAGCAAAACCCAGCCGTTTTTTTCTACGCATCGGCCAGTTTCAATCCGCGTTACGGTTCTGCTGATACACCCCGGAGAACTCGGTATGAATCTCATGATGCTGGGTATCCGGCATGATCAGTCTGGAAACCCAGGCAGGCAGTCCGTGCAGGGAGATGGACAGGAACAGCGCCATGATGAAAACCAGAATGGCAAAAAAACCCATGAACAATTTCGGCGCCCAGTGCAGCTTATCCTCATTGGTCCGCCTGTTGGCAAACACGCCCAGCACGCCGGCGGTGGCCATGAACACCACCATGTGGACGGTCAGCACGTCGCCCTCGACCTCATGGGAATAGCTGTAGGCAAGATAGGCAAGAAAAGGAATGGCGCCGGCCAGCAAGGCGCTCCAGTAATTGGGCACCCCTGCGCGGCGCGCCAAAAAATACAGTGCGACAACGATCAGCAACCCGCCGAACAGGGTTTCAGTAAAAGACATTGCCATGGTTCCTCATCTATTCGATCCCCAACAACGAAGCAAAAAACGCGTCAGTGTAACAACTCCGCGCGCCATCTCAGCCATTGTGGCGGATATATTACCAGCACCCGCACGATCAGCAGCTGTTTTGCCAACTTGCCTGGCAATCACCGCAAGCGCACTGGCGAGGCACAGGATAAAAACCAGAGGATTCCCAACGCTGCATTAGATGCCGCCTTGTAATATTTCCGTCACAAAACAGCGTTAATGTAGGCGTTCATCAGTTACCGGCGCTTCCATCATGATCCAGCTTGCCGTCACGCAACAATCCGCCGACGCAGATCAGGAGACACCCGAGCAATGGGAGCGTCTCGATGAAATCATCCGCGAACGACGCCTGAGCGCAGTATTCCAGCCCATCGTGCAGATGGGCAATGCCGCGATCTTTGGCTATGAGGGGCTGATCCGCGGACCCTCCGACAGCCCGCTGCATTCGCCGCTGATGCTGTTCCAGGCCGGAAGAAAGCATGGCCGATCGCTGGAAATTGAATACCTGAGCCGCTCCATCGTGCTGCAGACCTGCGCCCAGCTCAAGCTCCCGGGCAAGATATTCCTCAACGTCAGCCCGGATACGCTGCTGATGGAAGGCTGGCGCAGCGGCGAAACCCTGCGCTGCATCGCCGAATCCGGCCTTCGGCCCGACCAGATCGTCATCGAACTGACCGAGAACGCCTCCTCGCTGGAATACGCCGTGCTGCGCGAAGCCACCCGGCACTACCGCGCCATGGGCTTCGAAATTGCCATGGATGACCTGGGCGAAGGCTTTTCCAGCTTGCGCATGTGGTCCGAAATCAGGCCTGATTACGTCAAGGTCGATAAGCATTTCATCCAGAACATCAATCTGGATCCGGTCAAGCTGCAGTTCGTGCGTTCCATCCAGGAAATCGCGAAAAACTCAGGCTGCCGCATCATCGCCGAAGGCATCGAAACGCATGCGGAGTTGGTCGCAACGCGCGATCTAGGCGTCGCTTTCGGACAGGGCTACCACTTCGCCCATCCCCAGGCCCGGCCGGAAATCCATCTGCCTGCCGGCGTCACGGAAACGCTCAAGGGCGTGGCCGGCAGCATCAAATCCTCGCCCTGCCATTACCTGCAAAGAAACACCACGGTGGCCAACCTGCTCAAATACGTCAAGCCGGTGGAAGTGGCCGCCACCAATGAGGAAGTATTTCCGCTGTTCGAGCAGGACGCCACCATCTACTCCATCCCGGTCGTCAATGCCGGGGTGCCGGTCGG
>MLJW01000464.1_pt1 | contig 17831 bp, 13 predicted proteins | sample 888231 | NCBI WGS metagenome assembly MLJW01 (sample SAMN05788063, study PRJNA343431) | mine drainage metagenome | isolation source: sample collected from the inflow into an acid mine drainage treatment plant... | place: Germany: Lusatia, lignite mining district
TGCATGAATTCCGCCCCATCCAGTTCGCACAGCGTTTCGGCGCTGGCCGGATCCATCGTCCACACCAGCGCAAAACTGCGTTCCCCCATCGGCAGCAACGCGACAGGACCTTGCGCCGTGAAGCGCTCGTAGGCGATGTTGCGGTGATCGAACTCGCAACTGACTTTTCCAACCACCGCCGAGTGGCCATAGTCCCGCACTTCGCGCCGCATGCCGGGCAGTTCCTGCAGACCGCGTCCGCCATCGGCAACCACAGCCAGCCGCGTGACGAGCTCATGCATGCCACTGCCATGCTGGTAACTGACGGTGGCATGCGTTGCGGCAGAATCCAGCCCGACCGCACGGGCATCGTTGATCAGCCGCGCTACGCCGTTTTCCAGCAGTTTGCGATCGAGCGCATTCGAAAGCATGGCATAAGGCAGGACATGGCCCAGCGCCTCCTGCCCTTCTTCCCCGGCATGGATCACCGTGCGCCCGAAGCGGCCGCGCTCCGAAACGTGTATGGCCTGAATGGGTGTAGCGCAGGAGACCAGCTCGTGCCACACGCCCAGACGCTGCAGTATCAACCGGCTGCCTTCCGACAGGGCCAGCATGCGCGGGTCGGTGCTGGCACTCCCCGCCGCACGCGCTTCCAGCAATGTCACCGCCAGCCCGGCATCCTGCAGCGCCAGTGCCAACGTGGCACCAACCGGGCCGCCGCCGATGATCAGCAGGTCGGTATCGTTAGCCATTGGCCATCAGGCTCTCGATCTCGGCCACGGTCTTGGGCGCATCCGCCGTGATGACGTCGCAACCGGCCGCCGTGACGATGACATCGTCCTCAATGCGGATGCCGATGTCCCAGAAGTGCCTGGGCACATCGTCCGCCGGGCGCACGTAGCATCCCGGTTCCACCGTCAGCGCCATGCCGGGTTCCAGCGACAGCCAGACATCGCCATGCTTGTAATTGCCAGCGTCATGCACATCCAGTCCCAGCCAGTGACCGGTGCGGTGCATGTAGAAGCGCTTGTAATCACCCGATTCCAGCACGGCCTGCGGCGTGCCCCGACACAGGCCGAAATCGACCAAGCCCTGCGCCAGCACACCAAGCGCGGCATCATGCGGCGCATTCCAGCCGGCACCCGAGCGGATCGCGGCGATGGCGGCGACCTGGGCAGCCAGCACCAGCTGGTACAGGTCCTTCTGCGGACCGCTGAATTTTCCGTTGACGGGGAAAGTGCGGGTAATGTCGGAGGCATAGCCATCCACCTCGCACCCGGCATCGATCAGCAGCAGGTCGCCGTCGCGCAGTTGCGCATTGTTGAACACATAATGCAGCACGCAGGCATTGGCGCCACCGGCGACGATCGAATGATAGGCTGGCGATTGCGCACCGTGACGCCGGAATTCGTGCAGCAGCTCGGCCTCGATTTCGTACTCCATCCTCCCCGGCCGGGTGGCCAGCATGGCGCGACGATGGGCGCCGCAGGAAATGGTGGCCGCGCGCTGCATGGTGCTGATTTCTTCCGGCGACTTGATCAGGCGCATGTCGTCCAGCAACGCCCGCACATCGCTGACCTCGGCCGGCGCGCTGATACCGATCCTCGCCTGCCCCCGCAGCCCGTTGAGCCACGCCGAGACGCGGCCGTCCCATGCGGCGTCGGCGCCCAGCGCGTAGTACAGGCGCGCCTGGTTGGCCAGCAATTGCGGCGCCAGTTCATCCAGGCGGGAAATGGGATAGGCTTCGTCCACACCGAAGAACTCGCGGGCGCCTTCAGGGCCATGGCGGAAGCCATCCCAGATTTCACGTTCGAGATTCTTGTCGCGGCAGAACAGAATGCTTTTCGGCTGCGCCCCGGACAGCAGGATCAGTACCGACTCGGGCTCGGCAAAACCGGTCAGGTAGTAGAAATAGCTGTCGAACCGGTAGGGGTAGTGGCTGTCGCGGCTGCGCACCGCCTCCGCCGCGGTGGGGATGACGGCGACGCCGCCACCCATGCGGTGCAGGAGCTGCTGACGGCGATGCTGAAAATGTGAAATGTCGGTCATGGGTTCAGTATCCGGTCCAGGGATTGCAAGCGTTCGGGCGTACCTACATCGACCCAGTGGCCGCGGAAATGTTCCGCCGTTACCCGCCCCTGCTCGATCTCGGCGCGCAACAGCGGGGCAAGTTTGGCACGACTGCCGGGAATGATGCCAGCAAACAACGCCGGCCGATACACGCCGATCCCGGAAAAGGTCAGCCGGGCAACGCCTTCCGGCACCAGATAGCCGTTCTCCAGCACGAAGTCCCCGAGCAAATGCTGCGGCGGATTGTCCACCAGCACCAGGTGCGCCATCACCCCCATCATCGGCTGCCCGGCCAGGTGATTGAAATCGATATCACAATACACGTCGCCGTTTACCACCAGAAACGGGTCTTCTCCCAGCCACGGCAGTGCCTGGGCGATGCCGCCCGCCGTCTCCAGCGCGGAAATCTCGGCAGAGTACTGGATGCGGACGCCGAACTGACGGCCATCGCCCAGCGCGGCCTCGATCCTGTCGCCGAGATGCGCATGATTGATGACAATGTCGCGGACACCCGCCCGTGCCAGCCGTTCCAGGTGCCAGACGATGAGCGGCCGCCCCCCGACCTGCAGCAGGGGTTTGGGCGTATGATCGGTGAGCGGGCGCATACGCTCGCCCCGACCGGCGGCCAGGATCATGGCCCTCACAAGGACAGACTCACAAGGAAAGGCCGGCGGGAAGCCCGACGTTCATCACGCCCCGGCCCGACCAGCGCTCCGCGGCTCGGCATTTTTCCGCTCAAAACGTGTATCCGGCCTGCGCCTGGCGATTCTCCAGCTGATCAAGCAGCCTGAGGAACGGGCGCAGCTCGATATAGCGGTCGCAGGCACGGCGCAGGTAATCCGTAACCTGCGGCATGTCCTTCAGATAGCCCTCCTTGCCGTCACGCCGATGCAGGCGGGCAAAAATGCCCAGCACCTTGATATGGCGCTGCACGCCCGTCCATTCGAAATCGCGGTAGAAATCCGCGATATCCGACGGCACCGGCAGGCCGGCCTTTTTCGCCTTTTGCCAGTAGCGCACCACCCAGTCCAGCACCTGGTCCTCTTCCCAGCGTATGTAGGCATCCTTGAACAGGGAAACCAGGTCGTAGGTGATGGCGCCGTACACCGCATCCTGGAAATCGAGGATGCCCGGGTTGTCATCGCACACCATCAGGTTGCGCGAGTGGTAATCGCGATGCACATACACCTGCCCCTGCGCCAGAATGTTGCGATTGAGGACGTCGAAGGTCTGCTGCATCAGCGCCTGCTGCCTGTCGTCAAGCGTAACGCCCAGGTGCCGGCTCACATACCAGTCAGGCAGCAGCTGCATTTCCCGCGCCAGCAGCGCCTCGTCATAATTAGGCAGAACACCGGCACGGCTCGCCAGCTGGATTTTAAGCAAGGCATCGGTGGCGTCGCGGTAGAGATCCCCGGCAGTCCGTTCGTCAAGCGCAGCCAGGTAAGTGGTGTTGCCGAGATCCGACAGCAGCAGAAACCCCTGCGCCAGATCCTGCGCCAGCACCTGCGGCACATGGACGCCGCCGGCTGCAAAAATGGCGGCCACTTGCACGAATGGCGCACAGTTCTCGTGCTGCGGCGGCGCATCCATGGCAATCAGCGTCCGGTCCGCCAGCGTGACACGGAAATAGCGGCGGAAACTGGCATCGGCAGAGGCCGGCGCAAGGGAGAATTGCGCATCTTCCAGCACCCGACTTAACCAGACATGCAATTGTTGTTGTCTGTCCACCAGAAAACCACCTCTCGTTGCGAAAATTAAACGGCGGCTTGACCAACGCACCCAAGCTGTTGTCCGTAATGAAAAAAAGCGTAAATTTCCCATGGCCGGCGCGGGACCCGACCACCTATACAGATTGCTTAAACGTCGGATTTATGCGATTTTATCACCAGAAAAACCAATCCACCCACTCGAATCAAGCACCCGCCCGAATCTGCCATCACATCCTCATGCATAAAAATCGCCTCTACGCCCTGGTGTTCGCGCTCGCATCAGCGGTTTGCGGGCCGGCACGCGCAGAAGAGGATGTCGAGATCATGGGCGATCCGGACAACCCCCCCACGACGATCGAAGCGCAGCACCTGGAAATCCATCTGGATCGAAAAATGAGTGCCATCGGCGATGCCGAACTGCACAGCAACGGCGAAGCGATTTTCGGCGACCGCATCGATTATGACCAGCTCGACCAGGCGCTGCACGCCACCGGCAATGTCCGCGTCGAACAGGACGGCAACGTCATCACCGGCCCGGAACTCAAAATGAAACTGGACGAGCGCGTGGGTGAAATGCAGGAAGCGGTTTTCAGTATGGGCGGCAAACTGAAAGTCTCGGCCATGCCCGGCGCCACCTCCGGTAGCGCCGCCACTTCCGCCTACACCACCGCGCCGGCTTCGTCCGGCCAGTCCATGCCGTCTCGCGGTAGCGCAGCCCTGCTGACCTTCGACGGGCCGAACAAGGAGGTGCTCAAGGACGTCAGCTACACTACTTGCGAGGAAGGCCGGGATGACTGGTACCTGCGCGCCAAGGAACTGACGCTGGACCATTACACGCAGACCGCAAAAGCAAAGGATGCCAGCATCGAATTCCAGGGCGTGCCGGTCCTTTATACGCCATGGTTCGACTTCCCGCTCAGCCACCAGCGTCAGAGCGGCTTCCTGACGCCGACCTGGGCAACGACCAGCAGCAGCGGCATCGACATCACCCTGCCTTATTACTGGAACATCGCGCCCAATATGGACGCCACCATCTCAACGCGCTACCTGAGCAACCACGGCGTTCAGATGCAGGGCGAATTCCGTTATCTGGAAGCCAATTACAGCGGCGAGGATCATGTCGAATACCTGCCCAACGACAGCAACGGCACCGGCAACCGCTATTACATCAATCTCTCGCATAACCAGAACTTCGGCGGCGGCTGGTCGGGCGGCTTCAATTACCAGCGCGTATCGGACAGCCAGTATTTTACCGATCTATCCAGCGCCATCATCACCACCAGTACCGTGGTGATGCCCCAAGAGGCTCACATCAGCTATAACGACGACATCTGGCATTTGAACGCCCTGGCTCAGAAATTCCAGACCCTGGACGGCGTTTCCTACCCCTACCAGGAATTGCCGCAAGTGACCCTGACCGGCCACAAGGACTGGGATATCGCCAGCGGCGACCTGTACGCGCAGTGGGTCGATTTCGGACGCGACAGCATGGCGCCGCCCGCCGTCACCGCCAACCGCTTTACCGCTTACCCCAGTATCAGCCTGCCCTTCGGCAACGCCTTCGGCTACGTCACTCCCAAGCTGGGAATGAACCTCACCAAATACGTTCTGGGCGGCCCGACCGCCTTCACGGTCAATGGCGTGACCGACAACTACCAGTCAGCCACCCGCGCGCTCCCCATCTTCAGCGTGGACAGCGGCCTGTATTTCGACCGCGATTTCAAGGTGATCAAGAACTCCTATACGCAGACCCTGGAACCGCGACTCTATTACGTCTACATCCCGTACCAGGACCAGTCGCGCATGCCGGTGTTCGACTCCGCCCTGGCTGACGTCAACCTGGGCACGCTGTTCTCGGAAAACCAGTTCACCGGCGGCGACCGCGTCAACGACGCCAACCAGCTGTCATTCGCCCTCACCAGCCGGCTGATTGACAAGGAAACCGGCGTTCAGCGCCTGGCGGTCACCGTGGGCGAGCGCTACTACTTCAGCGGCCAGCGCGTCACCCTGCCCGGCTACGTGACACCCGGCACCCTGGCGCCTGGCACCATCCTGGCCCCAGGTACCGTTGCGCCAGGCATGGCCCAGCGCAACGGCAACACCTCCGATATCGTGATCGCCGCGACGGCGCACCTGCTCAATCATGTGGACATCGACACCGGCTGGCAGTACAACACGTCTACCGCCCTGATCGACCAGGCCAACGTCGGCGCACGCTACAGTCCGGAACCCGGCAAAGTGCTCAACCTGTCCTATCGTTATACGCGCGCGCCACTCGGTATCCAGGGCGTCAACCAGGTCGACTTCTCCGGCGAATGGCCGCTGGGAGGTTACTGGTATGGGCTGGGCCGACTCAACTACTCCTTCTACAGCGATCCGACGCTCCCGGGAGGCACACCGGGCATGGTTGAAAGCCTGGCAGGAGTCGAGTACGATGCCGGATGCTGGCAGGCTCGCACCATACTGCAGCTGATCGCCATCCCGACCTTTCCAACAGCGGCAAATCCGATACCTCCTGCAAATGCAAACATCGGTCACGCAATCTTCTTCCAGCTGGTACTGAACGGCCTTGGCCCCTTCGGTACCGCCAGCCCGTTTGCGCTGATCAAGCGCAGCATTCCGGGCTACACCAACTCGGCGCTGATTCCCAACAACTCATACTGACCCCGAACATGCCCTCAAATCTGCTGAAATTCACCCGTTTCCTGCTCGCTGCGGGCTTCTTTCTTCTTGCCAGCGGCCCGGCCACGGCCGACCAGCCCGCTGACAGCAAAGTGGCCCAGATCGACCGCATCGTCGCCGTCGTCGATCGCGAAGTGATCACCCTCAGCGAACTGCAAAACCGCATCAAGACCGTACTGAAGCAGCTGGAACAACAGGGCGTTGCTGCACCGCCGCAGGACGTGCTGGAAAAACAGGTACTGGAGCGCATGATCGGCGACAGGCTGCAATTGCAGCTGGCGGCGCAAACCGGTCTGCGTGTCGATGACGCCCAGCTCGACAAGACCATTGAACGCATTGCCGACCAGAACAAGCTCAACATGACCGAATTCCGTCAGGAGCTGGAAAAGGAAGGCATCAGCTTCCGCAAGTTCCGCGAGGACATTCGCAACGAGATCATTCTGGCGCGCCTGCGAGAGCGCGAGGTGGACAACCGCATCACCGTCACCGATGCCGAAATCGACAATTTCCTCGCCATGCAGGCATCGCGCCACGAAGCACCGGACGAATTCGAAATCGCGCACATCCTGGTACGTGCGCCTGAAGAGGGCTCCCCGGAAGAATTGCAGAAGCTGCGCGCCAAGGCCGAACTGGCGCTGAAGCAACTGCAGGATGGAGCCGACTTCGCCAAGGTTTCCGCCAGCTACTCCGACACCCCCAACGCGCTCGAGGGCGGCCAGCTAGGCTGGAAAACCGCGACCCAGATTCCCGCCCTGTTCCTCGATGCGCTCAAGAACATGAAGCCGGGTGAAATCAGCCCCATCCTGCGCAGCCCGAACGGCTTCCACATCCTCAAGCTCATCAACCGGCGCGGCGGATCCTCTCCCCTGGTGGTCCAGCAGACGCACGTACGCCATATCCTGATCAAAACCAGCGAAATCGTTTCCGACGCCGATGCCAAACATCGTCTGGATGACCTGAAAGAGCGCCTGGACAATGGCGGCAATTTCGAGGAACTGGCTCGCCAGTACTCGGAAGATGGCACGGCCTCCAAGGGCGGCGATCTCGGCTGGGTCAACCCGGGCGATACCGTCCCGGAATTTGAAAAAGCCATGAATGCGCTCAAGCCCGGAGAAATCAGCGAACCGGTACACTCGCCTTTCGGCTGGCACATCATCCAGGTCCTTGAGCGCCGCAGCCAGGACATGGCCAAGGACTCCGCGCGCCTCAAGGCCCGTCAGGAAATCAAGGCCCGCAAGTCCGATGAAGCCTATCAGGACTGGCTACGCGAACTGCGCGACAGCGCTTATATCGAATATCGGCTGGAAGACAAATATTGATCCGGCCAACTGCTGAGCGCTGATCGTCAAATGCCGGCGCCCCCCCGCATCGCCCTGACCGCCGGAGAACCTGCCGGCATCGGTCCCGACCTCTGCGTCATGCTGGCGCAGCGCCTGCCGGATGCCAACATTACCGTCATCGCCGACCAGAGCTTGCTGGAATCGCGGGCCAGGCAACTCGGCCTGTCCTTGGGCGGGCTGAAAATCGCCCATCTGCCTCTGGCGGTTCCCGCCACACCGGGCCAACTGAATCCGGCCAATAGCGCCTATGTGCTTGCGACGCTCGAATCCGCAGCGCGCGGCTGCATGAGTGGCGAATTCGACGCCATGGTCACGGCACCCGTGCACAAGGGCGTCATCAACGACGCCGGCATTCCCTTCACCGGCCATACCGAATTTCTCGCCGAACTGACTGGCACCCCGCAAGTCGTCATGATGCTGGTCGGGGGTGGCATGCGCGTGGCCCTCGCCACCACGCACCTGCCCTTGCGTGAAGTTCCGGATGCAATCACGCCGGAACTTCTTGAAGCCATCATCCGCATCCTGCACGCCGACCTGGTCAAACGTTTCGGCATTCCCAACCCCCGCATCCTTGTCGCCGGCCTCAACCCCCATGCCGGCGAGGGCGGCCATCTGGGCCGGGAGGAAATCGACGTTCTCATCCCCGTGCTCAAGCAACTGCGCAACCAGGGCATGGACTTGCATGGCCCGCTCCCCGCCGACACCATGTTTTCGCAGAAAAACATCGCAGCCACCGACGCCTTCCTCGCCATGTACCACGACCAGGGGCTGGTGGTACTCAAGCACGCCAGCTTTGGCGAAGGCGTCAATGTCACGCTGGGCATGCCCATCATTCGCACCTCGGTCGATCACGGCACGGCACTGGATCTGGCGGGGACAGGCAAGGCGGATGTGGGGAGCCTGTATGCGGCGATCGACCTGGCGATCGAGTTGGCAAGGGCTTCCTGATTGGATGCATCAATTTGTTGTTAAAGCCTTAGCACAGTCGGTCGTGCCCGGCCGGCCAGAACCACCCAGACACTTTGCACTTGCTCGAAATTTCGTCACTTGCAGTTCTAGATTCCGGGCTCTGCTATCGCAGCCCCGGAATGACGGCACCCCTATCCTCCAGTAAAATGCCGCGATGAAACATCTTCCTAAAAATCGTTTTAGTTGCGGCATAACATGCTCTGAAACGTTTTTATTCAAACAAAGCACCCAATGAGACATATCCCCAAAAAACGTTTTGGTCAGAATTTCCTCCGCGATCCGGACATCATCCGCTCCTGCGTTGACGCCATCCGTCCGCAACCCGATGACGTGATGGTCGAAATCGGTCCCGGCCTCGGCGCTCTCACCCAACCGCTGTTAAGGACGCTGAACCACCTCCATGCCGTCGAGCTTGACCGCGACATCGTCAGTTGGATGCAGGGCCACTACCCGGAAAACAAAATCACCATCCATAACGTCGACGCGCTGAAGTTCGATTTTTCCACGCTCGCTGATCCCGCCAAGCCAGGCGAAAAGGTGCGCGTCGTCGGCAACCTGCCCTACAACATCTCCACCCCCATCCTGTTTCATCTGCTGGAGAGCGTGCAGCACATCAGCGACATGCACTTCATGCTGCAGAAGGAGGTCGTGGAGCGCATGGTGGCGACTCCCTCCACCCCGGAGTACGGGCGGCTGTCGGTGATGCTGCAATACCGTCTGCACATGGACTATCTGTTCACCGTGCCGGCAGCGGCTTTCGACCCCGCACCAAAGGTGGAATCGGCCTTCGTCCGCGCCATTCCCCATGCCGCGCCACCATACCCGGCCGGGGATGAAGCCCTGTTCGCCAGGGTCGTCATGGCGGCTTTCGGCCAGCGCCGCAAGACCCTGCGCAATACGCTCAAGGGACTGCTGGACGACGCCGGTTTTGCCGCGCTGGAGATCGGCTCGGGATTGCGTGCGGAAAACCTGAGCGTCGAACAGTTCGTCGCCATCGCCAATCATCTCGCCTGATATAATTCGTCAAAACAGCCGACCACGGATACGTGGCAAATCGCATTCAGGCATCCAAAAGGGGAATTCATGAGAGTCATACTATTGGGCGCACCGGGCGCCGGCAAGGGCACCCAGGCCAGCTACATCAAGGAAAAATTCGGCATCCCGCAGATCTCGACCGGAGACATGCTGCGCGCCGCAGTCAAGGCCGGCACGCAGCTCGGGCTGGAAGCCAGGAAATTCATGGACGCTGGCGGCCTGGTGCCGGACGAAGTCATCATTGGCCTGGTCAAGGAACGCATCAAGGATGCCGACTGCGCCAACGGCTTTCTGTTTGACGGTTTTCCCCGCACCATCCCGCAGGCCGAAGCCATGAAGGAAGCCGGCGTCGGCATCGACTTCGTGCTGGAAATCGACGTGCCGGATGATCAGATCATCGCCCGCATGAGCGGCCGCCGCGTGCATCCGGCATCGGGACGCACCTATCACGTCGTGTTCAACCCGCCCAGGATGGCAGGCAAGGACGACCTGTCGGGGGAGGACCTGATTCAGCGCGATGACGACCTGGAAGCCACCGTGATGAAGCGTCTGGAGGTGTACCACAGCCAGACCAAGCCCCTGGTGGACTACTACGCGTCATGGGCCGCCAGCGGCAAGCCCGGCGCCCCCAGGCACGTGAAAATTGCCGGTGTGGGATCGGTGGAGGCGATACGCGACCAGGTCTTTGCCGCGCTGCAAAAGTCCTGATCGGCGTCATTCCGGCGTGCGTCCCGCCTGAACTTATGGATGGATCCTGTGCCGCAGCAAGGCCATCACCTGCGCCACGCTGTCTTCCAGCGACAGGATGGCGGTATCCAGGATCAGGTCGGGGCTCTCGGGTGCTTCATACGGGGAGGATATCCCGGTGAAGTCGGTGATCAGGCCCTGCCTCGCCTTCCGATACAGCCCCTTGACATCGCGTTGTTCGCACACCTCGAGCGGACAGCGGCAGTAAATCTCGATGAAATCTCCCGCCGGCACCAGCTTGCGCACCCGGTCGCGGTCGGCACGAAAAGGCGAGATGAACGCCGTCAGTGCGATGACGCCCGCATCGAGGAACAGCCTGGCCATTTCGCCGACCCGGCGGATGTTCTCGGCCCTGTCCTGTGCCGAAAAACCGAGATCGGCACACAGGCCGTGGCGAACGTTATCGCCATCGAACACGAAAGTGCGGCAACCCTGTGCATGCAGCGCCTGTTCGACCGCATGCGCCAGGGTCGATTTTCCGGCGCCGGACAGGCCGGTGAACCAGAGAATTACGCTCCTGTGTCCGTTTTGCCGCTGCCGATCGGCACGCGTCACCAGCGCATCGTGCCAGCGGAGATTTTCAGTCGGGTCGATCACTATTCATGCGGCGCCAGGCCCGCTCATCGAGTAAAAAGACGCTAAACTATAACTTATCAGCATAATTTTTATTTGAATATTGTCAGAAAACCATGAACCCGGCAAAACCACCTTTCGATCCCGACGCGCTTTACCAGCGGGCGCTGTCCCTGCATCACATGGGCCAACTGGACGAGGCGGAGGTGCTGTACCGGCGATTGCTGAGCTTTTTTCCCAATCAACCCGAAGTCCTGGCCACGCTGGGCACCTTGTCGGCACAGCAGGGGCGCCATGAAGAGGGGATCAGGCAGTTCGAACAATCCCTGAAGATTTCCCCCCGCCAGCCGATCGCACTGTACAACCTGGGGGCGGAGCTGCAGAAACTGTCCCGGCTGGAGGAGGCTCTGGCCTGTTATGACAAGGCGATTGCCCTGCATTCCACTGATGTGGACATGCACCTGAACCGGGGAAACACCTTGAAGGATCTGGGGCGCCATGACGAGGCACTGGCAAGCTACGACCGTGCCATTGCGCTGCAGCCGGCTTGCGCCGCGGCGTACTGGAACAAGGGGCTGATCAACATCTTTACCGGTAATTTCGAACCGGGCTGGCAACTGTATGAATGGGGCTGGAACTGCGGCGAGAGGGGAACCCCCAGGAATTTCCCCCGGCCCCGATGGCTGGGGGAGCAGCCAATCGACGGCAAGACGCTGCTGATTCATGCCGAGCAAGGCCTGGGGGACGCCATCCAGTTCTGCCGCTATGCGCCGATGGTGGCAGCGCTGGCCGCCCGCGTCGTACTTGAAGTCCCGGCGCCGCTGGTCGCCCTGCTCTCGACCCTGGAAGGCGATATCCTGGTGGTTCAAAATGGCAGCGCCCTGCCCGACTTCGATCTTTACTGCCCGGTCATGAGCCTGCCGCTGGCGTTCAAAACGACGATTTCCACCATTCCTGCAGGTATCCCGTATCTCCATGCCGACCCGGCGAAACAGCGCTTCTGGCAGGAGCGGCTGGGCCGGAAAACAAGGCCAAGGGTGGGGCTTGCGTGGTCGGGATCGGCCACCCACAAGAACGATCATCACCGGAGCATCCCGCTCCACATGCTCGAGCCCCTGCTTCAACTGCCGCTGGAGTTTCACTCCCTGATGAAGGAAATCCGCCCGGGCGACGCGCCTGACGCCTCCCGCCTCGACCAGATCCATTTCCATCGGGAGCTGCTTCATGACTTTTCCGATACCGCCGCGCTCGCAAGCGAGATGGATCTCGTCATTTCGGTGGACACTTCGGTCGCACATCTTGCGGGAGCTCTTGGCAAGCCCGTCTGGGTACTGCTGCCATTTGCGCCTGACTATCGCTGGATGGCAAACAGAAGCGATACCCCATGGTATCCGGGAGCGACGCTATTCCGGCAGCCTGCAATCGGGGACTGGTGCGGTGTCATTGACGAAGCCGCTCAGCAACTTAAGGCGAAATTTCTCTTTGCCGGCGACGAAAAGTGATGCGCTCCCGGCATTAGCCAATCCGCCATTGCTGGTGCTGATGTGGAGGCAGACAGGGTTGCCGCAACTCCTGAATTTGCAGGTCAGGATTGTTCTATTCGCTCCATGACATTACAATGTATACATTTCGCTCGTCCTTGGGGTTGTTATGGAAACCGCTGTATTGACACTACGCGTCACCAGTGCAGTCAAGAAAAAGCTGGATCAACTTGCCGAAGCTACGCATCGCAGCAAATCCTTTTTGGCTGCTGAAGCAATTGATCGCTATCTCGAGACCGAGGCATGGCAAATAAACGAGATCAGCCTTGCCCTTCATGAAGCCGACCTGGGTGATTTTGCCTCACCTGCTGACGTAGTTTCAGTTGTAAAGAAGTATGCAGGTTAAGTGGCTACGCACCGCACTCACCAACCTCATCGACGAAGCGGATTATATTGCCGAGGAAAACCCAAAGGCGGCGAATGAGTTTGTTGGTCAAATAATGGGCAGTATTGAACAATTGGCTGCATACCCCAGTCTTGGACGCCCTGGCCGCATATTCGGCACTCGTGAATTGGTTGTTTCCGGGTATCCGTACATCATTCCCTATCGGGTAAAGAACGAGACAGTAGAAATCCTTCGTATATTTCATACATCACGACGCTGGCCACGCAAGTTTTAATCCTGGGTTCATAAACCCAACCAGGAGCACAGTCCCTCAATCAGGAGGGTGAGACTCTGCCACCAACTCAGGAAGACCCATGATCGTTAAAGCGACCAAACTTGCTGACGACTTAGTCAATTCAAGGTCTTAAAATCGTCAAAGGCAGCAAACGCAGGCACAAATTCAACATTGGCGAATCACCACCGCCACCTGTTTGGTGAACAGGCTGTAGCAGAGATACTCGTACTTCCAGCGGTACTTTTCCACCGCCTCCTGAAAAGCCCTGAACTCGTCCTCGCGCCAATGCGCGTTGCCGATGTACTCGTCGAACACCAGTACGGAGCCGGCCTGGATGCGTGGAGCGAGCAGATCGAGCACGGTCCTGGTGGAACTGTAGATATCGCAATCGACATTCACGAAACGGACCGGCCCGTCGGTTTCCGCCAGGAACTTCGGCAACGTCGCCTCGAACCAGCCCACATGCAGCTGGACATTGGCCGGCACCCTGGGGATCACGCCCGCCGTCGTGTAACTGCCCTTGGGCTCGTGGTGCCAGACTTCCGGCAGCCCCTCGAAGCTGTCGAAACCGTGCACGACCTGCCTCGCCAGGCTGGCAATCTGCCGAATGGAATTGCCGTTCCTGACCCCGAATTCCAACACCAGCCCGTCCGCCGGCGCGGCATCCATACATCGCCTGAAAGTCTGGATCAGGCTGCCTGTCATCGGCAGTTCCAGATTGGCGGCATGCATATAGCGCCAGGCATCGAGCCTGGCCTTGAACACTTCAGCACCGCCACCGACGCGTTCCAGATGGGGGGCCGCCAGCCCATGCCTGCCGGCGGCCTCCAGCAGGGCGCCCAGCACCAGGTGTGCATCAAGATCCGCCGGACTGATTGCGATCAGCTGCTGCAGGCACTCGATCGCCGGGGCCTGGTTGCCGTCATTCAACAGCAGCGCGTGCAGATTGAAATAGGCATCCGGATAGCGAGGGGCCAGCGCAATCGCCTTGCGATACTGATCCATCGCCAGTTCCAGCTTTCCCTGCTCATGGTAGGCGAGGCCCAGGTTGTTGTAATACTCGGGATTGGCCGGATGCTTTCGAATCGCTTTGGCAATCAGACCGATGGCATCCTCGACCCGGCCTTCGTGCAGGGCAATGGCGCCCAGCAAATGGAGCGCATCGGGCTGGCCGGGCCGCAGCTGCAATACCTGGCCGCAAAGCTTCTGCGCGCTCGTCAGGTCGCCTTGCTGACGCTGGCCCCAGGCAAGCTGTAGCCCGCGACGGACCTGCAATTCGACGTCCAGCGCCTTTGGTTTAGCGGGGGAAGCGCTCTTGTCCTGACAGCACTGCTTGTATTTCTTTCCGCTGCCACAGGGACAGGGGTCGTTGCGGCCAACTTTACCTGAGGTCATGGTTCCTGCAGTCAAAAAATATCCTATTGTCAGGAATCCTGATTTACTTACACTGAAAGTCGAGCATGCGCTGATTGCCCGCCGGGCTTTCTTGTTTGTCGGTCACGTCGTAGCCGCCGGTACAGCTTTTTCCTGCTGCGCTGTAGCAGCCACCCCAATCGTTTACAGGTCCGCTGCAATCGACGGACATCAGTTTCTGGGCAGCATTTCTTACTGTAACTTTGGGAACAGAAGGATCATGCGCCAATTGGGCGCATCCCGTTGCTCCCAGCACTATCATCACTATTGATAACAACCGCATTTATTTCTCCATGAAACTTGAACCATAAAAAACGGCACCCGAGGGTGCCGTTTTCAAGCAGATCTGTTTTCTAAATAATTCTTAGAAGAACATGATCGCGCCGAGGGACACGGTGCGTGCCTTGCCGCTGGTTCCAGCAGCATTGGAATTGCCGAGGCCATCGATCTTGTTGTCGGTGTATTCAGCAACCAGGTTCACGCTCTTGGTCAGAGGATGGTAAGCACCGATGATCCAGGACTCGTCCTTGAAATCGGCAGTCTGGCCAGCGTTTGCACTAACAATGCTCTCACCCCAGCTCACGCCCAGCTTGGTACCTACGCCAGGGATCTTAAACGTACCCTGAATATAGCCACCGCTTTGATCATGATCAACTGGCTGATTCAAGTTCATCAGACCATTCAAATTGAAATTGCTGGCATTTTGTGCACCAGACATGCCACTGCCGGTGTAGTAGTAACCCACCAGTTCAGCACCGGAGTAGCCAACCTTGCCGCCGATTTCACCCATCTTGCCGGTGTAGCCGGTGGCAGCACCAACAGCGGTCTGCTTCTCGGTGATGCCACCCAGCCAGACCTTGCCGGCGAAATCGCCAGCCCACTCGTAGGAAACCTTGCCATCGAAGCCCATTTCGTGGTTGGTGTTGTCAACAGAATTGGTCCATGGCTGACGTACCGCACCAACGAAGCTGAAGCCGTTCCAGTTCGGGGAGGCATACTGGAATTGACCAACCCAGTCAGCATACATGTAACCGGAACCGATACGACCCAGGGTGGAGGAGCCGGCAGAGCCAGCGCCAACGCCAACGCCCAGCAGGGTCATGTCGGACAGGATGGCATCGGAACCGAACACGCCCAGGTCACGACCGAACTTGATCGTACCCCAGCTCTTGTCGCCGAAGCTACCGTAAGCCTGACGAATGTTGATGCTGTTGTTGCTACCGGCAGAGTTGGAGCCGTCACCAACGAAGAAGGTGAACTGGAATGCGACATCCATGTCATTCTGGCGGGTCTTGCCACCAATGCCTAGTGCGGAAGGAAGCAAACCGGTCTGCACGTTGTTGGAGCTCTTGGAAGACAGAGCACCAGGTGTTGTGGACTGCAGAGCACCGCTGTAGTTAGTGTGGGTGTAGTAGGCATTGACGTTGCCGCCGATGTCGATGTTCCAGTCACCAGCCGGGATAATGATGCCGGCTTGGGCAGCGGAAGCGCCCATTGCCAGTGCAGCTGCCACGGCCATTTTCATTGTCTTGTTCATGTATTTCTCCTTGAAGTTATTGTCCAGCCCCGATGCATCGAGCCCGGGCTTACTGCTTTACCCCTCAACTCCTGCGAGTCGAGAGAGTTCGCGAACTCCCCTAATTAAGGAAGCTGGAAATCATCTTAACCAAGCCGGCCCGGGCCACGCAACCCTTTCTGTCAAATTAGCGCAACATATCGGGGCTGGTGTTGCAAAAACGCAACAAATGTCTCTGCGAGTGGCTAGGAACAAGGCCCGGAAGCCGTCAGCCCCGGCAATCCGCCTGCTGGTCGCGACCTTGATATGCCGGCATACAAGGCGACACCCCATGCCGCAGATGCACAGGATCATGGATCATTTCTGGGGGATCGGGTGTTGGCCTGCCAAGGAATAGGCGGCAGCCCATGACAACGAAAACACCTGGCAGATCTGGCCCGAAAAGCCTCCTCGCCGCGGTGGCTCAGAGAACGGTGCGGGAAACTACAGGGCGCGCGAACCCGTGGGGCCGGTCCGGTACATCAGGCGCCTGAAGAGTCCTGCCGCCACTTCCTGCATTGCCAGCAGCACACCGCTTGCCGAGGCGGCCAGCGGAACCCATGCCCACGTCTGCTGCTGCCGTGCCGCGACAGGCGCCAGCCGCTCGTCGACCACCACCCGGTTGCGGCCGCCATGCTTGGCCTGATAGAGCGCCTTGTCAGCGGCGGCCACCAGCTGGTCTGCCAACTGGCGACTGTCCGTGGCCAGGGCTTCGGTGGATAGCATGGACAATCCGATCGAGATGGTGACACTGAGCTCCTCGCCGGAGCATGCCTGCAGGTTTTTGCTGGCAACAGTTGCGCGTATCCGCTCGGCAATTTCGCGCGCATGATGCAGCGCGGTTTGCGGCAGCAGCACGACGAACTCCTCGCCGCCGTAGCGGGCGATCGTGTCCCCCAGCCGGAGCTGTGACGCAATGACATCGGCCACGCTGCGCAGCACCTGATCGCCAGTCTGATGACCATGGAGGTCGTTGATGCGCTTGAACTTGTCGATATCGAGGAACATGCAGGCCAGCGGATGCTTGTGGCGACGGGCCTGGCTGGCCTCTTCCTGGCAACGGTGTTCGAAGTAGCGGCGGTTCTGTACTCCGGTCAGGCCATCGGTCAGCCCTACAAGCTTCAGGCGCTCCTGCGTCAGGGCGCTCTCCAGGCAGGCCGAGATGATTTCGGCCATGCGTTCCAGAAAGGCAGTACCGCCCCCGGCAAGATAGCGCTCGGGATTGTTGCTGCCGAAATGCAGGCTGCCGATCAGCTCGTCCCGACGTGTCAGCGGCAGCAGGGCGACCGAGGCAATGGCGCCTGGGGGAGAATTGAACAGGGCCTGGTGCTGCGAATCATTGAAAGCGCCCAGGCAGAGCCGCGGGCACTCGCCGTAAAGCGCTTCCAGCGTAGCTGCCGACTGCAGCAATGCGAGCCCGCTGCGGCCGGCATCACCGTCAAGGCTGCTGCCCAGAATCCGTGCAACTTCATGTTCGCGGTCAACCAGCGCAAAAGTGACGAACTCGACCCCGAACGCCAGCTTGTATTCGGCCAGCAGCAGCCGGATCAGTTCCGACAGCGATCCGGCGCCGCTCAATTGACGATCGATCCGGTTAA
>MLJW01000465.1_pt1 | contig 17810 bp, 15 predicted proteins | sample 888231 | NCBI WGS metagenome assembly MLJW01 (sample SAMN05788063, study PRJNA343431) | mine drainage metagenome | isolation source: sample collected from the inflow into an acid mine drainage treatment plant... | place: Germany: Lusatia, lignite mining district
GCATGGGGCCGGTGCCCGCGTCCACCCGCTGCCTGTCGCGCGCGGGCTGGAAGCCGCAGGACCTGGACCTGATGGAAATCAACGAGGCCTTCGCCGCCCAGGCCATCGCGGTCAACCAGCAGATGGGCTGGGACACGGGCAAGGTCAACGTCAATGGCGGAGCCATCGCCATCGGCCACCCCATCGGCGCGAGCGGCTGCCGCATCCTGGTGACGCTGCTGCACGAGATGAACAGGCGCGATGCGAAAAAGGGGCTGGCCTCGCTGTGCATCGGCGGCGGCATGGGCGTTGCCCTGGCCGTCGAGCGGTGAGGCCCGCCCGGCAACTCGATATTCAATGTCATCACAATCGGAGAATCCAACGATGAGCAAGAAAGTGGCTTACGTCACGGGCGGCATGGGCGGCATCGGCACGGCGATCTGCAGGCGCTTGTGCGAGGCCGGGCACAAGGTCATCGCCGGTTGCGGGCCGAACTCCTCCCGCAAGGACACCTGGCTGGAGGCCATGCGCGGCGAGGGTTTCGACGTGTACGCGTCGGAGGGCAACGTGGCCGAATGGGACTCCACCTGCGCGGCCTTCCAGAAAGTGTTCGCCGAGCACGGCCAGGTCGACATCCTGGTGAACAACGCCGGGATCACCCGCGACGCCGTGTTCCGCAAGATGAACTACGACGACTGGGACCGCGTGATGAAGACCAATCTCTACTCCATGTTCAACGTGACCAAGCAGGTCATCGACGGCATGGTCGAGCGCGGCTGGGGCCGCATCGTCAACATTTCCTCGGTCAACGGCGAGAAAGGCCAGTTCGGCCAAAGCAACTACTCGGCCGCCAAGGCCGGCATGCATGGGTTCACCATGGCGCTGGCGCAGGAGGTGGCGTCCAAGGGCGTGACGGTCAATACCGTGGCGCCGGGCTATATCGCCACCGACATGGTCAAGGCGATCCGGCAGGATGTGCTGGACAAGATCGTCTCCACCATTCCGGTCAAGCGCCTGGGCAAGCCCGAGGAAGTGGCTTCCCTAGTGACCTGGCTGGCCAGCGAGGACGGCGCCTTCACCACCGGGGCGGAACTGTCCATCAACGGCGGCCTGCACATGAGCTGAGGCCGCCGGGCGGCGGCCCGCGGGCGCGGCCGATGCGCTTGCGGGTTTGTCTGCACGAGAAAGCGGCGGCGGGCCGCTTTTTTTGTGCTCCAATCGGAGCCATCCCGCAGTTTCCGCAGCACGCCACCATGCCCAATTCCGAGAGCCCAGCGCGCGTCATCAAGAAGTACCCCAACCGGCGCCTGTACGACACCGAAACGAGTGCCTACATCACCTTGGTCGATGTGAAGGCGCTGGTCATGGAGGGCGAACGCTTCGTGGTGCAGGACGCCAAGACCGGCGCCGACCTGACGCGCAGTATCTTGCTGCAGATCATCCTGGAGGAGGAGGCGGGGGGGATGCCCATGCTCAGCACCGCCATGCTCGAACAGCTCATCCGCTTCTACGGCAACGCCATGCAGGGCATGATGGGCAGCTATCTCGAGAAAACCGTGGAGGCTTTCATCGACATCCAGGGCAAGCTCGCCGAGCAGTCGCGCGGGCTTTATGACAGCCGCAGCTTCAGCCCCGAGATGTGGTCGCAGTTCCTCAGCGGCCAGGCCCCCATGCTGCAGGGCATGATGAGCAATTACCTCGAGCAGAGCAAGAACCTGTACATGCAGATGCAAGAGCAGATGCAGCAGCAGACCAAGCAGATGCTCGGCGCCTTCCAGCCGCCGCCCAAGCGCTGAGTCCGTACCTGGCGCAGTGCCTGCGCACTGCGCCATGACTGACGAAGGCCCGAGCGCCTGCAAGCGGTCGGGCCGGGTTTGTCCCTGTCACGCGGTTGCCGCCGTCACGGCGCCATGCGCGGCGCTCGGCGACAATAGCGCCCATGACTGAAATGCCCCTCATCCCCGCTGCCTCGCGCGCCACGTCCGCCGCCGCGTCGCCCAAGATCGGTTTCGTTTCGCTCGGCTGCCCCAAGGCGCTGGTCGATTCCGAGCGCATCCTCTCCCAGCTGCGCGCCGAAGGCTACGAAACCTCCAAGAGTTACGACGGTGCCGACCTGGTCATCGTCAACACCTGCGGCTTCATCGACGCCGCGGTGCAGGAAAGCCTGGACGCCATCGGCGAGGCCCTGCACGAGAACGGCAAGGTCGTGGTGACCGGATGCCTTGGCGCGCGCAGCGCCGACGACGGCGAGAACCTGGTGCGCAAGATCCACCCCAAGGTGCTGGCCGTGACCGGACCGCACGCCACCGACGAGGTGCTGCAGCATGTGCATGCGCAGCTGCCACGCCCGCACGATCCCTTCGTCGATCTGCTGCCCCCGGGCGGGCTCAAGCTCACCCCGCGCCACTACGCCTATCTCAAGATCTCCGAGGGCTGCAATCACCGTTGCAGCTTCTGCATCATTCCGAGCATGCGCGGCGACCTGGTGTCGCGGCCCATCGGCGACGTGCTCGGCGAGGCCCGCGCCTTGCTGCAGGCGGGCGTGAAGGAATTGCTGGTGGTCAGCCAGGACACCTCGGCCTATGGCGTGGACATCAAGTACCGCACCGGGTTCTGGGACGGCAGGCCCGTGCGCACCCGCTTCACCGAAATGGTGCAGGCGCTTGGCGAACTGGCCGCGGCGCACGATGCCTGGGTGCGGCTGCATTACGTCTACCCCTATCCCCACGTCGACGAAGTCCTGCCGCTGATGGCGCAGGGCCGCGTCCTGCCCTATCTCGACGTGCCGCTGCAGCATGCCCATCCGGACGTGCTCAAGCGCATGAAGCGCCCGGCCAGCGGCGAGCGCAACCTGGAGCGCATCGCCCGCTGGCGCGAGATCTGCCCGCAAATCGTCATCCGCTCGACCTTCATCGCCGGCTTCCCCGGCGAGACCGAGGCCGAGTTCGACACCTTGCTGGACTTCATCCGCGAGGCCGAGCTCGACCGCGTCGGCTGCTTCGCCTATTCGCCGGTGGAAGGCGCCACCGCCAACGCCCTGCCGGGGGCGCTGCCCGATGCCGTGCGGCAGGAGCGCCAGGCCCGTTTCATGGCGGTGGCCGAGGAGGTCTCTTGCGCCAAGCTGCGCCGCCGCGTCGGCCAGGATCTCCAGGTGCTGGTGGACAGCGCCAACCGCCAGGGCGGCGTGGCGCGTTCCTACGGCGAAGCGCCGGAAATCGACGGCAAGATCCTGCTGCGCGAGCCGGCCAAGCCTTCGCACAAGATGCGCCTGGCACAAAGCACCGGTCAATTCGTGCGCGCCCGCGTGGTGGGTGTGCAGGGACACGACCTCGTCGCCGATCTGCTCTAGCGCGAAATCCTTCGGGTGCGCACGGCTGGCGTTTGCGCCAGCCCATCGACCATGACTTACGCCGTCAAGGAAATTTTCTACACCCTCCAGGGCGAGGGCGCCAATGCCGGGCGCGCCGCGGTGTTCTGCCGCTTCGCCGGCTGCAATCTGTGGTCGGGACGCGAGTCTGACAGGGCCACCGCCGTGTGCCGGTTCTGCGACACCGATTTCGTCGGCACCGACGGCAGCCTGGGCGGCAAGTACGAACAAGCCGACATGCTGGCGCGGACGATTGCGTCGCAGTGGCCGCAAGGCCATGCCGGGCGCCGGCTGGCGGTTCTCACCGGGGGCGAGCCCTTGCTGCAGGTGGATGCCGCCCTGGTCGACGCCTTGCACGCGCAGCGGTTCGAGATCGCGGTGGAAACGAACGGCACCATCGCGGCGCCAGCCGGGCTGGACTGGATCTGCGTCAGCCCCAAGGCGGGGGGCGAACTGCGCCAAAGCTGTGGCGACGAACTCAAGGTCGTGGTTCCGCAAGCCGGCCTGGATCTGGACGCCCTCGTCGCACTCGATTTCACCCACCGTTTCCTGCAGCCGATGGACGCTCCCGCGCGTGCCGAGCACACCCGATGGGCCATCGCCCATTGCCTCGCCGATCCACGCTGGCGCCTGAGCCTGCAGACCCACAAGATCACCGGAATCCGATGAAGTTCGAACTCTCGCAACGCTTCTTCTTCGAGGCGGCGCACACCCTCGACCGCAGCATCGACCGCGAAGGCAGCCTGCGCGTGCACGGCCACACCTATTGGGCCGAGATCAGCGTGGCGGGGGTTCCGGATCCCGTCACGGGGATGGTGGTCGACCTTGCCTACATCCGCCGGGAAATCGAGCGCGTGCGCGACGCCCTCGACCATCGCTTCCTCGACGACGTGGACGGTCTCGGCCCGGCCACGCTCGAAGGGCTCTGCACCTATCTCTGGCGTCAGCTTCGGCCTGCGTTGCCGCACTTGAGCAGGGTCGAGGTGTGGCGCGAAGCCAGTGGGGACCGCTGCCGCCTCACGGACGGTTGAGGCGGCAAACCTGGGCCCCGCACTGCGCGGGGGTTCAGAAGTGGATGCCGAAGGCCGAAAGGTTCTTGTACAGCATGTACACCGCGACCAAGGCCACCAGGCCGGCGAAAATCAGGTTGAGCGCGCCCTTGCTGTTCTTGCCCAGATGGGTCGCCACGCGTGTGCCGATCCAGCCGCCGACGATGCCGCCGCCGATGTACAGGGCCGCCACGCCCCAGTCCAGCAAGCCCGAGCGGGCGTAGTTCAGTGCCGTGGTCAGGCCGAAAGTGCCGACCGACACCAGCGAGGAGCCGATCGCGGAGATCATCGACATGCCCGTGGACAGCACCAGGCCCGGCACGATGAGGAAGCCGCCGCCAATGCCGAAGAAGCCGGAGAGCGTGCCCACGATCGCTGCGGCGACCACCAGCTTGATGGTCTTGGCCTTGGAAGGATGGTCGGTCGTGACCTCCTGCGCGGTGGTCGGCTTGCGCGGTCGCAGCATGAGCACGGCGATGACCAGCATCATGATGGCGAACAGGAACAGCAGCTTTTTCCCATCCACCGCCTTGCCGAGGCTGGAGCCGACGAAGGCGGCCGCCGCACCGACGATGGCGAAAAGTATGGCGTCCTTCCAGCGGACGTTGCCCGCGCGCGCATGCGGCACGAGGTTGATGTAGGCGTTGGCGGAAACCGCCAGGGCCGTGGTGCCGATGACGATGTGCGGGTTCGGATACCCAACGAAGTACAGCAGCAGCGGCACTGCGAGGATGGAGCCGCCCCCTCCGATCAGTCCGAGGGAGAAACCCACGGCGAAGCCCGAGATGACGGCGAGGATATGTTGTATCGTGGTCAGTGCCACGTCAGTTGAGGATGCAAGATGTTCGATCGCCATAGTCCCCACAGCATAAGGGATGAATATCGTCGTGAGCTGTGAGGATTTGTGCCATTTCAGTGAGCAGTTGTTCGGTTGGAATGGGCGGCGAGGCATGGTCGACGACAACATACGAAACCATACGTAAGAGAGCTAACGGAGTCTTGCCGCGTAGGGTGCCCGTAAGCCGGTAACGCGAGATTACGGGGCATGCACGGACTCGCGTTCGCCGCATGAGCGCTCGGGCCGCGAGGGATCTCGATGGCCTGCGGCACGACATTCGACTCAGGAGACAACGATGGACAGGAAATTCGTCAACCCGGCCCCGCTGGGGCTTTCAGGCTTCGCCCTCACGACATGGCTGCTCAGCATGGTCAATGCCGGCTGGTTCGGCGGCGTGGACGTCCCGATGGTGCTGGCCTGCGCCTTCGCCTTCGGCGGCACGGCGCAGTTCGCCGCCGGACTGATGGAAGCACCGAGCGGCAATACGTTCGGCTTCGTCGCCTTTTGCGGCTACGGCGCCTTCTGGTGGAGTTTCGCGCTGTTCGTGCTGTTCTTCGCCAAGGACGTGCAGGGCCCGTTCGTCGGCTGGTATCTGCTGCTGTGGGGAGTCTTCACCACGTTCATGTGGATCGGCACCTGGAAGAAGAACAAGGCCTTGATGCTGATCTTCCTGGCGCTGACCCCGACCTTCTACTTGCTGGCAGCCGGCGCACTCACAGGCATCGGCGGCCTGACCGTGCTGGGCGGCTACCTCGGCCTGGTGACGGCTGCGCTGGCCTTCTACCTGGCCGCGGCCGAGATCATCAACGAATCTTGGGGCAGGGTCGTGCTGCCGGTTTGAGCATGGCGCCGAAATAAAAAACCGCAGCCTCGGCTGCGGTTTTTTATTGGAGATGCAGGCTCAGTATTTGTAGCCGATCGACACGCCGACGGTGTCCTGGTACATGCTGAGCTTCTCACCGTAACCTCCCGACTGTGTCATTGTCCCCGTTACGGTGTTCTTGAACGCGTGGACGTAGTCGGCAGAGATTTCCATCTTGTTGCTCAGCGCATAAGTCAAGCCGAGCGTGAGGTGATCCTTGACGACGCCGGGGGCGATCGTGTTGAAGAACACGTTCTCTGAGGTCACAGGATTGTCGCTGTGATTCCAGCCGGCGCGCAGGGTGAGCGCTTGGTTGAGCGCGTAGGCAACGCCGAGTTTGACCACGGTGACGTCAGTCCAGCCGAATCCAGGGCCATTCGCCGCGCCGAGCTGATATTGCCCGAAGGTCGTCGACGTGTTGCCGATCGCCGCAACGCCGCTGTAGAGAATGCGCTCCACGTCGCCAGCAACCGTCCATTGCTGGTTGGGCTGCCAGGCGAAGCCGATGCCGTAATTGGCCGGGATGTCGAAGCTGCCGCCACCCGCGAACAAGCCGCTGTACTTGCTGAAGCTGCTCATATGCGTTTTGGGCTGATAGGTCGCACCGAGCGAGAAGCCAGGCGCGAGTTCGCCGATCCAGCCGATGCGCACGCCGACGCCATTTGATGAGTCGTGGCCGTTGTCGGTGAGCGCTTGAGGGTTGGAGGAATAGCCGGCGAAATTGCCAAGCCCATTCGCGCGAAAGGATTGGTGCACCAGATTGACCGCAACGCCGATGGTCTGGGTGGGCGTGACGCGCCAGGCGAAGCTCGGCGCGATGAACATCTGCTGGAGATCGACGCCGGCGCCGTTCATGAGGCCGGTTTGCGAGTTCATGATGGTGCTGTAACCGGAGTTCATGCCACCGTTGCCGTACAGGCTGATGCCGGCGGACATGGTCGGGTTGATCATGTAGTTCGCCCCGATTTCCGGGATCAGGAAGTTGCTCGTGTCGTTTCCGCTATAGGTCGTGCCGTTGATGTCGGCCTGGCGGTTCGGCCGGAACAGGCTGATGCCGCCGTCGACGCGGTTACCGATCAGCGCCATGCCGGCGGGGTTGGCGGCGGCGGCAAGGGCATCTTGCGGCAGGGCGATGCCCACACCGCCCATGCCCACGGATTTCACGCTGTAGCCGGGTTGGAAGTAGCCATCGGTGGCGTTGGCGGCGCCGGGGGCGATGACCCCGGCGACGAACAGGGCTGCGGCAAGTTTTTTGAGTTGCATGGATTTGTCTCCCTTATGGGACCTTCCTCGGTCATGGGGTGGGAAAAATCTGCGCTTGCTGGCGCGGATCCGGGCACGCATACTGCATCTCAGTAGCAGTATTCCGTATCTCCGATGCTAGATGCGTCGATGTGCCAGCCCCATCCTGTTTTGCCGTGATGGCAATTCACCGTTTTTTGTGGTAATGCGCCATGCGATTTGCCGTGAAAAATACTATACTGAGTATGAGTAGTGTGTCGAGCCGGCGCCTGGCCGTATTGGGTTGGCCGAGCCAGGGGGCAAGTCACTCAGCCGCCGGTGGCACATAGCCTGCCGGCTGGTCGGCGCCTTCGCCGAAGAAGAAACGCTCCATCTGCCGTGCCAGGTATTGGCGGGCGCGGGCATCGGCGAGGTTCAGGCGGTTCTCGTTCACCAGCATGGTCTGGTGCTTGAGCCATTGTTGCCAGGCCTCCTTGGAGACGTTTTCATAGATGCGCTTGCCCAGTTCGCCGGGGTAGGGCGCGAAGTCCAGGCCTTGGGCCTCGCGGCCGAGCTTCACGCAATTCACCATACGGGTCATGTCGGTTCCTGTGGATCAGTGGTTGGAGAGGAGGGACGCATCTTGCTCAGGGTTCGGCGCGTGACGCCGGCTCAGCGACGCACGTGGCCGGCGCAGCGCGCGTCAGTTGAGGTACTTGACCAGCACGCGCGAGCGCCGCTGATCGTCGTAGCGCAACCGGCGCGCCTCGGGCAGCCAGTCGCGCTCGACCGGGACGAAGCCGCGCTTGATGAACCAGTGCATGGTGCGCGTGGTGAGGACGAAAATGCTTTGCAGCCCGGCCGCGCGGGCTTGTTGCTCGATGCGTTTGAGGATGCGCTCGCCGTCGCCCTGGCCTTGCGTGGAAGGGTCCACGGTGAGCGCGGCCATTTCGCCGGTCTTGTCATCCGGATAAGGGTAGAGCGCCGCGCAGCCGAAGATCACGCCGTCGTGCTCCAGGACCGTGTAGTTGGCGATGTCGCGCTCGATTTCGGTGCGGCTGCGCTTGACCAGCACGCCTTCGGCCTCCAGCGGCTCGATGAGCTGCAGGATGCCGCCTACGTCGTCGGCGGTGGCGACGCGCAGGTGCTCGAGGTTCTCGTCGGCGATCATGGTGCCCACGCCGTCGTGGGTGAACAGCTCCAGCAGCAGCGAGCCGTCGAGGGCGAAGGGAATGATGTGGGCGCGTCCGACGCCGCCGCGGCATGCCTTGACGGCATGGCGCAGATAAAACGCGGTGTCGGTGGGCTGCTGGGGGTCCGGCAGCCGGGCGAGCAGCGCTTCGGCCTGGGCCACGGTGAGTTCGGGCAGGAGGTGCTGGTCCTCCCCGATGACGCCTTCCACCTCGGTGACGAGCACCAGCTTGTGCGCCTTGACGGCAACGGCCACGCTGCTGGCGACGTCTTCCATGCTCAGGTTGAAGGCCTCGCCCGTGGGCGAGAAGCCGAAGGGCGACATCAGCACCACGGCGCCGTATTCCAGCGCGCGCTGAATGGTCTGCGCGTCGATTTTGCGCACCAGGCCCGTGTGCTGAAAGTCCAATCCGTCGATCACGCCCACCGGCCTGGCCGTGATGAAATTGCCGGACACGACGCGCACGGCCGCCCCGGCCATGGGGGTATTCGGCAGGCCTTGCGAAAACGTGGCCTCGATCTCGAAGCGCAATTGCCCCGCGGCCTCCTGCGCGGCGTCCAGCGCGACCGAGTCCGTCACGCGCATGCCGTGCGAATAGCGCGAGCCCACGCCTTTTTCGCGCAGCTGGGCTTCGACCTGCGGGCGAAAACCGTGGATGAGCACGATGCGCACGCCCATCGCGGCGAGCAGCGCCACGTCCTGCACCAGGGTGTTGAGGCGCCCGGCGGCGATCAACTCGCCGGCGATGGCCACGACGAAGGTCTTGCCGCGGTGGGCATGGATATAGGGCGCAACGGAACGTAGCCATTGCACGAATTGGGACTGGTCGTCGAGCATCTGGCGAATTATCCGAGAATTGCCGCTTTGCCAGTGACCCATGCCGTCCCCGATCCATCCGATTCCCACCGTCCACTTCCCGCCAGAGTTGCCGGTGAGCGGGCGGCGCGAGGACATCGCGCAGGCGGTGGCTGCGCACCAGGTGGTCATCGTCTGCGGCGAAACCGGCTCGGGCAAGACCACCCAGCTGCCCAAGATCGCGCTCGCGCTGGGGCGGGGCCTGGGCGCGGGAGGCAAGGGCCTGATCGGCCATACCCAGCCCAGGCGCCTGGCCGCGGTCACGGTGGCGCGGCGCATCGCGCAGGAACTGGGCACGCCGCTGGGCGAGCACGTGGGCTACAAGGTGCGCTTCGCCGACCGCTTCCAGCCCGGCGCCTCGGTCAAGCTGATGACGGACGGCATCCTGCTGGCCGAGACCCAGGGCGATCCGCTGCTGTCGGCCTACGACACGCTGATCATCGACGAGGCGCACGAACGCAGCCTGAACATCGACTTCCTGCTCGGCTACATCCGCAACATCCTGCCGCGCCGGCCGGACCTGAAGGTCGTCATCACCTCGGCCACCATCGACGCCGAGCGCTTCGCCCGGCATTTCGCCACAGCAAGGGGGCCGGCGCCGGTGATCGAAGTCTCGGGACGGCTGTATCCGGTGGAGATGCGCTGGCGGCCGGTGGGTGTGGACGCGCAGCGCAAGCCGGCGGCTGACGCCACGGCCCGTGCCGAACTGCCGGGGCGGGTCCAGGCCGAGCGCGAGGAGCGCGACATGCACGCCGCCATTTGCGACGCGGTGGACGAACTCTGGCGCGAAGGCGGCGGCGACATCCTGGTGTTCCTGCCCGGCGAGCGCGAAATCCGCGAGGCGGCCGAAGCCCTGCGCAAGCATCACCTCGAGCATGCGCGGCGCGGCATCGACACCCTGCCGCTGTACGCGCGCCTGTCGCAGGCCGAGCAGGACCGCGTGTTCCAGTCCGGCGGCGGGCGGCGCGTCGTGCTGGCGACCAATGTCGCGGAAACCTCGCTCACCGTGCCGGGCGTGCGCTACGTCATCGACACCGGCCTGGCGCGGGTCAAGCGCTACAGCTATCGGCAGAAGGTCGAGCAGTTGCAGGTCGAGCCCATCAGCCAGGCGGCGGCCAACCAGCGCGCCGGGCGCTGCGGGCGGGTGGCGGGCGGCATCTGCATCCGGCTCTACGACGAGGCCGACTTCGCGGCGCGGCCGCGCTTCACCGATCCCGAGATCCTGCGCTCCTCGCTGGCGGCGGTCATCCTGCGCATGCAGTCGCTGGGGCTGGACGCGATCGAGCAATTCCCCTTCATCGACCCGCCCTCGCGCCGCGCGGTGGCCGACGGCTATCAGCTGCTGGCCGAGCTGGGCGCGGTGGACGACAAGAACCGGCTCACCGCCGTCGGCCGCGAGCTGGCCCGCCTGCCGCTGGATCCGCGCCTGGGCCGCATGATCCTGGAGGCGCGCGAGCAGCAGGCCCTGGCCGAGGTGCTGATCATCGCCTCGGCGCTGGCCGTGCAGGACCCGCGCGAGCGCCCACCCGACCGGCAAGAAGCGGCCGACACTGCGCACCGGCGGTTTTTCGACGGCCATTCCGAACTCGCCGGCTGGCTCAAACTGTGGGCGCACCACCAGGAACTCGTCGCGCACAAGAAATCCAACCGCAAGCTGCAGGACCAGCTGCGCGCCGAGTTCCTCTCGCCGCTGCGCATGCGCGAATGGCAGGACGTGCACAGCCAGCTGCTCACCGTCGTGGCCGAGCAGGGCTGGATGGCGTCGGGCCACCCGGCGCGCCAGCACAAGGCGGCGGCTCCTCCTGGCGGCCAGGAGCCCGCAGCGCGGCCCGTGGTGAGCACCTCGGCCCCCGCCACCGACGAACAATTGCACCTCAGCCTGCTCGCCGGTCTGCTCGGCAACGTCGGCTGCAAGGCCGACGACGGGCCGCATTACCTGGGCGCGCGCGGCATCAAGTTCCTCATCCATCCGTCGTCGCCCATCGGGCGCAAGGCCGGGCGCTGGATCATGGCCGCCGAGCTGGTGGAAACCACGCGGCTGTATGCGCGCGGCGTGGCGCGCATCGAGCCGCAGTGGATCGAGCACGTCGGCGGGCATTTGCTGCACAAGATCCTGCTCGAGCCGCACTGGGAGAAAAAGCCGGCCCAGGTCAGCGCCTTCGAGCGCGCCACGCTCTACGGCCTGGTGATCTACAACCAGCGGCGCGTGGACTACGGCCGCGTCAACCCGGCCGAGGCGCGCGAGCTGTTCATCCGGCATGCGCTGGTCGAGGGCGAGTGGGACTGCCGCTGGCCCTTTCTCAAGCACAACCTCAAGCTCATCGCCGAGATCGAGGCGCTGGAGGACCGCGCCCGCCGTCGCGACGTGCTGGTGGATGCGGCGCTGATCGAGGCGTTCTACGAGCGCTTCGTTCCGCCCGAGGTGCGCAGCGGCGCCAGCTTCGACGCCTGGTATCGCCACGCCGTGAAGCAGCAGCCGCGCCTGTTGTTCCTGGAGCGCGAGGCGCTGATGCGCCACGAGGCCGCGGGCGTGACCACGGAGGCCTTTCCCACGCGTCTGAACGTCGGCAGCCTGGAGCTTGCGCTGGCCTACAGCTTCGACCCCGGCGGCGCGCGCGACGGCGTGACCGCCACCGTGCCGCTGGCCGCGCTGAACCAGATTCCCGAGCAGCGCCTGCAGTGGCTGGTGCCCGGCATGCTGGGCGACAAGGTGGCGGCCCTGCTCAAGAGCTTGCCGCAAAAGCTGCGCGCCCGGCTCGTGCCGCTGCCCGAAACGGCGCGCCAGTTCGCGGCCGATCTCACCCAACCCGGGCACTACGCCCAGGGTGACCTGCTCGACGCGCTACGCGCCCGGGTGCGCGAACGCACCGGCCTGATTCCGCGCCCGGAAGACTTCAAGCTCGACACGCTGGGCACGCACGTGCTGTTCAATCTGCGCGTGGTCGACGACCAGGGGCGCCAGCTCGCGATGGGGCGCAATCTCGCGCGGCTGCGCGCCGAACTGGCCGACGCGGCGCGCGCCGCGTTCCAGAGCGCGGTGCGCGCCCAGGCCGGGTCGGGCGTCTTGCAGACGGCCCTGGCCGACATGCCGACTCCGGCGGTGCGCCGGGGTGAGCCCGCACCAGCGGTGGAGCAGGCACGCGCCGCGCCGCGGCACGCCAGCCAGGGCGTCGGTCGCGCGGCGCCATCGCCAGGCAGCGCCGCGCCTGCCGAGCCGCGCTATACCGACTGGACCTTCGGCGCCTTGCCCGAACTGCTCGAAATCCGCCGCGCAGACCAAACCCTCGTGGGCTTCCCGGCGCTGATCGATCGCGGCAGCCATGTCGTGCTCGACGTGTTCGACACCCCCGAGCAGGCCGCGCGCATGCACCGCGAGGGCCTGCGCCGGCTGTTCGCGCTGCAGCTGCGCGAACCGCTGAAACAGGCGGAGAAGAATCTTCCGGGGTTCCAGCAGGCCGCCATGCAGTACATGCCGCTGGGTTCGGCCGAGGACTTGCGCCGGCAAATCCTGGACGCCGCGCTCGATCTGGCCTTTCTCGCGGAGCCGCTGCCGGGTGACGCCCAGACCTTCATCGCGCGCCGCGACGCCGGCAGGCCGCGCCTGCAGCTGCAGGCGCAGGAGATGGGGCGGCTCGCGGCCGCCGTCCTCGCCGAGTGGAATGCGGCACACAAGAAGCTGGCGGGTTTCAAGGCGCAGGCGGCGCTGGCCGCTGACATCACCGCGCAGCTGCAGGCGCTGGTGACCAGGCGCTTCATGCTGGACACTCCCGCCGACAAGCGGGGCCACCTGCCGCGCTATCTGAAGGCGGTGCAGCTGCGCCTGGACAAGTTCCGCGCCGACCCGGCCCGCGATGCGCAGCGCCAAGCCGAGATGGCGCCCCTGCTGGCGCGCCTGCGGCGCGAGCTGCAACAGGCCCAGCAGGGCGGCGCCGTCGTGGACCCCAGGCTCGTCGAGCTGCGCTGGATGCTGGAGGAACTGCGCGTGGCCTTGTTCGCGCAGGAACTGCGCACCCCGGCGCCGGTGTCGGTCAAGCGCGTCGAGAAGGCGTGGAGCCAGTTGCGGGCGTGAACGCCGCGCAACACGGAATCAAGGGGAAACCCTTATTGTGTGACCAACGGCTACATAAGATACAGTTTTTCACAGTGTTTTTGTCGGCCACGCCGCTAACCTTCGACAAAGATAAACCACTTCCGGCCTGACCGGGGTTGTGGCGCCGTGCCCAGCGCAACCGCCTGGGCGCCAACCTTGCGGAGACTTCAACGTGAAACCTAACCTCAACCCGCGCAAGCTAGGGTTGCTGCAGGTCATTCTGCTGGCCATCCCCTGCATTGCGGTGCTTGTCGTGCCGTACTACAACACGCTGGAACCCAGCCTGTTCGGCATTCCCTTCTTCTACTGGTGGCAGCTCGTCTGGGTGCCGATCTCCGGTGTGTTCATCGCCATCGTCTACAAGATGGTCGTTCCCCCTCGCAGCGGAGACTGAAAGCCATGAACATCGTTGCCACCGTTGTTTTCGTCGCCCTGTTCGTGTTCATCACCGTGCTGGGCTTCGTGTCGGCCCATTGGAGAAAGGGCGACATGACCCATCTGCACGAGTGGGGTCTGGGCGGGCGCCGTTTCGGCGCCTGGATCACCTGGTTCCTGATCGGCGGGGATCTGTACACCGCCTACACCTTCATCGCGGTGCCCGCCCTGGTGTTCGGCGCCGGCGCTTTAGGCTTTTTCGCACTGCCCTATACCGTGTTGGTGTATCCGCTGGTGTTCGCCATTCTGCCCCGCTTGTGGGTGGTGGCGCGCAAGCACAACTACGTCACCGCGTCGGACTTCGTCGCCGGGCGCTACAACAGCCCCGGACTGGCGCTGGCGATCGCCGTCACGGGCATCGTCGCCACCATGCCGTACATCGCGCTGCAGCTGGTCGGCCTTCAGGTGGTCATCGGCGGCCTGGGCTTTCCCACGGCGCAGGGCCTGATGGGCGATGTGCCGCTGATCATCGCCTTCGTCATCCTGGCCGCATTCACCTACACCAGCGGCCTGCGCGCACCCGCGTCGATCGCCGTGGTGAAGGACCTGCTGGTGTACATCACGGTGATCGCGCTCATCATCGTCGTGCCGCTCAAGATGGGCGGTTTCGCCAACATCTTCGCCGCCATTCCGAAGGGGCATCTGCTGCTGCCGCCCGTCAAGGATGGCAACACCGGGCTGATGTCGTTCTACGGCACGCTGGCGTTCGGCTCGGCGCTGGCGCTCATGCTCTACCCGCACGCCACGACGGCGGTGCTGGCGGCCAAGGGCCCCAACACCCTGCGGCGCAACTGGGTGTTCCTGCCGGCCTATTCCTTCGTGCTGGGCCTGATCGCCATGCTGGGCTATATGGCCTACGCCTCCGGCATCGCCAAGCTGCCCGACCTGGCCCCGTACTTCAAGCAATACGGCCCGCAGTTCGCGATGCCAGGCCTGCTGCTGCACTTCTTCCCGAGCTGGTTCGTCGGCGTGGGCTTCGCGGCGGTGGCCATCGGTGCGCTGGTCCCTGCGGCCATCATGTCCATCGCGGCGGCAAACCTGTTCACCCGCAACATCTACAAGGCCTATATCAACCCGAAGTGCTCCACGGCGCAGGAAACCAGCATGGCCAAACTGGCCTCGCTGCTGGTGAAGTTCGGCGCCCTGCTGTTCATCATCTTCCTGCCGTTGACTTACGCCATCCAGTTGCAGCTGCTGGGCGGCATCCTGATCCTGCAGACTTTCCCGGCCATCGTGTCCGGCATCTACACCCGCTGGTTCGACGCCAAGGCCTTGCTGCTGGGCTGGGCGGTCGGGCTGGCGTGGGGCGTCTGGGCGGCTTCGCTCACCGGGTTCCAGAAGTCGGGCTATGCCCTGCACATCGGCGCGATGGTGATTCCGGCCTACATCGGGTTGTACGCCCTGATCATCAACTTCGTCGTGGCCGTGGCGGCCACGCTTCTGATTCGGGTCATCGGCATGGCCGACGACCGGGATTCCACCGTCGCGGCGGACTACGCGGGCTGATCGCCGTCGCTTGAAGCCGCATGAAAACACCGAGGGCCGGCTTTGCCGGCCCTCGGTGTTTGTGGCGCGAGGCTCGCGCATCATCGGCGCCATCCCTATCTTCCATTCCAATCATGCTGCTGACCGCCGCCTTGCTGTTCGTCGCCTCGCAATTGCCCATCGTGGCAGCCGGCATCGCCAAATCGGGTTCGCGCGGTTCCACCGACAACCGCTACGACAACCACGAGCCGCGCGCCTGGCTCGAACGCCAGACCGACCCGCGCCGCCGTCGCGCCAACGCCGCGCAGGCCAATGCCTTCGAAGCGCTGCCGCTGTTCTTCGCCGCCACGCTGTTCGCACTCTACGCCCGGGCCGACCCGGCCCTGATCAACGCGCTGATGATGGCCTGGCTCGCGCTGCGCGGCTTCTACCTCTGGTGCTACCTGAACGACCGCGCAACCCTGCGCTCCTCGGCCTGGGCCCTGGCCCTGGTAGTCAACATCGCCCTGCTGTTCTCGCCGTTCTATGGTTGATGCCGCAACACCCGCGCCAGCGGCGCAGGGCCCGCTCAAGGGGCTGCGCGTGCTGGAACTCGGCAGTCTCATTGCCGGGCCCTTCGCCGCGCGCCTGCTGGCCGAGTTCGGCGCCGACGTGGTCAAGGTCGAGCCGCCCGCGCGCGATGGTGACCCCGGCGGCGACCCCCTGCGCACCTGGCGCAAGCTCCATCCCGAGCCGGGCGGCACCTCGCTGTGGTGGGCCGCGCAGGCGCGCAACAAGCGCTGCATCACGGTCAACCTCAAGCACCCGAAGGGGAGGGACATCGTGCTGCGCCTCGCCGCCCAGGCCGACGTGGTGGTGGAGAACATGCGTCCCGGCGTGCTGGAAAAGCTGGGGCTGGGCTGGGACGATCTGCGCGCCGTCAACCCCAGCCTGGTGATGGTGCGCATCTCGGGCTTCGGCCAGACCGGCCCGCTGCGCGGCCAGCCGGGGTTCGGCGCGATTGCCGAGGCCATGGGCGGCATGCGCTACCTCATCGGCGATCCTGATCGTCCGCCGATGCGCGCCAATCTGTCCATCGGCGACTCACTGGCCGCGCTGCATGCCACCATGGGCGCGCTCATGGCGCTGCGCCACCGCGACGCCACCGGCGGCCGCTGGGACGGCATGCAGGGCGGCGAAGGCCAGGTGGTGGACGTGGCCCTGACCGAAGCCGTGTTCAACCTGCTGGAGAGCACGCTGATGGAATACGACCGCTACGGCATCGTGCGCGAGCGCACCGGCACGCGCCTGCCGGGCATCGTGCCGTCCAACACCTACCGCAGCGCGGATGGCGAGTTCGTGCTCGTCTCGGGCAACGGCGACGCCATCTTCAAGCGCCTCATGCGCGCCATCGGCCGCGACGACATGGCCGACGATCCGCAGCTCGCCGACAATCCCGGCCGCATGCGGCAGGCCGACGCCATCGACGCCGCCATCCAGGACTGGGTGGCGCAGCGCAGCGCCGACACGGTACTGCAGATCATGCGCCAGGCCGAGGTCCCGGCCGGCCGCATCTACAGCATCGCCGACATCGTCGCCGATGCCCAGTTCCAGGCCCGCGGCATGCTCGAGCAGCATGCCCTGGCCGACGGCACGCCGATCAAGCTGCCCGCCGTCGTACCCCGCTTTTCGGCCACCCCCGGCGGCACGCGCTGGCTGGGGCCGGAACTGGGCGCGCATAACCGGGAGGTGCTGGACGAACTGGGGCTGGATGCCGAACAGATCGCCATGCTCGGCAAAGACGGGGTCATTTAACCGGGCGCATGGCCCAGGTCGTCCACGCGCTTATTCCGACGGCGCGAAGATCTTGCCCGGGTTGAGGATGCCGCGCGGATCCAGGGCCTGTTTGATGGCGCGCATGACGTCCAGCGCGTCGTCGCCGGCTTCCTCGCGCAGGAAGCCCTGCTTGTGCAGGCCGATGCCGTGCTCGCCGGTGCAGGTGCCGCCCAGGGCGAGGGCGCGGCGCACGAGCTTGTCGTTCAGGCTTTCGGCCAGTTCGCGCTCCTCGGGTTTCGCGGGGTCGATCAGGTAGCCGACGTGGAAGTTGCCGTCGCCGACATGGCCGACGATGAAGTAGGGCAGGCCGGCGGCGTCGGCCTCGGCCACGGTGTCGTTGATGCTCTCGGCCAGGCGCGAGATGGGCACGCAGGTGTCGGTGGTGACGCTGCGGCAGCCCGGCTTGGTCTGCAGCGCCGACAGATAGGCGTGATGGCGCGCCTTCCACAGCCGGGTGCGCTCCTCGGGCGTGTCGGCCCAGGAAAAGCGCGATCCGCCATGCTCGGCGGCGATGGTCTGCACGCTTTCGGCCTGCTCGCGCACGCTGGCCGGCGAGCCGTGGAACTCCATCAGCAGCAGCGGTTGCACGGGCAGGTCGAGTTGGTCGTGGGCGTTGACCGCG
>MLJW01000466.1_pt1 | contig 17805 bp, 17 predicted proteins | sample 888231 | NCBI WGS metagenome assembly MLJW01 (sample SAMN05788063, study PRJNA343431) | mine drainage metagenome | isolation source: sample collected from the inflow into an acid mine drainage treatment plant... | place: Germany: Lusatia, lignite mining district
CGGCATCATCGATCCGTCCAACCTGCGTGTACGCCTCAATGAGCCAGGCAGCGCAGATGTGCATTGCCCCCTCGTCCCCGGGAAGCCCGTCGTCATACCGGTATCGGTACACGGTCGAACCCCGGCGCAATTTGGCCTCTACCGCTCGGATGGTGCCGTTTACTTGCTCGCGTGAGGCCGGGAAACCGGCAACCAGCGGTTGCAGCACGGCTGCGTCCACCTCACGCCGGTCGTATGCCGAGACAAACCCGCCAATCTCAGAATCCCAACCGTTGGCCTGTACATCGGCCTCGATGGCTGATCTAAGTTCCAGCCACTCGTCAGGCACCTCTCCATGGGCCCGGAAGATCTCAATTCCTCGGTCGACGGCAATCCAGCCCATCATCTTGGAGTGGACGTGGTGGCGAGGCACATCTCTAATTTCCCAGATTCCGTGGTCGGGCTCGCGCCAGCGCTGCAGCTGCTCGGCGCCCGACTGGCGCTGGTGGATGCCGTTGAGCGTGCCGACGACGACTTCCTTGGCCGCGGCGCCGGCGACCAGCCCGGCCACCGCCGGCCAGTCGTCGCGTTGCATGCCCATCGGTGCGAACAGCGGCGTCAGCGCGCGACTGCCTTGTGCGAGCAGCGAGTGTTCGACGTCGGTGGCGTGCACCCCGCGCGCATCGACGCCGACCGCAGGCAGCAGCAACAGCACGACGCCGATCGCGACGATGACCCGTCCGACGCGAAGCACGAACACGCGCAGCCGCTGCCACGCCTGCAGCAGCACGCTGCGCACGCTGGGCACGCGGTACGGCGGCAGCTCGACGAGCAGCGGCATCGGTTTGCCCGGCAGCGCGGTGCGGCCAATCAGCAGCGCGCTGAGCAGCGCCGCGACGATGCCCATCAGATACAGCGCGAACACCAGCTGGCCGCCGTGTTCACGAAAGAACACGACAGCGAACGCCAGGTAGATCGTCAGCCGCGCCGAGCACGACATGAAAGGCTGCACCAGCACGGTCAGCAGCCGACCGCGGGCGTCTTCGATGATGCGCGTGCCCATGATCGCCGGCACATTGCACCCGAAGCCGATGACCATAGGCACCAGGGCGTGTCCGGGCAGCCCGAAGCGGCGCATCAGCCGGTCCATCGCATAGGCGGCGCGCGCCAGATAGCCGCTGTCGTCGAGCAGCGCGAGCAGCACGAAGGTCAACGCGATCGGCGGAATGAAGGTGATGACCAGGTGCAACCCGCCGCCGACACCGCCGGCCAGCGCCGACACCGCCCAGTCGGGCAGCCCGGCGCGCCACAGCAGGTGACCGGCGCCGTCGACCAGCAAGGCCTCGGAGCCCTGGTCGAACAGATCGAGCAGCACCTTGCCGCCGGCAAAGCTGGCGACGAAGACCGCATACAGCATCGCGAGGAACAGCGGCACGCCGAGCCAGCGGTGCAGCACCAGCGCATCGAGTGCGTCGCCGACGCGCAGCCGGCGCGGCGCGGCGCCTTCACCACGGCGCAGCGCGATCGCCGCGGTCTGCTGCGCCCAGTTCGCGCGAGCTGCCGGATAGAGTTCGTGCGGCGCTTCGGCAGCGTCGCGCAAGAGCCGCGCCGCGCTGCGCAGCGCGGCGAATTCGGCCCGCGTCGTCGGCGTCGCGTGCTGTTCGAGCAGGCGCAGCGCCTGCAGCCGGGAGCCGCCGGCGACGCGCGCGGCGACGAGGTCGACGGCTGCAGCCGCCGCGGCGTCGAACGCGCCGCGCTGCGGCCGCGGCGGGCGGCGCAGCGCGTCGGCCAGCGTGTCGAGCAGTTCGTGGCGGCCGCGTCCGCGGCGCGCGACCGTCGCGACGACCGGCACGCCGAGGTGCTTGGCCAGCGCGTCGGGTTGCGGCTCGACGCCGGCCGCGCGCGCTTCGTCGACCATGTTGAGCACGACGACCAGCGGCAACCCGGTCTCGATCAGCTCGGCGCCGAGCTGCAGGTGGCGCTCCAGGTTCGACGCGTCGACGACGAGCACGACGAGGTCGACCTCGCCGCCGAGCAGGTAGTCGCGCGCGACGCGCTGGTCCTCGCCGCCGCCGCCGAGCAGGCTGTAGACGCCGGGCAGGTCGACCAGTTCCGCGCGTCGCCCTTGCAGATCGACGCTTCCGGCACGGCGTTCGACGGTGACGCCGGGCCAGTTCCCGGTCTGCTGCCGGGCTCCGGTCAGCAGGTTGAACAGCGTCGTCTTGCCGCAGTTCGGGTTGCCGGCCAGCGCGATCACCGGCGTGTTGTCGGCGCGCGTGGTCATTTCGGCGTCGGCGCTGGCGCCGTCACTTCGACGCCGTCGACGAGTTCGCGGCCGAGCGCGATGCGCGCGGTGCCGACGCGAAGCACCGCACCGCGCGCGTCGGGGCCGTGCACCACGCTCAGTTCGACGCCGCGGCGCAGTCCGAGCATCGCCAGGCGTTGCGCGGCCGGTGTCGTCAGCGACGCGATGCGCGCCGACTCACCGCGGCGCAGCGCGGCCAGCGGCATCAGTGTGGAATCGGTGCTTTTCATGATCACGAATGAGAATGGTTACCGTTTGCGCTTATGTTAGGCCATCTGCGCGGCGCTGCCAATTCCCTTCGTGAGCTTGGGGTCGCGGCGAGCTCAGCGCATCGCCGACGGCAGATGCAGGGTTTCGCCGGCGATGCGGAACGTTCCCTGGCCGCAGTGATGCAGCGTGCGTTGCGGCTGACCCGGTCGGCGCCACGCGCGCACGACTTCGACGATGAACAGGCCGTGGCGCTCGACGAGGTCGCGTTCGACCACGCGGCATTCGAGGCTGGCGTCGCATTCGTCGATCAGCGGTGCGGCCACCGTCGCCGCCGGCCGCGGCGTCAGCCCGAAGACGGAGAACTTGTCGAGGTCGCGCCCCGAGTGGTTGCCGCAGGCGACGACCGCGTCGACCAGCTCGGCGCCGGGGATGTTCAGCGTGCACTCGCCGTCGCGCTGCAGCGCGTCGAAGCTGTAGTCGGCGTGGTCCAGCACGCAGGCGACCAGTGGCGGTTCGAACTCGACCATGGTCTGCCAGCTCAGCGTCATCACATTGGGTCGTTGCTTGCCGGCAGTGGCCAGCAAAAGCACCGGACCCGGCTCGAGCAGTTGATAGACCTGCGCGAGCTCGAAAGCGATCTTGTCCATGCTCACCTCACGTCGAATGGAGGGGCAGAGAGTGTGCAAAAGTGGCGCTCGGCCGGTGGCGTCAGGCAACCTTGACTTCGATGCCCTTGGGCTTGGCCGCCGCGGTCTTCGGGATGTCCAGCGTCAGCATGCCGTCCTTGAAGGTCGCCTTCGCGGCCGCCGCGTCGATGTTGTCGGGCAGCGAGAAGCTGCGGCTGAAGCTGCCGTAGAAGCGCTCGATACGGTGGAAGGTCTTGTCCTTCTCTTCCTTCTCCTGGCGGCGCTCGCCGGAAAGCGTGACCATGCCGCCGTCGATCGTGATCTTCACGTCGTCCTTCTCGACCGACGGGATTTCCGCTTTCAGCGTGAACGCCTGCGGCGTCTCGGTAATGTCGACCCGTGGCGACCAGTCGGGCGACGCGACCAGCTCGCCCGACTGCCTGAACTTGCGCGGCCAGCCGACCGCTCGCGTATAGCGGTCGAACATGTCCTCGATTTCCTGCCAGGGATCCCATTTGACGATGGCCATGATGCAAATCTCCAAGCGCGGGCTGCAGGGACGGGTCGCCGGCAGCGGCCCGCTTGCGCCTGCCGTGACGACCGTGTCAGTTCCCGCCCGGCGGCGGGTACATGTAGCGGCGTCTGAACGGATACGCGCTGCGCGCGCCGCGCAGCGCGCCTGACGGCGCGTCGTCACCGTCGGCACCGTCGGCACGCGCCCCGAGCACCTGGTGCAGCGAGATCCAGCCTTGCTCGAAGCCCATCGCCGAGCCGGCCAGATACAGACGCCAGGCGCGGATCACGCGTTCGGCCTGCGCGCCGAGCACGCGCCGCGCTTCATCGATGTTGGCCTCGAGCGCGTCGGCCCAGTGCCACAGCGTGCGCGCGTAGTGCGGGCGCAGGCATTCGACGTCGAGCGGCTCCAGCCCGCCGCGTGCCATGCCGTCGAGCATCAGCGAGACGTGAACGAGCTGGCCGCCGGGGAAGATGTACTTCTCGATGAAGTCGCCCATGCCTCCTGCCAGCTGTGGGTTGTCGGTGCCGCCAGCGGTGATGCCGTGGTTCAGCAGCAGACCGCCGGGGCGCAGCAAGCGGCGCAGCTTGGCAAAGTAGGGCGGCAGGTGGGGGCGGCCGACGTGCTCGCACATGCCGACCGAGGCGATCTTGTCCCACGGCCGGCTTTCGTCGACGTCGCGGTAGTCGAGCAGCAGCATGCGTACACGCTGCTGCAGCCCCTTCTCGGCGATCAGGCGGTTGACGTAATCGTGCTGGTTGCGCGACAGCGTGATGCCGGTGGCGTCGACGCCGTAGTGCTCGGCGGCCCACAGCAACAGGCCGCCCCAGCCGGCGCCGATGTCGAGCAGCCGCTCGCCCGGCTTGAGCATCAGCTTGCGGCAGATCAGGTCGAGCTTGGCTTCCTGAGCCTGCGCCAGGTCCATGTCGTCGCGCTCGAAATAGGCGCACGAATAGACGCGACGCGGGTCCAGCCACAGCGCGTAGAACGCATCGCCGACGTCGTAGTGGCTCTGCACCTGCGCGGCGTCGCGCGCACGGCTGTGATGGGTGTGTTCCCACAGCAGCCGCGAAGCGCGCTGCAGCGCGCGCAGCGGTCCGGCCGGCGCGGCGCGGGTCGGATCGTGCGGCAGCAGCGCCGGCGCGGCGGTCATCAGGTCGCGCATGCGGCCGTCGATTTCGAGACGGCCTTCGACATAATCCTCGGCCAGCCGGCCGATCGCGCCTTGTGCCAGGTGCAGCAGCGCTCGCGCGTCGCGCACGATCAGCCGCAGCGCCGGCGCGGCCGCACCGATGCGGCGGCCGCCGGGAAGTTGCACCGCGCACGGCAGCGGCAGCGCCGACAGCCTGGCGGTCGCGGGTTGGACGAACAGGCGCTCGGACAACATCGCTTGCTCCTAGTTTCGCGGGCGGCACTCGAACGAGCCACAGGGAGACTGGCAGTGCTCGCCGTGATGCACGCGGCGCGGCGGCACGCGACGCCCGCGCCAGCCTAGTTCGGCCAGCGCGTAGGCAGCCAGCGCGCAACCCCGGGTGCTGGCCGCGTCGAGCCAGTACATCGCGCATTCGTCGTCGCGTACGACACCGGCGCCGTCACGGTAGGCCAGCCCGAGTCGGTACTGAGCGCAGGGGTGGTCTTGCGCGCCGGCCCGCGCGAACCAGCGCGCGGCCGATTCGGTGCCGCCGCCACCCGGCTCGAGCTCGAGCATGCCGAGTTCATATTGCGCCAAGGTGTCGGATTGCGCCGCAGCGCTTTCGAGCCATAGCCTTGCGACTTCCAGGTTGCGGGCGACTCCACGGCCAAGCACGTGCAGGCACCCAAGTTCGCATTGCGCACGGGCGTGTCCGCCGAGCGCCGCCAGCCCCCACCAGCACGCAGCCTCGGCATCGTCGCGCGCAACGAACTCGCCAGCATGGAACAGGCAGCCGATCTCGAACTGTGCGTCGGCGCAGCCCTGCGCCGACGCTTCGCGCAGCCGTCGCATCCGCTCGGCGACAGCCGGATTCGTGCCGGTCGTGTTGTCTGGCGCGATGCTCGGGTCGGGGGCGGGTTCGAAGGCCATGGTGTATCTCGGGTCGAGCCGGAAAAAATACCGGAATCATGCGTAGTATCGAGCCGAAAAGTTGCGAAATCCATGATGCGCTGCAAACAACGTGAAACTATGTGTTTCTAATGCGCCTGATTGTTTTCGCGGAACCCGTGCGTGTCAGGGATGCAGCGGCGACTCGACGCTGCCGCTGCGTTCGCGTTGCCGCTCACGCCGCAGGATGCCCGACAGCAGCGCGAAGTCGCGGCTCTCGGCTTCGATCAGGTCGTCGAGTGCGACGATTCCCAGCAACCGGCCGCCGTCGCCGGTGACCGCGAGGCGGCGCACGCCGTGGCTGGACATCGCCTGCATCGCCTCGTCGACGTCGGCGTCCTGGTCGATGCTCAGCGTGCCGTGGCTCATCACGTCGGCCACGTGCAGGTCGCGCGGCGCGGCGCCGTCGGCGACCGCGCGCAGCACCATGTCGCGATCGGTCACGATGCCCAGCGGAGCCCCACCGCCGTCGGTGACGACGAGCGCGCCGACGTGCTGCTCGCGCATCTGCAGCGCTGCCTCCTGCAGGTTGCAGCGCTGCGGAATGTGCACCGTGCCCTGGGTGTAGACGTCCTTGACCTTCATGATGGCCTCCTGTCGGTGTCGAGCAGTGCGCGAACGGTCGCGTCGTCGACCTGGTGGAAATCCGTGTAGAACTCGCCGACTGCGGTGAAGTGGCGCGGTCGTGCAAGGCAGATGAAGTCGTCGGCGAGTTCGTCGAAGCGCATGTCGGCCGGTGCCACCGGTACCGCGACCGCGAGGCGTGCCGGCCGCTGCGTGCGCAGTGCGCGCAGCGCCGCGCTCATCGTCGCGCCGGTCGCGATGCCGTCGTCGACGACGATGACGCTGCGCCCGGCGACCGCCGGCGGCGCGCGGCCGCCGCGCCACAGCGCGGCGCGGCGACGCAGTTCGAGTTGCGCGGCGGCAATCGCGGCGTCGACTTGCGAGGCGTCGATGCCGAGCTCGTGGATCAGCGCATGATTCAGCACGACCGTGTCGGCGTCGGCCAGCGCGCCCATCGCCAGTTCGGGCTGGCCCGGCACGCCGAGCTTGCGCACCAGCAGCACGTCGAGTTCGGCGCCGAGTGCGCCGGCGACTTCACGTGCCACCGGGACACCGCCGCGAGGCAGCGCCAGCACCAGCGCGTGGGGCCAGGGCCCGGCGGCACGCAGCGCCTCGCCGAGTGCCTGCCCGGCACTGATACGGTCGGCGAAATGAGGCTCCATGGCGGCGCTGCCTCGTCGTCTGGCCACGACGCGTCGCGTCAGCGGCTCGCGGCCGAAGCCGGCGCCGCCGGTTCACTGGGCGCCGGCACCGCCGAGGCCGGCGCTTGCGGCGCAGCGGCGCTTGCGCCGCCGCTGTCGGGAGCGGCCGGTGTCGATTCGGGGGCTTTCTGGCACGCGCCCAGCGCGAACAGGACGGTGACGGCGGCGAGGATGGTTTCTATGCGTTTCATGGTCGACTCTTGGCTAGCGTTGCGGGGAGCGTGACGGTGCGGGCTGGTGAGCGCCGGTGCCGCGCCTGATGCATTGGATCCGCTGCGCGCGATTGGTTTCCTTGATCTTGCGCACGAAGCACGTGGAGACACGAGGTTGCCGCAATGCAACACGGTGCTCGCGCAAGGCCGGCGGTTGCCGGCGGCTGTCCCTAGAATCGGGGCGATGCGGCGCGTCGCCGGTGCAACCCTCTACAAGCCCGATCATTGCCATGCAAGACCCGATGCCTGAACTGGCGCACATTTCCTCGCGCGACAAGGCCGAAATCCTGTCGCAGGCTCTGCCGTACATCCGCAAGTTCCACGGCAAGACGCTGGTCATCAAATACGGCGGCAACGCGATGACCGACCCGTCGCTGCAGCTGGACTTCGCCGAGGACGTCGTGCTGCTGAAGCTGGTCGGCATGAATCCGGTGGTCGTGCACGGCGGCGGGCCGCAGATCGACGAGGCGCTGGCCAAGGTCGGCAAGAAGGGCACCTTCATCCAGGGCATGCGAGTGACCGACGCGGAGACGATGGAAGTCGTCGAGTGGGTGCTCGCCGGCCAGGTGCAGCAGGACATCGTCGGGCTGATCAACGTCGCCGGCGGCAAGGCGGTCGGTCTGACCGGTCGCGACGGCGGCATGATCCGCGCGCGCAAGCTGCGCATGCGCGATCGCGAGAACCCGCAGCTCGAGCACGACGTCGGCCTGGTCGGCGAGATCGAGGCGATCGACCCCAGCGTGGTCAAGGCCTTGCAGGACGATCAGTTCATTCCGGTGATCTCGCCGCTGGGGTTCGGCGCCGACAACGAGAACTTCAACATCAATGCCGACGTCGTCGCCGGCAAGCTGGCCGAAGTGCTGAAGGCCGAGAAGCTTTTGTTGCTGACCAACACGCCGGGCGTGCTGAACAAGGCCGGCGAGTTGCTGACCAACCTCAGCGCGCGTGAAATCGACGAGATGTTCGCCGACGGCAGCATTTCCGGAGGTATGCTGCCGAAGATCGCGTCGGCGCTGGACGCGGCGCGTTCGGGGGTCAACAGCGTGCACATCATCGACGGCCGCATTCCGCACGCGCTGCTGCTCGAAGTGCTGACCGAGCAGGCCTACGGAACGATGATCCGTTCGCATTGACCGCGCCGGCGGCGCCGGCCAGCATGACCCTGAGGATGGCCTGATGAGCGTCGTGTGGTTGTTCGACATGGACGACACGCTGCACGACGCTTCGTGGCGCGTGTTTCCGCAAATGAATATTGAGATGACGCAGTACATCGTGCGCCATCTCGACCTCGACGAGGCCACCGCCGAGCGCCTTCGCGTCGATTTCTGGCACCGCTACGGCGCCACGCTGCTCGGCCTGGTGCACGAGCACGGTGTGAGCGCGGCGCATTTCCTCGCGGAGACCCACCGCTTCCCGCAGCTCGAGGCGATGTTGCGCGCCGATCGCAGCGAACGTGCCGCGTTGCGCGCGCTGCCCGGGCGCAAGCTGGTGCTGACCAACGCGCCGCGCGACTACGCGCTGCGCGTGCTGCGCCATTGCGCGCTGTTGCGCGGCTTCGACGGCGTCGTCAGCATCGAGGACATGCGCCAGTTCGGACGACTGCGGCCCAAGCCCGACCCCCGCGGGCTGCGCGCGGTGCTGCGCCGCGCGCGGCTGCGCCCGGCGCAATGCGTGCTGGTCGAGGATACGCTGCAGCACTTGCGCGCGGCGCGTCGCGTCGGCCTGCGTACGGTCTGGTACACGCGCTACGGCGCGCGAGGTGCGCGCCGGCGCCACGGTCGACCGGCCTACGTCCATGCGAGAATCGGCACGCTATGGAACCTGCCGAGACCGCCGCGCTGAATCCCACCGCTGCCGCCGCCGTGCGCAAGCGACCGCGCCCGGGCGAGCGGCGCGCGCAGATCCTGCAATGCCTGGCCGGCATGCTCGAGGAAGGCGGCGCCGAGCGCATCACCACCGCGGCGCTGGCGCAGCGCCTGCAAGTGTCCGAAGCGGCGCTCTACCGCCACTTCGCGAGCAAGGCGCAAATGTTCGATGCGCTGATCGATTTCATCGAAAGCAGCGTGTTCGGACTGATCAACCAGATCGCCGAGCATCACGATTCGGGCCTGCTGCAGGCGCAGCGCACGGTGCAGGCGCTGCTGGCCTTCGCCGAGCGCAACCCGGGGCTGTGCCGGCTGCTCGCCGGCGGCGCGCTGGCTGGCGAGCACGCGCGGCTGCAGCAACGTGTCGACCGCTTCCTCGAGCGCGTCGAGGCGGCACTGCGCGCCAGCCTGCGCTTGGCCCTGCAGCAGCAGGCGCTGGCGTTCGATCCGGCGCAGCGAGCGCAGTGGTTGATGACCTACGCCGACGGCTGCCTGTGGCGCGTCGCGCACCGGCGCGGCGCGGCCGACGCCGACGGCGCGCTGCTCGCCTTGCTGGCCTAGCGCCGTCGCGGCTGCGGAGCCGACGCCGGCGCGGCATCGCGCGCCCCGATTGACGAATGCGAGGTTGACAAACGGCGCGGATTCAGAAATAGTACGATCGTTCGTTCGATAAGTGCACGATCCATGGTCCGCAAAACCGCTTCCGATTCCATAGTCCGCGACGCCCCTGAAACTTCGGGCAAAGGCCGCATGACGCGTCAGGCAATCCTCGACTGCGCGCTGCAGATGGCTGGCCGCATCGGCCTCGAAGGACTGTCGATCGGCGTGCTGGCCGACCGCATGGACATGAGCAAGTCGGGCGTTTTCGCCCACTTCGGCTCGCGCGAGGAATTGCAGATCTCGGTGATCCGCCACTACCACGCTTTGTTCGAGCACGAAGTGTTCTACCCGGCGCTGCAGCAGTCGCGCGGTCTGCCGCGGTTGCACGCGATGTTCGAGCGCTGGCTGCAGCAGGTCAGCCGTGAAGTCGAGACCGGTTGCATCTACATCTCCGGCGCGGTCGAGTTCGACGATCGCCCGGGACCGGTTCGCGATGCGCTGGTGCAGATGGTGCAGGACTGGCACGACGCACTGCAGCGCGCGGTGCAGCAGGCGATCGACGCCGGGCACCTGCGCGCCGACACGCCGACACGACAGCTGGTGTTCGAACTGCACGGGCTGGTGCTGGCGCTGCATCACGACGCGCGCCTGCTGCAGATCGCCGGCTCATTGCAGATCGCGCAACGCAGCTACGCGCGTGTGCTGCGCAGCTATGCGACGCCGGCCGGCCTCGCATTGATCGAACCGACCGACCAGGCTTCGGCCTGACCCCCATTCAAGACGGTCCACGACAGGAGCAGGACATGCCGAGTTACACCCCGCCGTTGCGCGACATGCGTTTCGTGATGCACGAAGTGCTCGATGCCGTCACGGCGCTGCGCGAACTTCCCGCGCACGCCGACATCGACGCCGAGCTGATCGACCAGGTCTGCGAGGAGGCTGGCAAGTTCTGCGCCGAAGTGCTGCACCCGCTGAACGCCAGCGGCGACGCCGAAGGCTGTCATTACGACGCCGAGACCCATGCGGTGACGACGCCGGCCGGTTTCCGCCAGGCTTGGGAGCAGTACGTCGAGGCCGGCTGGCCGCTGCTCAACGCCGCGCCCGAATACGGCGGCCAGGGTCTGCCGCACCTGATCGGCAGCGCGGTGCACGAGATGCAGAACTCGGCGAACCAGGCCTGGACCATGTATCCGGGGCTGACCCACGGCGTCGTCGAGCTGCTCGGCGCGCACGGCAGCGACGCGCAGAAGGCGCTTTACCTGCCGAAGCTGGCCAGCGGTCAGTGGACCGGAACGATGTGCCTGACCGAGCCGCACTGCGGCACCGACCTCGGGCTGATCCGCACCAAGGCGACGCCGCGCGACGACGGCAGCTACGAGCTCAGCGGGCAGAAGATCTTCATTTCCAGCGGCGAGCACGACCTCTCCGAGAACATCGTCCATATGGTGCTCGCCAAGCTGCCAGGCGCGCCCGAAGGCTCGAAAGGCATTTCGCTGTTCGTCTGCCCGAAGTTCGTCCCCGACGCCGCCGCCGAAGCCGGCGAGCGCAACGCGATCTTCTGCTCCGGGATCGAGCACAAGATGGGCATCCATGCGAACTCGACCTGCCAGATGACGCTCGACGGCGCGCGCGCCTGGCTGGTCGGCGAACCGAACAAGGGCCTGGCGGCGATGTTCGTGATGATGAACGGCGCACGCCTGGGCGTCGGCACGCAGTCGCTGGGGCTGACCGAAGTCGCCTGGCAGAACGCGCTGGCCTACGCCAAGGATCGGCTGCAGATGCGCGCGCTGTCGGGTGCGAAGGCGCCGCAGCAGCCGGCCGACCCGATCATCGTGCACCCGGACGTTCGCCGCATGCTGCTGACCGCACGCGCCTGGGCCGAAGGCGGCCGCTTCCTCGTCTACTGGGTCGCTCTGCTGCTCGACCAGTCGCGGCAGCATCCGGACGCGGCGCGCCGTGCCGAAGCCGACGACCTCGTCGCGCTGCTGACGCCTATCGTCAAGGCGTTCCTGACCGACAATGGTTTTGCCGCGACGAACGAGTGCCTGCAGGTGTTCGGCGGCCACGGGTACATCCGCGAATGGGGCATGGAGCAGCTCGTCCGCGACGCGCGCATCAACATGATCTACGAAGGCACCAACACGATCCAGGCGCTGGACCTGATCGGGCGCAAGGTGCTGATGGACAACGGCGCCAAGCTGAAAAAGTTCGGTGCCATCGTCAAGGACTTCGTCGAGCAGTACGGCGTGTCCGATTCGATGCAGGAGTTCGTCAACCCGCTCGCCGATCTCGGCGACAAGGTGCAGAAGCTGACCATGGAGCTGGGCTTCAAGGCCATGACCCAGCGCGACGAAGTCGGCGCCGCCGCGGTGCCCTACCTGCGCGTCGTCGGCCACCTGGTGTTCGCCTACGCCTTCGCGCGCATGGCCGCGGTGGCGCAGGCCGCGCTGGCCGCCGGAGGCGACGACACCGCGTTCTACCAGGCCAAGCTGCAGACCGCGCGCTTCTATTTCGCGCGCCTTTACCCCGAAACCGCCGCGGCGATCCGCATCGCGCGCAGCGGCGCCCGCAACCTGCTGGACACCGAAGCGGTGTTCGCCTGACCGTACCTCGACCGAAGGATGCCACGATGACTTCCCGTTTCCCGATCCGTCGCGTCGCCGTGCTCGGCGCCGGCGTCATGGGCGCGCAGATCGCCGCCCACTGCGTCAATGCCCGCGTGCCGGTGGTGCTGTTCGACCTCGCGGCCAAGGAAGGCCCGAAGAACGCCGTCGCCGACAAGGCGATCGCCAACCTGAAGAAGCTCAGCCCGGCGCCGCTGGGCGACGTCGCGCTGGCCGGGCTGATCCGCGCCGCGAACTACGACGACGACCTCGAGCTGCTCGCCGGCTGCGACCTCGTCATCGAGGCCATCGCCGAGCGCATGGACTGGAAGCACGCGCTGTACCAGCGCGTCACGCCCCACCTGGCGCCGCACGCGCTGTTCGCGACCAACACCTCGGGGCTGTCGATCGCCAAGCTGTCCGAAGGCTTTTCCGACGCGCTGCGCAGCCGGTTCTGCGGCGTGCACTTCTTCAATCCGCCGCGCTACATGCCGCTGGTCGAGCTGATTCCGACCCCGGCCACCGACCCGGCGGCGCTCGACCAGCTCGAGACCTTCCTGACCACGACGCTGGGCAAGAGCGTCGTGCGCGCGCTCGACACGCCGAACTTCGTCGCCAACCGCGTCGGCGTGTTCTCGATCCTCGCCGTGATGCACGAGGCCGAGAAGTACGGGCTCAGCTACGACGTCGTCGACGACCTGACCGGCGCCAAGCTCGGTCGCGCCAAGAGTGCGACCTTCCGCACCGCCGACGTCGTCGGCCTCGACACGATGGCGCACGTGATCGGCACCATGCGTGACACGCTGCCGGTGTCGGCCGACCCGTTCGCCGCGCTGTACGCGACGCCGCCGGCGCTGGCCGACCTGGTCGCGCGCGGCCAGCTCGGGCAGAAGAGCGGAGCCGGCTTCTACAAGAAGGTCGGCCGCGACATCCTGCGCTTCGACAACGCCAGCGGCGACTACGTCGCCGGCGGCGCCAAGGCCGACGAGATCGTCGTGCGCATGCTGAAGAAGCCGGCCGCCGAGCGCTTCAAGCTGCTGCGCGAATCGACCAACCCGCAGGCGCAGTTCCTGTGGGCGGTGTTCCGCGACGTCTGGCACTACATCGCGGTGCACCTGGTGTCGATCGCCGACAATGCGCGCGACGTCGACTTCGCGATCCGCTGGGGATTCGGCTGGAACGAGGGCCCGTTCGAGACCTGGCAGGCCGCCGGCTGGCAGCAGATCGCGGCGTGGATTGCCGAGGACATCGAGCAGGACCGCGCGCTGTGCGACACGCCGCTGCCCGACTGGGTCGCGCGCATCGACGCGGTGCACAAGCCCGAAGGCTCAAGGTCGGCGGCGGCCGGGCGCTACCAGCCGCGTCGCGCGCTGCCGGTGATGGCGCGCCAGCCCTTCGGGCAGAGCGTGCTCGGCGAGGCCGCGGCCGACGCGGCCAGCGCCGGCACCACGGTGTTCGAGGACGCGTCGATCCGCGTGTGGACGGCGCCGGGCGCCGACGACGTGCTCGTGGCCAGCTTCAAGACCAAGATGCACACGATAGGCGGCAGCATCGTCGAGCAGCTCGAGCGCGCGGTCGAGCTCGCCGAGCGCGACTACGCCGGTCTGGTGATCTGGCAGACCTCGGAGCCGTTCTCGGCCGGCGCCGACCTGCAGGCGATGCTGCCGGCGTTCATGGCCGGCGGCGCCGCGGCGATCGAACCGGTCGAGAAACAGCTGCAGGACCTGGTGCTGCGGCTGCGCTACGCGCAGGTTCCGGTCGTCGCCGCGGTGCGCGGCATGGCGCTGGGCGGCGGCTGCGAGATCGCGGTGCATTGCGCGCGACGCGTCGCCGCGCTGGAGAGCTACATCGGCCTGGTCGAAGTCGGCGTCGGGCTGATCCCCGGCGGCGGCGGACTGTGCTATCTGGCGCGTCGCGCGTCGGAGCTGGCCGCGGCGGCCGGCGCCGATGTCGACCCGATGGCCTTCCTGGCCAAGCTGTACATGCAGCCGGCGATGGCGGCGGTGTCGAAGTCGGCGCTGGAAGCTCGCGCCATGGGCTATCTGGGCGACGACGACGTGATCGTGATGCACAAGGACGAAGTGCTGCACGTCGCGATCGCGCAAGCCCGCGCGCTGGCCGAGTCGGGCTGGCGCCCGCCGCTGGCGCGGCCGATCAAGGTCGCCGGCCGCGGTGGCGTGGCGACGATCAAGGCACAGCTGGTCAATATGCGCGACGGCGGCCAAATCACCGCGCACGATTACACGCTGGGCGTCGCGATCGCCGAAGTGATGTGCGGCGGCGACGTCGACGCCGGCAGCCTGGTCGACGAGGCCTGGCTGATGCGCCTGGAGCGCGAGCGCTTCTGCAAGCTGCTCGAGCACCCGAAGACGCAGGAACGGATCATGAGCCTGCTGCAAGGCGGCAAGCCCGTGCGCAACTGAGCGGCGCTCCACCCCAGACACGGAGATTCAAGCAAATGGCCAAGCAAGTGCAGGATGCCTACATCGTCGCCGCGGCGCGCACGCCGATCGGCAAGTCGCACCGAGGTGCGTTTCGCAGCATGCGTTCGGACGACCTTCTGGTCGCCGCGATCCACGCCGCGCTGAAGCAGACCCCGGGTCTCGACCCGGCGGCGATCGAGGACGCGATCATCGGCTGTGCGTTCCCGGAAGCCGAGCAGGGCATGAACATGGCGCGCGTCGCCGCGCTGCTCGCCGGGCTGCCCAACAGCGTCGGCGGCGTCACCATCAACCGTTTCTGCGCCTCGGGCGTGACCGCGATCCAGATGGCCGCCGACCGCATCCGCGTCGGCGAGGCCGACGTGTTGCTCGCCGGAGGCGCCGAAAGCATGAGCCTGGTGCCGATGAGCGGCAACAAGCCGGCGTTCAACCCGGCGGTGTTCGCGCGCGATGAAAACGTCGGCATCGCCTACGGCATGGGGCTGACCGCCGAGCTCGTCGCGCAGCGGTGGAAGGTCTCGCGCGACGCGCAGGACGCGTTCGCGCTGCAATCGCACCAGCGCGCGCTGGCCGCGATCGCCGCCGGCGAGTTCGCCGACGAGATCTGTCCGGTCGACGTCGTCGATCGCCTGCCCGACCTGGCGTCGGGTCGCGTCAGCGAGCGCCGCCGCACCATCTCGCTCGACGAAGGCCCGCGCGCCGAGACCTCGCTGGCCGCGCTGGGCAAGCTGCGCCCGGTGTTCGCGTCGCCCAAGGACCCCAGCGGACGCGCCACCGGGCTGGGCACGGTGACCGCCGGCAACAGCTCGCAGACCTCGGACGGCGCCGGCGCGCTGATCCTGGCGTCGGAGGCCGCGGTCAAGCGCTTCAACCTGCAGCCGCTGGCGCGTTTCGTCGGCTTCGCGTCCCGCGGCGTGCCGCCCGAGATCATGGGCATAGGCCCGATCGAGGCGATTCCGGCCGCGCTCAAGGCCACCGGCCTGAAGCTCGACGACCTCGGCTGGATCGAGCTCAACGAAGCGTTCGCGGCGCAGTCGCTGGCGGTGATCGAAAGCTGCGGGCTCGATCCGGCGCGAGTCAACCCGCTCGGCGGCGCGATCGCGCTGGGCCATCCGCTGGGCGCCACCGGCGCGATCCGCGCGTGCACGACGATCTACGGCCTGCGCCGGCGCAAGCAGAAATACGGCATGGTCACGATGTGCGTCGGCACCGGGCAGGGCGCGGCTGGCATTTTCGAAGCGCTGTGAACGCGAGCTGCCGATGAGCGACATTCTCGAAATGCGCGAAGGCGGCGTGCTGACGCTGACCTTCAACCGCACCGCCAAGCGCAACGCGCTGACCGCGGCGATGTACACGCAGCTGGCCGACGCGCTGCAGGCCGCGGCCGCCGACGACGCGGTCCGCGTCGTCGTGTTCCAGGGCCAGCCCGAGATGTTCAGCTCGGGCAACGACGTCGGTGAATTCCTGCAGCGGCCGCCGGCCGACGAGGACGCGCCGGTGTTCCGCTTCCTGCGCGCGCTCAGCGAGCTGCCGCAGCCGGCGCTGGCCGCGGTGTGCGGCCCGGCGGTGGGCATCGGCACGACGCTGCTGCTGCACTGCGAGCTGGTGTGCTGTGGCGACAACGCGCTGTTCTCGCTGCCCTTCGTCAACCTCGGGCTGTGCCCGGAAGCGGCGTCCAGCCTGCTGCTGCCGCAACGCATCGGCTGGGCCGCGGCGGCCGAGAAGCTGCTGCTGGGCGAGCCCTTCGCGGCCGACGAGGCGCTCGAGCTGGGGCTGGTCAACCGTGTGCTGCCGCCGGCCGAGGTCAACGCCTACGTGCAGGCGCTGGCGGCCAAGCTGGCGGCGCGCCCGGCCGCGTCGTTGCGCGCGACCAAGGCGCTGATGCGTGCGCCGCAGCGCGCGCTGGTGGCGCAGGTCATGCGCGACGAAGCGGCCGAGTTCGAACGCCTGCTCAAGGGACCGGCGGCGAAGGAGGCGTTCACCGCGTTCCTGGCCAAGCGCAAACCCGATTTCAGCGGGTTGTGAGAGCCCCCACGGCCGGGCGATGCCCGGCCTGCCCCCCGAGGGGGCTGAGGCAGGACCAGTCGATGCGCCTGCGCGCATCGGCGCGCCTGCCGAAGGGCCTGGGGCCTCTGGCCCCAGCCTCCACAAGGCATCTTGGGGCGGCCCGGCGATGCCTTGGGTGAGAGCCCCCACGGCCGGGCGATGCCCGGCCTGCCCACCGTCTGCGCCCGGCCCGTTCACTGCGCGCCGGCCCAGCCGCACTGGCGCCACGCCTCGAATACCGCCACCGCGACCGCGTTCGACAGGTTGACGCTGCGCTGTCCCGGGCGCATCGGCAGCCGCAGCCGCCGGGCGATCGATTCGCGCAGCGCCGGCGGCAGTCCGCTGGTCTCGGCGCCGAACACCAGCCAGTCGCCGGGACGAAAGCTCGTCTGCGCATAGCTCTCGGTCGCATGCGTGGTGAACGCGAACAGGCGCGCCGGGTCGGGCGCCTCGCGCGCGAGCAGCGCGTCCCACGACGCGTGCACGCGCAACTCGGCGTACTCGTGATAGTCGAGCCCGGCGCGGCGCAGCTGGCGGTCGTCCAGCGAGAAGCCCAGCGGCTCGACCAGATGCAGCGTGCAACCGGTATTGGCTGCCAGCCGGATCACGTTGCCGGTGTTCGGCGGGATTTCGGGATGGACGAGGACGATGTTGAACATGGCGATTCAGTCGGGAGGCGGCGTGCGCAATGCGACGGCGACCGCCACTTCCGCAGCGCCGCCGCGCAGCAGGGCGGCGGCCGCGGCGTCGAGCGTACACCCGCTGGTCATCACGTCGTCGACCAGCAGCACGCGCGCGCCCGCCCGTATGCGGGCGGTGAAGGCGCCGCGCACATTGGCTGCGCGCGCCGCGCGCGGCAGCGTCGACTGCGCCGCGGTGTCGCGGCAGCGCTCGAGCGCCGCGGCGTCGACGCGCAGGTGCAGCGTCGCCGCCAAGCCCCGCGCGATTTCCCATGCCTGGTTGTAGCCGCGCTCGCGCAGGCGGCCCTCGCCCAGCGGCACCGCGACGACGGCGTGCGGCAGCGCCAGCCCGGTGCCATGCCAGCGTCGCGCCAGCTGC
>MLJW01000467.1_pt1 | contig 17800 bp, 16 predicted proteins | sample 888231 | NCBI WGS metagenome assembly MLJW01 (sample SAMN05788063, study PRJNA343431) | mine drainage metagenome | isolation source: sample collected from the inflow into an acid mine drainage treatment plant... | place: Germany: Lusatia, lignite mining district
CGGCAAGGTCCTCGTCCAGGGTTTCCCAGTTGACGGTTCGGGCCTCGCGGGCATAGATCCAGTGGATGAGCCGGTTTCTGTGCGCGCAGTAATTGGTCAGCGGCACCAGCTGATGCCCAAGCTCGATCTTGGGCGCATAGCCGGTCTGCCCGCTTTGTATCGATCTGGCGCCAATCCCCAGGGCCCAGTCGACGGCGGCTTCCCACAGGCGGAAATACAGGAACCACTCCTTCGGCTGCCGGTAATCGATGCCGATGAATTTGTTGATGACATGGTCTCCCAGCGCGAAACACAGCATGAAGGCACTGATGCGCCCGGTGGATCGCGCGCGCAGGACGATGAAACAGGTCTGCGGCTGGGCGGCAACGAGGTCGAAAAACCTGCGATTGAGGCGTTCGAATTTGGTCTGGCCCTTCTCATAGGTTTGCCAGAACAGGCTGAATATTTCATCCAGCGCATCGGCGCTCGGCTGTTGCAGCACTTCGACATCGACCGGAGCTTGTGCTGCCAGCCGCAATTTCTTCTTCAGCTTGTTGCGGCGCGACGCCTTGAGAGATGCCAGATAGGACTCCATGGTCGAACCGGGCAATTCGACCAGCGTGCCCGGAAAGCTCACCAGCGGAAACAGCCGTTCGGTCGACGCCAGCACGGAAAAATCCTCTTCGCAGGATGACGGGAAATCTTTCCATACCCGCATCGAGGCGCCCAACCGGTCAGCTTGCAATTGCATGGATCGGTGCACGCAACGCATCACCTCCTGCCGGTTCACGCCGGGCAGGATGCCAACCATGCCTTCGTCGCTGCACGGCGAGCCGATGAACAGCGTGCGCTGGTAAAGTGCGGAAGGAATCCCCCGCCCCAGCAGGTTTGCCAGCGGCAGCAGGGCCGGCGGAAGCACCAGCCGGATGGGCACATCCATCAGGAATGCCGGGGCGATCGCCACCGGGCCGGAAGAATCGCTCACCACGCCATAGAGAAAGGTGAACTGATCCTCGATGCCGCAACGCTCCAGCGCCTGATACCACCAGCGGCCCTCGACCGACGGCGAGAAGCACTGCGCCCACAGGTCCTGCGGGACGCTTGATTCTGAATTGACCCAGTTGATATCCAGCATGAATTTTCTTCGCTTGTGGTATGGCCGGACGTTCAGTCCGGGGCTTGCTCCAGCACCGAGCAGATTCGGATGAAGTCCTCGTCCCGCAACCAGGGGCTGTTGGTGATCGAGAGCGCACGCGAGGCAAAATCGCGGGCATTGGGCACGTCCGCGCCGGGGAACAGGCTGGACAGATAGGAATAGTCGGGTATGGCATGGATAAACAGGCGCCCGACACCCAGCCCGGCAGGCCACAGCTCCTCGAGCACACGATCCCGCGCCTGCCGGGTCGGCATCAGCAGCAGAAAAAACGGCCAGGTGCCGGCACTCCCCGCCACGTCATCCATCAGCACGACGCCGGGAACTGCGGCCAGCCTGACCTTGCGCTGCAAGGCTTGCGCCGCAGTCTTGCCGAGGAACGTCGGCAGGCGCTTCAAGGCGCGTGCGCCGATCGATTTGCGCCAGGCACCGACCCGATGCAGCGGAATCTCGGCCGAACAATCGTCACCCACGGCTTCGATCAGCTGGCCTTTCCTGAGCCTGCGCCGCAGCGGCATGCCGAACGCGAGACCCAGCCCGGCAGGGCGGTACAGCAGGAAATAGCCGGCGAGCTCCAGCCAGCGGCGCATTTCCCAGCCGATGCGAGAAGGAACGATTTCCTCACCCGTTGCACGCAGGCGCCGGCGCATGTCCTCGCTGCGGGCAACCAGCACGCCGCCGCCAAAAATGGTCAACCCCTTGCCCACACCCAGGCTGTAGAAACCGATGTCGCCAAAACTGCCAACCGGCCGACCCTGCCACAGCGCCCCCAGGGATTGCGCCGCATCCTCCACCACATAGGCCCCTGCGCGCCGGGCGATGACAGCTGCACCCTCCACATTGGCTACCCGCCCTCCTAGGTGGGTGACGAGCACGGCCAGGGTATCGTCTCCGCAAACCGCCGCAAGCGACTCCGGGCAGAGATCGAAGTGATTCCTGCGGCTGTCGCACACAACGGGCTTCAGGCCACACTGCGCGACCGCCAGCGCCACCAGCGGGCAGGTGTAGGCCGGAATGACGACGGAACGCCGATCGCTCATGCGCTTGAGGGTGGTCAGCGCCACGACCAGGGCCGCCGTGCCGGAGGATTCGATCTGCACCTCGGGCTGGTCCAGGAATGTGGCCAGCCCCGGCTTGAGCGCGCCTCCGCCGGGCATGAAATCCCGCCAGGACAGCGGCAGTCCCGCCGTCGGCGGCGCTTCGCGCATAAGGTCAGTCATGCGCCTGTTTGGCTTCGCTCAGGCTCAGGAACACGATGCCCAGGATGATCGATAGTGCGCCCACTACCTGCATGCTGCTGAAGCGTTCGCCGAAATAAGCGACCGAAATCACCAGCACCGCAACCACCCCGAGGTGGGAGGCAGCGAACGCCGGTCCTACCGGGGCATGCTTGAGCAGGGTCATCCAGGCGATGAAAGCGCCGATGTAGCCCGCCACCGCTCCGTAGACCCAGGGATTCCGGGCCACGTTCAGCACCCACCCGGCCTCCATGACAAAGGCTCCGGCATGGGATGAAGCCAGCTTGATGGATACCTGCGTCAGCGTATCGAACAACATCAGCACGCCGAAGCCGACCGCATAGAAATGATGCTTCTTCATGCAAAACCTCCCACCAACGCCACGCCAAGGGTGATGAAGGCCATCCCCAGCATCCGCATGGGATCGAGCAGCTCGCGAAAGATCACCCTGCCCGCGAGCATGATGGCGACCATGTTGATCGCGCCCAGCAGCACCCCGGTCGACAACGGAAGGATGGACAGCAGCACCAGCCACAAGGTGAATTCCAGGCAGAAGCAGACAATGCCGACCCAGATCGGCATCGATGTCAGCATTTTCTTCCAGCGATGCCACTCGGTTTCGTGTTCGACGATGGCGGCATGCTTGAATGCCATGTGCCCGACGGTATCCACGACGATGTTCAGGATCCAGACAAGGATGGCTAATTTTGACAAGTAAGGGTTTCCTGCGTGTGGTTAATCATGCTGTTGCCGTCATGACGGCAATCCGCGATCGCCGCGCCGGCCATTATAGTGGCTGTCGCACGATGCGGCCACGCGTCATCACAACGACCCCGTCGAGATCGCACAGCTGATGGCATCCAGGCGCGCCCGGTAAATCGCCTGGCGGATGGCGTCCGGCGTCTCGTGCTGCCGCGCGACGGCACCGGCATCCACCGCGGACGCCACCTGCAGCACGGCCCGCAGGCGATCGGCCTGCGGATAGGGCCTGCTTTCGAATCCGCTGCGCCCGCGCGAATCGCATTCGCAGGCCAGCAGGAATTGTTCGAAGCGCTGCGGCTGACGCAGGGCATCCGTGTCATGCAGCAGGCCCAGCAATGTGTCGGCACGCATTTCCAGCGCCCGGTGCATCTTGCCGTGGAAGCGCGCGACGATGACGGCGAGGTCGCGACAGTCGTTGGGCACATGCAGCCGCTGGCACACGGCTCTGACCAGGGCAGCACTGCGCTCCTCATGGCCGATGTGGCGCGGCAGTTCGTGCCTGGGCGTGGTCCCCTTGCCCAGGTCGTGCATCAGTGCGGAGAAGCGCACGGGCAAATCATGGCACTGTGTCGCGGCGTAATCGACCACCAGCATCACATGCAAGCCGGTATCGATTTCCGGGTGATGCAGCGCCGGCTGCGGCACGCCCCACAGACCATCCAGTTCCGGCAGGATGCGGCCCAGCGCGCCGCATTGCCGCAACAGCTCGAACATGCGCGATGGCTGCGCTTCCATCAGTCCCTTGGCCAGCTCCTGCCACACGCGCTCCGGCACCAGGGCATCCACCTCGCCGCCCTGCACCATCTGGCGCATCAGCGAAAGCGTTTCAGGGGCGACGGTAAAATGGGTGAATCGGGCGGCAAACCGCGCCAACCGGAGGATGCGCACCGGGTCTTCGGTGAAGGCCGGGCTGACATGGCGCAACACTCCTGCCCTGAGGTCGGCCAGCCCGCCATGGGGGTCGATCAGCGTGCCGTGCTCGTCCTGCGCGATGGCGTTGATGGTGAGGTCGCGCCGGGCGAGATCCTGCTCCAGTGTCACCTCCGGCGCCGCATGCACCTGAAAGCCCTTGTAGCCCCTGGCCGTCTTGCGTTCGGTACGGGCGAGCGCATATTCGTCATGGCTGCCAGGGTGCAGGAACACCGGAAAATCCTTGCCGACCGGGCGATAGCCCAACGCCGTCATCTGCTCGACGGTGGCGCCGACCACGACATAGTCGCGGTCCTGCACCGGCAACCCCAGCAGCTGGTCGCGAACAGCCCCGCCGACGCAGTAAACCTGCATGCTAGCTTCCCGCAGCGCCAGGGATGCGCATGCGGGCGTTGCGCGACGCGCCGGTCCGGTGCGCGGCATTTTTCCTTGGCTCGAAATGATTTCCCATCATTGGGCGCTGGCTTCCGTTGTCGTCACGGCGCCGCCGCCGCCCACCACCAGCCCGAGGCGCTGCTTGAAGGTTTGCAGCCTGGCGCCGACCTGGTGCGAATAGTAGTAGGCGTTGCTCATGACTTTCTGCACGTAATTGCGCGTTTCGCTGAAGGGAATGGTCTCGGCGTAAATCGCACCTTCCATCGGCTGTGCATCCATCCAGCGTCTGGCCCGGCTCAGGCCCGCATTGTAGGCTGCCGTGGCCACGACCGGCTGGCCCCCGGCCTGGTCCAGGGTATAGCGCAGGTAATGCGTGCCGAACTGGATGTTGGTATCGAGTTCGTTGATCATGTTGTGGCTGTAGCCGGCAATGCCGATGCGCTTGGCGATCCACTTGGCCGTGGCCGGCATCACCTGCATCAATCCGGAAGCCCCCACCCCGGACTTGGCATAGCTGACGAAGCGGCTTTCCTGACGGATCAGCCCGTACACCCAGGCTTCGTCGAGGCCGTTCTCGCGCGAGTAATTCTGCATCTGTTCGCGGTAAGGGGTGGGGAAACGCAGGGCGAAATCATGCGTGAGCCGGGTCTTGTCGGCGGTGTTGATAGCCACGTCGTACCATTCGTCACGAAACGCCAGTTCGGCGGCTGAGATCAGCTGCCGGTCATCGAAGTTACGCAGCGCCCATGCCCACTCGTTACGCGCTTCCCAGCGCATGTCGATGCGATGCAGCTCCAGTGCGCGCGCGATGCCAGGCATCTGCCGCATGCTGGCCAAGTCGGCTTCGCTGGCCTTGTAGGAACTGGGTGGCGCACTGATGATATCGCCCAGCTCCTCTGCCGCCAGCAGTCCGTAAAAGGTGCGTTCGCGCGATAGCGGTAACAGCACCGCATTGGCCGCAAGCTGCTGGCCCTGTTCCTTCAGTGCGCGGCCGCGCCAGTAGCGCCAGACCGGTTCATCCTGCATCGACTGGGGCATGCTGGTCAGGGTCGCCAGCAGCGCATCCCATTTCCTGATGCGGAGCGCCGCTCGCGCCTTCCAGGCCTGCTGTTCCTGGCTGAGCGGCGCATCGCCGGCGTTGTCGTACCACTCCAGGGCATACGGCTCGTGACGTTTGGAGGCATTCATGGCCATGCGTCCCCACAGGTAATGCTGATCCTTCTGGCTGAAGCTGCCCTTCATCGCATTCATCATGTCCTGCGCCAGATCCGGCAGGGTGCGCGACACACGCTCCAGTGCAAACAGGTTCAGTTCTCGCCCGTAACGCGTCTTGAGGCTGACCGTTTTCTTCTCCAGCGCCCGTTGCGGATTCTCGTACACGCGATCGAGCTGCTTCAGGTGAACGGCATCGATCTCCGGCAGGCGCAGCAGCACCGCCTTGGCCACCGACGGCTTGCCCTGCCCCATGGCCATCCGGAAGCGCGTCCACAGGTCGTCCTGGGTCAGCACGCCGGCCTTGACCATGCGATCGAACAGGTCGTCGCAATTGGCCGGCTGCTCAAGCCCCGTCAGCCACAGCGGCCTGCCCTGCTCCAGCGCGGCCGCATCCCCTTGTGCGGCACGCCCGGAAATGGCATAGCAGCTGACGGCGGCATCTTCGGTTGAACTCCTGGGCAATTCATCGAAAAAAGTGTCCCAGTCTTCGCGCTTGCCCAGTTTCTTCAGCCATTCGACCCGCACCCGCTCGGAAAATGGGAAATCGGCGTAACGCGTCAGGAAATCCCGCACCTCGGGAATGTCGGCCTGTTCCAGCCGGAGCAGCATGCGCCAGTATTCCAGATAGGGAGCAAGAGCGTAGTTTTCCGCCTGCAGGCGTGCGGAATAGGTAGCCAGTGCGCGCTCGTCGCTCGCCTTGTAGGCATCGCGGGCAGCCAGAAAGGTATCCTGCGGCGTGTCGGCCCAGGTCGGGCGACAGACCAGAAGAAAAAACCCGAGCAGAATCCATTTGAGCCGCATGACACCCATCAGACACAGAAAACGATTAAAAGACACGATGTGCAGCAATGCCGGAACGGGCTAGAACAGGATGATTCTGCCCATGGCAATGACGCCACCGATGACCAGCAGCAACATGACGCTGAACTTGAACAATTGCCAGGTAAAACGCAGGTAGCGCTTGTCGCGCGTCATGACGTAAACACCTAGGGAGACGGCCACCGAAATCGCTCCCAGAATCAGCAGAAAACGGAGCACCAGCATAGCCGTATCCTGCCGGGGCCGCTAGGCCATCTGAACCAGCGGCAGAAGACACGCGCGCGGCGCCTCTTCGGCACGCTCGAAGCTGGTGTACTCCCAGGCCTCGGCATCCGCCAGCAGGGCGCGCAGCAACCTGTTGTTGAGCGCATGGCCGGACTTGTAGGCACTGAATGCGCCGATCAGCGCATGCCCGAGGATGTAAAGATCGCCAATGGCATCCAGCACCTTGTGCTTGACGAACTCGTCCTCGTAGCGCAAACCGTCGCTGTTCAAAATGCGGTATTCGTCCAGCACCACGGCGTTGTCCAGGCTGCCGCCGCGGGCCAGCCCCATGGCGCGCAGCGTTTCCACCTCATGCATGAAGCCGAAGGTGCGCGCACGGCTGATTTCCTTGATGTAGGCATGCTCGGCGAAGTCGATGGTGACCGACTTTCCCGAGTGCTCGATCACGGGATGGTCGAAATTGATGGCGAAATCGATCTTGAAACCATGATAGGGCTCGAAGCGCGCCCATTTGTCGCCGTCATGGATTTCCACCGGCTTCAGGATGCGGATAAACTTCTTCGCCACCGGCTGCTCGACTATGCCGGCCGATTGCAGCAGGTAGACGAACGGCCCGGCACTGCCATCGAGTATTGGCATTTCGGAAGCGCTCAGATCGACATAGGCGTTGTCGATGCCCAGCCCCGCAAACGCCGACATCAGGTGTTCCACCGTCGCCACGCGCACGCCGTCCACTTCCAGCGTGGAGGAAAGCCGGGTGTCCTGGACATGCTCGGGCTGCGCCTTGATTTCCCTGGGAGGATCCAGATCAACGCGACGGAACACGATGCCGGTATCGGGCGCAGCGGGGCACAAGGTGATGGCCACCTTGTCTCCGGTATGCAATCCCACGCCGGTGGCGTGGATCACATTCTTGAGCGTACGCTGCTTCAGCACCCGATTTCCTTTCTCATTGATTCAGCACGATTTTACACCAGAACTCCATCCTCCGCGAGCGGACCCGGCTCAATCTGCCTGCTTGCGCAGGAACGCCGGAATGTCGAATTCGTCCATGCCGGTCGATTTCATCGCTTCCACCTGGGCACGGCGGTTGCTCTGAATGGCTGCCGGCACGGCGTCTTCCGCGGACGACGAACCATAATAGACCGGCTGGTTGGTGGTACCGTCGCGCAGCGGCGTCATCACCCTGAGCTCCGGCTTCTGCTGGCGACGTGCCGTGCCGCCGGCCAGGCCAGTTGCCACCAGCGTGATGCGCAGGTCTTCGCCCAGCGAGTCATCGAATACGTTGCCGAAGAACACCGAGGCGTCTTCAGCGGTAAACGACTTGATGGTATTCATCACCTCGTAGAACTCGTCCATGGTGAAGGAATCGGAACTGGAGGTGATATTGACCAGAACGCCGCGCGCGCCCTCGAGGTTGACGTTCTCCAGGAACGGGCTGTTGACGGCCTGCTCGGCCGCGATGCGGGCACGTCCTTCGCCGCTCGCCATGGCCGAACCCATCATGGCCATGCCGTTTTCGCCCATGACGGTGCGCACGTCGGCAAAATCGACGTTGACGATGCCTTCCCCGTTGATGACTTCGGCAATGCCGGAAACAGCGTTATGCAGCACCCCGTTGGCGGCCCGGTAGGCGTCCTTCACGGTGATCTTGCCGCCCAGCACCTGGATCAGCTTCTCGTTCGGCACCACCAGCAGCGAATCGACGTATTTGGTCAATTCCATGATGCCGGCCTCTGCCAGCGCCATGCGCTTGTTCTCGAAGCCGAACGGCTTGGTGACCACCGCCACGGTCAGGATGCCGAGCTCCCTGGCGATTTCCGCCACCACCGGCGCGGCGCCGGTTCCGGTGCCGCCCCCCATGCCCGCGGTGATGAACAGCATGTCCGCGCCATCGATGATCTCGGCGATGCGGTCGCGGTCCTCCAGCGCCGCCTCGCGCCCTGTTTCCGGCTTGCCGCCCGCGCCCAGACCGCGCGTCAGCTCGGTGCCGAGCTGCAGCTGCACCTTGGCACGGCTTTTCTTCAGCACCTGCATGTCGGTATTGGCGCAGATGAATTCGACGCCGGTGACGCCCATTTCTATCATGTGTTCTACCGCATTGCCTCCGCAGCCACCGACACCGATTACCTTGATGACGGCTTCCTGAGAATCCCGATCCATGATTTCAAACATCTTGTTTCCTCCTTGTTATCTGCCCAAAACAAAATCAAACCCAAACTTTCCCTGCACAAACTGCTAAAAACTGCCTTGACAACGCGCCGCGCGAGCGGTCTGTTGCGGCGAAGACTTACCTGCGCAGCAGGTTATGTCGTAGCCAAACCAGCCCTTACCTATCAAAAATTCCCCTGAAACCAGCTCCTCATCTTCCCCCACACCCGCTCCAGAGAGCTTGATTCGAGCTGGCCCTGGATATGCCGCTCGATCTGCTGCTTGCCCATCAGCACCAGGCCAACGCCGGTGGCATAGCGCGGGTTGCTGACAACTTCCGACAGGCCGCCGACGTAGCGCGGCAAGCCCATGCGCACCGGCATGTGGAAAATTTCCTCTCCCAGTTCGACCATGCCCTTCATCAGGCTGCTGCCGCCGGTGATGACGATGCCGGAGGCGATCATTTCTTCCATGCCGCTGCGGCGCAGCTCGTTGAGCACGAACTCGTACAGCTCGACCACGCGCGGTTCGATCACTTCGGCCAGCGTTTGCACCGACAGCTGACGCGGATCGCGCCCGTCCACCCCCGGCACCTCGACGATTTCCTTGGCATCGGCCAGCTGGCGCAGCGCGCAGCCGTACTTGATCTTGATGTCCTCGGCCGACTGGGTGGGGGTGCGGAAAGCTACGGCAATATCGTTGGTGATCTGGTCGCCGGCGATGGGCACCACGGCGGTATGCCGTATGGAGCCCTGCTTGAACACGGCAATGTCGGTGGTGCCGCCGCCGATGTCGACCAGGCACACGCCCAGCTCCTTTTCGTCATCGGTCAGCGTCGCCACGCTGGAGGCCAGCGGCTGCAGCACCAGGTCGCTCACTTCCAGCCCGCAGCGCTTGACGCACTTGACGATATTCTGCGCGGCGGAAACGGCGCCGGTGACGATGTGCACCTTGACTTCCAGCTTCATGCCGCTCATGCCGATCGGCTCGCGCACGTCCTCCTGGCCGTCGATGATGAATTCCTGCGTCAGGATGTGCAGAATCTGCTGGTCGGTCGGCAAGGCGATGGCGCGAGCGGTTTCCACCACGCGATCGACATCGGCCTGCATCACCTCGGCATCCTTGATCTTCACCATGCCGTGAGAGTTGAGGCTCTTGATGTGGCTGCCCGCGATGCCGGTAAACACGCTGGTGATTTTGCAGTCAGCCATCAATTCGGCTTCTTCCAGCGCGCGCTGTATGGCCTGCACGGTTGAGTCGATATTGACCACCACCCCCTTACGCAGGCCCTTGGAGGCATGCTGGCCGAGGCCGATCACCTTGAGTCCGCCTTCCTGCTGCAGCTCGGCCACAATGGCGACGATCTTCGATGTGCCGATATCCAGCCCGACGATCAAGTTATTCATTTCTCTGATTTTGCTCATTCAATTCTCCGCTTGCTGCCATTGCTGTTCATTTGCCGCGACCACCGGCCGCCACCGGCTTCCTCACCGCGAAGCCATTGGGGTAGCGCAGGTCTGCATAGGCCACCGACATCCCGGCCGCTCCCAGGGTCTTGCTCCAGACCGCTGCAAACTTTTTCAGCCGCGCTTCCGGCTGGTCGCGCCCCAGTTCGATGACCATGCCCTTGTCCGTTCCGATCTGCCATGCACGGCGCGGAGTCAAGGCGATTTGCGCCACCCGCTGCCCGGTCGGGGCAAGCAGGGTGTTATAACTACCGAAATGCGCCGCCACTTCACCCACGCCGTCCCCGGGTCCGTAGAACACCGGCAGTTCGCTGTCGGAGGCGGCATGGAACAGTTCACCGTACGTATTCACCAGCGCGATGTTGCCCCAGCGTGCCAGTTCCCGATGCTCTTCCACCGTCACTTCCAGGGTTGAAGGCCAGCGCCGGCGCACGCTCACGTTGCGCACCCAGGGCAGCTTCTGGAAAGCGTCACGCGCCTGTTCCAGGTTCAGGGTAAAGAAGTTGCCCTGCAGATGGCGGCCCACAATCAGTTTCAGCTGCTCCCGGGTGACATGCTGCAGGTCGCCCTCGACCTTGACCTCCCTGAGCGGAAAGATCGGCAGGTGCACCACCACGAACAGCGCGCCGTACATCAGCAGCACCGCCGCCAGCGCGTAGAACAGGTTGGCGAACCACAACAGAACCTGGGGTCTATCCCACATGGGCCAGCTCCAGGATTCGCAGTACCAGCTGGTCGAAGTCGATGCCCGCCGCGCGCGCACCCATGGGCACAAGGCTGTGATCGGTCATGCCGGGCGAGGTGTTGGCCTCGATGAAATAGTGTCGGCCATCCTCGCTCATCAGGAAATCGACACGTCCCCAGCCCCGCCCGCCCAGCACGCGGAAAGCCTGCAGCGCCTGCTTGCGGATGGCGACCTCCCGGTCTTCGCCGAGACCGGCCGGACACAGGTAGCGCGTGTCGTCGCGCAGATACTTGGCCTCGTAATCGTAGAATTCGGTCGCCGGCACGATGCGGATGACCGGCAATACCGTGTCGCCCAGGATGCCGACGGTGAATTCGCCGCCGCCGACAAAGCGCTCGGCCAGCACCAGCGGGTCGTGCCGGGCGGCCTCCAGGTAGGCGGCCTCCAGGCCGCCGGCCTGCTTGACCTTGGAAATGCCGATGCTGGAACCCTCGTTGGCCGGCTTGACGAACAGCGGCAAGCCGAGGCGCGCTTCAATGGCGGCAAAATTGCTGTCGGCCGCCACCAGCTCGAATTCGGGCGTCGGAATCCCGGCCGCCTGCCACAACAGCTTGGTGCGCCACTTGTCCATCCCCACCGCAGAGGCCAGTACCCCGCTGCCGGTATAGGGGATGCCCAGCAGTTCGAGCGCGCCCTGAATCGTGCCGTCCTCGCCGAACCGCCCATGCAGGGAAATGAACACCCGATCGTAGGCTTCCAGGTCATGCAGCGGCTGCGACGCGGGGTCGAAGGCGCAGGCGTCCACGCCGCTACGCTTCAGTGCGGCCAGCACCGCATTGCCGCTGTTGAGCGACACTTCGCGCTCGGCGGACCTGCCGCCCATCAACACAGCCACTTTCCCGAAATTCCCGCTCACGATGCTTCCCCGACAATTTTCACTTCACGCTGCAACTCCACGCCCTGATCGCGCAGCACCGTGTCGTGCACATGCGCAATCAGGCTTTCAATGTCCGATGCCGTAGCCCCGCCCAGATTGACGATGAAATTGGCGTGCTTCTCCGACACCTGCGCATCGTTGATGCGATAGCCTTTCAGTCCGCAGGCTTCGATCAGGCGCGCCGCATGGTCGCCTTCCGGGTTGCGGAACACCGAACCGGCGTTGGGCCAGTTCATCGGCTGCGTGGCGAGCCGCTTTGCCAGCAGGGCCTTGATCTTTTCCTCGGCGACGCTGGCATCGCCTGCATGCAGCTGGAACCAGGCGGCGACGAACCATTCCTCGCCGGGCAAGCCCACGTGGCGGTAACCGATTTCCAGCTCGATCTGTGCCCGCTGATGGATTTGTCCGTGCCGATCGATGGTGAGCGCGCGGTTCACCACATCCCAGGTTTCGCTGCCATGGCAGCCGGCGTTCATCGCCAGAGCCCCGCCCACCGTGCCGGGAATTCCGGCCATGAATTCGGCGCCTTGCAGGTGCTGACGTGCTGCAAACCTGGCCAGCTTGGCGCAGGTCACACCGGCTTCGGCGTACACCGTTTCGCCTTCGAACCGCAGCTCGGTCAGCGCATCGTGCATCAGGATCACGGTGCCGCGGATGCCGCCGTCACGCACTAGAAGGTTGGAGCCCAGACCGACGAAATGCAGCGGCTCGCCGGGCGGCAGGCCCTTCAGGAACTGCTGCAGACCCTGCAGGCTGGCCGGCAGGTAAAGCTGGTCTGCAGCGCCGCCGACGCGCCAGCTGGTATGGCGGCGCATGGGCTCGTTCCTCAGCAATGTGCCGGCAGTCGTCACTGCGACAGCTCCCGCGTTTTCGCTGCGACCTGGCCAATCGAGCCAGCTCCCATGACGATGACCACGTCCCCGCCCTGGGCCATGTTCATGATGGCTTCCGGCATTTCGGCCGGAGTTTCCACGAACAGCGGCTCCACCTTGCCGGCCACCCGTATGGCCCGCACCAGACTGCGGCCATCAGCCGCCACGATGGGCACTTCGCCCGCCGCGTACACTTCCGTCAGCAGCACGGCATCGGCATCGGACAGCACGCGCACGAAATCCTCGAAGCAGTCGCGCGTTCTGCTATAGCGGTGCGGCTGGAACGCCAGCACCAGGCGCCGCGCAGGAAAGGCGCCGCGGGCGGCGTTGATGACGGCCTGAATTTCTACCGGGTGGTGGCCGTAATCGTCGACCAGGGTAAAGGTTCCGCCGCCCTTCGCCGCGATCTCGCCATAGCGCTCGAAACGCCTCCCCACGCCCTTGAAGCCGGCAAGCGCCTTGACGATGTCGTCATCGCCGACATTCAGCTCGCTGGCCACGGCAATCGCCGCCAGCGCGTTCTGCACGTAATGCCGCCCCGGCAGGTTGAGCGTGACATCGAATTCGGTAACCCTGCCGTTGACCCGCTGCACGGTGAAATGCATGCGGCCGCCGTCGGCGCGCACGTTGACGGCGCGCACCAGCGCATCCTCGGCAAACCCGTAAGGCGTGACCGGTTTGGTGACACTGGGCAGTATGGCGCGCACGTTGGGGTCGTCCACACACAGCACCGCGCGCCCCCAGAACGGCAGGCACTGCAGGAAATCGACGAAAGCGCCCTTGAGGCGCTCGAAATCGTGGCCGTAGGTGCTCATGTGGTCATGGTCGATATTGGTCACTACCGATATGACCGGAGACAGGTGCAGAAAGGACGCATCGGATTCGTCGGCCTCGGCCACGATGTATTCACCGCTGCCCAGGCGCGCGTTGGTGCCGGCTGCCTCCAGCCGGCCGCCGATGACGAAAGTCGGGTCCATGCCGGCCGTCGCCAGGATGCTGGCGATCAGGCTGGTCGTGGTGGTCTTGCCGTGGGTGCCTGCGATGGCGATGCCCTGGCGGAAGCGCATCAGCTCGGCCAGCATCAGGGCCCTCGGAATGACGGGAATCTTGCGCAGCCGCGCCGCGACCACTTCGGGATTGCTCTCGTCAACGGCGGAGGACACCACCACCACGTCGGCCACGCCCAGGTTTTCCGTCGCATGTCCCTGGCGCACCAGGGCTCCCAGCCCGGCCAGGCGCCGCGTTACAGCGTTGTCTGCAAGGTCGGAACCGCTGACGCTAAAGCCGAGATTGATCAGCACTTCGGCGATCCCGCACATGCCGGAACCCCCGATGCCGACGAAATGGATGTGCTTGATTTTGTGTTTCATGCGGCGAGCTCCATGCAGACTGCAGCAACATCGGCCGTGGCCTGCGGCCGACCCAGCGCGCGCGCGCGCCTGGCCATTTCGAGCAGACTGGAACGGCTCATGGTGCCCACCGCCTGCGCCAGCCCCTGCGCAGTCAGCACCTCCTGCCTGATCAGCAGCGCGGCGCCGTTCCCGGACAGATAGCGCGCGTTGCCGGTCTGGTGATCGTCCACCGCATGCGGATATGGCACCAGCACGCTGGCGGCGCCAGCGGCTGCCAGTTCGGCGATGGTGAGTGCGCCGGCGCGGCAGATCACCACATCGGCCCAGCCGTACATCGCGGCCATGTCGTCGATGAAGGCGCGGGTTTGTGCCCGCACCCCTGCGTGCCTGTAGCTGGCTTCCAGTTCGCCGATGTGCTTTTCGCCGGCCTGGTGGACGACCTCGGGACGGGCGCTTTCCGGCAGCAGTGCCAACGCCTGCGGCACGGTTTCGTTCAATACCTGCGCGCCGAGGCTGCCGCCTACCACCAGCAGCCGCAGCGGGCCGGTCCGACCCTCGAACCGCAGCGCCGGCTCTGCGACGGCGGCAATCTCGGCCCGCACGGGGTTTCCCACCAGCGTCGCCCGCTCGCCAAAGGCGGAAGGGAATGCCGCCAGCACGCGATCGGCAATTTTAGCCAGCATGCGATTGCTCAGGCCGGCAATGGAATTCTGTTCGTGGATGACCAGCGGACGCCCGGTCAGCCATGCCACCAGTCCTCCCGGAAAAGCCGCATAGCCGCCCATGCCCAGCACCACGTCGGGCCGGAAACGGCGCATGGCCATGAAGCTTTGCGTGGCGGCACGCAGCACCTGGAACGGTGCCGCCAGTTTGCGCAACATCCCCTTGCCGCGAATGCCGCGCATCCTGATCACCGCAATCTCATAAGGTTTCCCGGCGATCAGGCGGTTTTCCATTCCGCCCTCGGTGGCCAGCCAGACGATGCGCCAGCCCTGCTGCCTGAGCTGGTCTGCTACGGCCATGGCCGGATAGACGTGGCCTCCGGTGCCTCCCGCCAGGATCATCAGAGTGCTCATGCCGGCACTCCTTGTGCGAGCCTGCCGTTTTGGTTACGGCCGCCGCTTCGCGGCTTAACTTGCTGACGCAAGTTAGCCTGCGCCGAAATCGTCGGCTTCTCGAGCCCCTCTGCGCGCTCCTTCAGGATCACTGATGTCATGCCGGCACTCCTTGTGCGAGCCGACGATTTTCCCAGTCGATCCGCAGCAATACGGCTATTGCCACGCAATTCGCCACGATGCCGCTGCCGCCGAATGACAGCAACGGCAGCGTCAGACCCTTGGTCGGCAGCAGGCCCATGTTGACCCCCATGTTGATGATGGCCTGAACCCCGATCCAGATGCCGATGCCCTGAGCCAGCAAGGCAGAAAAATGTCGTTCGTGCAAAGCCGCTTCTTTGCCGATGCCGAAGGCGCGCAGCACCAGCCAGGCAAACGCCGCCGCTACCACCACCACGCCCACCAGGCCCAGTTCTTCCGCAATCACCGCCAGCAGGAAATCGGTGTGCGCTTCCGGCAGGTACAACAGCTTTTCCACACTGGCGCCGAGCCCGACCCCGAACCACTCGCCGCGCCCGAAGGCGATCAGGGCATGCGACAGCTGATAACCCTTGCCGAACGGATCGGCCCACGGGTCCCAGAATCCGGTAATGCGCTGCAGACGGTAAGGTGAACTCCAGATCAGGCCGACCACGCCGACCACCAGCAGCCCCAGCAGTCCGGCAAAGATGCGCCCGTTGATGCCGCCCAGCCAGAGAATGGAAATTGAAATCGCCGCAATCACGGCAAAGGCACCGAAATCCGGTTCGCGCAGCAGCAGACCGCCCACCACCAGCATCACCGTCAGCACCGGCAGGAATCCCCTGGAAAAGCTGTCGAGAAATGCCGCCTTGCGCACGGTGTAATCGGCCACGTAGATGGTGGCGAACAGCTTCATGAATTCGGATGGCTGCAGATTGGCAATGCCCATCGGAATCCAGCGCCGGCTGCCGTTGACTTCGCGCCCCAGGCCCGGGATCAGCACCATCACCAGCAGGGCCAGCCCCGCCATGAAAAGGTAGGGCGCCATCTGCTGCCAGTTTCGGGTAGGAATCTGGAATGCTGCCAGCCCCGCCAGCATGGCCAGTGCCAGATAGATTGCATGACGCAACAGAAAATAGGTGGAATGATGACCCGTCGCCTTGTCCGCTTCGGCGGTCGCAATCGAGGCCGAATACACCATCACCAGGCCGAATCCGAGCAGCAGCAGCACGACCCACAGCAGGCCCTGGTCATAACTGGGCGCGTTGATCTTGTCGCGGTTGTTGAGCAGGTACTTCATGCGCCGCCTTCCAGCGCCCGGACTGCGGCGCCGAATATTTCCGCCCGGTGCACATAATTGCGGAACATGTCGAAACTGGCACAGGCCGGCGAAAGCAGCACCGCATCACCCGGCTGCGCTGCCTGATAGGCCTGCAGCACGGCCTGTTCCATGCTGTGCGCATCGATGATTGCAACCCCGGCGCCCGCCAGCGCCGCACGAATCCTGTCGGCATCGCGGCCGATCAGCACCACGGCACGGGCGTTGCGCGCCACAGGTTCGCGCAGCGGGGAAAAGTCCTGTCCCTTGGCGTCGCCGCCCGCGATCAGCACCACCTTGCACGGCATCCCTGCCAGCGCGGCGCAAGTCGCGCCGACATTGGTGCCCTTGGAATCGTCATAGAACGCGACCCCTGCTTTTTCCGCCACCCGCTGCACCCGATGCGGCAAGCCCTGAAAGGTTCGCAAAGCGTTGAGCAACGGCGCATAGTCGAGACCAATGGCGCGGCAGAGGGCCAGTGCGGCAAGCGCATTGGCCGCGTTGTGCAGGCCGGCAACCTTCATCTCGCCGAGGTCAAGCAGTTCGGTCTCGCCCTGCGCCAGCCAGGTTTTTCCGGTGCGATGCAGCAGCCCGAAATCGTTGTGCGAGGGCGGCAGATCCAAGCCGAAACTCACTTCCTTGCGGCCCGGCAACGCCATGCTGCGGCTCCAGCCATCCTCCCGGTTCAGCACCTGCACTCCATGCCCGTGGAACACCCGCGCCTTGGCGCCCGCATATTCGGCCATGCCGGCATAGCGATCCATGTGGTCCTCGGTCACGTTGAGCACCGTGGCTGCATCGGGCTGCAGGCTGGTGGTCGTCTCGAGCTGAAAGCTGGACAGTTCAAGCACGTAGACATCCGGCTCGGGCAAGCCCAGGGCATCGAGCACCGGCAGACCGATATTGCCGGCGACCACCGTTTCCAGGCCGGCCGCGCGGCACATGTCCCCTACCAGTGTCGTCACCGTGCTCTTGCCGTTGGCGCCCGTGATGGCAATGACCCTGGCATGCTCGGGCTTGTACTGGGCGAACAGCTCGACATCACCCACGACCGGGATGCCTCGCGCCATTGCCGCCGCAATCGCCGGCTCGGCCAGGGCAACGCCAGGGCTGCAGACGATGATGTCGGCCTGCTGCAGGAGCCTCTCATCAAACGCGCCGAGGGCCAGCGACACTCCCGGCAATTCCGCCCTGACCGCAGCCAGACCGGGCGGCGTTTCGCGCGTATCGGCGGCAGAGACAATGGC
>MLJW01000468.1_pt1 | contig 17714 bp, 25 predicted proteins | sample 888231 | NCBI WGS metagenome assembly MLJW01 (sample SAMN05788063, study PRJNA343431) | mine drainage metagenome | isolation source: sample collected from the inflow into an acid mine drainage treatment plant... | place: Germany: Lusatia, lignite mining district
CCCTGCTCCACCTTGCCGATGTCGATCTCGACCGGCGCGCCGGCAGCTTTCGCTCGCTCGCTCGGCAGCATGCTCATGACGAAAGGCACTGCCACGGCAACCGTTGCCACGCCGCCCATCGCTGTCGTCGCGGCGACCAGAAACCGCCGCTTGCTTTGATCCACTTCCTGATTTGCCATCACGATCCCTTGCTGACTGTGACCTAAAGGGTTGGAATTGTACCGATTTCCGGCAAAAAATTAAAGGAAGCTCTGCAGAAAAGCTTGCTGCCGGCGGAACGGCATGACAGCCCCGCTCGGTCCAGGCCTAAACCGGGTTGTCGATTTCGACGTAACGATGCCTGATGCCATAGCGGTTTGCCAGATGTTCGCCGAGCGCCTGCACCCCGTAACGTTCGGTGGCGTGGTGGCCGGCCGCGATGAAGGCGACGCCGGACTCGCGCGCCAGGTGTACGGTTCGTTCGGATACTTCGCCGGTGACAAAAGCGTCCACGCCCATCTCCACGGCCTGCTCAAGAGCATCCTGGGCCGCGCCGGTACACCAGGCAACGCGGCGGATGCTGCTGCCCGCCTCGCCCACCAGCAGTGGCTCACGCCCGAGCGCCTGAGCAATCTTGCGTCCGAACGCTGCTAGCGTAACCGGTTCGGCCAGGCGGCCGTGCGCGACCAAGGACTGCTCGCCAAACCATCCGTCGACTTCGATGCCCAGCATGCGCGCCAACTGGGCATTGTTGCCCAGCTGCGGGTGCGCATCCAGCGGCAAATGGTATGCCACCAGATTAATGTCACGTTCCAGCAGGTATTTCAGGCGGGCACGCTTGATGCCCGTCACGCAGGGCTGCTCGTTTTTCCAGAAATAACCATGATGCACCAGCACCATGTCCGCGCCATTTTCCGCCGCTGCTTCGAGCAGGGCCATACTGGCGGAAACCCCGCTGACAATACTGCCGACATCAGGCCGCCCGGCCACCTGCAGGCCGTTGGGACAATAGTCCCGGTAACGCTCAACTTGCAGCAATTGTCCGGTATAATCAAGCAATTCAATCAGTTTCATGGCATTTACCCTAATCTTCCCTTATGCGTACCAGCAGCGCTTGGCTCATCCTTGAGCATCTCATGACGCCCGGCGCAGGGTCCGCTGTAAAACTCGCCCGCATTGCCAGCGAAACTCCCGCATGAAGAAACTCTGGCTCATTTTTGCACAAACGGTCACCATCAGTCTCGGCATCATGTTCGTGCTGCAGCTCTTCAGACCCGACTTGCTGGGCAACGGCGCCAAACTGATCACAGTGCACCAGGCCGGACCCGCCCTGCAACAGCGCGGCGTCAGTTCATACAGCCAGGCCGCACACAAGGCCATGCCGGCAGTGGTGAACATCTTCACCAGCAAAGCCATCTCCGACAGCAGCAATTCCTTCACCGACGACCCGTTGTTCCGGCAGTTTTTCGGCGCCCTGCCAGAAGACCAGCCTCAGCGCGAGAACAGCCTGGGCTCGGGCGTAATCGTCAGTCCGGAGGGGCTGATCCTGACCAATCACCACGTGATCGATGCTGCCGACGACATCGAAGTCGCCCTGGCGGATGGCCGGACCGTTCCGGCGCGCGTGGTGGGCAGCGACCCGGAAACCGATCTGGCGGTCGTCAAGGTGGAAATGAAGAAGCTGCCCTCCATCACTTTTGGCCGCTCCGAGACGCTGAGCGTCGGCGACGTGGTACTCGCCATCGGCAACCCGTTCGGCGTTGGACAGACCGTAACCCAGGGCATCGTCAGCGCGCTGGGACGCAACCATCTCGGCATCAACACCTTTGAAAACTTCATCCAGACCGACGCCCCGATCAACCCCGGCAACTCGGGCGGCGCACTGATCGATACCAACGGCAACATGATCGGACTCAACAGCGCCATCTATTCACGCAGCGGCGGCAGCATGGGCATCGGCTTTGCCATTCCGGTAAGCCTGGCGAGACAGGTCATGGAACAGATCATCCGTGATGGCGGTGTCACGCGCGGCTGGATCGGCATCGAGGCACAGGACATCACCCCCGAACTGGCGGAATCCTTCAGGCTAAGGGAGGCGCGCGGTGCATTGATCGCCGGCGTGATGCGCGGGGGGCCGGCAGACCAAGCCGGCGTCAAACCAGGGGACATCCTGCTGGACATCAACGGGCGTCCGGTCATCGACAGCGCCGGCATGCTGAACCTGATCGCCGCCCTCAAACCCGGGCAGCCGGCCAACATCAGGGTGGTACGCAACCAGGCCGAACGCAGCTATTCGGTTCTGATCGGCAAGCGTCCGAAACTGCAACAGCCCGGCGGGGATTAATCTGCCCCCCGGGCGGTCACAAAACCGGCCGCCAGGATTCCCGCTTCGTACAGCAGCCACAGCGGCACCGCCAGCATGATCTGGGAGACCACGTCAGGTGGCGTGAAAATGGCGCCGACCACGAACGCCCCGACGATCACATAGGGACGGACTTCCTTCAGCTTCGCTACCGGCACCACGCCCAGCTTGACCAGCAGCACCACCGCCACCGGCACTTCGAAAGCAATGCCAAAAGCGAGGAACAGCGTAATGACGAAATCCAGGTAATTGCCGATATCGGTCATCACGGCCACACCGACCGGCGCCGTGCTGGTGATGAAGCCGAACACCACCGGGAAGACGAGAAAATAGGCAAACGCCATCCCGGTCACGAACAGCAGGGTACTCAGCACGATCAGCGGCGCGGCGAAGCGCTTCTCATGGCTATACAACCCGGGCGCCACGAATGCCCATAGCTGGTACAGCGTATAAGGCAATGAAATCACCACAGCGGCCAGCAGCGCCACCTTCATCGGCACCAGAAAAGGCGTCGTCACCGCCGTGGCGATCATCTGACCGCCCTTGGGCAGCCTGGACAGCAGCGGCTGCGCCAGCAGGGTGTAGATCTTGTTGGCGAAGGGGAACAGGCAGAGAAAAGTCACCACCACGCCAATGATGATGCGCAACAGCCGGTCGCGCAGTTCGATCAGATGGGAAATGAAGGTTTCCGACGGCGTCACGGGGCTTTCGGCGGAGCGTCCGGCCTGGCGGCTTTCTCCACTTCCTCTGCGGCCTCGACCAGGGGCGCTTCAACCTGATGCACTTCCCTGGCAATGCCGGATTCTACGGCAGCGATACCGGAACGGACCTCTTGCTGCATCTTTTGCAGCTCCTGCAACTGCAGTTCGCGTGCAATATCGGTTTTGATCCCGCTCGCGTAGCGCTGCATGCGCCCGGCCAGCACTCCCAGGGTGCGGGCGACCTTGGGCAGCTTTTCCGGCCCGATCACCACCAGCGCCACGATGGCGATGAGCAGCATTTCCCCGAATGAAACATCGAACATCGGGCTACGGGTGCCTTGTCTTATCGAGCACTTCGCCTTCGACGGTCGTCCGCCCGGGAGCTTCATCCAGCTTCGGCGCCGCCTGCTCTTCACGCATCGCCTCCTTGAAGCCCTTCACCGCACCGCCCAGGTCACTGCCCACATTGCGCAACTTCCTGGTACCGAAAACGACCAGCACGATCACCAAGACAATCAGCCAATGCCAGATACTGAAAGAACCCATCATGATCTCCTTAGATTTTTGGCAGCGTCGTACCGCCGCCGAATACGTGAACATGCAGGTGAAAAACTTCCTGCCCTCCGCTCCTGCCGGTGTTGATCATGGTGCGAAAACCATCCAGGCCCTGATCGCCGGCCAGCCGGGGAGCATGCAGCAACATCCTTCCCAGCAGCCCCTCATGTTCCGGCGCACAATCGCTCAGGCTCGCCACATGCAGCTTGGGCACGATCATGAAGTGCACCGGCGCAACGGGATGAATGTCATGAAACACCAGGACTTCCTCGTTCTCGTACAGCTTTTTGCTCGGAATGACCCCGGCCACGATATTGCAGAAAATACAGTCGGTCATGTCACCACTCCTTGCGGGCCGCCTTTTGATTCCGGCATTAACTGAAGACCAGCACGCTCTGAAAGCCTACTCATCCTGCGGACGAGCAGCCTTTTCAACCAGACCCGACAGGCCTTCGCGCCGGGCCAGTTCGTTCAGCACGTCGCTGGGATGCAAGCCTGCTTGCGCCAGCATCACCAGGGTATGAAACCAGAGATCCGCCGTCTCGTAAATGATCTGCTCACGGTTGCCGTCCTTGGCCGCAATAATGGTTTCCGCGGCTTCTTCGCCGATTTTTTTCAGGATGCTGTCCAGCCCCCGGGCATACAGCTTGGCCACATAGGAGGACTGCGGATCGGCAAGCTTGCGCGCTTCCAGCGTTTCCGCCAGACGGTCTAGGATGTCATTCATGACGGTAAATCTCTTCAGGGTCCTTGAGCACGGGCTGGTCAATCACCCAGTGTCCGTTTTCCAGCTTGCGGAAAAAGCAGCTGTGACGGCCGGTGTGACAGGCAACACCCCCCATTTGTTCGACTGTCAGCAGGATCACATCCTCATCGCAATCGAGCCGGATCTCGAGGACTTTCTGCACATGGCCGGACTCCTCGCCCTTGTGCCACAATTTCTTGCGCGAGCGCGACCAGTACACGGCAGCGCCCGTTTCCACGGTCAGCCTGAGTGCCGCCCTGTCCATCCAGGCGAACATCAGCACGGTGCCGGTGCCCGCCTCCTGGGCGATCACCGGCACCAGACCTTCATCCGTCCAGTTGACCTTGTTCAGCCAGTTCTCGGGCATCATAACCTGACCTCGATTCCATGATCCGCCATGTACTGCTTGGCTTCGTGCACCGAATATTCGCCGTAATGGAAAATGCTGGCCGCCAGTACTGCATCGGCCCGGCCAATGATCACTCCGTCGACCAGATGGTCCAGGTTGCCGACGCCGCCGGATGCAATGACCGGCACCTCGACCGCATCACTGATGGCGCGCGTCAATTCAAGGTCGAAACCGCTCTTGGTGCCATCACGGTCCATGCTGGTCAGGAGAATTTCTCCCGCGCCCAGGCCTACCATCCTGCCCGCCCATTCGACCGCATCGAACCCCGTCGGTTTGCGTCCGCCATGGGTAAACACCTCCCAATGGTCACCGACCCGCTTGGCATCGATCGCCACGACAATGCACTGGGAACCGAAGCGGCCTGCGGCATCGGCCACAAGCTGCGGATTCACGACTGCCGAGGTATTGATGCTGACCTTGTCGGCACCGGCGTTGAGCAGATTGCGCACGTCTTCGACGGCACGCACGCCGCCGCCCACTGTAAGCGGAATGAAAACCTGCGAGGCCACTTCTTCGATGATCTTGAAAATCAGCCCACGGTTGTCGGAGCTGGCGGTGATGTCGAGGAAAGTGAGTTCGTCCGCTCCCTGCTCATCATAGCGCCGCGCAATTTCCACCGGATCGCCAGCATCACGCAATTCGACGAAATTGATGCCCTTGACTACGCGCCCGTTGGTGACGTCAAGGCAGGGGATGATGCGCTTGGCTAGACCCATGACAAATCTTTGACCATCGGCATTGCACTACTCAGGTAACGGAACTCAGGATATTCCCCGCGTCCCCTGCCAGCCCTGTGGTTCATGCCGTCATTCCGTTCAGCTGATCGGCCAGGGCCTGAGCAGCGGCGAAATCCAGCGTGCCTTCGTAAATCGCGCGGCCGGTAATAGCCCCCATGATGCCTTCGCTTTCGACGGCGCACAGCCGCGTGACGTCTTCCAGATTGGTCACGCCACCGCTGGCAATGACCGGAATCCTGAGAACGCGCGCCAGTGCCACGGTAGCCTCGATATTGACGCCGCTCAGCATGCCATCGCGCCCGATGTCGGTATACACCACCGCTTCCACGCCATAATCCTCGAACCGCTTGGCCAGGTCCACCACGTCATGCCCGGTCAGTTTCGACCAGCCATCCACCGCCACCTTGCCATCCCTGGCATCCAGCCCAACCATGATATGGCCGGGGAAGGCATCGCACGCTTCATGCAGAAAGCCAGGATTCTTGACCGCCGCCGTGCCGATGATGACATAGCTGATGCCGTCATCGAGATAGCGCTCTATCGTGTCCAGATCGCGAATGCCGCCGCCAAGCTGGATCGGAATTTCATTGCCAAGTGCCGCAACGATGGAGCGGATGGCCCCCTCGTTCACCGGCTTGCCTGCAAAAGCGCCGTTCAAATCCACCAGGTGCAGGCGGCGTCCACCCTGATCCACCCAGTGGCGCGCCATGGCGGCTGGATCTTCCGAAAATACCGTAGCCTCCTCCATCAAGCCTTGCTTGAGGCGCACGCAGTGGCCATCTTTGAGATCAATTGCAGGAATCATCAGCATGATAGTGAATTCATAAATTAGGGACGACCGTCCCAATTGACAAAGTTGAACAATAACGACAAACCGGCCTGCTGGCTTTTCTCGGGGTGGAATTGCACGGCAAAGATGTTATCTCGCCCCACCGCACTGGTAAACCGGAACGGGTATTCGGTGTAGGCCGTTTCCAGTGCAGCATCCCCCGCCTCTACATAATAGCTGTGCACGAAATAATAACGCTCATCAGGTGCAATGCCGGCCCACAAGGCATGGCTGCGGCTTTGTCGGACCTCGTTCCAGCCCATGTGCGGCACTTTCAGCTTGTTGCCTGCAGCGTCCCGCATCCCGGAAGGGAAGCGCCTGACACGCCCCGGCAGGACGCCGAGACCCTGGGTATCGCCTTCTTCGCTGTGCTCGAACAGCATCTGCAGACCGATGCAAATGCCGAGAAACGGCTTGTTGGCGGCCGCATCCAGAACCGGCTGGCGCAAGCCGCGCGCATCCAGTTCCCGGACGCAGTCAGGCATCGCGCCCTGGCCGGGGAATACCACGCGTTTGGCCGCCAGCACCTCAGCCGGATCGCCGGTGACGATCACGGTCTGATCAGCGGCGACATGCCGCAACGCCTGCTCGACCGAACGCAGATTGCCCATGCCGTAATCGATAACTGCTATATCAGCCATAACAAGCTGCCGGCTGTCAGCGCACGGCAATAAAAAGGGGGTTGCGCGCGGTCAGCCGACAACGGAGCGCCGATCTCTGCTTCACAGCGTTCCCTTGGTGGAAGGCGTGACACCCGCCAGGCGGGGATCGACTTCGACCGCCATCCGCAAGGCACGACCGAAAGCCTTGAAGATGGTCTCGGCCTGATGGTGCGCATTGTCACCGCGCAGGTTGTCGATATGCAGCGTCACCAGCGCATGGTTGACGAACCCCTGGAAAAATTCGTGGATCAGATCGACATCGAAATCGCCGATGCGGGCACGGCTGAACTCGACGCCGAACTCCAGCCCGGGTCGGCCGGAAATGTCCAGCACCACGCGCGACAGGGCCTCGTCCAGAGGCACATAGGAATGCCCGTAGCGATTGATGCCCTGCTTGCCGCCGATGGCCTTGGCAAAGGCCTGCCCGAGGGCAATCCCGATGTCCTCCACCGTATGGTGGGCATCGATATGCAGGTCGCCCCTGGCCTGGACGGTAATGTCCATCATGCCGTGACGCGCGATCTGGTCCAGCATGTGATCAAGAAAGGGGACGCCGCTGGCGAGCTCAACCTTGCCGCTGCCATCCAGATTGATGGAGGTCGAAATCTGTGTTTCCAGGGTATTGCGAGTAACGGAGGCGGTACGCATGAAATCAGTCACGAAAAAATTGGTTCATTCTAACCCAAAATCTTCCGAATCAATAAAAAACCCCGGGGCCAGCCCCGGGGTTTCTGGAATTGCCGAACGCTTAGCCCAGCAGTTTCTTGACCCATCCGAACAAACCGCCGCTGGATTCGCCGGATGCGGCATCCACCAGTTCGCGGATTTCCCGGGCGGCCGTCGCCGGGGACTTGGAGCCGGTAATGGCGCCGCCGATCACGATGATGCCAGGTCCGGCCTTGACGACTTGCTGCACCGTGGACTGCTTGATGCCGCCGGCCACGGAAATCTTCACCGACAGGCCCTGGGCTACCAGCGCCGCCAGATCGGCGAACGGGGTATGTCCTGCCAGTTGCTGGTCGATGCCGGTGTGGATGCCGATGATATGGGCGCCCACCTTGGCAGCTTCTGCAGCAACCTCAGCCTTGTTTTCCACATTGATCAAATCGACCTGTGCCTGCTTGCCATAGGCCTTGGCCACGTCAACCACGCCCTTGATGGTACCCATGTCGGCAGTACCGAGCACGGTGGTGATGTCAGCACCGGCCTTGAAGAAAGGCTCGGCTTCGTAGTAGCCGGCATCCATGGTCTTCAGGTCGACGAACAGCAGCTTGTCCGGGTGTTGCGCCTTGATGGCCTTCACAATAGCCAGACCGTTCACCTTGAGGCAGGGGGTGCCGATTTCGATGATGTCGACGTAAGGTGCCGCCTGACGAGCCAGCGCCAATGTCTGATCGTAATCCAGGGAATCCAGTGCTACTTGAATCAACGGCTTTGCCATGACTTCTCCTCCATGTTATTTGAATTGGGCCGATTCGCCTCAACGCGTCATGATAAAGGACTGTTCAGGAAATGGAAACAGCTAAAATTTCCCGCAACGCCTCGACCAGAGCCTGGCACTGTTCGTCGGTGCCGATGGTAATCCGCAGGAAAGGTGCGATGCGAGCGGGATTGCCGAAGTGCCGCACGATGATGCTGCGGGCTCTCAGCTTTGCGGCAAGCTCTGCGCCCCCGTGCGCCGGATGGCATGCAAAGATGAAATTGGCGGCGGATGGCAATACTTCAAAGCCCAGCCCCTCAAGGTCAGCCACCAGCTTCCGACGGGAGGCCATCACCCGCTGGCAGGTCGCCTCGAAATACGCCCGGTCTTCCATCGCGGCAACACCGCCGACAATGGCTAAACGATCCAGCGGGTAGGAGTTGAAGCTGTCCTTGACCCGCGTCAGCGCCTCGATCAGATCCGGATGGCCCACTGCATAGCCGACCCGCAAGCCCGCCAAAGAACGGGATTTGGACAGCGTATGTACGACCAGCAGCTGCGGATAACGATTGACCAGGGTGACGGCGGATTCGCCGCCGAAATCGATGTAGGCCTCGTCCACCACCACGACTGATTCGCTGTTAGCCTGCAGCAATCGCTCGATTTCGTCCAACGCAAGCGGGCATCCGGTCGGGGCATTCGGGTTGGGGAAGACGATGCCGCCGTTGGGTCGGAAGTAATCGTCCACGCGTATCCGGAAATTTTCGGTCAGCGCAACGGTCTCGTAGGCAATGCCATACAGACCGCAGTACACCGGATAAAAGCTGTAGCTGATATCGGGAAAGAGAATCGGTGCGTCGTGCTTCAACAGCGCCTGAAAGACATGCGCCAGGACCTCGTCGGATCCATTGCCGACGAACACCTGGCTGGTTTGCAGGCCGAAATAATCGGCAATCGCAATCTTGAGCCGTTCGGCATCCGGATCCGGATACAGGCGCAGCGTGTCTCCCACCTCCGCCTGCAGGGCCCCGAGCACGCGGGGGCTGGGGCCGTAGGGGTTCTCGTTGGTGTTGAGCTTGACCAGATTGGCGAGCTTGGGCTGCTCTCCCGGCACATAGGGCGTCAGGCCATGCACCACAGGGCTCCAGAAACGACTCATGGCTTCAGGCGGTATTCCGCCGAACGGGCGTGCGCCTGCAGGCCTTCGCCCTGAGCCAGCGTGGAGGCAATTCTGCCCAGCGTCTGCGCGCCGGCCTCGGACACCATGATCAGGCTGGAGCGCTTCTGGAAATCATACACGCCCAACGGCGATGAAAAGCGCGCGGTGCGCGACGTCGGCAGCACGTGATTGGGGCCGGCGCAGTAGTCGCCCAGCGCCTCGCAGGTCTGGCGCCCCATGAAGATGGCGCCGGCATGCCTGATTTTCCCGGTCAGGGCCACCGGGTCGTCGACGGAGAGCTCCAGATGCTCGGGCGAGATGTAATTGGCGATCTCGGCCGCCTCGTCCAGGTCCCTCACCTGAATCAGCGCGCCGCGGCCTTCCAGCGAGGCGGTGATGATGTCCTTGCGCGGCATTTCCTCGACCAGGCGGTTGATGGACGCCTGCACGCGGTCGAGAAATTCGCCGTCCGGCGACAGCAGGATGGACTGCGCCAGCTCGTCGTGCTCGGCCTGGGAAAACAGGTCCATGGCGATCCAGTCCGGATTGGTCTTGCCGTCGCAGATCACCAGGATCTCGGAGGGACCGGCCACCATGTCGATGCCGACCACACCGAAAACGCGTCGCTTGGCGGCAGCCACGTAGGCATTGCCGGGGCCGACCACCTTGTCCACCTGCGGCACGGTGCCTGTGCCGTAAGCCAGCGCGCCCACCGCCTGCGCGCCGCCGATGCAGAACACCCGGTCGACACCACAGACTGCAGCTGCGGCCAGCACCAGCGGGTTTCTTTCCCCGCCCGGGGTCGGAACCACCATGATCAGTTCCTTCACCCCGGCCACCTTGGCCGGAATGGCGTTCATCAGCACCGAGGACGGGTAGGCCGCCTTGCCGCCCGGCACATACAGGCCGACGCGATCAAGCGCCGTCACCTGCTGGCCAAGCATGGTGCCATCGGCTTCGGTGTAGCTCCAGGAAGACATCAGCTGCTTCTCGTGATAGATGCGCACGCGCTCGGCCGCGGCCTTGAGCGCTGCGCGCTGTTCGCCGGGCAGGCTGCCCAGGGCTTCCGTCAGGCGCGCCTGCGGCAGTTCCAGATCATCCATGCTATCGGCCGCCAGGCGATCGAAGCGCCGGGTGTACTCCAGCACGGCCGCATCTCCGCGTTTTTTTACGTCGGAAAGAATCCCGGCCACGACGGTATCTATCTGGTCGTCCTGCGCGCCCTCAAAGGCCAGCAACTGATGCAGCGAAGCTTCAAAAGTGGCGTCAGCGGTATTGTAGCGTCTGATTTTTAGCATGTTTACCCCTTGTTTGATACGGCGGCGGCAAAAGCGTCGATAATCGGCTGGATTTGCAGCCGCTTGAGCTTGAGCGACGCCTGGTTCACCACCAGACGGGAGCTGATGTGCATGATTTCCTCCACCGCCACCAGGTGATTGGCACGCAGGGTGCCTCCGCTGCTGACCAGATCGACGATGGCATCCGCCAGACCGACCAGCGGTGCCAGTTCCATCGAGCCGTACAGCTTGATGAGATCGACATGCATGCCCTTGCCGGCAAAATGCTCACGCGCAATCTTCACGTATTTGGTCGCCACCTTGAGGCGCGCGCCGTGGCGTGTGGCAGCCTCGTAATCGAAACCTTCGCGCACGGCCACCATCATCCTGCAGCAGGCGATGTTCAGGTCCAGCGGCTGATACAATCCTTCACCCCCATGCTCCAGCAGCACATCGCGACCGGCGATGCCGATGTCTGCGCCGCCGTTCTGCACGTAGGTTGGCACATCGGTGGCGCGTACGATGAGCAGGCGCACATCGTCGCGATTGGTGGCTATGATGAGCTTGCGCGAAGACTCCGGATCCTCGGCAGGCAGAATGCCTGCTGCCGCCAGCAATGGCGTGGTTTCTTCGAAAATGCGGCCTTTTGAGAGTGCGATGGTAATCATAGAATCACTTTGGGTCAGGATTAACTTGCGCGCCTGATCTGCGCGCCCAATTGCATCAGTTTTTGTTCGAGATGCTCATATCCACGATCGAGGTGATAAATCCGTTCGATGGTTGTTTCGCCCTCGGCTGCCAGACCCGCCAGCACGAGGCCGGCGGATGCGCGCAGGTCGGTCGCCATCACGGTCGCACCTTGCAGCCGGGCGACGCCGCGCACCACGGCCGAGTTGCCATCGATCTGGATGTCTGCGCCCAGCCGCTGCAATTCCACCGCATGCATGAAACGGTTCTCGAAAATGGTTTCGCGAATGATGGACGTGCCAGTCGCCACGGTATTGATCGCCATGAACTGCGCCTGCATGTCGGTCGGAAAGGCCGGATAGGGCGCCGTCCGGATCGACACTGCGTTGAGCTTTTTCGGCGCGCGCAGGGTAATCGCCTCGAACTGCGGCGATTTCTCGGCCGTGACCTCGCAGCCGGCGTCCATCAGCTTGTCCACCACCGAGTCCAGATAGCCCATGGACGTGCCCGTCAGCCGCACCGTCCCCCCCGTGACCGCCGCCGCGCACAAATAGGTGCCGGTCTCGATGCGATCCGGCATGACGCGGTGTGTCGCCCCGTGCAGCCGCGCCACGCCGCGGATGCGGATCACATCCGTACCGGCGCCGCTGATCTGGGCGCCCATGGCCGTGAGACATTGTGCCAGATCGACCACTTCCGGCTCGCGCGCGGCGTTTTCGATCACCGTTTCGCCGTCTGCCAGACAGGCCGCCATCATCAGGTTTTCGGTACCGGTCACCGTGACCATGTCGGTGAACAGGCGTGCGCCCTTCAGCTTGCCGACTCTGGCATTGACGTAGCCATGTTCGACCCTGACTTCGGCGCCCATCGACTGCAGGCCCTTGATGTGCTGATCCACCGGACGCGCGCCGATGGCGCAGCCGCCGGGCAGGCTGACATGGGCCTCGCCGCAACGGGCGGCCAAGGGCCCCAGCACCAGCACCGAGGCACGCATGGTCTTGACCAGTTCGTAAGGCGCGGTCGGATTATTGAGGCCGGAAGCGTCCAGGGTCAGCGTGTCGCCGTCCTGCACCGCCTTCACCCCCATCTGCTCCAGCAGCCGCAACATGGTCTGGATGTCGTGCAGCGCCGGCACGTTGGTCAATGTCAACGGCTCCGCCGTCAGCAGTGCCGCGCAAAGAATGGGCAGCGCAGCATTCTTGGCGCCGGAAATCCGGACTTCGCCATGAAGCGCCTGGCCGCCCTCTATGATCAATTTATCCATTCAGCATCTTCTGCAATTCGCCGTTCTGGTACATTTCGCGCACAATGTCCGCGCCACCGACAAACTCGCCCTTGATATAAAGCTGCGGAATCGTCGGCCAGTTGGCGTAAGCCTTGATGCCCTCGCGGATTTCGGGATCAGACAGCACATCCACCGCAACATAATCCTTGACCCCGCAGGCCTTCAGAACCTGCGCCACCACGCTGGAAAAACCGCACTGCGGGAATTGCGGCGACCCTTTCATGTAGAGCACCACCGGGTTTGCGGTGACCTGACTGCGAATTCTTTCCTGTACGTCCATGATAAAGCCTCTCAATTATTCGTGTTTGCCCAAGCTTCGGGCGTAAAAGTGCGCATGGAGAGCGCATGAATTTCCGACTTCATCCTCTCCCCCAGGGCACGGTAGACCAACTGGTGCTGCTGCACCTTGCTCTTGCCGGCAAATTGCGTGCTCACGATCACCGCATCGAAATGCTGACCGTCCTCGCCTTGCACTGCCACATGCTCGCAGGGCAGGCCCTGCATGATGAAATTCCTGATCTCGGCCGCCGACAGCATCATTATCCTCTCAGTTTGTAGCCCGTCCTGAGCAAGCGCAGGGTCAGCCACGACAGGCCCAGAAAACTCACACTCACCACGAACAGGCTGATCCGCGGGTCCATGTCACTGCTGCCGAAAAAACCGTAGCGGAAACCATCGATCATGTAGAAAAACGGATTCAGATGCGACACCTTCTGCCATACCGGCGGCAACGAATGTATGGAATAGAACACGCCGGACAGGAAAGACAGCGGCATGATGATGAAGTTCTGGAACGCCGCCATCTGGTCGAATTTCTCGGCCCAGATGCCGGCGATGATCCCCAGCGCCCCCAGCATGCCTCCTCCCAGCACGGCAAAGATCAGCACCACAGACGGATGTGCCACTGGCAAATCAACGTAGAACAGCGCGACCAGCCACACGCTCAAACCCACCACCAGGCCGCGGATGATCGCTGCGGCAAGAAAGGCCATGAAAATTTCCCAGTAGGCCAGGGGCGTGAGCATCAGAAACACGATATTGCCCATCACCTTGGCCTGGATCAGGCTGGAAGAACTGTTGGCAAAGCTGTTCTGCAACAGCGACATCATCATCAGGCCCGGGATCAGGAAGGCCGTGTAACTGACCCCCGGATACACCTCCACGTGCGCCTGCAGCACGTGCGAGAAAATCAGCAGGTAGAGCAGCGCGGTGATCACGGGCGCCGCCACGGTCTGGAAGCTCACTTTCCAGAACCGCAGGATTTCCTTCCTGAACAGGGTCCAGACGCCCCTCATGCCCGGCAGACCTCCATGAACACATCCTCCAGATCGGGTTCGATCAGCTGCATGTCCTCAACCTTGACCCCGGCTGCGCGCAACTCGGCCAGCACCAGCTCGACCTGCGCGGCATCGACGAGCGCCAGGGTGAAACTATCGCCATCCTCGGCTCGCAGCATCTGGCTCAGAGATTGCGGCATCAGGGCGGGCGCGAGCTTGAGACGCAACTTCTTGCCCGGCACGCGCTTCAGCAGGTTCGCCGTGCTGTCCAGCGCCACGATTTCACCCTGCTTGAGCATGGCCACGCGCGAGCAGAGCGTTTCGGCTTCTTCCAGATAATGCGTAGTCAGGATGACGGTCGTGCCTTCGCGGTTCAGTCGGCGGATGAACTCCCACAACATCTGGCGCAATTCCACATCCACCCCGGCGGTCGGCTCGTCCAGCACCAGCACCGCCGGCTTGTGCGCCAGAGCCTGCGCAATTAGCGCACGCCGCTTCATGCCGCCCGACAGCTGACGCATGTTGGTGTTGGCCTTGTCGCTCAAACCAAGATTTTCGATCACTTCATCGATCCAGCCATCGTTGGCGGGGCCCAGACCGAAATACCCGGCCTGGAAACGCAGCATTTCCCGCACCGAGAAAAACGGGTCAAACACCAGCTCCTGAGGCACTACGCCGAGCCGTCGGCGGGCATTGCGATAATCAAGCACGACATCATGCCCCATGACGGCCAGGCGCCCGATGGAAGGACGCAGCAGCCCGGCCAGCAGATTGATCAGGGTGGATTTTCCCGCGCCGTTGGGTCCGAGCAGGGCAAAAAATTCTCCCTGTGCGATGGTCAAGTCGATGCCGCGAAGCGCCTGCAAGGCACCGAAGGACTTGTGAACCTGTTCAATCTGGATTGCGGGGGTCATGATAAATTGGCCGGGAAAAAGCCCCGGCCGCTACTTTTAATGTGCGGCACCGGCGCGCTGGGGAATGATTTCCAGAACTTCATACAGCTTCGCCAGACTGATCATGGTGGATGGCAGATTGGCGTAAGTCACAGCGACCTTGCGATCCTGCGCCAGCCGCAGCCACTCGAACATCAGGCTGATCGCGGAAGAATCGACATCGTCCACTTCGCCCAGGTCGATCTCGACATCCGCTGCGAGCAAAGGCAGGCTCTCGTTCAGCAACGTCCCGACGGTTTCCACCGTCATCGCCCCGCGAATGACCAGTCGCTGGCCCTGCTGCTCGATCAATGCCATATGAACTCAGATCTGTTTCTTGTCCGCGATGGCGATGCCACCCTGCCTGTTCTTGTCAGCGAGCTTCTGGATCAGGCTATCCATGCCGTCCTTCTTGACGGTGTCCTCGAACTGGCTGCGGTAGCTGGTGACGATGCTCACATCCTCGATGGTCACATCGACCACCTTCCATTCTTCACCATCCTTTTCCAAGCTGTAATCGACTTTCACCGGCTGGCTGCCTGATTGCATGATCAGCGTCTTGACAACCACCCTGGCGTCGCCTGTCTGCGCCCGCAGGGGCTTGTAATCGATGCTCTGGTTACGATACTTGGCCAGTGCAGAGGAATAGGTGCGCACCAGCAGGTTGCGGAATTCAACCACGAATTTATCCTGCTGTTCCTTGCTCGACTTGTGCCAATTGCGTCCCAGCACCAGCTGAGACATGCGCTCGAAATTGAAATGCGGCAGGATCTTCTCTTCCGTCAGCATGACGATCTTCTTCGTGTCGCCGTTCTGGATATCCTTGTCTTTCTTGAGAATATCCAGAACTTCGCTCGCCGTAGTCTTGATCATCACATCCGGGGCAAGGGTTTCGGCCATCGCCCCCGTGCTGAATGCAAAGGCCGCCACCGCCAGCAGGTTCGCCATTCGCCTCATGTTCAATCCGCCTTCTTGTCGTTGCTGTCCGATGCCTTGCTGGTCAGGAACTTGCCGATCAGATCCTCCAGCACCAGGGCATTCTGCACCTTGCCGATTTTATCACCGTTTTTCAGGTTGCTCTCGCTGCCGCCCGGCAGCAGGCTGATGAATTGCTCGCCCAGCAGGCCGGAAGTGTAAATCGGCGCAATGGTATCCTTGTCGAAATGATAGCGGGTGTCGATGTTCAATTTCACCACGGCTTCCTTGGTCGCATCGTCGAAATGGATTTCGGCGACACGCCCTACCACCACGCCGGCGCTCTTTACCGGCGCGCGCACCTTGAGCCCGCCGATGTTCTCGTAGTCGGCATAGAGGGCATACGTCACTCCCAGGTTCGACGAAGTCAGGTTGCCCACCTTCATCGACAGGCCGATCAGCGCGGCCACGCCTGCCGCCACGAAAATTCCCACCCACAAATCCATCTTGGTACGATCCATTTTTTCTCCTAGCCGATCATGAATGAAGTCAGCACAAAATCCAGTCCCAGCACCGCAAGCGAGGAATTGACCACGGTCCGCGTCGTCGCGCGGCTCACCCCTTCCGCCGTGGGCGGCGCATCATAGCCCTCGAACAGGGCGATGATGGTACAGGCGACGCCAAATACGCAACTCTTGATGACCCCGTTCACCACGTCCTCCCGCCAGTCCACGTTGGACTGCATCTGCGACCAGAATGCGCCATCGTCGATCCCCAGCAGCGGCACCGCCACCAGGTAGCCACCGAACACGCCCACCATGGAAAACAGCGCCGCCAGCAATGGCATGGAAATCACGCCGGCCCAGAAACGCGGCGCCACCACACGGGCGATGGGATTGACCGCCATCATTTCCATGGCGGACAGCTGCTCGGTCGCCTTCATCAGGCCGATCTCGGCAGTAATCGCAGTACCAGCACGACCGGCGAACAGCAGAGCAGTCACCACCGGCCCCAGTTCCCGCACCAGGGACAACGCTACCAGCACGCCGATCGCATCGGACGACCCGTATTTCTGCAGCGTGTTGTAGCCCTGCAGGCCCAGCACCATGCCGACAAAAAGTGCCGACACCAGGATGATGACCATCGACAACACGCCGGTAAAATAGATCTCGCGGATGGTGAGGTGAAAACGGCGCACGCTCTCGCCCGACATCGCCAGCGCATAGAAGAAAAAGCGCGCGGCCGAACCCAGCCGCCAGGTACGGTCGATGACGCGATGGCCGACGCCCCGCAGACCTGCGGTCACATAATCAAACATTGACGCCCCTCAGCATATCCTGCCTGTAATCCGGCGCCGCATAATGGAAGGGCACCGGGCCGTCCGCCTCGCCATGCACGAACTGGTGCACGAACGGCATTTCCGAGGCGCGCAATTCATCCGGCGTGCCTTCAGCCACGACCACGCCGTTGGAAACAAAATAGACATAATCGACAAAGGAAAAAGTTTCATGCACATCGTGCGTCACCACGATGGAAGTAGCCCCCAGGGCATCGTTCAGACTGCGGATCAGATTGACGATCACGCCCATGGAAATCGGGTCCAGCCCGGCAAACGGCTCGTCGTACATGATGATGGCCGGATCGAGCGCCACGGTCCGCGCCAGCGCCACGCGCCGCGCCATGCCGCCGGAAAGCTCGCCGGGCATCAGATCCTGCGTGCCATACAGCCCCACCGCGTGCAACTTCATCATCACCAGGTCGCGGATGATCTCCTCCGGCAGGT
>MLJW01000469.1_pt1 | contig 17669 bp, 17 predicted proteins | sample 888231 | NCBI WGS metagenome assembly MLJW01 (sample SAMN05788063, study PRJNA343431) | mine drainage metagenome | isolation source: sample collected from the inflow into an acid mine drainage treatment plant... | place: Germany: Lusatia, lignite mining district
CGACCAGCGCCGCCAGGACACCGATCCACCCTCCGAGGACGACGAACCGCCTGCGATAGCACAGGCCGGCACCAGCGGACATGGCGGGACGCCTTCCGGAACGGACGCTGACTCCTCGAGCATCGCCGCGGCGGCTCCCGGCGGTGTCAGGTCACTACCCTGGCAGCATGCGCGTGATCGCGGTCGATGCCTCCGAACCCCCTGCGGCCCCGGAGGGCCTGAGCGCCACAGAAGCTGCGTCGCGGCTGGCCGAATACGGGCCGAACACCGTGCCCCAGACCGACTCTCACCGGATCCGGTCGCTGATGGGCAAGCTGATGGGACCTGTCCCCTGGATGCTCGAGGCCGCCGCGGTGCTCGAGCTGGTCGTGGGCAAGGTCACCGAGGCGGTGATCGTCCTGGCGCTGCTCGTCTTCAACGGGGTGCTGAGCTCGGTGCAGGAGGGCCGGGCGGCGGACGCCCTGACGCTGCTCCAGCGACGCCTCGCGGTGCAGTCCCGGGTGCGCCGTGACGGTGCCTGGCAGCTGATCGATGCGTCGGGCCTGGTCCCGGGCGACGTGGTGCACATCCGGCTCGGCGACGCGGTCCCGGCCGACCTGCACCTCGCGGACGGTCGTGTCGGGGTCGACGAGTCGGTCCTGACCGGTGAGTCGACGCAGGTCGAGCGCGGCCCCGGCGACACCGTCTTCGCGGGATCGACGATCAGACGGGGCGAGGCGACGGCGACGGTGACCGCGACCGGCGCCCGGACGTCCTTCGGTCACACCGCCGAGCTGGTACGCACGGCCACGACCCAGAGCCACCTCGAACAGCTGGTGTTCCGGATCGTCTGGGCCCTGCTGGCCATGGACGGGGCCCTGGTGGTGGCGATCGTCGGGTATGCCGTCGCCACCCACCTCCCGGCCCGCGAGATCCTCCCGTTCGTCCTGATCCTGGTGATCGCCTCGGTGCCGGTCGCCCTCCCGGCGACGTTCACCCTCGCCACGTCCCTCGGTGCGGCCGCGATGGCGAAGGGGGGTGCGCTCGTCACGCACCTCGCTGCCATCGAGGAGGCGGCCGCGATGGATCTGCTTTTCACCGACAAGACCGGCACGATCACCCAGAACAGCCTCGCCGTCGCGGTGCTGCACCCCTACGGATCGATGAGCGACGACGACCTGCTCCGCGACGCCGCCCTGGCATCCGACGAGGCCACGCAGGACCCGATCGACCTCGCCGTCCTGGTCGCCGCTCGGGAGCGCCGCGTCGATCTCGACGTGGAACGGCTGTCATTCGTGCCGTTCGACCCGTCCACCAAGCGGTCGGAGGCCGTCGTGCGCCTCGACGGCGCGGAGCTGCGCGTCGTCAAGGGGGCGCCGCAGGTGATCGCGACGCTCGTGGCGGGCGCCCCGCAGATCGGCGCCGACGTGGAGGCGGCTGCGGCCGGAGGGAGCCGGGTCCTCGCGGTGGCGGCCGGCGCCGAGACGCTCGAGCTGGTGGGGCTGATCGGGCTGGCCGATCCGCCGCGGCCGGACTCCGCCGACCTCGTCGCCCGTCTCGGCGCCCTCGGGATCCGCGCGGTGATGGTGACCGGCGACACCGCCCCGACCGCGGTGGGGATCGCTCGGCTCGTGGGCCTGGGGGAACGCGTGGCCCCGGCCACGTCGCTCCGCTCGGCGGAGACCGATCTCGACCTGTTCGACGTCTACGCGGGCGTCCTCCCCGCCGACAAGCTGCACCTCGTCGAGCAGGCGCAGCGAGCAGGGCACGTCGTGGGCATGACCGGCGACGGGGTCAACGACGCACCCGCGCTGAAGCGGGCCGAGGTAGGGACGGCGGTCGAGAGCGCCACCGACGTCGCCAAGGCTGCCGCGAGCATCGTGCTGACCACCGCGGGCCTCGGCGCGATCATCGCGGCGGTCGAGGCGGGCCGGCGCATCTACCAGCGGATGCTGACGTACACGATCAACAAGGTCGTCAAGACGTTCCAGGTCGCACTCTTCCTCGGGCTCGGCCTGCTCGCGACCGGCACGTTCGTCACCACGCCGCGGCTGATCCTCCTGCTGCTGTTCGCCAACGACTTCGTCACGACGTCCCTCGCGACCGACCACGTCGGCTTCTCAGCGGTCCCGGACCGGTGGCGGGTCCGGTCGATCGTCACCGTCGCCCTGAGCATCGCCGTGCCGTGGTTGGCGTTCTCGTTCGGCACGTTCCTCGTCGGGCGTGACGTCCTGCACCTCCCGCTGGCCCAGGTGCAGACCCTCGTGTTCCTCATGCTCGTGTTCACCGGCCAGGCCACGATCTACCTGGTGCGCGAGCGACATCACCTGTGGTCCTCGATGCCGAGCTGGTGGATGCTCGGCGGGACGGTCGCCGACGTCGCGGTCGTGATCGCGCTGGCGACGAGCGGGACCCTGATGGACCCGATCAGCTGGGCCGATGCCCTCGGGGTGCTGGGCGCGGTCGTTCTCGCCACCCTCGCTCTCGACCTCGGCAAGGTGTGGCTCCAGTCCCGCTCCGGCCTGTCCGGCCCGGCGCGCCAGGCGTCCCGGGCCACGTGAGCCGCCGGCGAGGACCGGATCGGCCGCGAGGAGCGACGGGAGGACCCCTCGGACCCGTGAGCGGATCCTCCGGCGGCCGTCACCTCACGACGACGTCGGCGGCGCCTTCAGTGGCGGCGATCGCCACGACTCCGCTCCGACCGTCCACCGCGACGCGGTACTCCCCGAGGAAGCCCTCGATGCCGATGCGCCCCTCCGCATCGGTCCGCAGCCGGGTCGGCGCGAGCCACCAGTCGTCCTTGATCAGTCCGTGCAGCGCGTGGTACGAGGGTTTCGGGGTGCCGTCGGCGCGCACCAGGCCACCGGGCGCACCGAGCCACGCGCCGTCGTCCGTCAGGCCCCAGTAGGTGATCGCGTGCACGGCGGGGTGCCCGACGAGGGTCCGGAAGTGCCGGACGATCTCGTCGGCCTGGCGCTCCTCCCCCTCCGGGGTCGAGGGCCAGTCGGGGATCCGGTAGTCGTTGAGGTCCACGATCTCGCGCGGCATCAGGTGCCCGGACAGCAGCGTGGTCTCGGTCAGGTGCAGCGGCAGGCCGAACCGGGAGAACCTCTCGAGCACCGCCAGCGTCTTCTCCTCGCCCCAGTAGCCCTGATGCATGTGGCTCTGCAGGCCGAGGGCGTCGATCCGGATCCCCGCGTCCAGGCAGTCCCCGATCAGGTGCTCGTACTCGGGCGACATGTCGAAGTCGTTGAGCAGCAGCGTCGCGTCGGGGTTGGCCGAGCGCGCCGTGTCGACGGCCAGCCGGACGGTCTCGACCCGTCCGAGCTTCTGGCACAACCGGGTCAGCCCGTTCTCCTCCTTGTCGAACACCGGCATGATCACGACCTCGTTGATCGCGTCCCACACGTCGACCACGCCGCGGAAGTCGGTGACCTCCCGCACGATCCGAGCGCGAACGGCAGCCTCGACCTCGTCGACGGGAAGATCGCGCAACCAGTGCGGCGCCAGGGTGTGCCACGCGAGCGGGTGCCCCTTCACCACGCAGCCGTGGTCGACGAACCACCGCGCGGTCCGAAGCAGCCGCGCCGTGTCCGGATGCCCGCGCTCCGGCTCGAACCCGGCCCAGTAGAACGGCAGCGTCGCGGTGTTGAACAGCGCGAACCACAGGTCGGCCAGGTGCGCCCCCGTCGACGGGTCGGCACCACCGAACGGGCTGTCCGGGACCGCCTCGGTCTCACCATTGGCGAACCCGATGAAGTCGAAGCCGATGTTCGCGAACGCGAACGCGTGCCGGGTCTGCTCGACCACGACCTCGGAGTCGGCGACACGGCTCCCGTCGGCGGCCCGTAACGTGATGGTCGACCGGCCGACCCGGTGGGCCATGGCCGCCGGGATGCTGCGCGATGCCACCTGCATGTGATGACTCCTTCGCGTCGATGAGGCTCGGGACCGGCGCATGGGGACCGTGCTCGTGCGTCGGATCCCGGGCAGCGTCGAGCGGGTGCGCGCGAGCACGACCCCAGAGACCTCGTCTCCACGCTAGTGGCGGTGTCGTGACAGATGCGCGCCGTCACGCCATGATCCGTGCATGGCACATGCAGGCGTCACGACTCATGCCGGTACGGTCGCCGAGGCCTCGGGGCAGGGAGCGCTCCGGCCCGCGCCGTTCCCCGTCGTCCGGATCCTGCACGCGTGACCGACATCATCAGGGCAGACGCGGTCGGCGTCGCGATCGGCGACCTGGCGCTGCTGACCCCGGTGAGCCTGGCGGTCCCCCGTGGGCACGCGCTGGCGGTCGTGGGGCCGAACGGCTCGGGAAAGACGACCCTGCTGCGCGTGCTCGCCGGCCGGACCCGCGCCTCGAGCGGGTCGGTGACGATCGACGGCCACGCACCGGACGACCGTCGGCCCGCGTTCCGTCGCCAGGTCGCTGCGCTGCTCGGCGTGCCCCCGCTGGCGCGCAACTTGACGCTGCGCGAGCACATGGTGCTGGTGGCGGCCTCCTGGGGGGTCGGCGTCGACGAGGCCGGTCGACGGTCCGATGCACTCCTCGACGAGCTCGAGCTGCACCGCCTCGCATCGAGGTTCCCGCACGAGCTGTCCTCGGGGCAGACGCAGCTCTTCACCCTGGCGCTCACGCTCTCGCGGCCGTGCGAGGTCCTGCTGCTCGACGAGCCCGAGCAGCGACTGGACCCGGACCGACTCGCGCTGGTGAGCGGGGTCCTCCAGCGGGTCGTCGCCGGCGGCACGACGCTCGTCGTCGCGAGCCACAGCGCGCCGCTCGTGGACCAGGTCGCCGACTCCACGCTGCCCCTCACCGAAGCGGCCGATGACATCCGCCGCTGAGCGCCTCGGCACGGTTCGGCGCGCCTACCACGGACGCGACGACAGCCGGAGCCGCAGCGACACGGCCTTCGTCGTCTACGTGGCCGTGCTCGCCGTCCTCACGGTCGGGGTGCCCGTGGTGCGGGCCGTCGTGATCGCCCTCGCTCGGCCGCCGGTCGTGTCGGCACTCGTCGCACCCTCGGCGACCCGCGTCGTCGGGATGGTGTGCGGCGCACTCCTCGCGGGCCTCGCCGCGGTGGGCGGGCTGTACGGGCCGGTCGTGCTCCAGCCGTTCTTCGTCACGCTCCTCGCAGGGACGGATCTCCCGCGACACCGCGCGCTCCTGGGCACGTTCGTGGTCAGAGGAGTCGCGGTCACGGCCGTCGCGGTGGCCGGCGCCGCACTGGTCGGCGGCGTCGTCACCGACGTCGGCGCGGCGTCCGTCGCGGACGGCCTGCGCCTTGCCGCCGCGGCCGCGCGCGTCGGGATCATCGGCAGCGTGCTCCGGCTCGCGGGGCAGGCCGTCGCCCCACGACGACGATGGGTCGTTCCCGGTCGCATCGCGGCGGTGACGGCGCTCGGTGGGCTGATCCCCTCCGTCCTCGCGGCGTCACCGTGGGGATGGTTCGCCGCGGCGTGGCCGACGACCACCGCGCCGTCGTCACGAGCGCTCGTCCTCCTGGTGTGCACCGCGATGATCGCGACGGTGTCCGTACCGTGGCTGCTGGACGCGCTCGACGGCCCGCGCCTGCTGGACCAGGCCGAGACCTGGCACCACGCGGTCATGGCGGCGATGTCCGGTGACATGGCACTCGCCCTCGGCGGCTTCCGGGCCCGACCGCACCTCGGACGGCGGTGGTCGGCCGTGGCGCGTCGCCACGTCGTGGGACGGTTCCTCGTTCGTGACCTGATCGGCGCGGCCCGCACCCCGGGACGACTCGCGCTGGGCGTCGCCGCGCTCGTGGCCGCCTTCGTGATGGTGGCCGTCGCGCCCACGACGCCCACCGGCTGGGTCGTGGCCGGTCTGGGGTCGGGCCTGGGCTACCTCGGCCTGGGCGTCGTAAGCGACGGTTTCCGTCATGCGGCCGAGGCGACGGTGGCACCCGCGCTCTACGGGTACCGGACGGCCGCGCTGTACGCGCTGCACGGGCTCGTCCCCGTCCTCGCGGTGGCCGCCACCGGTGTTCTCGGCACCGTCGGGGCCCGTGGGCTCGGTGCCGACGTCGGGGCTGCCTCGGCGACCGCCGTCGGCGTCGTGGCGCTGGTCCTCGTGTGCATCCGCGCGTACGACAGCGCGAAGGGTCCGCTCCCGGTGGTCCTGCTCGCGCCCGTCGTGACGCCCTTCGGCGATCTCGCGTCGCTCGACGTCGCCATCTGGCAGGCGGATGCGCTGCTGCTCTCCGTGGTGGCCGGAGCGGTGGCTGCCACCGCAGCGACCACGGGGACGCTCCTCCACGCCCTTGCGCTCGGCGCCGTGCTCGCCGCGGGCCTCCTCCTCGCCCTCAGGCGCCGCCTCGCGAGACTGTGATCGCACGTCCCCGTCGCGGTCGCCTCGACCGAGCCCAGCGGCTCAGCGGCGGGACCTCGACCTACCGACGCCCGAAGAACTCCGAGCTGGAGCGCCGGGCGAGCAGCACGATGATGGTGGCGTCGAGGCACAGGTCGAGGAGACCCACCGCGAGGTTGAGGCCGTTGGCCGCCCGTGCTAGCCCGACCAGCCCGGTGACGACGGAGATCCCGGCGAAGACCCAGACGACGATGCGCGCCCAGTTCTTCCCCCGCAGGAGCAGACGCGCGAGCACGCCCCACACGATCGCGAAGACGACACCGGACCCGACGCTGACGCCGACCCCCACCTTCACGGCGAGGTCCAGCGAGCTCTGGTCGAGCGTCGGGGACGCCTTCACCATGGCGGCCCTCAGCGCATCCTGACTTCCCAGCGCCACGACCACGCCCACCAGCGCCAGCACGACTCAGGCGACGACGAACCGCACCGCGTTCACCACCGAGGACGGTGGCGGGGTCTGGACGGTCGGCTCCGCGATCAGCTCCTCCGGCCTCGACGGGTAGTTGCCAGGAGGCTGGATCGGGTTGCTCATGACGTCCTCACGTGCGGGTGCGTGGCTCGGGCCGTGGGATGCCGTCGGGAACCACCGCCTACGGCACCGTCGACAGGGTAGCGAGACAGCGCCACCGCTGGGTCACGTTTGGGCCGGCGGTCATGGCAGATCGCACGGCCTGATCGCGAGACTCCTGGACACGATCGACCTCATCGGCGGCGTCGGTAGGCTCAACGCCCATGGAACCATCGATGCACACCAACGCCGCGATCTGGACGTCGGAGGAGTACGTCCGGACCCGCGCGGCCCAGGCCGAGCAGCGCGAGCGTGAGAACGCGGAGCGCTGGCGGATCCTCGGCGAGCTCCTCCCCTTCGAGGAGCAGGACGTGTTCACGTTCCTCGACCTCGGCGCCGGGACGGGCTCGGCCGCCCGCAGCATCCTCGACCTCTACCCGCGCAGCACGGCGATCCTCAGCGACTTCTCCCCGCAGATGATCGCGGTGGGCGAGGAGGAGATGGCCGCCCATGCCGGTCGCTACCGGTACGTCGAGTTCGACATGTCGACGAGCAGCTGGCCGGCGGCGATCCCCGGCGTCCTCGACGCCGTCGTGAGCTCGATGTCCGTCCACCACCTGCCGGACCACCGCAAGGAGGGTCTCTTCGCGGAGGTCTTCACGCGGCTGACCCCGGGCGGCTGGTACCTCAACTACGACACGGTGAGCGCGACGGACCCGATCGTCGAGGCGACCTGGGAGCGGACCGCTGGCCGGCGCGACCCCGAGGGAGCCGCCAAGCGCCTGCACCGCACACCGGAGGAACGCGCTCGTCACGAGAACCATCTGCGCCACGTGATCCCGCTCTCGCAGCAGCTCGAGTATCTGACCGCGGCGGGGTTCATCGGGATCGACGTGTACTGGAAGGACCTGGACGACGTCATCTACGGCGGTCAGCGACCGGCATCGGAGCCGGCCGCGACCGCACCGTGACGCCGACGAGCCCGGATGATCGCGCGTCCGCTCGCCGCCGTCAGCCCTCGACGTCGGCGAGCGCTCGAACCGAGGCGTCGCACAGCGCGACGTCCTCGTCCGTGATCGTCTCGGCTCCCGAGCCCCTGACACCCGCCTCCAGCACGGCCGACTCGTCGATCGGCCCCTCGATCATCGGCACGGTCGAGCCGACGGCGTCCCGCGCACCGCGCGCGGCCGTGAGGCGACGCTGCGCCCGCAGGTACGCCGGGACGAGCACGGCGACCGCACCGACCCACGCGAGCGGGTTGCCCCACACGACCCCGCTGAAGCCGAACGCAGCGCCGAGGACGACGGCAGCGCCGACCCGCATGACGAGCTCGATGGTGCCGGTGAGCGTCGGGACGAACGTGTACCCGAGCCCCTGCAGCGCTCCCCGCGTCACGAAGAGCACCCCGAGGACGGCGTAGAGGGATCCGTTGACATGGAGGAGGTAGGTGGCCATCGTGACGACCTGCTCCTCCCCCGGGCCGACGAACAGCTCGATGATCGAGCGGCCGCCCGTGATGAGCACGGCACCGAGCAGCACCGCACCACCGAGGGACATCCAGACGCCCTGCACGACGCCGAGCCGGATCCGATCGGGCCGTCCGGCGCCGTAGTTCTGCGCGACGAAGGTCGACACGGCCAGACCGAGGGACTGCAGCAGCGCGACGGCGAGCCCGTCGACGCGGGCAGCGGTCGTGTACGCGGCGACGGCCTCGGCGCCGAGACTGTTCAGCCGCACCTGCACCGCGAGCGCGCCGATCGCGATGATCGACATCTGGAACCCCATCGGGAGGCCGAGTCGCAGGTGGCGCGCGAGGTCGCCGCGGGTGACCCGCCAGTCGTCGCGGTGCAGGTGGAGCACGGGCACCCGGCGCCGGACGTAGACGAGGCAGAGCGCGACGGACGTGGCCTGCGAGACGACGGTCGCGAGAGCGGCGCCGGCGACCCCCATGCCGAGACCGGCGACGAACGTGACGACCAGACCGACGTTGAGCAGGCAGCTCAGCGTGAGGAACACGAGCGGCGTGCGAGAGTCGCCGATGGCCCGGATGATCGCCGCCAAGAAGTTGAAGGCCATCACGGTGCTGGCCCCGAGGAAGCTGACCACCGCGAAGGTCGTCGCCTGGGGCAGGAGCTCGGCCGGTGTCCGGAGCAGCCGGAGGGCCGGACCGGCGAGGAACGGGGCTCCCAGCGTCAGCAGGATGCTCACCGCACCGGTCAGCATCGCGCCGGTGGCGACGGAGCGGCGCACGGCCGCACCGTCACGTGCGCCGTAGGCCTGCGCCGTCGGGATCGCGAACCCGGAGGTCATGCCCCACGCGAAACCGAGGAGCAGGAAGATCAGGCTCCCGGTCGTGCCGACGGCGGCCAGGGCGTCGACCCCGATCACCCGGCCGACCACGATCGCGTCGGCGAACTGGTAGAGCTGCTGGACGACGTTGCCCACCAGGAGCGGGACGGCGAACGCGAGGATGACACGCCAGGGACGGCCGGCGGTCAGAACCTTGGGCATGGAGGTGCGGGTCCTCAGGACGGGACGGGTGAGCAGCTGGTCGGGATGGTCGAGCCGCCCACTATCGTATCGTTACGACCCCCTGTGACCTCACGCTTTGTCCGAGGAGTGAGCACGCGTCCCGCCGGCCCGGGCAGCCTGCGCCGGGACGCGTCACCTCACGAGCGGCGGTCGACGATCACGAACGCCGCCGCGGCCGCGGCCACCAGCACGAACGGCATGACCCGCAGGATGGCGACGGCATCCACGTCGAGGAACGTCGCCGCGCTCGCGAGGCCGCTGAGGACGAGGGCCATCATCCCGACGATCGCGAGCGCTCCCTCGTGCACGCGGAGGTCGCGCTCGTCCGCGCGACCCGCCGCGATCCGCGTGGCGGTGCCGATCCGGTCGACAGCACGGACGCTGCGCCACCGTCCCACGGACGCGAGCACGACGACCAGCAGACCGCCGGTCACGATGCCGGCGGCAGCGTCGGGGTGCCCCGCCGAGTCGACGACCAGGGCCAGGCCGAGGTCGAGGACCGCGGCGGCGGAGACCGTGAGGTACCACCCCACGGCGGTCTTGTGGGTGGCGACCGAGCGGTCATGCGTCGACATGGAAGATCTCCTCGATGCTCAGCCCGAAGTATCGGGCGACGGTGAAGGCCAGCGGGAGGGACGGGTCGTACCTCCCGGTCTCCAGGGAGTTGACGGTCTGCCGAGAGACACCCAGCTCGGTGCCGAGCGCCGCCTGGGAGAGGCTGCGCTCCTCTCGGAGTCGACGGATCTCGTTCCTCATATGTCAAGGATGCTTGTCATCGTGCGCATTGTCAAGCGTCCTTGACAGACGGCGTCGGTCGTCGCCCAGCGAGCACTCACCCGCGGACTCACCCCGTCTGCACGTCGCGTCGCCCGAAGCGGTCGAGCCCGGTCCAGACCAGTCCCGCGGCGACGAGCGTCATCACGACGAGCGGGGTCCACGTCAGCGACACGAGCGGCAGGTGCGGGGTCGCGGAGAACGGCAGCAGGTTCAGCAGCCACCCGGGCAGGTGGAGCGCGTCGCCGATGAGGACCACGAACCACATCGCGGACAGCACGCCCCAGGTCAGCGGTGTCGCCAGGCGCGGCACCCAGCCGAACAGCGCGACCGCGACACCGACGAGCACCATGACCGCCGGCCAGTACGCGAGCGCCGCGAGAGCGAGGCGGCCCGTCTGACCTGCGTCGTGAACCGCCGCGCCGTAGCTCGCCCCGATCCCCGCTCCCCCGACGAGGAGCAGCACGGCGGTTCCGACGGCCGGGATCAGCAGCCGCTGGACGGCCCATGTCGTGCGGGACACGGCACCCGCTAGCTGGGGCTCGAGGATCCCGCTCGCCTCGTCGCCGCGCAGCGACGCCACGGACTGCAGGGCGAAGACCGTCGTCACCATCGCGATGATCATGCAGAGCATCGCCAGCAAGGCGTTCACGCTCGTGCCGCCGATGATCGCCGTCGCGGTGGAACCCGCGTCGGAGAGCAGGCTGGTCATCGACTGGACGACGGAGCCGAACAGCAGCGCGCTCAGCACGATCGTGGCGCTCCACCCGATGACCGGTCCGCGCTGGAGCCGCAGGGCGAGACCCAGCGGGGAGGCGTACCGCGCGGGTGCACCGGCGGGACCCGGGCGTTCCGGCGTCAAGCCCGCGCCGAGGTCGCGCCGGGACTCGAGCCCGGCCGCCACCACGAGGAGCACGCCGGCGAGACCGACGAGCAGCACGAGCGGCCACCAGCGGTTCGCCCCCCACGGCTGCATCTCCTGGGCCCAGCCGATCGGCGAGACCCAGGTCAGGCGCCCGTCGCCCAGGTCGCCCACCATCCGCAGCACGTAGAACGCGCCGATGACCACCGACCCGAGCGCGTTCGCGCCGCGCGAGGTGGCCGCCACCTGGTTCGCGACCGCCCCGACGCCCAGCGCCATGAGGCCGACGCCCGTCACGGATGCCCCCACGACGAGCGAGCCCGCGACGCCGGCACCTGCCGGGTCGAGCCCGACAGCGACCGACGCGAGTGCGATGCCTACGCCCACGGCGACGCACAGACCCGCATCGACCAGCCACGACGCCACCGAGTACGCGTGACGTCCGAGCATCCGCGAGCGGAGCAGCTCGGTGCGGCCGACCTCCTCGTCGGCACGCCCGCTGCGCGTGACGAGGAAGACGACGCCGAACGCCAGCGAGAGCGCGCACGTCATCCAGATCTTGGTCCACACCGCCCCGCCGAGGGTGTTCGGGGTCGCCGCGAGGCCCGTGAGCGCCTTGATGGACGGCGTGTTGCTCAGGGCGGCGAAGTCGTTCAGCGCCGCCTGGGTGGTGAAGAGACTCGTGTAGTAGGTGCCGACATAGGCGAACAGCCCGGCGAGCACGACCCACCACACCACCAGTCGGACCCGGTTGCGTCGCAGCACGAGGCGCAGCATCGGGCCGAGACCGGCGAGGGAGTCGGCAGACGGCGGCCTCGTGCGCCGCCCGGCGGCGACCGCGACGGCAGTCATCGGTCGCGCCTGCTCAGCGTCGCCAGCTCGTCGCCGTAGTGGCGCAGGAACAGCTCCTCGAGAGAGGGCGGGTTCGCGACGATCGACCGTGGCCGCAGGCGCGCGACGGCGGCGAGGACGGCCGGGAGCTCGGCCTCGTCGACAGCGAAGGTGACGTGGCCGTCGAGCACCTGGAGATCGTGCACGCCGGGCAGGACGGCGAGTCCGTCGGCGCCCCCGTCGAGCCCGACGGTCACCTGCGAACGCGTGAGGTGACGGAGCTCGGCGATGGTGCCGGCCTCCACCGTGGCACCGTCGCGGATGATCGTCACGCGGTCGGCCAGCCGCTCGACCTCGGCGAAGATGTGGCTGGACAGCAGCACCGAGCGTCCGGCGGCCTTCACCTCGAGGATCGACTCCGTGAAGGCGGCCTCCATGAGCGGGTCGAGCCCGGAGGTCGGCTCGTCGAGCAGCAGGAGATCGGCCTCCGACGCGAGCGCGGCGACGAGCGCGACCTTCTGCCGGTTGCCCTTGGAGTACGTCCGGGCCTTCTTCGTCGGGTCGAGCTCGAACCGCTCGAGCATCAGCGTCCTGCGAGCCGGGTCGAGGGGGCCGGACAGCCGCGCGAGGATGTCGATCGCCTCGCCCCCGGTGAGATTCGGCCACAGCGAGACGTCACCGGGTACGTACGCGATCGACCGGTGCAGCCGGACCGCGTCCACCCACGGGTCGCCGCCCAGGACGGTCGCCCGGCCGCCGTCGGCGCGCAGCAGCCCGAGCAGGATGCGGATCGTCGTCGACTTCCCCGAGCCGTTCGGCCCGAGGAAACCGGTGACCTGGCCCCTGGGGACCGTCAGGTCGAGGCCTCGCAGGGCATGGACGCTGCCGAAGCTCTTCGTCAGGCCCTCGACCTGGACGGCCATCTCGTGTGCGGACATTGCTGCTTCCTTCGTGTGCTTCGGTGGGTCGACACGCGCGGCGGGGCCGTCACGCCGTCGGGGGTGGGGGCGCGCTCGGGGCGGTGCGCGCGGGTGCGGGTGCGGGCTCGGGAGCGAGCTCGGGGTCGGAGGGGGCGCTCGGCGGTTGCCACAGGTAGCTCACGTAGTCGTCCAGCATCGCGCGGCTCGTCAGCAGGCCCTCGGTGTACAGCTCGAGCACCGGCAGGATCGTGTCGCTCCGGCCGTCCCGCAAGGACGCGACGAACTCGTCGGGGGTGAGCTCCGGCGTCGTCAGGAACTGCACGAGCAGCGCACCCATCGCCTGGTAGATGAGGTAGCGCAGGCGCGCCTCCTCGTCACGCGACGCGCGCACCAGCCCGCTCGCGACGCTCTCCGCCATCACGGCGCGGGCGTGCTCGACGAGGCTGTCGAGGAAGACCCGGGCCGGCCGTCCACCCGCATGGATCGCCCGGAGGATGTAGACGAGGATCGACACGGCGGTGCCCGGCGCGGTCAACCGCGCGAGCAGGTACCCACTCGGGTCGGCGATCGCCTCGGTCTTCAGCGCGTGGTAGCGCCGCAGGACCTCGGCGTCGCACTCCGTACGCAGCGCCGCCTTCGAACCGAAGTGGTGCGTGATGAGCCCGAGCGAGACGTCGGCACGTGCCGCGAGCGTCCGCATCGACACGCCGAACCCCTCCTCGGCGAAGCACTCGATCGCGACCTCGCGGATCCTCGCCCGCGCGGTGAGGTCAGAGGAGGACGGCCCTTCCGGGACCGCGGCTGTACGCATGATCAGGATGCTATACACGTGATCAGTCGACGGGCAACGGGACGACGTCGACCGGTGCCACGATCGGCGGACGAGCCACCCGGCACAGCCAGGGACCCCGGTTCTCACGGGAGAGGATGGAGCCGCGTCGCGGGAGGTGCACCGGCTGGGGAACGACCGCTCCTGTCGCGTCGATCGGGCTGACCGCACCACTGACGGAGGACCTCATGACGATCTCGACACCGCGACCCGGGACGCCGGGCTGGACCCGACCGCTCGGTTCGACCGGGGTGAGCGTGACGGCCGTCTGCGCCGGCGGCAGCCCGCTCGGCAGCATGCCGCTCCTGTACGGCCGCGACGTGAGCCGCGACGAGGGCGTCGCCACGGTTGCGGCCGTGCTCCACAGCGCGATCCGGACGATCGACACGTCGAACGGTTACAGCGACGGCGAGAGCGAGCGCCGCATCGGCGCGGCCCTCGCCGCGGTCGGCGGCAAGCCGGATGACGTCGTCGTGATCACCAAGGTCGACGCACGGGGTCGGGACTACTCGGGTGACCGGGTGCGCGCCTCGGTGCTCGAGAGCAAGCAACGCCTCGGGCTCGACCAGCTTCCGCTCGTGCACCTGCACGACCCGGAGGCCTTCGACTTCGACGAGCTGACGGCTCGAGGTGGTGCGGTCGACGCACTCGTCGCGCTCAAGGAGTCCGGCGCCGTCGGGTCGATCGGCCTCGCGGGCGGTCGCGTCCAGGAGATCGCGCGCTACCTCGCGCTGGACGTGTTCGACGTGCTGCTCGTGCACAACCGCTGGACGTTGCTCGACCGCAGCGCCGGCGACCTCCTGTCCGAAGCCGCCGCGCGCGGCCTCGGCCTGGTCAACGCCGCGGTCTACGGCGGCGGGCTCCTCGCCGGCGACGGTACGAGCGGCCCCGCACGCTACGGGTACCGGCCGGCCCCGGTCGAGATCGTCCAGGCCGTCGACGCCATGCGCCGGGTCTGCGCGGAGCACGGCACGGACCTGAGGACAGCCGCCCTGCAGCACTCGCTCCGCGACCCCCGGTTCGCCACCACCGTGGTCGGTATGAGCCGCCCGTCACGCGTCGCGTCCACCCTTGAGGCTGCCGCGCGCGAGGTCCCCGAGGGGCTCTGGGAGGAGCTCGAGGTCCTTCTCCCCCCGGCTCGCGTGTGGCTGGACGCCCCCCTGTAGGCCTGCTCAGACGGCCGGCACCGTGCCGGCCGGCCGGACCTCGGCCCACAGCTGCTCGTAGCACCCGGCGGCGCGGCTCGTCGGAGCGAACGCGGTCACGGGGGCCTTCCGCTCCGCCATCTGCTCGACGATCGACAGCGCCGGGATCTCGGTCGTCGCCACGCGCGTGCGCTCGCGCGGGATGTTCTCGATGACCTCGCGGTGCAGGCGTTTGCGTCGATCCACCATCGAGAAGAACGCCACGAGGTTCGGGCGCGGCTTGTCGGACTCGGCGACGAACTCCTGGAGCTGGTCGAACGTGCGCAGCGACAGGGTGGCCGGGATCAACGGGACCAGCAGCATGTCGGCGGCGTGCAGGACGTTCTCCGACATCAAGGAGATGCTCGGCGGGCAGTCCAGGAACACGACGTCGTAGTCGCGCCGGAGACCGGTCAGCAGCTGGCCCAGTCGTCGGGTGCGCTTCTTGCCGTCGTCGAGATCGAGGTCCAGGTTGCGATAGCTGAAGTCGGCGGGGAGCACGTCCAGCCGCTCGAACTCGGTCGCCTTCACGGCGTCGACCAGCGGGCGTCGGCCGGTGACCAGTCCACGACCGCCGCCCTTGACCCGCGCGTGCGCCCGGAAGATGTACGTCGCGGCGCCCTGGGGGTCGAGGTCCCACAGCAGTGTCCGGTTGCCGTCCCGCGCGCAGAGGTGGGCGAGGTTCACCGCGGCGGACGTCTTGCCCACCCCGCCTTTGATGTTGTACGTCGCGACGACTTTCATCGGGCTCCTCCAGAGGGTGCGGGCGCGGACCGGCGACCTGCGCCGCTGCCCTTCCCGCGCCATCATCCCCGGACGGAGCGGTCGCCGCACGGCTGGCGGACGGCGCGGCCCGTCGGCACCGGGGCACGCCACGCGCGCGAGCGTTCGCGACCTCGGGCCCGACCGACGCGACCGGGCGCGGTCCCGCGAGCCGCTACCCGACCGGACGGTGCGGCACCGCGGCACCCCGCGGGTCGACGACGGCACGGGCGAAGAGGACCGCGTAGACCGCCGCGACGGCGATCGCGACGCCCGCGTCCACGAACCACAGGCCGCGACCCCAGGCGCCCGGGAGAACCACGTCGGCGAGGGCGGCACCGAGCAGGGCGACTCCCGCGCCCCCGAAGACGGTGGCCCCGATCGCCGGGACGACCGCAGGTGGCAGGACGACACCCGTCCGCGGAGCCCGGCGCACCCGACCGATGCCCGCGCGGAGAGTGAACACGACCCCGACGATCACGAGACCGAGGATCGCCCCGCCCGCGTAGAGCTGGAAGGTGTCGGCGGAGTTCTCCAGCATCGCGGCCTGCGAGCACGTGGTCGCGGTGGGCTGGACGGCGAGCCAGTGCGCGCACCGATCGGCCGGCAGGACGGCTCCCACCGGAGCTCCGAAGACGAACGCCGTGGACGTGAGGCTTGCGAGCGCGCGCGCCAGCCCGGCCGCGAGCCCCACGGCCGCGAGACCGACCGCGACCATGCGACCGGCTGCCCACGAGAGCGCACCGAGGACCTGGGTGGCCGTGCGACCGGCGAGCGCACGGTTCGCCGTCGCGGCGACCTGCGCCGGTGACCCGAACCTCTCGATCGCGAGTCGCTGGGCCTCGTGGACGTCGACCCCGTGGCCGACCTGCTCGTCGACGGCGTCACGCAGGTGGGCCTCGGCCTCGACGAGGGTGCGCCGGACGTCACCTGCCGGTCCGCGGAGCCGGTCGAGCAGATCGTCGAGATACGCGTCGATCGGGTCCGGCGCCATCACAGGCCCACCAGGACGGCGTTCATGCCGACGGAGAAGCGAGCCCACTCCGCACGTTCGCGCGCAAGGGCGGCCGCGCCCGGTGCGGTGAGTCGGTAGGTGCGGCGGCGGCGACCGTCGACGACGTCCCACTCGCTCTCCAGGAGGCCCTCGCGCTCCAGCCTGTGCAACGAGGGGTAGACGGTGCCCTCGGGCATGTCGAACTCCCCGTTGCTCCGACGCCTGAGCTCGGCGATGACCTCGTAGCCGTGCGCGGCCCCCGACTGCAGGACCGCCAGCAGCAGCGCGTCGAGATTGCCCTTCATCCGGTCGCTCTTCATACCTAGGTAACCTAGGTGGCGAGACGCCGGGGCGCAACCGCCGCCCCTGAGGTGGGCGTCAGACGCCGACGCGAGCCGCGTCGGCCTTCTTCGCCGCCGTGGCGCGCGCGATGACGACGGCGCCGGACGCCAGGCCCAGGGCGATGGCGCCCACACCGAGCCACGCCGACCCGCCGATGCCGAGCGCCGCGTCGAGCGAGTACGCACCCGGACCTGTCAGTGCCAGAACAGCGCCGGCGCCGCCGTAGAGCAGGCAGAGCTCGTAGCCGCCCTTCTGCGCCCACAGCCCCTTCGCGGCGAAGGTCCACCCGGCCACGAGCAGCGTGCCGATCACGGCGGCAGCGCTCAGGCGGGTCAGCAGCCCGAGCACCAGGAAGAGTCCGGAGCCGGCCTCGGTGAGCCCGGCGACGACGGCCATCGGCCTGCCCGGCCGGAAACCGACCGCCTCGAAGAAGGCGCCGGTCCCGGCGATCCCACCACCACCGAAAGAGCCGAAGAGCTTCTGGGAGCCATGCCCCACCAGGAGCAGGCCGATCAGGAGACGAAAGAGGAGGAGACCACTGTCCATGAGGACGCGCCGAACCCTTCGAGTCGCGGGTGAACCTGCACGTGCCGGAACAAAGTAGTGAAAGTCTCAACTAACCCCGGCGCCTCGGAGCGGGACCTTCGGCCCAGGGGGCGTCGTCGGACGCCGCTCGCGGGGCGCCGGATGACGGCCGGCAGCGCGCCTCACGCGACGTCGACGTCGGTGCCGGTTGCACCGTCGGGCCCGGTCGGTGC
>MLJW01000470.1_pt1 | contig 17593 bp, 11 predicted proteins | sample 888231 | NCBI WGS metagenome assembly MLJW01 (sample SAMN05788063, study PRJNA343431) | mine drainage metagenome | isolation source: sample collected from the inflow into an acid mine drainage treatment plant... | place: Germany: Lusatia, lignite mining district
GCGCGGGGGAAGGCCTCATCGCGCTGTGCGGGGCGCGCCAGGGGGCCGTCGGCCAGGCCTTGCTGGCGGGCGACATGGCGCGCGCGCGCCATCTGGCGCGGCGCCATGCGGAGGTGTTTCCGGGGCGCTTCTACCTCGAACTCCAGCGCAGCGGCCAGCCGGAGTGCGCGCACCATGTGCCGGCGGCCGTGCGCCTGGCGGCCGAACTGGGTTTGCCGGTGGTGGCCACGCATCCGGTGCAGTTCCTGGCGGCGGACGACTTCGAGGCGCACGAGGCGCGCGTGTGCATCGCCGAGGGCGAGACCCTGGGCAACCCGCGCCGCGTCAAGCGCTTCACCGCCGAGCAGTACTTCAAGACCCAGGCCGAGATGGAGGCCCTGTTCGCCGACATCCCCTCGGCGCTGGCCAACGCGGTGGAGATCGCCAAGCGCTGCAACCTCACGCTCGAGCTGGGCAAACCGCAGCTGCCCGACTTTCCCACGCCCGACGGCATGCCGCTGGCGGACTCTTTCCGCGTCCAGTCCTACCAGGGCCTGGAACGCCGCCTGCAGCAGCTCTACCCGGACGCTTCCCGGCGCGAGGCCGAGCGCCCGCGCTACGTGGAGCGCCTGGAGTTCGAACTCGGCACCATCGCCAAGATGGGTTTCGAAGGCTACTTCCTCATCGTGGCCGACTTCATCAACTGGGCCAAGGACAACGGCTGCCCGGTGGGTCCGGGGCGGGGCTCAGGCGCCGGCTCTCTGGTGGCCTACAGCTTGCGCATCACCGATCTGGACCCTCTCGCCTACAACCTGCTGTTCGAGCGTTTCCTGAACCCGGAGCGGGTGTCCATGCCCGACTTCGACATCGACTTCTGCCAGGAAAACCGCGACCGCGTGATCGACTACGTCAAGCAGAAATACGGCGTCGGGGCGGTGTCGCAGATCGCCACCTTCGGCACCCTGGCGGCGCGCGCCGCGCTGCGCGACGCCGGGCGGGTGCAGGAGCTGGGCTACAACTTCTGCGACGCGCTGGCCAAGCTCATCCCCAACAAGCCGGGACAGCACATCACCATCGCCCAGGCCATCGAGGTCGAACCGCAGCTCAAGGAGCGCATGGAGCAGGAGGACGAGGTGCGCCACCTGCTGAGCCTGGCCCAGCAGCTCGAAGGGCTGCCGCGCAACGTGGGCATGCACGCCGGGGGGGTGCTGATCGCGCCGGGCAAGCTCACCGATTTCTGTCCGCTGTACGCCCAGCCCGGCAGCACGGACGCGGTGTCGCAGTTCGACAAGGACGATGTCGAGGCCATCGGCCTGGTGAAGTTCGACTTCCTCGGCCTGGCCACGCTCACCATCCTGGAGCTGGCGGCGCAGCACATCCGCCGCAACCACCCGGAGCGGGCCGACTTCAAGCTGGAGGACATTCCGCTCGACGATCCCGCCACCTACAAGCTCATGGCGCGCGGCGACACCGTGGCGGTGTTCCAGCTCGAATCGCGCGGCATGCAGGGCATGCTGCGCGAGGCCAAGCCGGACCGCTTCGAGGACATCATCGCGCTCGTGGCCTTGTACCGGCCGGGGCCGATGGACCTGATCCCGAGCTTCTGCCACCGCAAGGACGGCACCGAGCCCATCGTCTACCCGGACCCGCGCATGGCCAGCGTGCTGGAGGAGACCTACGGCATCATGGTCTACCAGGAGCAGGTGATGCAGGTGGCGCAGGTCATCGGCGGCTACTCGCTCGGCGGCGCCGACCTGCTGCGCCGCGCGATGGGCAAGAAGAAGGCCGAGGAGATGGCCAAGCATCGCGGCATCTTCGCCGAAGGCGCGGCGAAGAACGGCATCGCGCCGGAGAAGGCCAACGAAATCTTCGACTTGATGGAGAAGTTCGCCGGCTACGGTTTCAACAAGTCGCACGCCGCCGCCTATGCCCTGCTGGCCGTGCAGACCGCGTGGCTGAAGGCGCATTACCCGGCCGAATTCATGGCGGCCAACATGAGCATCGCGCTGGACGACACCGACAAGCTCAAGGTGCTGGTGGACGACGCCCGCGCCATGGGCCTGAAGCTGCTGCCGCCCGACGTGAACCTGGGCGGCTGGCGCTTCGATCCGGTGGACGCGCGCACCATCCGCTACGCGCTGGGCGCCATCAAGGGCACGGGGCGCGCGGCCATCGAGGCCATCGCCTGCGCGCGCGCCGACAAGCCGTTTGCATCGCTGATGGACTTCGCCGCGCGGGTGGACCGCAACCGCATCAACCGCCGCGTGCTCGAGGCGCTGATCCGTGCCGGCGCCTTCGACTCCATCGACCCCAACCGCGCCACATTGCTGGCCGCGGTGGGCATGGCGCTGGAGCATGCCGCACAGTGCGCCGAGCATGCCGACCAGAGCGGCCTGTTCGACAGCCTGTTCGACGAGCCCGGCGCCGCCGCGGCCGGCGCCCCCGAGCCCGAACCCCAGCCGCCCTGGGATTTGCGCAAGCGACTGTCCGAGGAGAAGCTGGCCATCGGCTTCGTGCTCAGCGGCCATCTGTTCGACGCCCACGCCGCCGAGGTGCGGCGCTTCGCCCCCCGCCCGCTGGCCGAACTGGCCGATGCGCGCGAACCGCAGATCGTCGCCGGCATCGTCGCCGCGGTGCGCGTGGTGCAGGGCCAGCGCGGACGTGTCGCCATCGTCACCCTCGAAGACCGTTCCGGCACGCTGGAGGCGGTGGTGAACGACCGCCTGCTCGACACCGTGCGCGCCCTGTTGCGCGACGACGAATTGCTGGTCATGCAGGGCCGCGCCCAGAACGACCGTTTCAGCGGCGGCCTGCGCTTCAACGTCGATGCCGTCTGGACTCTGGAGCAGACCCGCGTGCGCCTGGGCCGGCGCATCCGCATGCGGGTCAACGGGCTGGCCGATGCCGGCCCGCTGATCGATCTGGCGCGCACCCATGCCGCCGGCGAGGAAGGCGGCCTGCCGCTCGACCTCGAAGTCGAGCGCGGCGGGGCCGAGGCCACCTTGCGCATCGACCGCTTGCGCCTGCGCCCCGGCGACGACGTGCTCGCCGCGCTGCGCGAACTCGCGATCGAAGGCCGGGTGCAGGTGGTGTACGAGGGCAGCGATTCGGCCGCGCCGATGCGCGCGCATTCCTGACGGAGCTTCCTGGGCTCGGAGGCTCGGGACTGGCAGGTCCCGAGGCCCTTCGCCGCGCGCTTCTGACGGAGCTTCCTGGGCTCGGAGGCTCGGGACTGGTAGGTCTCGAGGCCCTTCGCCGCGCGCTTCTGACGGAGCTTCCTGGGCTCGGAGGCTCGGGACTGGCAGGTCCCGAGGCCCTTCGCCGCGCGCGCAGGCGTGCGCAGGCACGCCAGCTGGTCGCGGCTCAGCCCGCGTCGCGTGGGCCGGCCTTGATCTCCATCGGCGTGTACCACCTGCCGTTTTCGTCGGGCGGGAATCGGCCCACGCGCTGGATGGCGCGCAGCACGGCCTGATCCCAGCTCGGCACGCCGCTGGAGCGCTCGATTTTCGAGCCCAGCACCTCGCCCGAATTGGGGTCCAGGGTCACGGTGATGATCACCTTCGGGTCGCCCTGGATCTGGTCGATCTGCCCGTAGATCACGTTTTTCCGCACCAGGGTGGCCAGACGCGCGGCGTACGCGCCCGAGGGGCCCGACGTCACCGCGGCGTGGCCCGTGCTGGTGGAGGGGCCGGTACCGGCCTGGGACATGAGGTTCTTCATGTAGTCGGAACGCGCCTGCTGCTGCAGCTTGGCGAGTTGCTGTTCGTGCTGCAGCTCCTGCTTGCGTTTGAGCTCGGCCGCTTTTTGCGCGGCCTGTTTCTGGGCCTGCTGCTGCGCCAATTGCTCGGCCTTGAGCTCCTGCTGCTTCAGCGCGTCCTGTTTGCGCTTCTCGGCGGCGAGCCGCTGCTGCCGAAGCTTGTTCTCCTGATCGAGCCTTTGCTGCTGCAAGGCCAGCTTCTCGGCTTCGCGCTTCTGCTCCTGTTCCTTGAGCTTGCGTGCCTTCTCCAGCGCGATCTCGGCGTTGTCGGGCGTGGGCTGGACCTTGGCCACCGGAGGCGGGGGAGGCGGCGCCGGCCTGGGGGCCGGGGGCTGCGGTTGGGGCTGGACTTGAGGAGGGCGCGGCGCCGCCAGGTGCGCCGTGGGCGTCCACAGCTCGGCCTCGACGGCCTCGGGCGTGTGGCTTTTCCAGTGCACGCCCAACGCGATGAGGGCGATGAGCAGCAGGTGAATGAGCGCCGCGAACAGCAGGGCGCGGCCCACGCCGCGCTCGGGCGGCGGCCGCAGCGTGTCTGCCGAGGGGTTGTAGGTATTCATGCCGGCATCAGGGGTGGATGGGGTCGCATGTGGAGCGCATGCAAGGCACGCAACCCGGAACCAACGCAGGTGGAACCCGTCTGGATGACAGCACGGCCTGCCACGCGGCCGGCATGCAGGGCGGCGGCCGAGGCTGGCGTCATGGCTGCCCCGTGGCTTGCACGGCAAGGCCCACGCGCTGCACGCCGCCTTGCTTGAGGCGGTTGAGCACCTTGATCACGTCGTCGTATTTGACGTTCTTGTCGGCGGCGATCAGCACCGGCATGTCGGCCAGACTGCTGCCCGACTGCTGTGCCAGCTGGGAGACGGCCCGTTGCAAGTCGCCCATGGTGGTCGGCTGCGGGACGAGGCCGCTGGTGCCGGGCTTGGCCTTGGGGTCGCGCAGGCGCACGGTCAGCGTCTTGTCCGCCTTGATGTCCACCTCGACCACGGTGTCCGGCGCCCGCGTGGCCTTGCCGACCGTGGGCAGCTTCACGACGCTGGGCGTGATGAGCGGGGCGGTGACCATGAAGATGATCAGCAGCACCAGCATCACGTCGATGTAGGGCACCACGTTGATCTCGGCCAGCGCGCGGCGCCGCCCGCCGCCCCGGTGTTGGATGGCGGCCATTCAATGCGCTCCCATCGGCCGGGTCGAGGGGCCGGCCGACTGCGCGGCGGTGCCCTGGCCCGGATGCGGCGCCACCTGGCGCTGCAGGATGTTGGAGAACTCCTCCGTGAACGAATCGAAGCGGATCGACAGGCGGTCGATGTCGCGGGCGAAAAAGTTGTAGGCGATGACGGCAGGGATGGCGGCGAACAGGCCGATGGCCGTGGCCACCAGTGCCTCGGCAATGCCCGGCGCCACGGTGGCCAGGGTCACCTGCTGCAGATTCGACAGGCCGACGAAGGCGTGCATGATGCCCCACACCGTGCCGAACAGGCCCACATAGGGCGACACCGAAGCCACCGAGGCGAGGAAGGAGAGATTGGCCTCGATCGCGTCCATCTCGCGCTGGAAAGCGGCGCGCATGGCGCGGCGCGAGCCGTCGACGAGGGTGGTGGAGTCGAGGTGGCGTTCGCGCAGTTTGAGGAATTCGCGCATGCCCGAGGCGAAGATGCGCTGCAGCGGGCTGCCCTGGCGCGCGCTGTTGATGGCGGCCTGGTACAGGTCGTTGAGGCTGGTGCCGGACCAGAACTCCTGCTCGAAATCGTTGGTCTTCAGCCGCGCGCTTTTGATGGCGAAATATTTGCGGAAGATGACGGTCCAGCTCGCCAGGGACACCGCCATCAGCAGCGCCAGCACGAATTGCACGACGGTGCTGGCACCCAGTACGAGGGAGACGATGGAAAAGTTTTGGTCCATGCAAGGTCCAGGCTGAAAGTGGTGGGGGGAGCCCGCTGCCTTTTCGATGCAGGCCGCGGGCGACCGGTTCCAGGGAAAGTTCTATTTTGCACTGCCGCCGGCGGGGCTGGCGCAACCGCGGGCGATGGCCTCCAGCACGGCGGCCGGCAGGCGCAGGGGCCTGAAGCTGCCGGCCTGCACGCAGGCCACGCGCACTTGCGCGCTGGCCAGCAGGGCGCCGGGAGCGGCGGGGTCGGCCGGGGGTCGGCGCCGGACTTCCTGCAGCAAGTCCAGGCTGGCCCCGCCGGATTGGGCGATGGCGACGCTGACCTCCAGCAGATCGTCCAGCCGGGCGGGGGCGGCATAACGCACCTGGGCGCTGCTGACCACGAACAGCACCTGATCGCGCGCGGCCATGGCCTGCTGGTCCAGCCCCAGGCTGCGCAGCCATTCGCTGCGGGCGCGCTCGCAGAACTTGAGGTAGTTGGCGTAATACACCACGCCGCCGGCGTCGGTGTCTTCCCAGTACACGCGCACGGGCCAGAGGAAGACGGGCGCGGGGGGCGAGGCGGTTTTCGCAAGCATTGCGCGAGTCTAGGGCCTGTTCACGCTATTTCTGCGCCCGCGCCGGCGCGCATGGCGCCAAACGGGGTGGGGACATGCAGGCGGCGATGCCCCCGCAGGCGCGCTCTGCGGCTATGCTCGCCCGCTTCCCTATCCACAACGCTTGGCGCATCATGTTCACAGGACTCATCACGGCCGTGGGCCGTATCTCGCATGTGCAGGCCCTCCAGCCGGACGCCGGCGCCGGCCTGCGCGTCACGGTGCAGGCGCCGACCGACTGGTTGCGCGGCGCGGGACTGGGCGACAGCATCTGCGTCAGCGGCGCCTGCATGACCGTGGTCGAACTCGGCGCGGAGTCGTTCGCCTTCGACATCTCGGCCGAAAGCCTGGCGCGCACCGCCGGGCTGGACGCGCCCGCAACGCTGGTGAACCTGGAGCAGTCGCTGACCCTGTCCACCAAGCTCGGCGGGCACCTGATGACGGGCCATGTCGACGGCGTCGGGCGGGTGGCTGCGTTCGAGCCGGTGGGCGAGTCCTGGCATCTGGGCGTGCGCGTGCCCGCGGAGCTGGCGCGCTTCTTCGCCTACAAGGGGTCGATCGCGGTCAACGGCGTGAGCCTGACCGTCAACCGCGTGGACGATGCCTCGGACGCCTCCGCCACGGTCCACATCAACCTCATCCCCCACACCCTGCAGCACACCAATCTGCACACCCTGCAGGCCGGCCGCGCCGTGAACCTGGAGGTCGACCTGATCGCACGCTATGTGGCGCGCATGTTGCCGGGTGCGCGCGACGCGACATGAGGCATGGGGCAGCGCGCTGACACCGGCCGGTTTCGATCCGAGGCAGGGCGCATGCGGCTTGTCTCCTCGCCATGGCCGGCGGTTCGCGTGAAGGGCGGCCGGCCGACTGGCAAGGCGGGCGCTGGCGCCTGGCGCCGGGCACTGGCCTTGTGCATGTGCGGCCTCGGCGCGGCGGTCTGGGCGCAGCCCGCCGCGGCGGCGCCTGCGGCGGCGCCTGCGGCGGCGCCTGCGGCGGCAACATCCGCCCCGGCGCCGCTGGCGCGCTACAACGTGCGCATCGACGCGCCCGACAAGCTGCGCGCCATGCTCGCGCAATACCTCGACATCGAACGCTGGCGCTTTTTCCCCGATCTCACGCCGGAGCAACTTCGCGGCTTGGTGGACAAGGTGCCCAAGCAGGCCGAAGATCTGCTCGCGGCGCGGGGCTATTTCTCGCCGCGGGTGCAGGCCGCGCTCGACGCGGCCGTGACGCCTGCCCTGGTGACGGTGCGGGTGACGCCGGGCCAGCCCACGCTGGTGCGCAGCCTCGACCTGCGGGTCACCGGCCCGAATGGCCAGCCGGACGCGCAGCTCGCGGCGGCCTTGCGCAAGGGGTGGTCCCTGCCGGATGGCGCGGTGTTCGTCAGCGCGGCCTGGGAAACGGCCAAGAGCAACGCGCTGCTGGCCCTGCTCACGCGGCGCTATCCGGCCGCGCGCATCGCCGAAAGCCAGGCGCTGGTGGATCCGGAGCGGCACGCCGCCGCGCTGTCGCTGCATCTGGACACCGGGCAGGGCTACACCTTCGGCGCCATTCGCATCGAAGGGCTCAAGCGCTATCCCGCGACCATCGTGCAGCGCCTGTCGCCCATCCACCCGGGCGACCCCTATGCGCAGGACAAGCTGCTGGATTACCAGGCCAGGTTGCAGGCCAGCAGCTACTTCCGCACCGCCACGGTGGCCGCGCCGCTGGCCGAGGCGCAGGGTACGCAGATCCCGGTGCTGGTGCAGGTGGACGAATACAAGCCGCAGAAGCTGGGCCTAGGCCTGGGCTACAGCAGCAACACCGGCGCGCGCGTGCAGACCGATTACGAAAACCTCAACATCCTCGGCCGCGCCTGGCGCCTGAACACCGCGCTCAAGCTTGAAACCCTGCAGCAGAGCCTCGGTTCCGGGCTGACCTTTCCGCGCACTGAAAACGGCGCGCGCTACGGCCTGAGCGCCGACGCGCAGCATGCCAACATCCAGGGCCTGACCACGCGCAGCCTCATCCTCGGCGGCCAGCGCCAGCGCCTGGACGGGCCGATCGAAACCGTGCTTTCGCTGCAGTACATCACCGAACGGCAGGACGTGGCCGGCTTCGGCAGCACCACGGCGCAGGCGCTCATGCCCAATTACAGCTGGACGCGGCGCAGGCTGGACAACCCGCTCGATCCCACCAGCGGCACCCTGGTCAACGCCCAGATCGGCGGCGCCAGCAAGGCGCTGCTGTCCGACCAGAACTTCATCCGCCTGGTGTTGCGCGGCGTGGACTTCATTCCGCTCGGTGCGAGCAACCAGCTCATCCTGCGCGGCGAGGTCGGCAGCGTGCTCAGTCCTTCCGCCAACGGCATTCCGCAGCAGGAGCTGTTCCGCGCCGGCGGCGTCGGTTCGGTGCGCGGCTACGCCTACCAGAGCCTGGGCGTGAGCCAGGGCGACGCCATCGTCGGCGGGCGCGCCCTGCTCACGGCGAGCGTCGAGGCGGTGCACTGGATCACGCCCAAATGGGGCGCCTCGGTGTTCTACGACACCGGCAACGCGGCCGACAGCTTCGGCGCGCTCAAGCCCGTGGCCGGCTATGGCGTGGGCGCGCGCTGGCGCAGCCCGGCGGGGATCATCAGCGTCGATCTGGCCTACGGCCAGGCCACGCAATCCTTGCGCTTGGAATTCAACGCCGGGGTGAATTTCTAGATGGCCGATTCCGACGCACCCAAGCCCCCCGCGGGCGGCGAAACGGCCCGTCCCCCCACGTCTTCGCATGCCACGCCGTCGCCAAAGGTCTCGCTCCTGCGCAAGCTCGGGCGGGCGCTGGCCTGGTTCCTGGCGCTGCTGGTGCTGCTCGCCGCCTTGCTGGCTGCCGGGCTGGCATGGCTGACCAGCGGGCCGGGTTTGCGCTGGCTCGCCAGCCATCCCCTGGAATTCGGCGCCACGCATCTGGAAGTCGAGGACGTACGCGGCAGTCTGTGGGGCGAGCTGCGCATGGGCCGGCTGCAGGTGCAGAGCCCGCGCGTGGACCTCGACGTGCGCGATCTGCACCTGCGCTGGAACCCGCGGGCCCTGCTCGCCAAGCCCAGGCTGCTGGACGTGCAGGCCCTGTCCATCGGCCAACTGGACGTCACCCTGCTGCCCAGCCCGTCCAGCGGGCCTCCCACCTTGCCGCAGAGCCTTGCGCTGCCGCTGGGGGGGCGGATCGAAGCACTCCACATCGGCGCCTTGCGCATGGGCGCCCCCGGCGCCCTGCGAAGCCTGGGCGGACTCGACGCCAGCGTGCAGGCCGGCGCGCAAAACCTGCGCCTGCGGGTGCATGCCACCACGCCCTGGGGCGACGGCCAGGCCCGGGTCGATCTGGGCACGACGCGGCCTTTTGCCTTGCGCGGCCATCTGCAGGCCGCATTGCGCCTGCGCGGCGAGACCCTGTTGCTGACCATGCAGCCCTCCGGCAGCCTGCAGCACCTTCAACTGCGCGGCCAGGCCAGTGCCGTGCAAGCCCAGGCCGGCTTCGAGGCGCGGCTGGCGCCGTTTTCGAGCCAGCCGCTGCGGGAGGCGCATATCAGCGCCAGACATGTGGATCCGGCGCGCATCGTCCAGGGCGCGCCCAGCGCCTTGCTCGACCTGCGGCTCGAGTTGCAGCCCTCCAATGCCCAGGACGTACGCGGCAGCCTCAGCCTGCGCAACGCCAAGCCCGGCGCGGTGAACGCCGGGCGCCTGCCGCTGGAGAGCCTGCGGGCGGCGTTGCGTCTGCAGCCCGGGCGCCTGCGCATCGACGATCTGCACGCCGGTCTCGCCGGGGGTGGGGAATTGAGCGGCGGCGCGCAATGGGACGCGCCGCCTGCGCCGGGCCGCTCGCATGCTGCCGGCGCGGCGCCATCGTCGTCGGCAGCCACGGCGGGCGGGCGTTTCAGCCTCGAACTTCAGGCGCGAAATCTCGACCTGCGGCGCATCGATTCCACCTTGCTCGCCACCCGCCTGCACGGCCCGCTGCAACTGCACGGCAGCCTGCAACGCCAGGACCTGCTGGCGCGCCTGGAGCAGCCCGGCTGGGTGGTCGCGCTGCGCGCCAGCCGGGACGGGGGCCGCATCGACATTGCGCAAGCACGCCTGCAGGCGCAGGGCGGCCGGCTGGACGCCAGCGGCACGCTGGACACGCGCGCCCCGCAGCGCTTCGACCTCAAGGCCGCGCTCGACCACTTCGACCCCAGCCGTTTCGGCGCCTATCCGGCGGCCACCCTCAACCTCGACGTGCAGGCCCAGGGCGATGTGCAGACGCGCAGCGCGCGGGTGAAGCTGAATGTGCGGCCCAGCCGCTGGCGCGGCCATGTGTTTTCGGGGCAGGCGCGCGGGCAGGTGTCGCCGGCCGGCGTGCGCGGCCTGCAGGCGGCCTTGCTGCTGGGCGACAACAAGCTCGACGCCCAGGGCGATTTCGGCCGTGCCGGCGACAGCCTGCAGTGGCGGATCGACGCCCCCGCGCTGGGCGAGATCGACCCCGGTTTCGCCGGGCGGCTGCGGGGCCGCGGCACCCTGTCGGGCACGCCCGCCGCACCGGCCGGCAGTTTCGACCTGCACGCGGCCAAGCTCGAAGCACCCGGCCGCGTGCGGGTCGACGCGCTGGATGCCAGCGGCCGCCTGTTGGCCGGTGCCCAAGGGCAGCTGGACTTGCAACTCAAGGGACACGGCATCACCGTCGGCACCTTCGCCTTGCAACAGGCCGAGGTCCAGGCCCAGGGGCGGCTGGATGCGCAACGCATCCGCCTGCGTTTGCGCAACGCCGAACTCGACCTGCGCGCGGCCCTGCAAGGCGGCTACACGGCGGCCAAGGGCTGGCAGGGCACGGTCGAGCAGTTCAGCAACGGCGGGCGTTACGCCCTGCAATTGCTGGGGCCGGCGCAGTTGCTGCTGGAGAAGAATCATGTCGAGGTGAGGCACGCAAGGCTGCGCAGCGGGGGCGGCGATCTGAACCTCGATCACGCCGTGTGGAACGCCGGCACCCTCGACACCGCGGGCGACGCGCGCGGCATCGACCCCGCCTATTGGCTCAAGCTGCTGGGCGTGGACATGCACGGCGTACGCTCCAGTCTGCGCTTCGATGCCGACTGGGCGATCCAAGCCGGCAGCACCCTGTCCGGCCACCTGCAGGTGGCGCGCAGCGCGGGCGACCTCAGCCTGCCCACCGACCCGCGCCTGAGCCTGGGTTTGTCGAACCTGCGCTTGCAACTGCGGGCGCGGGCCGACGCCGTCACCGCTACCTTCGACGCCGCAGGAAGCCTGCTCGGCAGCGTGCATGGCGATGTGCAAACCCGCGTCGAGCGGCGCGGCAGCGCCTGGGGCATTGCTGGCACCGCGCCGCTGGTCGGCGCGCTGCGCGCCGAGCTGCCCGGCATCGCCTGGGCCGCGCCGCTGCTCGGGCCGACCGCCAAGCTGGGCGGCGGCCTGGCGCTGGACATGAAGGCCGCCGGCAGCGTGGCCAGCCCCGAACTCAGCGGCCAGCTCACCGGCCGCGCCCTGGCGCTGGCCCTGCCCGACGAGGGCCTGGACCTGCGCGGCGGCGTGCTCGACGCCAGCTTCACCGGCGACAGTCTGCGACTGACGCGCTTCACGGCCGAGGGCGGCCAGGGGCAATTGACGGCCAGCGGCAGCGCGAAGCTGGTGGGCGGCAAGCCGCAGGCGCAGCTCCAATTCACCGCGCAGCAGTTGCAGGTGCTCAACCGCCCGGACCGCCAGGCCGTGGTGAGCGGTACCGGCACCCTGACCCTGCAAGGCCGCGCGATCAGCCTCGACGGCAAGCTCAAGGTGGACAGCGCCAACGTCGCGCTGCCGCGCGGCAGCGCGCCCAAGCTGGCCGGCGACGTCGTGATCGTCGGGCGACAGGCGCAGGTCCCCACCGCATCGCCCATGGCGCGCTACGCGGTGTCCGCTGCGGTGCAGGTGGATCTGGGGCGCGAGGTGCACATCACCGGCTATGGGCTGGATGCCGATCTTGGCGGCCGGCTCACGCTGCACGCCGCCACTGGCAGCCCGCTTGCCGCCGCGGGCAGCATCGAGGTGCGTCAGGGCACCTACACCGCCTATGGCCAGACGCTGACGCTGGTGCAGGGCGGGGCGGTGAACTTCTCCGGCCCGATCGACAACCCAGGGCTGAATTTCGCCGCGCAGCGCAAGGATCTTCCGGTGCTGGTGGGCGTGCAGGTCACCGGCACGCTGCGCACGCCGGTGGTGACGCTCACCTCGACGCCCCCGATGCCCGACAGCGAAATCCTCTCCTGGCTGGTGCTCGGCCAGGACCTCAACACCGCCAGCCCCGACAAACTGGCCCTGCTGCAAACCGCGGCCGGCGCCTTGCTGGCTTCGGGTCAGGGCGCCCCGGTCACCAGCCGCATCGCGAACAGCCTGGGCCTGAGCCAGCTCTCCTTCAGCGGCCAGGGCGGACTGCAGAACAGCATCGTCACCCTGGGCAAGCGCATCACCTCCAAACTCTCGGTGAGCGTGGAGCGGGGCCTGGGCACCACCGGCAACCTGTTCAACATCCGCTACGACTTCACCCGCCGCCTGTCGCTGCGCCTGCAGTCGGGCTCGGACAGCGCGGTCGACATGTTCTACACCTTCCGTTTCGATTGAAGCCTGCGCCGGCGCGCCGCGCGCCGCGGCGTGCCGGCCTCGCTGCGCCGCGGTGGCCGCGCTCCTACAATGCCGTTTTGATTTCAGCGCGCCCTCGCTTGGGGCGCAGCAAGCCGCATGCCGCTATCCCCCATTGCCGAGATCGTCGCCGAGATACAGGCCGGCCGCATGGTCATTCTCGTCGACGAGGAAGACCGCGAGAACGAGGGCGATCTGGTGCTGGCCGCCCAGCACGTCTCGCCCGAGGCCATCAACTTCATGGCCACGCATGCGCGCGGGCTCATTTGCCTGACGCTCACGCGCGCGCGCTGCGAGCGCATCGGGCTCAAGCCCATGGTGCAGCACAACGGGTCGTCGCACGGCACGGCCTTCACCGTGTCGATCGAGGCGGCCGAAGGCGTGACCACCGGTATTTCCGCGGCCGACCGCGCCCGCACGGTGGCCGTGGCCGTGGCGCGCGACGCCAAACCCGCCGACATCGTGCAGCCGGGTCACGTGTTTCCGCTCATGGCCCAGGACGGCGGCGTGCTCATGCGCGCCGGCCATACCGAGGCGGGCTGCGATCTGGCGCAGATGGCGGGGCTGGAGCCGGCATCGGTGATTTGCGAAATCATGAACGACGACGGCACCATGGCACGCCTGCCCGACCTGGAGCGCTTCGCCGCGCGCCACGGCTTGAAGATCGGCACCATTGCCGACCTCATCGAGCATCGCAGCCGCACCGAAAGCCTGATCGAGCGGGTGGACGCGCGCCCGATGCAGACGGCCTTCGGCCCGGTGCAGGCCATGCTCTACCGCGACCGCGCGGGCAGCGGCGCGCATCTGGCGCTGGTGCACGGCGAGCCTGCGCAGGCTCGCGAGCCGGTGCTGGTGCGGGTGCATGAGCCGCTGTCGGCGCTGGATCTGCTCGACGCGCAGGCCACCACGCATTCCTGGAACCTGCAGCAGGCGCTGGCGCGCATCGTCCAGGCCGAGGCCGGCGTGGCCGTGCTGCTCAACGCCGGCGAAAGCGGCGCCGGGCTCATGCGGCACTTCGCGGCGCTGCATCAGCCGGCCGCGCCGCGCGGCGCGGCCGCCGCGTTGCGCACCTACGGCATCGGCGCGCAAATCCTGCGCGACCTGGGCGTGCGCCGCATGCGCCTGCTCGGCGCGCCGCGCAAGATGCCCAGCATGACCGGCTACGGGCTCGAGGTCGAGGGTTTCGAGCCACCGCCGGCGCACACCGGACCGGCGGTGGCGACCGGCACTTCCCCGCGCATTCTGTAGCAGGGCGCTCGCGCCCCGGCCGCCCAACCCATCGAGCCATCCATGCAACAAGCCCAACACCGCGACAACACCTCCATGCTCAATGGCGCGGACCTGCGCATCGCCATCGTGCAGGCGCGCTTCAACGTGCATCTCACCGACCGCATGGCCGAGGCCTGTCTGGCCGAGTTGCGCACCCTGGGCGTGCAGTCCGACGCCGTGCATCACATCACCGTGCCGGGCGCGCTGGAAGTGCCGCAGGCGCTTTCCGCGCTGGCCGAGAGCGGCAGCTTCGACGCGCTCATCGCCCTGGGCTGCGTGATCCGCGGCGACACCTACCACTTCGAGCTGGTGTGCAACACTTCCGCCGCCGGCGTGCAACAGGTGGCGCTGGATTTCGGCCTGCCGGTGGCCAACGGCATCATCACCGTGGATACCGAAGAGCAGGCGATCTCCCGTACCGACAAGGGCGCCGAATGCGCGCGCGTCGCGGTGGAGATGGCCAATCTGCTGGCGGAGATCGGCGCATGATTCAGGCCAACCCGAAGAGCGCGCGGCGCAAGTCGCGCGAACTGGCGCTGCAAGGCGTGTTCGAGTGGCTGGTGTCGGGCAGCGACGCCGGCGCCATCGAAGCCTTCCTGCACGAGCGCTATCCCACCATCAAGCTCGACACCGAGCACTTCCAGGCCGTGCTGCACGGCTGCATCCGCGATGCCGGCGCGCTCGACGCCGACATTCAGCCTTACCTGGATCGTCCCACGCGCGAGCTTTCCCCGGTGGAGCATGCCCTGCTGCTGCTCGGCACCTACGAGCTCAAGGCCATGCTGGAAGTGCCCTACAAGGTCATCATCAACGAGGCTGTGGACCTGGCCAAGGTCTATGGCGGCACCGACGGCTTCAAGTACGTCAACGGCGTGCTCGACCGTCTGGCCGCGGTGCTGCGGCCCGACGAAACCGGTGGCCGCCAGACGCCGCAACGCGACCAGCCCGGCCTTGGCGGCATGCCGCCCAACCCCGCCGCCAAGATTCCCGTGAGCTTCAAGCCGCGCTCCACGCCGCGCCCGGGCGCCGAACGCGCCGCGCGCCGCCCGGCCCCAAACCGCACCGCGGGCGCGGGCAGCGCGGCTCCCGAGGTCCCCGGCAAGGCCGAAGATGTCTGGGCCCGGCGCAAGCCCGCCGCGCGCCGCAAGCCGGATGAATCGTGACCGGTGATGGAGCAGCCATGAAACTCGCACGCCGCATTCAGGAGGTCGCGCCGTTCTATGTCATGGACGTGGTGCGTGCCGCCCGCGAGCAGGAAGCGCAGTGGCAGCGGCAGGGCCGCAGCATGATCCACCTCAGCGTGGGCGAACCCGACTTCAGCGCGCCCGAACCGGTGGTGCAGGCGGGCATCGCCGCGTTGCGCGAAGGCCGCAGCGGCTACACCCTGGCGCCGGGCCTGCCTGCGCTGCGCGAGGCCATCGCCGCGCATTACCAGGCCAAGCACGGCGTACCTGTGGATCCGCGCCGCGTGTTCATCACCGCCGGCGCTTCGGGCGCGCTCACGCTCGCCTGCCTGTTGCTGGTGGAGCCGGGCGACGAGGTGTTGATGCCCGATCCCACCTACCCCTGCAACAAGAATTTCGTCGTCGCAGCCGGCGGCATTCCGCGCTTGCTGCCCACCACGGCGGCCACGCGCTTCCAGCCCACCGCGGCGCAGATCGACGCGGCTTGGGGGCCGGTCACGCGCGGCGTGCTGCTGGCATCGCCGTCCAACCCCACCGGCACGTCCATCGCGCCCGACGAGCTTGCCCGCATCGCCGCGGTTGTGCGCAAGCGGGGCGGCTTCCTGCTGGTCGACGAGATCTACCTCGAACTGGGGTTCGATCCCGCCTACGGCCGCACGGCGCTGGCGCTGGACGACACCATCATCAGCATCAACAGCTTCTCCAAGTATTTCCAGATGACGGGCTGGCGCCTGGGCTGGATGGTCGTGCCCGAAGACCTGGTCGAGCCGCTCACCCGCCTGGCCGGCAATCTCTACATCTGCCCCAGTTCCCCGGCGCAGCACGCGGCGCTGGCCTGTTTCGCTCCCGAAGCCCTGGCCGAGGCCGAACGCCGCCGCGCCGAGTTCGCGCGCCGGCGCGACGTCATCGTGCCGGCCCTCGAGGTGCTGGGTCTGGACGTTCCGGTGCTGCCCGACGGCGCGTTCTACGTCTGGGCCGACTGCTCGCGCTACAGCCGCGACAGCTGGGATTTCTGTTTCGACGTCATGCGCGAAACCGGCGTGGTGCTGGTGCCCGGCAAGGACTTCGCCACCATCCAGCCCGAGCGCTGGTTTCGCCTGAGCTATGCCAACAGCGTGGAGAATCTGCGCGAAGCCGCCGACCGGCTCGGCGCGTATCTGCGGCCCCGGGAGCGGCAGGCAGACCCGGCGCGCCGGGCGATGGCCCCTGAGCCGCTGGCCTGAGCCTCGCGGCGTGGCGTCTCGCGCGGCAGGCGTGGGCAGGCTCTACTCGGGTCCGGCAACCCTGGCCCGCACGCGCCAGTCGGGACCGAAGGCCTGCATCTCCACGCGCTCCAGGCGCAAGGCCTGATCGACCGCGCTCAAGGGGCCGAACGGCGCGATGCCCGCGCCCTGGCCGAGCAGCTTGGGGGCGAGGTAAAGCAGCAGCTCGTCGACCAGACCCGCCGTGAACAGCGAGGCATTCAGCCGCGCGCCGGCCTCCACGTGCAGTTCGCCCACATCGCGCGCCGCCAACGCGTGCATCAGCGCCGCAAGATCGGTCTTGCCCGGTTTGGCCGCATCCACCGGCAGGCCGATGATCTGCACGCCCAGCTCGCGCAGCAGCCGCGCGCGCGGCTCGGCCTCGCCGGCAGGCAAGGCGTGCGCCACCCACACCCTGGCGGGCTCGGTTTGCAGCAGGCGGGCCGTGCGCGGCAACTCCAGGCGGCTGTCCACCACCACGCGTATCGGTTGGCGCGGGGTGGCGACGTGGCGCACGTTGAGCTGCGGGTCGTCGTCGCGCACGGTGCCGATGCCGGTGAGCACGGCGCAGGCGCGTGCGCGCCAGTGGTGGCCGTCGGCACGCGCCTCGGGACCGGTGATCCACTGGCTCTGTCCGTTGGGCAGTGCGGTGATGCCGTCGAGCGAGGCGGCGGCCTTCAGCCGCACCCAGGGTCTGCCGCGCTCGTGGCGCGAGAAAAAGCCGATGTTGAGCTCGCGCGCCTCGCGCTCCAACAGGCCGCAGGCGGTGTCGATTCCGGCGGCAGCCAGCCGCGCCAGCCCGCCGCCGTTCACGCGCGGGTTGGGATCGCGCGCGGCGGCCACCACGCGGCCCACCCCAGCCGCCACCAGCGCATCGGCACACGGAGGCGTGCGGCCGAAGTGGGCGCAGGGCTCCAGCGTGACGTAGACGGTGGCGCCGCGCAGCGCCACGCCGCGGGCGCGGGCGTCGTCGAGGGCGACGATTTCCGCATGGCGCTGCCCGGCGGCCTCGGTCGCGCCTTCGCCGATCACGCGCCCGCCCTGCGCGCT
>MLJW01000471.1_pt1 | contig 17505 bp, 17 predicted proteins | sample 888231 | NCBI WGS metagenome assembly MLJW01 (sample SAMN05788063, study PRJNA343431) | mine drainage metagenome | isolation source: sample collected from the inflow into an acid mine drainage treatment plant... | place: Germany: Lusatia, lignite mining district
GTGCTGAACCGTATACTGCGCGGCGGCAGCCCTGCCGGACGTACTTGCATGCGGGGAGGCATGTGCGGCAGATTTTGTCGCCGGATGGGCCGGCGGCGCCTGAACCAGCAGGCTCTGGCCGTTTTTCAGTCGGGGGGAGGTCAGGTGGTTGAGCGCCAGCAGTTGCTTCGTCGTGATGCCGTAGCGCTTGGCGATGCTGCTGACCCTGTCTCCCTTGCCGACGGTATGGTGTTTTTCGGTCGCTGTCCTGTCAGTCTTTTCATCCGCCTGCGGGGTTGCTGCCATGGAATTGGAGGACAGGTCGGTTTCCGCTGACTGGCCGTGTATCGGTACCAGCAGGGGGCGCGAAACCTTGAGCCTGGGGCGGGTGCCGATATCGTTGACATCTCGCAGCTCGGCCACGCTGACGCCGAATTTTCGTGCCACGCTGTCGATGCGCTCGCCGCGCCTGGCGTTATAGGTCTGCCAGTTGACCAGCGGCTTGTTGTAGTTTGCCAGGTTGGTCGCAAAGGTGTTTTCTCGGCCGATGGGCAGCAGGATTTCATTCTTCCCCGCGGTCGATGTCATCACCGGGCGGTTGTATTCCGGATTGAGTGAAACGAATTCCTCCAGCGAGACGCCGGCCAGCTTTGCCGCCAGCTTGGTGTCGATCTGCTTCGGTGCCGAGACCTGGGTGAAATAGGGCTGGTTGGCGATGGGCTGGATATCGAGGCCGTATTGTTCCGGATTGGAGATGATGTTTTTGACTGCCTGCAGCTTGGGCACGTAGTTCATGGTTTCCGGCGGCAGATTCAGGCTCTGGTAATCGGTAGGCAGGCCTTTTTTGCGGTTGCGTTCGATGGCGCGCATCACCGTGCCTTCGCCGGCATTGTAGGCGGCCAGGGCGAGGTCCCAGGTGCCGAACATGACATGCAGCTTCTGCAGATAGGTGAGCGCGGCATCGGTGGCGGCGGTCACGTCGCGACGGTTATCGACCCACCAGTTCTGTTTCAGGCCGAAATTCTTGCCGGTAGCGGGCACGAACTGCCAGATGCCGGAGGCGTGGCCAGAAGAGTAGGCCTGCGGGTTGAATGCACTTTCCACCATCGGCAGCAGGGCGATTTCCGTCGGCATGCCGCGCTTCTGCACTTCTTCCACGATGTGATAAAGGTATTTCTGGCTGCGCCCCATCATGCGCCTGACATATTCAGGGCGGGCGGCGTACCAGGACTCGTGGGCGGCGGTAAACGGAGACTGCAGGTCGGGCATGGCGTAGCCGTTCTTGATGCGCTGCCACAGGTTGTCGTCGTCTTCGGCGGGGGCATCGGTCTCCGTCGCCTGGATGGCGGGCAAAGACGAGGCCTGGGCGTCGGGCTGCGCGATCGACGGGCCGGCAGGCGCGCTGACGGAGGCCTTTGCCGGCTGGGCAGGGCCCTGGCTGGCGGTGGGCTTGGGTGGCTGGCGGGTAAACGGACTGATCAGCGTCGTGGCGGTCCGGCCGGGCGGGCTGGACGGTGGGGAGGCGGGCTGTGCCGCGTCGGTGGCACGATCCGGCGCATCGCTGGCCGTTGCATTGCCGCTGCCGGCATCGCTTCCGCTGCTATTGGCGCCGGCGGTATCGCCGTCCGTGCTGATGGCTGATGCATCGTCTGCGGTACTGGTGTCGCCACGGGCTGGGGCAGTAAAACTCAGGGCGAGGATGGCCAGTATCAGCAGATGTTTTGCAGCCATATTTGCGGATTTCAGGGAGCCTAAAGAGTCGTCATGGTAGCCGCCGGGTGGCGCTTTAGTCAAGTAAAAATATACTTTAGAATAACATTGTAACTAAATGATTAGAATGAATTTCTAAGAGTTCTTATGGCACAGAATGCGAATTCCGGGTCGGACTTTTGTGTCGCTTTTTGAATGGCGGCCGTTTCGCAGCGCAGAAACGGGTTGGTTGCGCGCTCCAGGCCGATGCTGGACGGCAGGCTGGCATTGCCACGGGCCCGGCAGCGGTCGGTTTCCACTTCGCGCTGGGCCAGTGCTGCATTGCCGGGGTCGAGCGTGCGGGCAAAGCGGATATTGTGCTGAGTGTATTCGTGCGCACAGTAGACACGGGTTTCCGCCGGTAGTCGGGCCAGTCGCTGCAGGGAATGGTAGAGCTGGCTGCAGCTGCCCTCGAACAGTCGTCCGCAACCGCAACCGAACAGGGTGTCGCCACAGAACAGGGAATTTGCGCCATAATAAACCACGTGGTCGAGGGTGTGCCCCGGTGTTTCCATCACCTGCAACCGGACGCCAATGCCGGTCAGGTCGACGCTGTCGCCCTCGTGCACGGCGTGGTGCGGGAAGGTATACGTTTCCCCGGCCGGTGCGTATACCGCCGCCGGATAAGCTTCGAGCAGTGCCTTCACGCCGCCGGTATGATCGTCATGATGGTGTGTAATCAGAATGGCATCGAGTACCAGATCCCGCGCCTGCAATTGGGCAACAACCGGGGCGTCGTCGCCCGGATCCACCACGACGGCATGGCCTTTGGCCTGCAACAACCAGATATAGTTGTCCCGGAAGGCCGGGACGGGAATTACTTCTAACATCATGGCAACATACACTGAACAGGACTGGCTGCAAACCCCGCTCGGCGGCTACCTGCTGGCTGCCGAGCAGACGCTGTTCGACGCCGCAGTGACGGATCTGTTCGGCTTCAATGCCGTGCAGCTGGGAATGCCGCAGGTCGACCTGCTGCGTGACTGCCGCGTTCCCTTTCGCTGCAGGGCGGCTCCAGTGACGGCGGCCAACCTGTGCTGCAATTCGGTGCAGTTGCCGTTTGCCGCCAGCAGCATTGATGTGCTGCTGTTGCCGCATATTCTGGAGTTTTCAGCCAACCCGCACGATACCTTGCGTGAAGCGGAACGCATCCTGAGGCCGGAAGGGCATCTGGTGCTGAGCGGCTTCAACCCGATCAGCCTGTGGGGGGCGCGACGTTTGCTGGATCGCGGGGGTGAATATCCCTGGCAAGGCAGGTTCATTTCGCTGCTGCGCCTCAAGGACTGGCTGGCCCTGCTGGGATTCGAGGTGATGGCCGGGCGCATGGCCTGTTATGCCCCCCCCGTACGCAAGGCCCGCTGGTTGCAACGTTGCCGTTTCATGGATGGCGCCGGCGACCGCTGGTGGCCGATGCTGGGCGGGGTGTATTTCCTGGTGGCGAAAAAGCGCGTGACCGGGATGCGCCTGATCCGGCCGCAATGGAATGGCGCGCGGGTGGCCCGTGCGCTGATGCCAAAACCGACACAAAGGACAGAGACACAGAAAATCGATCATGGACAATGAAAAAACCACAGTAGACATTTATGCCGACGGCGCATGCAAAGGCAATCCTGGCCGTGGCGGCTGGGGTGCATGGCTGAGTTACGGTGGCCGGGAGAGGGAGCTGTTCGGTGGCGAGCTGTTGACCACCAACAACCGCATGGAGCTGACCGCGGTGATCCGTGCGCTGGAGGCCCTGACGCGGGGATGCCGGATTCGTCTGCACACCGATTCGCAGTACGTGCAAAAAGGCATCAGCGAGTGGATCCATGGCTGGAAAATGCGCGGCTGGCGCACCGCCGACAAAAAACCGGTCAAGAACGACGACCTGTGGCGTCGTCTGGACGAACTGTCGCAGCAGCACGAGATCGAATGGATCTGGGTCCGGGGGCATAACGGCAACGTGGGCAACGAGCGCGCCGATGTGCTGGCGAATCGCGGTGTGGAGAGTCTGCAATGAGGCAGATCTTCCTCGATACCGAAACCACCGGCCTCGATCCGGCCCAGGGGCATCGCATCATCGAAATCGCGGCGGTGGAAGTGGTCGACCGCCGGTTGACCCGCAACCATTTCCATGTGTACCTCAATCCGGATCGGGAGATCGATCTCGGCGCGCAGCAGGTGCACGGCATCGCGCTGGAATTCCTGCAGGACAAGCCGCGTTTCCCGGATGTGGCGGCGGAGTTTCTGGATTTCATCTCCGGCGCCGAACTGGTGATCCACAACGCGCCGTTTGACGTTGGTTTCCTCGATCGCGAGCTGGGCATGATGGGTCTGCCCGGGTTGCGACAAGGATGCGATGGAATCACCGATACGCTCAGGATGGCCAAGGAAATGCGCCCCGGGCAGCGCAACAACCTGGATGCGCTGTGCCGGCATTTCGGCATCGACAACTCATCGCGCACCCTGCATGGCGCCCTGCTGGATGCCGAGTTGCTGGCCGATGTCTATCTCGCCATGACGCGCGGCCAGGAAAGCCTGATGATGGATATTGTCGAACCCGCAGTTGCGGGCGGCGACACCGCCCGCACGGTTCGGAGCGCGCCGCTCAAGGTGCTGGCGGCGGAACCGGCGGAGCTGGAAGCCCACCGACAGTACCTGGCCGGGCTGGACAAGGCGGCAGGCGGCACCTGCCTGTGGAATCGGTTGCAGGCGGCTGCCCCGGCCAATCCTCTGGACTAATCTTTCGAGCCTGGTTTTTCCGAGCTCAGTGCGTCGGCCCAGTTGTTGGGGGTTTCGAACAGGCGCACCCGTTCCAGCCGGAGGTGATTGCCATAGTTGTCGCGGTAGAGCGCATCGAGGATGCGAAAGGCTGTCGCGGCCATATTTTCTGCGGTAGGGATGCTGTCCATGACGACGGTCTTGTGATCGGGCAGGGTGCCGAGAAAATCCAGCACCACGGTGTCGTTGCGGTAAACCAGAAAAGCATGATCCCATACGTCGACCACGGCCTTGCGGGCAATGGCCTTGACATCGGAGAAATCCATCACCATGCCGTCGTCGGAGGCGCCCTCGCTGGCAATGATGTCGCCGGAGAGCGTGATCTCGATGGCATAGCGATGGCCGTGCAGGTTGCGGCACTGGCTCTTGTGGCAGGGAATGCGATGGCCGGCATCGAATTCCAGGCGGGTGGTGATTTGCATGCGCCAATTATACCAGCCCGGACCGTTCAGGCTGGTATCAATATGCGAGCTACCGCCCGCCGACCGGGCTCATGCATCGTGTCCTGCTGATGCCGGCCAATCGACCCCGGCAGGTCAAAGTATGAGAAAATACGTCCCGAACGCAGGACAATCAGGCCGTCGTTCGGAAACCGCGGGCGGTGACGGGTTGGCGCATCTTTTTCAAATCAAGAAACTGGGATGGTTATGCAAACAGCAAACGCAGACATCGGCCTCGTCGGACTGGCCGTCATGGGACAGAATCTCGCCCTGAACATCGCCGACCACGGCTACACCATTGCGGTATTCAACCGCAATCCCGACAAGACGCGCGCTTTCATCGCCCATTGCGAACAGCACGAACCTTCCAGTGACCGGGTCATCGGGTGCGTCGATCTCGCCATGTTCGTGCGGTCAATCAAGCGACCGCGCAAGATCGTGCTGCTGGTCAAGGCCGGGGAAGCGACGGACTCAACCATCGAGAACCTGCTGCCGCACCTGGAAGCCGGCGATATCATCATCGACGGCGGCAATGCGCACTGGCTGGACACCACCCGGCGTGAAAAGCGCCTGAGCGCCCTGGGGTTCGCATTCATCGGCTCCGGGGTTTCCGGCGGCGAAACCGGCGCGCGATTCGGCCCCTCACTGATGCCGAGCGGCACTTTCGAAGCCTGGCAGTCGCTCGAGCCGATCTGGCGCGATATCGCCGCCAAGGTCGATGCCGACACCGGCCGACCGCTGGAAGGCGCCGAAGCCGGAAAACCGGTCACCGGCGGCATTCCCTGCACGGCCTATATCGGGCCCAATGGTGCCGGCCATTACGTCAAGATGGTGCACAACGGCATCGAATACATCGACATGCAGTTGATCTGCGAAGCCTACTGGCTGATGAAGAACCTGCTGGGCATGAATGCTGGTGAAATCGGCAAGATTTTCGAGCAATGGAATCAGGGCGAACTGTCCAGTTTCCTGATCGAAATCACGGCGGATATCCTGCAGCAGAAGGATCCGGCAGGCGACGGCTTTCTGGTCGACAAGGTCCTGGACGCCGCCGGACAGAAGGGAACCGGATTATGGACCGCCGCCAACGCGCTCACCCTGGGCATTCCGGCCAACGCCATCGCCGAAGCCGTCTATGCCCGTGCGCTGTCGGCCCTGAAGGAGCAGCGTGTCGCTGCCAGCCTGCTGCTGCAGGGTCCCACGATCAAGTTGGAGTCCGACCGTGCGTCCCTGATCGAGGCGATCCGCAACGCACTGTATTGCTCCAAGATCTGCGCCTACGCCCAGGGCTTTCAACTGATGGCCGAGGCGCAAATCGAGTATGGCTGGCAGCTCGATTTCGGGACCATTGCCCAGATCTGGCAGGGCGGCTGCATCATCCGCGCAGGTTTCCTGCGCAAGATTACCGAGGCTTACAACCGCAATCCCGGCCTGATGAACCTGATGCTCGACCCCTACTTCCTGAATGCGATCAACAGCGGTCAGAGCCAGTGGCGTCAGGCGGTGTCCCTGGCGGTTGCCAACGGCATTTCGGTGCCAGCCTTCGGGTCCGCCGTGGCCTATTACGACGGCTACCGCAGCGCCACCCTGTCGGCCAACCTGTTGCAGGCGCAGCGCGACTTCTTCGGCGCCCACACTTACGAGCGGACGGACAAGCCGAGAGGGAAGTTTTTTCACCTGGACTGGTCGTCGGTCGAGCGCAACCAGATCGAAATATAAAAAACGGTCGCGCTTCGCCGACCCCGTGCCGACCCGGTCGGTACGGGGTTTTGTTTTTGTCCGGCGTGCCCGAATGGAATCAGGCCGAGCTGCTCCGGCCGATGAATCTACAGGTCGGCCAGCGTCCTGACGTGCGCCGCGACGCTGTCGGCCAGGGATATCAGCTCGTAACCGCCTTCCAGCGCCGACACGATGCGGCCCTCGGCGTAGCGGTGGGCGATATCCATGATGAATTGCGTCACCCACACATAGTCGCTGCGGATCAGGTTGAACGAGGCCAGCGGATCGTCCCGGTGGCCGTCGAAGCCGGCCGAAACGAATACCATCTGCGGCCTGAATTTTTCCAGTGCCGGCGCGAACTCCCGCTCTATGGCTGAACGGAAAGCCTGGCCATCAGTGCCGGCTGGCAGCGGCACGTTGACCATGCGCTCGGAACGCGATTCCGTACCGCGATGGGGATAGAACGGGTGCTGAAAAGTAGAGCACAGCATCACCTGGGGGATGTCGCGGAAAATGTCTTCGCTGCCTTCGCCGTGATGCACATCGAAGTCGACGATCGCCGCGCGCTGGATGCCATGCGCCGCCATGGCATGTGCCACGCCCACCGCCACGTTGTTGAAAATACAGAACCCGCCCGCCCGGTCGCGGGCTGCATGATGCCCCGGCGGGCGTATGCAGCAGAAGGCGTTGGGCGCCTGGCCGGACATCACCAGGTCGGTCGCCAGCACCACGGCTCCCGCCGCCCGGAGTGCGGCCGGGAGTGTGGACGGCCCCATGACGGTATCGGCATCGAGCTGTACCAGGCCGGTCAGCGGCGCCAGTTCCCTAATCTGCCGGAGATAGGCCGGGGTGTGCACGCGTCCGAGCTGTTCGATGGTCGCGAGCGGGGCATCGTGAAGCTGCAGGTGGTCAAGGATCTGTGCCGAGATCAGGCGGTCCCTGATGGCCGAGATGCGCGCCGGCGATTCCGGATGATTGTCGCCCATCACGTGCAGCAGGGTGGCGGGATGGCTGACGAATGCGGTATGCATGCTGCCCCTAGGACAGTTCCGTGCGCAGTTTCTGGTAGGCCTGCAGCCGGATCGGGCTGATTTTTCCCGCGGCGACCGCATTTTGCAGCGCGCAGTCCGGCTCGACCAGGTGGCGGCAATTGCTGAAGCGGCATTTGCCCAGCCACGGCCGGAATTCCGGAAAAGCCAGCTCCAGCTGGTCCGTGCTCAAATGGTTGAGACCGAATTCCTGCAGGCCGGGCGAATCGATCAGGTGGCTTGTCGCGTCCAGATGGTAAAGCCGTGCCGAGGTGGTAGTGTGTTTGCCGCTGTCGAGCACGGCGGAGACTTCCCGGGTGCGGATGTTGAGTCCCGGCAGCAGGGCGTTCACCAGCGTCGATTTGCCCATGCCGGATTGCCCTACCAGCACGCTGGTCTGGTCCTGCAACAGCGGACGCAGCAGGTCTGCATTCTGCAGCGCGGAAAGTTTCTGCACGGTGTAGCCGAGCCCCCGGTACAGCTCCAGCTTCGCCATCGCGGCAGGGGTTTCCGGCAAGTCGCTTTTGTTGAGCAGGATCAGCGCCCGTATTCCCGCAGCTTCCGCCGCGATCAGGCAGCGATTGAGCAGGTCTTCGTAAAAGCTCGGTACCGCCGCCAGCACGATCACCACCTGGGTCACGTTGGCGGCCAGGTATTTCCTGCGGAATTCGTTGCTGCGGTAGAGCAGGCTGCTGCGTGGCCAGGATTTTTCCACCACGCCTTCGTGATCGGCAGTCAGCTTGATTTCGACCCGGTCGCCGCAGGCCAGGTCGCCTTTCTTGCCGCGAGTGACGCAGCTGATCAGTTGCCCGTCGGCCAGTTCGACGTCATAGCGTTTGCCGTAGGCCGCAATGATGACGCCGGGCTGGTCAGATGCGGGCACGTGATTGATCCGATATTGAATGATGCATGGCTATCCTTCGATTGAGGCCCCGAACTACTCCAGCATAACCGGTTTTTTGCCTGGCACGAAGCACTGGAAGCCGGTGCAGGGCTGGTTCAGCAGCAGTTGACGGCGGCGCTTGCTGCCGCCTTACGATGCATGCTGTCCTGCTTGCACCCGGATCTTGAGGATCACCTTGCGGATGGGGTGCGAGCCCACCAGCGGCGCATGTGCATCGGTCGGAAAAAAAATGCAGAATGCGCCGGGAGGTGTTGCGATCCAGGCTGCAGGCGGGTCACGGAAGAACTGGATGTCCTTTTCCGGGCGGTAGTCGCTCACCGGATCTTGGCAGTCCGCGAGCGGCTTCCAGCCCATTTCGTCCACCCCGTCCAACACCAGCTGGATGTCGATGTGCTGGCGGTGGCATTCCAGTTGCGCCGCCTCCCGCGTCCGTCCGGGCAGCTGTTCCACGATGGCGAACAAGTCTTCGCCGACAACAGGGTAGCGCCCCGGCGGCAGGACCGACAGGTCCGTGTTGCGGATGTACTCGAAGGCCTGCGGGAACAGCGGATGCAGCGCGGCGTAGCGCTCGGCGTTGACGATGGTGTCAAAGATCATGTTATTTCCATACCTTTCGATAGGCGGCCAGGAGGCGCTGGTGCATGTCGCTGCCTGCCATGTCGGGGCCCAGCAGATTGAGGCCGAAGAAGCGCTGCTCGCGTTCGAGCAGGGCCTGCGCCTGTCTATGGGTGTCCGCGCCATAGAGCAGCATCAGGTTGGCTTCGAATGGCGCGGTATGTTCCAGCTGCACCATGGCTTCGATCGCCCGGTAGACGCGTTGGCGCTGGTCATCGAGTTGTCCGAACTGGCCGATCCAGGCGCAACCGTCAAGGATGGTGTCGGTGTCGCCGATGGCAAGCCCCAGCAGCGTTTTGAGTTCGCCAATGCGCAGATCCGCCCAGGCGGAGCCGGGGTCGGCGGCGAGGCCGATCAGCGTGGTGATCGGCAGGCTGTCGGCGAGATCCAGTTCCAGCAGGGTTTCCAGCAGGGCTTCGCATTCCTCGGTGGCGAGTTCCGGCAGGCGCAGCAGCGCGGGGCGGACCAGGTTGCCGACGCTGTTGTTTTCCCACTGCAGTTCTTCGATCGGGTAAATTTCCGACATACCTGGCACGAAAATGCGGCAGGCATACACGCCCAGATGGGTGAAGTCGGCAATGTAGATGTCATGGCCGCTGGCGTGGATGCGGTCGACGCACCAAGCGTAATCCTCTGCGGTGGTGGTGCCGAAATTCCAGTCCACGAAGTCGAAATCCGGCGTGTCGCGCAGAAAATTCCAGCTGATGACGCCGCTGGAATCGACGAAGTGGATTTCCAGATTCTGCGCATCGGATATTTCTTCCATGTCGAAACCGGGCGCGGCGAAATCCTTCAGGGCATCGAGCGCGCGGCCCTGCAGCAATTCGGTCAGGGCGCGCTCCAGCGCCACTTCGAAGCGCGGATGGGCGCCGAAGCTGGCAAAGCAGCCCTGGTCTTCCGGGTGCAGCAGGGTGACGTTCATCACCGGGTAATGGCCGCCGAGCGAGGCATCCTTGACCAGAATGCCGAAACCGGCATCCCGCAGGCCACGGATGCCGGCCGCGATGCGCGGGTAGCGGTTGATCACGGCATCTGGCACATCCGGCAGGCACAGGCCTTCGCGGATGATGCGAAACTTGATGTCGCGCTCGAAGATTTCCGACAGGGCCTGGGTACGCGCTTCCATCAGCGTGTTGCCGGCCGACATGCCGTTGCTGACGTAGAGGTTGCCGATGAGGTTGACCGGGAACGGCACGGTTCTGCCGTCACGCAGGCACTGGTAGGGGATGGCGCAGATGCCGCGGGCAGCATTGCCGGAATTGAGGTCGATCAGCAGTCCGGCCGGCACCGCATGGTCCGGGTTGTAGAATTTTTGCAGTTCCGGCGTCAGCAGGCCGTCCGGCCAGGTATCGTCCTTGACGGCAAACCATTGTTCGTTCGGGTAATGGACAAACTCGCGCCCGCTGATCTCTTCGCCCAGATAGAAATGGGTCCAGAAATAATTGGTGCTCAGGCGCTCGAAGAACTCCCCCAGCGCACTGGCGCGGGCGGCCAGTTCGGAAGCACCCTTGCCGTTGCTGAACAGGCGCGGGCAATCGCGGTCGCTGACATGCACCGACCAGATGTTCTCGATCTCGTTGAGCCAGGAGCGTTCCACGGTGTGGAATCCAAGCGCTTCCAGCTTGCCCTGCAGGGTGCGAATGGAAGATTCGAGCGAGGCATCCTTGGCAGGAATGAAGGTTTCTGTGGTGGTCATGGCATGGGTTCTTGGGAGGCAAGGGCGACAGGATAGCAGGGTGTGGCGGGAATGCGAAAAGCGGGTGGCGCGCAGTCCTGCATCCTTGCGTTCGCGTGGCTGAGAAACTTGCCGGCCTGCACAGGCCGGACTGCAGCACGAAAAAACCGTCTCCGCGGGCGGCGGATCAGGTCACTTTTCAAACTTGTAGTAATTCTGGTTCAGGTAGCTCGCCACATTCATTTCTTCATCCTCGAACCATTTCAGCCCGAGGTTGGTATTGCAGTTGCGGATTTGCGCAATCAGTCCCTTGGCGTTCTTGACGATGCGGTCTTCGCGCGTGTAGATGCCTGAGCCGTCGCCGCCAAAGCTGGAGGCGTGGCAGGTGATGCAGTGTTTTTCCACCATCTGGCGGCCGATTTTGGCGTCGCCGCTGGCGAACGGATCGGCGTGGGCGAGGGTGGCGGCACTGCAGAGCAGCACCAGGCAGTACAGTTTTTTCAGCATGGGAGTCTCCTTCAGGCGGCTTCCAGCTTCGCGATGCGGATGCTGGCAGGCGGATGCGAATCATAAAAAGCGGAATGCAGCGGGTCCGGCGTCAGAGTCGAGGCGTTGTCGCGGTAGAGCTTGACCAGTGCGACGACCAGATGGCGTGCGCTGGAATGGCTTGCCGCATAGGCGTCCGCCTCGAATTCGTTGCTGCGGGCATAACCTGAAAGCAAAGGTCGCAGCAGGAAGACGAATACCGGGCTCACCAGCAGGAACAGCAGCAGTGCCATGGCATTGCCGGGCGTGGTCACGCCGAGGCCGGTATAGAACCATGGCTGGCCCACCAGATAGCCCAGCAGGGCCAGGCCGGCAAAGCTGACGGCGAACATCAGCCCGATGCGCTTGATCACGTGGTGATGGCTGAAATGGCCGAGCTCGTGCGCCAGTACCGCCTCGATCTCGTCGGCGTCCAGACGGGCCAGCAGGGTGTCGAAAAACACCACGCGCTTGCTGGAACCGAAACCGGTGAAATAGGCGTTGCCATGGCTGCTGCGGCTGGAACCATCCATCACGAACAGGCCCTGCGACCTGAAGCCGCACCTGGCGAGCAGCGTTTCGATGCGGGTCTTCAGCGACTCATCCTTGAGTGGCTGGAACTTGTTGAACAGCGGGGCGATGAAGGTCGGGTAAATCGCCAGCATCAGGAGGTTGAACACCGACCAGACTACCCACAGGTACAGCCACCATGCGCTGCCGGCACTCTGCATCAGCCACAACGCCGCGAACAGCAGCGGCATCCCGAGAGCGAGGCCGACCAGGGCGTGCTTGACCAGGTCGGACACAAAGGTGCGGCGGGTCATCTTATTGAAGCCGAAACGCTGGTCGATGACGAAAGCCCGGTAATAGTCGAGCGGAATGTCCACCAGGCTGCTGATGGCGAACGCGCTGAGGATCACCAGCACGCCGTGCAGCATCGCGGAATCCGGCAGGGCGATGCGCCAGCTGTCGTCCAGCCATTGCAGGATGCCGCCCAGGGTCAGCGCCAGCAGCACAACGGCCTGCACGCCGCCTTCGAACATCACGAGGCGGGTCTTGGCGGAGGAATAGTCAGCCGCCTTCTGGTGCGCCTCCAGGCTGATGCTGGCGGCAAAGGCTGGCGGCACCTGATCGCGGTGGGCCTGCATGTGGGCAACGTGGCGCTGTCCCAGCCACAGGCGGATCAGGACGGTGGAGGCGAGCAGGGCAAGGAATACGGTAGTGAATATCGGCATGGTCAATTTCGGTTAAACTCGACGTATTTTTGAGATGATAATTGCGGGAAGGTTCATTATGGCACAAGACAATAACAATCTGATTTGGCTGGACATGGAAATGAGCGGCCTGTTGCCCGACACAGACGTGATTCTGGAGCTCGCTGCGGTGGTGACCGATTCCGAACTCAACGTGCTGGCCGAGTCGCCGGTGCTGGTGGTGCATCAGCCCGATGCCATCCTGGACGGCATGGACGCCTGGAATCGGGGAACCCATGGCAAGTCCGGCCTGGTCGACAGGGTCAAGGCTTCCACGCTGACCGATGCCGACGCCGAAGCGCAGATGATTGCGTTCCTCAAGCAGTACGTGCCCGCGAGCAAGTCGCCCATGTGCGGCAATTCCATCTGCCAGGATCGACGCTTCATGGCGCGCTACATGCCGCAGCTGGAATCCTATTTCCATTACCGTAACCTCGATGTCAGCGTGTTCAAGGAGCTGGCGCGGCGCTGGCGGCCGAAGCTGTACGACGGCTTCAAGAAGGCCAGCAAGCATACGGCGCTGGCCGATATTTACGAATCCATCGATGAACTGAAATATTACCGCGAGCACTTCATCCGGCTGGAAGATTGAACCAAAAAAAAGGGCGCCAATGAAGGCGCCCGAGGGAGGAGATTTAAGCTCTGGAGTAAGCTCGGTATGACTTAAGCAATAGCTGTGCCAACTCCATGGAGATGTATGCAGTTTATCCAATGATTGTGACGCCAAGATGAAAAAACCCCGCCTGTCGAAGCGGGGTTTTTCGTTTGCGCAGGCCGGCGGATGAATTATTCGGCGACCAGCAGGGACCGGTAGACATCGCGGTAGGCCTGGGCGCTGTGGTCCCAGCCCAGGTCGCGGGCCATGCCGTTCTTCTGGATCTGCTCCCAGCTCGCCTTGTCGCGATACTGGTCGATTGCACGCTGTATGCAGGCAAGCAGCGACGGCGCGTCCGCCAGGTCGAACACGAAACCTGTGGCGCTGCCATCGTTCAGGCTGGCCTCGCTGGTGTCGCAAATCGAGTCCGCGAGGCCTCCGGTGCGTCGCACCACCGGCGGGGTGCCGTAGCGCAGCCCGTACATCTGGTTGAGGCCGCAAGGCTCGAAGCGCGACGGCATGATGAAGATGTCGGCGCCGGCCATGATCTGGTGCGAAAGCGGTTCGTTATAGCCGATGTTGACGCTGACCTGTTGCGGGTAATTCAGCGACAAACGCCAGAATCCGTGTTCCAGCAGCGGTTCTCCCCCGCCCAGCAGGACGATCTGGCATCCTTGCGCCAGCAGCGGGGCGGCACACTCCAGCAGCAGGTCGAGGCCTTTTTGGTTAGTCAGCCGGCTGACCACCCCAAGCATTGGCGCATCGGCGTCCTGTGCCAGCCCAAGGCGCTGCTGCAGCACCTGTTTGCCCAGCCGTTTCTGATCCAGGTGGTCTGCGTCGTAAGGATGGGGCAGGTGGGGGTCGATCGCCGGATTCCATTCGCTGGTGTCGATGCCGTTGAGGATGCCATGGATATCCCTGGCCCGGCTGGTCAGCAGCCCCTGCATGCCGAAGCCGAATTCCTCGGTCTGGATTTCCGCCGCATAGGTCGGGCTCACCGTGGTGATGCTGTCGGCATAATAGACGCCGGCCTTGAGGAAGGACAGCTGGCCGAAGTATTCCAATCCTTCGATATGGAACGCGGCGGGAGGCAGTCCGAGTTTCTCTACCCACTCTTCTGCATAGTTGCCCTGAAACGCAAGGTTGTGAATGCCCAGCACCGATTTGGCGCATGGCGCCCCGGAATGGCGCATGAAGGCTGGGGTGAGCCCGCCTTGCCAGTCGTTGAAATGAACGATGTCCGGGATCCAGTGGGTCAATGGACTTGCCCGGCTGCCGAGGATGGCGGCAATGCGCGAAAGGATGCCGAAACGCAGCGGGTTGTCCAGCCATTCCCGCCCCTCGGGGTCGAGATAGGGCCCACCTTCGCGCTCAAATAGCTGCGTGCAGGCAATGGCGATGACTGGCACGCCGGTATCCGGCATTTCGCCTGCCATCAGGTTGACGGTGCCGACCAGGGGCAGCCATTTCAGTTCAAGCAGCAGGCGCGGATTGCGCAGTTTTTCCAGCACCGGACGATAGCCGGGAATCAGCACGCGGACATCTTCGCCCATATTGCGCAGCGCGGCCGGCAGTGAGCCGCTGACGTCGGCCAGTCCGCCGGTCTTGATCAGCGGAAAGGCTTCTGAAGTAACGAAAAGGATGCGCAACAGATTTCCTTTCTCTTGGTCGCCCTATACAATACCGAGCTTTATGATTGCCAATGGCGCACTGTGAAGCAGCGCGTCCCGGCGGTCGATGATACTGGTGCAAATTAGCCTGTGCAAGCCTGATGGCTGGGTGAGCAAGGGCTTTGGCGGCCTCGTGACAGTTGGAGATTGAAAAAATATGAGTATTCTGGAAAACATCCCCGGGCCGTGCCATTTCGTCATTTTTGGCGCTACCGGAAACCTTGCCACCATCAAGCTGCTGCCTTGCCTCTATAACCTGGAGGCAGCCGGGCGCATTCCCGGTGACATGAATATCCTGGCGCTGGGGCGGCAGGAGCATACGGAAGAATCCTGGCTGGCGCACCTGGACAAGGTGCTGCACGACAAGTTCGGCGACAAGGTGGACAAGAACATTGCCCAGCGCTTCGCCCAGCGTTTCTCGTATATGGCCGGCGACCTGAGGGAGATGGAGTTTTACCAGCGCCTGAAGGACAAGGTGTCCGAACCGGTGGAAGGCTCCGGCAGCAATGTCGTGTTTTATCTGTCCATCATCCCCAAGGACTTCAACACGGTCATCAATTTCCTCGACGAATTCGGTTTTTCCCAACCGCGCGGCCTGCACCGCATCGTGGTGGAGAAGCCGTTCGGTACCGACCTGGAAACCGCACAACTGCTCAACCGTTCGTTGCACAAGCACTTCGACGAAGAGCAGATTTACCGGATCGACCACTACCTCGGCAAGGAAACGGTGCAGAACCTGCTGGTATACCGTTTTGCCAACACCCTGATCGAACCGTTGTGGAACCGCAATTTCATCAACCACGTGCAGATTACCGTGGCGGAGGATTTCGGCATCGGCACCCGTGCCGATTATTACGACAAGTCCGGCGGCGCCATGCGCGACATGCTGCAGAATCACCTGATGCAGCTCCTGACTGTGGTCGCCATGGAACCCCCGGCTTCGCTCGAAGCCGATGCCGTGCGCGACGAAAAGGTCAAGGTGCTCAAATCGATGCGCATCATTCCCGAGAGCAAGGTCAACGAGCACGTGGTGCGTGCCCAGTATGCATCCGGCACCGTCAAGGGCCAGCAGGTGTCGGCCTACATGGACGAGCAGGGCGTGGCGGAAGACTCCACCACCGAGACTTTCTGCGCCGCCAAGTTCTATATCGACAACTGGCGCTGGCGCGGCGTCCCGTTCTACCTGCGCACCGGCAAGCGCATGGCCAAGACGCAGTCGACCATTGCCATTCGCTTTCGCCATCCGCCGCAGCACTTGTTCCACGACGAATCGTTCGAGCACATCGAGCCCAACTGGATCTACCTGTCGCTGCAGCCGACCGAATCCATGCACATGGAAATGCACGTCAAGGCGCCGGGTCTGGGCATGGATACCCGCGTGGTGTCGCTTAACGCGTCCTACCGCAAGGCCGACGAAAAGCCGCTGGAAGCCTACGAGGCGCTGCTGCTGGATGTGATCCGCGGCGACAAGACCCTGTTCATCCGCTTCGACGAAGTGGAATGGGCGTGGCGCGTGGTGGACCCGATCCTCAAGGCCTGGGCCAAGGACAAGACCTCGGTCTGTTCCTACCCGGCAGGGACCTGGGGGCCGGAGGAGATCCAGAAGATCTTCGATTGTCACGATCAGGAATGGCGTAACGACTGATGGGGTTCAGCGGATTCATTGCGGTTGGCATAGGCGCGGCCGTGGGGGCATGGTTGCGCTGGTGGTTCGGCCTGCTGATGAATCCGCTGCTGCCCGCGCTGCCGTTGGGAACGCTGGCGGCCAACCTGCTGGGCGGCTACCTGATGGGAATCGCGCTGGGCGTTTTTACCCATTTTTCCAGCCTGCCGGTCGAACTTCGGCTGCTGATCACCACCGGGTTCCTGGGCGGTCTCACCACTTTTTCAACTTTTTCCGCAGAAGCGGTTACATTGATCTCGCGCCAGCAGTATGGCTGGGCGGCGGTGCATATTTCATCCCATGTGATGGGGTCGCTCGCCATGACAGGACTTGGCGTCCTGACAGTCACTCTAATCAGGAGTTAATGCCATGCAGGGTCGTTTCATCAAGTTCTACGTTTCGCAAACGGCCAAGCACGGTGGAGCGCTGCTCTACGAGTGGTTGCTGGAGGAGGCGCACCGCTCGGGCATCCCCGGCGGGTCGGTGTTTCGCGCGATCGCGGGCTACGGACGGCACGGGCACCTGCATGAGGAGCATTTTTTCGAACTGGCGGGGGATCTTCCGGTGACGGTAGAGTTTTTTGCCGGGGAAGCCGTGATTGAGCAGTTCCTGGCGCGGCTCGGCGCCGAGAAGCTCTCGCTTTTTTACATCACCTTGCCTGCAGAGGGCGCCCTCACTTCAGCTTGAGTGGCGCGGGTTATTTCGGCGCGATTACTCCGCTGATGCCCAGTGTCTTGAGTTTCTCCTTGGCCTGATCGGCTTCGGCGCGGGTTTTGAAGGGGCCGATCTGCACCCGTGTCTCGGTATGTGAGGGGATGCCGTGTTCAGCCAGCTTGGCCTGCAGTTGCTTGGCATTTTCCATGTCGCTGAAAACCCCCAACTGAACCTCGAATTCCTTCGGCGCCGCCGTCTTGGCGGGCTCCTCGGCTG
>MLJW01000472.1_pt1 | contig 17494 bp, 17 predicted proteins | sample 888231 | NCBI WGS metagenome assembly MLJW01 (sample SAMN05788063, study PRJNA343431) | mine drainage metagenome | isolation source: sample collected from the inflow into an acid mine drainage treatment plant... | place: Germany: Lusatia, lignite mining district
GTACTGCGAACAGTCAAAAGGAGAGAAACATCAGGATACCAACCCAATAGATTTATGCTAAATTAACAGCTAAGGGTGGGTCAATTTTAAATGCAATTGGTGGGTCAGTTATTAATGCAATTCAACACCTATTGGACAATGGGTGCTGGAAACAGCATGCACACAGCTTAAGTTATGGCAGCAAACTGAACTGACCCGCGCGTTGACACTGTCCATTAACGTAAGTGCTAAACAATTCCTTCAAGTCGATTTTGCTGCACAAGTCATAGATGCTATAACGCGCTATGACATAGATCCAATGTTACTTAAGCTAGAGTTGACTGAAAGTATATTGCTGGATCATCTCGATGAGATTATTTCCACCATGAGCGCTTTAAAGGAAATCGGCATCAGATTCTCATTGGATGACTTTGGTACAGGCTATTCATCATTACAATACCTAAAACTATTGCCTTTATACCAGTTGAAAATCGACCAATCATTTGTGCGTGACCTAGCTATTGATAATAGTGACAAAGCGATTGTACTCACCGTCATTATCATGGCACATAGCTTAGACCTAAACGTGATTGCGGAAGGCGTTGAAACGGAAGATCAAAGGCAACTACTGTTAGAGAATGGTTGCTCACATTTTCAAGGCTACCTATTCAGCAAACCAGTACCCATAGAGGAATTTGAATCATTACTTAACGTGTAAAATTATCTGTGCTGAATATGCACTAAGTCACAATACAGCTAAGCTGAACATTAAAACTATACAATATCATGAGCATGCACATAGCACAGGATATCCCCATCGTATCACAGCAGAACAAATATATCCGCTAGCTGGTTTGCTAGCACTCATCAACAGCTATGATAGTTTGTGTAATCCACAAAATGTATTATCAGCAAAAACACCCTATGAAGCATTGGCACATATGTTTGCCAATCAACGCTCCAAATTTGATGACTCAATGCTTAAGCAATTCATTAAGTCCTTGGGGGCATATCCGCCAGACAGCGTTGTCAGCTTTCTAACGGCTTATATTGTGTAGTGGTTGCTTGTTTTAACTCAACCAATCCTTTATGCCTCTTAGCCATGTTATAGCTGCAAAAGCAGACAAACAACCACCATTGATTATTAGCCTTTGCGACGACCCTAATCTCAGCATTAGCATTGGTTACGTCCCAGCCTACTACCAAAGGATGCCCTCAATTATTTGAATCCTCGTCAACGGATAAGCTATTTTCCAAACTAAGATTTAGCTGTTGAAAATACAAATTAAACCAAGCGATAAACTACATTGCGATGTAATGAAGCTGATTAGTTATTAAGCACAAATTCTTTAGGTAACAGCACCCACATTTTACCAGCCTGCTTCATTGCACCAGCTTTTGCACCCGCACTTAAACCTGCACCCCAAAAAAGGTCTGCACGCACACCACCCTTAATCGCGCCTCCAGTATCCTGCGCCATCACCAAGCGCTTAAATGGTTTTGTACTATTGGGTTCAGTCGTGGATAAAAACACCGGAGCTCCTAATGGCACAAATTTAGGGTCAACCGCAATACTTCTTTCACCCAGAATAGGTACGCCCAGTGCGCCTAGCGGTCCAGGCAGACCTGCAGGCAACTCCCTAAAAAAGACATAACTTGGATTATTGTTGAGTAACTCACGTAACTTACCTAAGTTATTACGTGCCCAATTTTTAATGCCTTGCATTGATGCATTTGCTGGAGTTAACTCACCACGTTCAATTAAAATACGACCAATTGAGTTATACGTTTGACCATTCTGATCAGCATAGCCCACATGTACCTGTTCACCAGAGTCCAATTGCACCAACCCAGAACCTTGAATCTGCAAGAAAAATACATCAATGATGTCATTAATATACATGAACTCACGCCCTTTAATCGGCGAGCTATCGACTTCAATCTCTGAACGATTGTAATAAGGCACTAATTTATTACCCACTAATCGACCACGCACCCGTTTATATTTAAGTTCTGGGAACAGACTATCCAGCTCCACCGTAATTAAGTCATTTGGTGGCAGATACAAAGGATACGGATATTTGGCAGACTTTGTACGACTGCCTTTTAGTAACGGCTCATAATAACCTGTAATCAGACCGCTATCAGAGCCGTCAAGATTCGTAGCTTTATAAACAGAGAAAAACTGTTTGAAATACATCTGAATTTCATCTGCACTAGGTTTGCCACTCGTTTGGCTACTCAACTGACTGGCGGCACTGCAAGCCTTTTGCCACATGGGCTTAATGCCCAATGCTGAACAGCTTTCCATCCATGCCGGCCAAGCAAGACTTATATCGGCACCATTACTATTATTTTCAGAAAAACCTTCAAACTCATCCCATTGAGCCGTCTTAAGTAAGCCATAGTCTGCAATCTTTGGCACATCAGGTTTGGTTTCTGCGCTTTTTGGCTCTAAACATGGAGAGGATGCTACGACAGCATCTTTTTTAACATCTTTAATGGTCGAGCAATTACACTTTCTCTCAACGGCAGCAGGAACAACAGGCCTTACCGGAACAGTTTCTATTGCAGAATTAAGTGTGCATGCAGCCTGTAAAGCGCTAACGATAACTAGCCACGAAAGTAAGGGGAATTTTTTCATCTATCTTGAGTTAAGCGATGCAGAATTGAAATAAGAAAAATCGCCTAGTACAATTATTCGATAAGCCAAGCTGCACGTTTAATGCAATACTCTAGGCATGCTCAGCGCAAATGGCTTGATGATCGCATCGAATCGCGTGCCGTCCTCGGCTACCATTTGATAGGAGCCGTGCATTTCACCCATAGGCGTATTGATCATCGCGCCACTGGTATATTCATAATGTTCATTAGGCTGTAGCAACGGTTGCGCGCCTACGACACCCAACCCTTTGACTTCCTGCTGCTTATCATTTGCTTCTGTAATAATCCAATGCCGACTGATCAGCTGTGCCGCCATCGTGCCGGTATTAGTGATTTTAACGTGATAGGCAAACGCATAGCGATTACGCTCAACATCAGATTGTTCTGGGATAAAAACGGCTTCGACGGTTACCGTGACTTCATAATGTTTAGCGCTGCTCATAATATCTAGTTGATGTCGATTGCTATGCAATCAAACCAGTTGTTGGTGAGCTTGGACTGGCCGAATATAGTTTTTTAGGCATACGGCCAGCCAGATAAGCTTCACGACCAGCTTCAACCGCTTTTTTCATGGCAGAAGCCATAAGCACAGGGTCACGCGCCGCGGCAATCGCGGTATTCATTAACACACCCTGACAGCCTAACTCCATTGCAATCGCCGCATCAGAAGCCGTACCTACACCGGCATCCACTAGCACAGGAATTTGAGCATTAGCGATGATGATTTGCAGATTCCACGGATTCAGAATACCCATACCAGAACCAATCAATGATGCCAATGGCATGACTGCGCAACAACCAATTTCTTCCAACTGCTTGGCAATAATCGGGTCATCAGAGCAATACACCATGACATCAAAGCCATCTTTCACCAACACTTTAGCTGCGGCAATAGTTTCTATCATGTTTGGATACAGCGTATTAGGGTCACCCAACACTTCTAATTTCACCAGTCGGTGGCCATCTAATAACTCACGTGCCAAACGTAATGTGCGCACGGCATCATCTGCTGAATAGCAGCCCGCTGTATTCGGTAAATAAGTAAATTCTTCTGGTGGCAGATACTCGAGTAGTGAGGGCTCACCTGCAGTTTGACCAATATTCGTACGACGGATCGCTACTGTAACAATCTCGGCTCCACTAGCATCTATCGCCGCGCGCGTTTGGGTAAAGTCTTTATATTTACCTGTACCGACCAATAAACGTGATTGATAAGTTTTACCTGCAATTTTTAATAAATCTGACAATTTTATATCCTTTAATGACTATAGCCACCACGCCAACTATCCACCACCTACGGCACCCACGATTTCCAGCTTATCACCTTCGGCCAATAATGTTTCAGAAAACTGGCTGCGTGGCACGATTTCGCCATTACATTCAATAGCAATACGCTTGCCCTCTAAACTGAGGATGCTCACAAGCTCTGCGACACTGAAGTTGTCGGCATCAAAACCTCGGGGTTTACCATTGATAATGAGTTGCATGATGAAAAGAATCAGTCAATTAGGCTAGAAAAAACATGTTGGAAAACACATTACAAGACATCATTTTACGAAAAAAATAAGCTGCTTAGCAAACCTTATATGGATTATTTACGTTGCCGACACTTTCCAATCCTTAAATTACCAATGACGTTGTACAATATCTTAAACACTCAATGATGAGTAACTTTTAATTAACTTGAGAAAGTAAGTCATGAACGTTCAAAGCGAAATTACAGACCTTAACACCCCAACAGGCACTATGCGCACTTACATTCACCGCCCTGTAGGTAATGCAAAGTATCCAGCGATACTATTTTACTCAGAAATTTTTCAACAAACTGGTCCTATTGAGCGCGCAGCTAAAATCATTGCAAGTCATGGTTACGTCGTACTTGTACCTGAAGTTTTTCATGAGCTGAATCCCATCGGCACAATTTTGGCCTATGATGATGCCGGTCGAGATAAAGGCAATGCAGATAAAGCAGCCAAAGATATACAAAGTTATGACACAGACAATGCATCAATGATTGATTTCATCAAGCAACAGCCTTGGTATAACGGCAATATTGGTGCAATGGGCTTCTGTATTGGCGGTCACTTGGCTTTCCGCGCAGCATTACAACCAGAAGTTAAAGGCACCGCCTGTTTCTACGCTACAGACTTACACTCACAAACTATCCCTAATCAGACGGGTCAGCACAGTATGGATCGCCTCGCTGATATTTCGGGCGAACTATTAATGATCTGGGGCAAGCAAGACAACCATATCCCAACCGCAGGACGTGCAGAGGTTTATCAAAAATTGACCGCAGCCAATATCACGTTTACTTGGCATGAGTTCAACGCCCAACACGCCTTTATGCGCGATGAAGACGCACGTTATGACGCACAAACTGCAATGCTAGGCTACCAGCTTGCACTTAACTTGTTTGGTCGCACCCTGTCACAATAAGCCATCACTTGATGAAACCAGCCATGATTTGTCTAAAATCATGGCAATAAAAAAGGGCAGAATTTCTGCCCTTTTTTTCACTCTACTACCTGGCTTAAATCTCGATCTGTGGACGACCCGCTTCTGGCCAATCCAAGTGGAAAAACTCACCACGTGGTTTGTCGGTACGCTCATAAGTGTGTGCGCCGAAATAGTCGCGTTGACCTTGTAGCAAGTTAGCTGGCAACACCGCACTGCGGTAACCATCGTAATAAGCCATCGCAGCAGCAAAACCTTGTGCTGGAATACCGTTTGTGACTGCCAAGGCAATCACTTTACGCCAACCTTCTTGACCATCGTTCATGGCTTGTGTGAAGTATGGATCTAACATCAAGTTTTTCAAACGTGAATTCAATGCGTAAGCATCAGTGATTTTTTGCAAGAAACGTGCGCGGATGATACAACCACCACGCCAGATTTGTGCGATTTCACCGAAGTTCAATTTCCAGTTGTAAGCCACTTGTGCTTTATCAATCAATTGGAAACCTTGCGCATAAGCACAGATTTTTGAGCAATATAAAGCGTTTTTAATTGCTTCAATAATCGCTTTTTTGTCACCTTCAACTTTAATCGTTGGGCCTTTTAAGATTTTGCTAGCTTCAACACGCTCTTCTTTTAAGCTTGAAAGTGCACGTGCGTAAACAGCAGCGGCAATCGCATTCGCTGGAGCGCCTAATTCAAGCGCGTTCGCTGCAGTCCATTGACCTGTACCTTTTTGACCAGCAGTATCAAGAATCTTGTCTACCAAGAAACCTGGGCCCATTGGGTCTTTTTGTTGCAGAATATCCGCAGTGATTTCAATCAAGAAGCTTGATAGTTCACCCTTGTTCCACTCGGCAAATACCTTACCAATTTCATCAGCAGGCATACCCAGCAGATTCTTCATCAACCAGTACGCTTCGCAAATCAATTGCATGTCGATATATTCAATACCGTTATGCACCATTTTCACGTAATGCCCAGCACCGTCTGGACCGATGTATTCAGCACATGAGAAACCACCTTCAACCGGCTTACCTGGCTTACCTCCTTCTAAAGGCTCACCAGTCACTGGATCTACTTTAGCAGCAATATCACGCCAAATTGGCTCTAATGAAGCCCATGCTTTACGTGTGCCTGATGGCATTAAACTTGGTCCAAAACGCGCACCAGTTTCACCGCCAGAAACGCCTGAGCCAATAAAATCAATACCTTTGGCAGCTAATTCTTTTTCGCGACGGATTGTGTCCGTCCACAATGAATTGCCACCATCAATAATAATGTCACCTTGCTCTAAGAACGGTAATAGTGCGTTGATAGTCACGTCTGTTGCGCTACCCGCTTTAACTAACAGAATAATTTTACGTGGGCGTTTAATACTGAGTACAAAAGAAGCTAAATCCGCATGCCCTACAACATTTTCATGTGAAGGCTCATTCTTTTTGCACTCTTCAATAAAGTTCACCATTTTCTTTGGGTCACGGTTGTAAACCGCAATGGTGTAGCCATGATCGGCTATATTCAAGGCCAGGTTTTGGCCCATGACGGCTAGGCCAACTAGGCCAATATCAGCATTTCTTGTGGTCATTTATCTTCTCTTTTGGAGTTGTTTAATGGAAAGGGTGTTTTGTACGCAAGATTATAGAATCTTTTAGCCAGTTGTATTGCTAAAAAATGATGCGGATTGAAATTTAATTTGATAGCCGAGTCAAATTCCAACCCGAAAATATGTTGATTAACAAAAATCATTCAAAAACAGCCAGATTATTCCAAGTTGCTATTTCTACCGGAAGAGTAACTGAGCGGTATATCGCACTGCAATTCACCACAATCTGCACAGCGGTGATCGCATATCGTTGGGCATAGTATCAAATGTACTCCACCACAACATTTACAATGTGTTGCATGTAATACAGGCTGCTTATGATGCGACTCATGGTGTCCGACAGCAACTTTTGTGCCGCCTAATCCGTATTTGTTGTCCATGGCTTTACCTCCTGAATGGATATAAGCATGAGCTATTAAAGTTACGCCTTTTTTATGCGGTAGGCAACACCCTTTTCATCACCAGTTTTTGTACCACCAAACTGCCCACCATATCACCTTCTACGTTCACTGCGGTGCGGAGCGTATCCAATAAGCGATCTATGGGTAGCAAGATTGCAATGGCCTCAGCAGGTAAGCCAACTGACTGCAACACCAAGACCATTGTTACCATTCCGGCACTAGGAATACCTGGCGCACCCATCGCTGCAATCATGGCAATAAAAAATACGATTATCTGTTGCGCAAGACTAAGTTCTATACCGACCAGATTAGCAATAAATAATGCTGCGGCCGCCTCATACAATGCAGTACCATCCATATTAATGGTCGCACCTAACGGAATCACGAAGCCGGCAACCTCAGGTTTAACTTGCAAATTATTTGTCGCACAACGCAAAGTAACAGGCAGTGTTGCGGAGCTTGAACTGGTAGCAAAAGCCGTAATTAAGGCTTCACGAGCACCAGACCAAAACCACAATGGTGATTTGCCAGTAACCAAATAAAGAATCAGCGGTAGTAAAACAGCACCGTGTAATAGCAACGTGCCTACGACCACCGTCACAAACTTAAACAATGTACCTAACATTGCAGCGTCTTGCACGGCAACCAGCTTAATCAGCAATGCCATAATACCTACAGGTGCCAAGCGCATCACCCAAACAACAATTAGCATAGTGACTGCTAACACCTCTTCTAGTAGCACTCTAATATTATTAAAGCGCTCACCACCCACTACAAGCGCGACACCTAAGATAATTGCAAACACCACAACCGACAACACATTGGCTTGCGCTAAGGCAGCGAATGGATTGAGGAATAGCCCGTGTAAAAACTGGGCAATAAATGCTGGCAATGGTAGTTGCTTAGCTTCAAAATTTTGCATCGCATGCTCAAACATAGCCAAATGCAAACCGCTACCAGGCTTAAAATAATTGCCTGCCATCAAAGCAAGGCTCATCGCGACAGCCATACTAAAGACAAAAAAGAGCAGCGTGGTTACCCATACACGATGTATCTGCTGTTGCTGACGTAAATTGGCAATCCCCACGGTGATGGAGCAAAACACCAACGGGATTAGAATCATCTTCAGTAAATCTATGAATAACGTGCCAACCAAATCTGCGGCATATAAACTGCCGTGTGTGATTCCACTAGCAGAACCTAATGTATGAAAATATAACCCGCCAACAATGCCAAATAACGCACCTAAAAGTATTTGAGCATTGAGGCTAGGTAGTCTCATATAAACCTTACGCTTTTACTGCCTTTGGCTTAGCGACTTTTGGTTTAGCGACCTTTTCAGCTTTAGGTTTGGCTTCTTTCTTAGTTGTAGCTGCTTTTTTTGCTTTTGGTGCTACCGCAACTTCAGTTTCTGTCACTTTTTCTACCTCAGCAGCAATTACTTCAGCTGGCTCAACTTCTGCTGTAGGTTTACTTGCACTCTGTTTTTCAAACACAGCAGCAAAGAAACCATCCGTTTGGTGCAGATGCGGTAATAGCTTTAAGTAGTCGCCAGTGTCTAAATCAATTTGCTGTTGACGCAAAATCTCGGCGGCGTTGAGCAGTTTGAAGTCAGGATGTGCAGCTAAAAAGCTTTCAGCGATGCTCTCGTTCTCATCACGCAATAAGCTGCATGTCGCATAAATTAGGCGACCGCCCTCTTTAGTCAGTCTTGCTGCACGCGCAAGGATATTCGCCTGCTTAACATTAAGCTCGGCTACGTCTTGCGGCGTTTGGCGCCATTTAAGGTCAGGATTGCGGCGCAAAGTACCTAAACCACTACACGGCGCATCTACCAGCACACGGTCAAACTTACCATTCAAGCGTTTTAATTTAGGATCATTTTCACTACTAATGCTTTGTGCATTCAAATTACTTAAGCCTGAGCGCTTTAAGCGCTGACCCAAGCTATGTAAGCGCTTTTCTGACACATCAAACGCGTATAAACGTCCGGTGTTACGCATTAAAGCGCCCATCGCCAAAGTTTTACCACCCGCGCCAGCACACAAATCTGCCACCATCATGCCGCGCTTAGGCGCAACCAAATATGACAACAACTGGCTACCTTCATCTTGCACTTCAATTTTACCTTCCGTGAACAGCACATGCTTGGAGATATTCAAACGAGATGCCATACGAAGACCAAGAGGTGAATAAGGCGTTTTAGAAATATTAGTTTCGCCTGACGTATTTTCAGCAATGAATTTTGCCATCACGTCATCACGATTACCTTTAATGGTATTCACGCGTAAATCCAGTGAAGCCTGTTCGTGCATGCTACGCGCAATCGTCAGCGCCTCAGCCTCACCATATTGCGCCACCAGCTTATCCCACAACCAATCACGCACATCAGCCTGTACGGCAAGTGGTAAGTTATCAGTAGATTTCGCCTTAATAACATGCGCCCATTCTTTTTGCTGCTCGTTCAATACTGACTCAAGCTCGCGGATGCTCTTACCTTGCACACGTAACAACCAGGCCAGAATCAACTTACGCGCATCATCCGGATCACCCTCTTCATTTGCTGTAACCGTGCTTAAAAAGCGTAATCGGCGTAATACGCCATATACACTCTCTGCCACGAATGCGCGGTCTTTGGTACCCATGTCACGATTATTGCGAAAGAATTCGCTCAACTTCGCATCAGCTGGACTGTTAAACTCAAGCAGGTTAGATAACACTACTGCGGCTTGCCGTATTAGATTAGGCGTCATATTGATATTCTCTTTACATTATTTTGTAGTAACCTCTAGATTAAGAGGTTCTTTGATACTTATTTACTCTGGCTGAGTGGCTGGTTTTTCTGTTTTTAAACTAGTTGCCAACAACTCATATACTTTGTCTTCTTTTTCAGTTTTGCGTATTTTAACAGGTACGTACTGATAATCTAAGGCAAGCCACAATTCTGTTTTCTCATCACCTTCAGAAGTCGTACGAATAATATGAAGGGTAGACAAACTACCCATTTCTGTAGTGATGGTTTCTTCACCCTCAAAACTATAATCATAAGACCCTAGTTTTTTACCATTCGTAATATTCAGATGCATATTCTCTAGTGGCGGAATGAACATAAATTGATACATAAAACTTAGTAGATCTTGTGTGCCATCGACTAAAGCCACCTCACTTGTACCTGTTGAACTATTCAACTGTAATTTTCTATGCTCCCAATTAAAATCTGCACTAAAAGTTTTATTCTTTCTATTACCAAACTGATATAAATAATGCTGAGGCTGTAAGCCTGCACTCGTAACAAAACCATCACTAGTTTGCAAAAGGTCTGGTATAAACAGTGCTAGCAAGCCGTCGCCTTGTATCAAACTCTTTAACTGATATTGCTCACCGTTCGGCAATAACTGATACACCATTTTTGCCGTACCCGCTGGACTAGCATCCATTCTTCCCTTGGACTCTGTACGAACATCAAACTCTGTTTCAACATATTTGTAGGCATGATGATTAACTTCCACTCTAGGCTCAACAGGCACATCCTGCTGGACAGGCTCTACCAACGGATCAGAGGCTACTGGTAACGGTAGTTCAACCACATGTCCAATGTCACTGATTACATTATCAGCCGCACTACTAGGTAATGTTGATTCCTCAACGACAGGTAGAGGGGGAACGGGGGACACTGACTCAGGCTTTGCTGATATTGGCTTCGAACGCACCACTTTTTTTAAGACAAGCCTTGGCTGCAATGCCTTTTTAAGCTCAGGCTTAACTTTAGCGCTGGCATGCATTGGGTTTGCTACCAACAAACGCGCTTCAATGATATGTGGTTGCTTACTGAAAACAGGTAAATGAAGTTCAAGTTTACCCAGCAATAACAAATGCACTAATAACGATAAAACAATCGCTAACGCAAGCCGCTGATACCCTTTAACTTGCCATAAATTCTGCCAATTACTCCACATGCAACTCTGTTAACGTCTGTTCCATTTTTGCCCCATTGTCGTCCACCATCATGATGCGTAAGGGCAAGTAATAATGCTCAGCAGCCAACCATAGCTCTTTACTCTCTGATTGAGGTTGCGTCTGATCCAATTGAATGTGTATTGTTTTATATTGAACGCTGCTACCGTTAGTGTCAGCTAAGGTCAGCACCTCTTTACCTGTGATTTTATATGGATACTGATTAAGTTTTTTGCCAGTAGTCAAAGTCACCGTAAAGGCACTTTTAAGAGGCGTAGGCAAAAACATAAATTGATAAGCATAACTAGCAAGATCTTGCGTACCAGACACAAGACTCGCGTCTTTAGTACCGCCATCTACTAACATATGCACAGTTTTACTTGCCCAATCAAAATCCGTAAATAAGGACTTTTTGGCACTATGTCCCTGATGCAACTCAAAGTGGCTAGGCTTTAAACCTTGCACGGTCAACTCACCGGTACTTGTTAATTTCCGCTCACCAAGCAATGCATAAATACCAAGACCTTTGGTAACACTCTCAACTTTATAAGTATTTCCCGTGATAACGAACTGCTCATGCACCATGGCAAATGGTTTGCCATTTTGAGTTACTTCATAAGTTGCCTGAATGAGCTTGGGAGGAACAAATTTTGAAGATGCAGACTGCGCTGGCACATGCTGCTGCGCCAACGCTAATGATGCAAATGTAGATAAAAAAACTAAACTGATAATCCGTATATAATTAAACACAAAGCCTCCAACGCAAACAAAAAACACCCGTGTTTAACGCATGAAATTCGCTTTTAGATACACATCGATAGCAATTATTTTAATAATGGTTAAATTAAGTAAAAAGCCAGCAATTAGTTTAGAACTAGAAATTACACAACGACCGTAGGTGCTTCACCTGCATTTTGCGAACGAATATAACCAATTTCAAACACAGTTTCGCCTGCATCTTGCAACAGCTTTTGTGCCGCCGCCGCATGCTCTTTAGCTATAATCACAGCCATACCGATACCACAGTTAAATGTTTTATACATTTCAAGGTCGGCAACATTACCCTGCGCTTGCAACCAAGTAAATAATGGCGGCATTGCCCAGCTACCTTTCTTGATTTCAGCCGTTAAACCTACTGGCAATACACGTGGAATATTCTCGGTGATACCACCGCCCGTGATGTGCGCCATGCCTTTAACTGGCAGTGTAGCAATCAACTGCAATAACGGTTTTACATAGATACGTGTTGGCGCCATTACTACGTCTTTAAATGGCTTGCCGTGGAAATCAGACTCAAAATCTACACCTGATTTTGCAATCAATTTACGAATCAATGAATAGCCATTTGAATGTGCGCCGCTAGAAGCCAAGCCCAATACAATATCACCCGCTGCAATCGTTGTACCATTGATAATACTTTCTTTATCAACACAACCTACCGCAAAACCAGCCAAATCGTACTCACCCGCTGGATACATGCCAGGCATTTCTGCCGTCTCACCACCAACCAATGCACAGCCAGATTGCTCACACCCTGTAGCAATACCTTTAATCACTTGTGCGGCAGTACCTACCTCCAGCTTACCACAGGCAAAGTAATCCAAGAAAAACAGCGGCTCAGCACCTTGCACTAAAATATCATTCACGCTCATGGCGACTAAATCAATGCCTACCGTGTCATGTTTGTTCAACTCAAAAGCCAGTTTCAACTTAGTACCCACACCATCGGTGCCTGATACCAAAACAGGATTTTTGAATTTTTTCGGCATTTCAAATAGTGAACCAAAGCCGCCAATGCCACCCAATACTTCTGGACGCATCGTACGTTTTGCAAATGGTTTGATTTGCTCAACCAGTGCATCACCTGCCTCTATATCTACACCCGCATCGCGGTAACTCATGGAGTTTTGTGAGGAATCTTTTAAAGATTTTTCGTTTGAATTTTCAGAATTCAAGATGCGCACTCGCTTTCTACAATATAATTTACAGTGGTTCAGATTGTGTCTGAACTTTATTAAACATCTACTTAATGTGGAATTTTAACTTAAATGGCGCTAAAACAAGAAAATCTTACAAGCAAATTTTACGGCGGCCTCATTCTAGCCACCCTATTTTTACTTACCTATTTGTTAAGCCCTATCCTGACACCATTTTTCACTGCGGCAATACTCGCTTACATTTGCAACCCGCTGGTGAATAAAATAGATGCATGGCAAGTCAGCTGTAAGTCAGTCAAATTCAGTCCCACACGCACTGGCGCTAGCTTGGTGGTCATACTGCTGTTGCTTACCATCATATTGTTATTCATTTTTATCGTAGTGCCACTACTGCAAAAAGAGCTAATGATGGTCATAGAGCGCTTACCGGATTATGTAGCATATATCCGTCAGCACTTAGAGCCGTGGTTAATGCAGAATTTTGGCGTATCGCTTGATTTTGACACCGCCCAACTACAAAAAATACTCATGGATAACTGGAAATCAGCTGGCGGATTAATGGGTAATGTAGCGCTAACGCTTAGTACGCACGGCGTGGCCATCATCGGCTGGTTAGCCAATTTATTGTTAATTCCAGTCGTTTTATTTTATTTACTGCGCGACTGGCATGCTCTACTGACCTCCATCAGCGAACTAATCCCACGCAATATGCACAACAAAACCAGACAAATCGCACAAGAAATTGATGCCGTTTTAGCTGAGTTCTTACGTGGACAACTCATGGTCATGTTACTAATGAGCCTGTTTTATGTGGCTGGGCTCAAGCTGGCGGGCTTGGATCTAGCATTACCTGTTGGCATCCTGTCTGGTACGCTGGGCTTTGTGCCGTATCTTGGCATCGGCACTGGCATTGTGCTGGCAATAATTTCTGGTCTACTGGAATTCAATTCTTTAAGCCAGCTAGTACCGGTTTTAATCGTATTCGGTTTAGGTCAATTACTTGAAAGCATGTGGCTCACACCAAGTCTGGTTGGTGACCGCATCGGCCTGCACCCTATCGCCGTGATTTTCGCACTGCTTGCAGGAGGCCAACTTTTTGGCTTTACAGGTGTGTTGCTGGCACTCCCCGCTTCAGCCGCCATAGCTGTAGCATTACGTCATCTACGCAACAGCTATTTAGATAGTCATTTGTACCAATAATACCTATGCAAACAAACACCACATCATTACACAACACCATGAAACAGCTGCTACTCGACATTCAGCCACCAGCAACCCCTTCTTTCCAAAACTTTGTCGTTGGTGGCAATGCAGAAGCCCTGTACAGCTTGAATTTGGCACTCAATGCAGAATCTGCCATCCGCTTTATTTACATCTGGGGTGAGGCTGGCAGTGGTAAATCACACTTAATTACAGCCTGCAAAATGGCAAATGCTCATGCCATCTGCATCGACGACGTACAACTTTTGGACGATGCCGCACAAATCGATTTATTCAATACCTACAATCAAATACGCGATAACAATGCAGACCAAAACAATCCTGCGCGCGCGCTGATTGTGTCTGGCAACGCCGCACCCACGCACATGGGTTTGCGTGAGGACCTAGCCACGCGCCTTGCCTGGGGTCTTACCTATCAACTACAGCCGCTCTCAGATGAAGAAAAAGCATTGGCATTACTGAGCCATGCCCATGCGCGCGGCATGCGCCTACCGACGGAAGTCATCGACTATTGCCTGCGTTACCTGCGCCGCGACCTTCCAACCCTAATTGCGACCATTAACGCGCTTGACGAGTGGTCACTCACTACCAAGAAACCTGTTACCGTGCCAATGTTACGGCAATTATTGCAATTCTCGATTAATCCATAAAGTCACCGTCTATGCTACGCATTACCGAAATCAAACTCCCTTTAACCAGCGCCACAGACAAGGGTCATACAGACCGTGAGATTCGCGCCGCTGTCATCAAAAAACTGGCGATTAACGCTGCTGATTTGCTGGCATTCAGTATTTTCAAACGTGGTGTAGATGCGCGTAAGGCCAGCGCCATTTTATTGGTGTATTCATTAGATGTGACGATTAACGGTGAAGCAAAAGTATTGGCTAAACTGGGCAAAGACCCGCATGTGAAGCCTACACCCGACACCTCTTACAAATTCGTTGCCAGCGCACCAGAAAACCTCGCGGAGAGACCCATTGTCGTAGGCTTAGGTCCAGCGGGTTTATTTGCCGCACTCATCTTGGCACAATCCGGCTTTAAACCACTGGTACTGGAGCGCGGCAAGGCCGTACGCGAGCGCACTAAAGACACATGGGACTTATGGCGCAAAGGCGTACTGAATCCAGAGTCTAACGTGCAATTTGGCGAAGGTGGCGCAGGCACGTTCTCTGACGGCAAGCTTTACAGCCAGATTAAAGACCCTAAACACTATGGCCGCAAAGTATTACAAGAGTTTGTAAAAGCTGGCGCACCTGAAGAGATTTTATATGTGAGCCATCCGCATATCGGTACCTTCAGATTAGTCGGCATGGTTGAAGAAATGCGCAACACGATTATTGCGCTAGGTGGAGAAATTCGCTTTCAAAGCAAAGTAGTCGATATTGAAACCGCACCCAACAGTGATGGGCAAAGTGAAGTGCAAGGGGTCGTACTGGCAAGCGGCGAGCACATTGCAACCAAGCATCTGGTATTGGCCGTTGGTCACAGCGCACGCGATACGTTCGAGATGATTCATCAACGCGGCATCTTTATCGAAGCCAAACCATTTTCTATCGGCTTTAGAATTGAGCACCCACAATCATTGATAGACCATGCGCGTCATGGTCCTAATGCACAACATCCTATTCTAGGCGCAGCAGACTATAAGCTGGTACACCATGCCAGCAACGGCCGCAGCGTATATAGCTTCTGCATGTGCCCCGGCGGCACCGTCGTAGCGGCAGCATCTGAAGAAGGGCGAGTGGTCACTAACGGCATGAGCCAGTATTCACGTAATGAACGTAATGCGAATGCCGGCATTGTCGTCGGCATTACCCCTGAAGTCGATTTTCCGGGTGACCCGCTAGCCGGTATGGAGTTGCAACGTAAATGGGAAAGCCAAGCTTTTGTGCTAGGCGGCAGTAATTACCAAGCACCAGGGCAACTAGTCGGCGACTTTTTAGCCAATCAACCTTCAACAGCGTTCGGTGAGGTCACGCCGTCATACACGCCTAGTGTGCATCTCACCAATTTAGATACGGCACTACCAGAGTTTGCCATTAGCGCGATTCGTGAGGCGATTCCACAATTCGCCAAACAGATTAAAGGCTTTGATTTAGCTGATGCGGTGCTAACTGGCGTTGAGACACGTACTTCATCCCCGATTCGCATCAAGCGCAACGATGACGATCTGCAAAGCATCAACACCAAGGGTTTATACCCAACTGGCGAAGGTGCTGGCTATGCTGGCGGCATACTATCTGCGGGTGTTGATGGCATTCGCGTGGCAGAAGCCGTTGCGTTAAGTATGTCCAAATAGCATGTCTAAATAAAACGGGGATCCATTTTTTGTGATTGATTTTATATTTTGTTTCAGAAATGATAACGAGTTACATGATTGATTTAAAGTTTCCACGTCCCGCTAGAAGATGTAGAAAATCGGCACTTTTAACCCATTTGAGACATATGGCAATTAGGGATGAGCTGCCACTGAGTGAGATAAAATGGTCATGCATATCTGACAAGTCAACTTCAACCCATGGCTCAATGTAGAAGTTTAAAATTCAGAAGTGAGACCTCTACGTACCTTACCCGCGGACACCAAGAACATCTTTTGAAATACCCGCGAAAAAGCGGACTCAGATCGGTAACCAACTTTATTTGCTGTGTCAGCGATACTCTCTCCATCCATCAGCAGAGACCAAGCCAACTGCATCCTCCACCAAGTTAGATATTGCCCAGCAGTCCAACCGCTTACGGCTTTGAAAGTTTCTGCGAATGTGGTGCGTGAAAGTGCCGCCTCTTTAGCCATATTCTCTAGCGTCCATGCGTAATCAGGGCTCTGGTGAATTGCATTGACAGCCTTTGCAAGGCGCGGATGTCCATAGATTGCAAGCATGCCAACTTCGCTTGGATTATCAGTTAAATATTGCCGCAAGGCATAAGTGAAAAGTAATTCAGACAATTTATCTAGCAAAACTTTAGAAGCAGCCCCACCATTTAAACTCTCAGCAAGAATCATTTCAAGCAAAGATTTAAGCCAAGTATTAGATGAATCATGGCGAATCACAAACACGAGCGGCAATGCGTCCAAAATATAACGGCTACCTTTGTGTTGGAAGCGCATCTCACCACAAAGCAATCCTGTACCTTCAGTCTCTAGTGCTAAAGGGTAATCTAATACATAAGGTTCACCAGATAGGGGAGATTCTGACACCATGCTGTGTGCCAACTCACGTGGAAATATAACCAAATCACCGCAATTTAACACACCATTAAAGTGCCCAGGAACATCC
>MLJW01000473.1_pt1 | contig 17440 bp, 14 predicted proteins | sample 888231 | NCBI WGS metagenome assembly MLJW01 (sample SAMN05788063, study PRJNA343431) | mine drainage metagenome | isolation source: sample collected from the inflow into an acid mine drainage treatment plant... | place: Germany: Lusatia, lignite mining district
GCCGCACCCAGGGGGTGGCGCCGACGTTGTACTTGCTCAAGCCCGCGGCGACGATGCGCCGGCGCAGCGCCGCGGCGCGCGCCAGCAGCGGCGGCGTGAACTCGGCCTGAGCCAGCAGCGTCTCCAGGTCCGACGGCCGCGTCGCGTCGTAGTAGATGCCGCTGCGGTCGATCACCCAGGACAGCGGCCGCGCCAGCTCCGCGCCCAGTCCCACCGAGCGCAGGAAGCCGTCCTCCATGCGCAGCACGCCCACCTCCGGCGCCAGACCATCGGGCACCGGGGCCGTGCCCCACAGCAGCAGCCTGCCCTCGCGCGGCGGTAGCCCCCCGGCGGCGACGAAGCGCACAGTCCGCCCGGGAAAGCAGCGTCGCACGAAGCGCCACTTCCAGCGCGGAAAGGCCAGTGCCGTCACCGGCCCGCGCGGAGCTTGTTCCAGCCAGGTCATGCCGCGCCGCCCGGAATCGAGGCCAGGAAATTCTCGACCATGCAGAAGTGGTCGTCCCAGGTCGGGGCACGCCCCCCCCGCATGCGCTCAAGCTGCGCCGCGCGCGCCGCACTCCCGGCCGCGGCGTAGTCCAGCACCGCCCGCCACCAGCCCGGCCCGTCGAGCGGATCCAGGTAGTCGGGGATGGCGCCGGCGATCTCGCGGAACACCGCCAGGTTGCTGGCGATCACCGGCAACCCGTGCCCCAGCGCCTCGGCCAGCGGCATGCCGTACCCCTCGACGAAGGATGGGAACAACAGCGCCCGCGCGTGCGCCAGCCAGGTCGACAGCGCGGTGTCGTCGCAGTCGCGCAGCTCGACCACATGCCCGCGCAGCGCCTGGCAGCGCTCGAGCAGGTCGATCACCTGCTCGCACTCCCAGCCACGCTGGCCGATCACCACCAGCTTCGGGATCGCTCCGCCCCCGCCATCGGCCATCTGCCGCCACAGGTGCAGCAGCAGCAGGTGGTTCTTGCGCGGCTCGACGGTGCCGAGCATCACGAAATACGGTTCGGCCAGCGGCGGCGTCGCGCAGGCCCCGGGCAGGAGCACGGTGCCGATCGGCGCCACCACGGTCGGTGGCAGCGCCATGCCTTGCGCCGAGGCCCAGGCGCGTAGGTCTGCCGCGGTGGCCTCGGAATTGAGGATCAGCCCAACCCCGGTGCTCAGCATGGTGCGCAGCCGCCGGGCGTGTTTGTCGGCCTCGCCGGGGCGGCAGTACTCGGGGTGGGTGATGGGGATCAGGTCGTGCAGAAAATACACCGGACGCAGGCCGTAGCGCCGCACCTGTTCGGCGTAGGCCGGGTCGTCCAGTCCGCTGTGGCCAGTGTTTAACAGCACCGCGCCGCGGCGCATCGACCAGCGCAGGGCGTAGCTAGTCGCCACCGCCGTGCGCACTCGCGCTGCAGGCCGCGGCGCCTGACCCAGCAGCGCAGCGAACGCTCCGCCCGACGCCACGCCCAGCGGCACCCAGCGCCCCCAGTGCCGCACCAGCGCTTCGGCGCCCGGGCCGAAGTGCTCCAGGTAGGCAAGGCTGACCCGGTCGACCCCGGTCGGGCGCTTGCCCTCGAGCAGGCGCGAGGCGAGGCGGGTGAGGTCGATCAACATGGTTAGGTGAACGCGATTCTACGAATTCGGCAATGCTCGGGCGCACGCGTGGGAACGCCGGCAGGAATCCGGATCCGGCAACGCTCTCCTTCGGCAGCAGGGCCGTCACGGGCGCCGGCTTGGAGGCGAGGCGCGCCGTCCACTGCGGTCTCAATTTGAGCTTGCGGCGCATCTGGTGCGCGCGGCGAAAGTCGGCCCGGCGCGGAGTCAGATTTGGGTGAAGTCGAAGCGAGAAATGTAAAAGGTGCCGCTCATAAAACGCTCGGCAAATATGCGCAACTCGATCATGTCGCCGGGCGCATCGTGCAGGAATTCGATGCCGATCGGGGTGGATGTCATCTCGTCCGTGGATCGCCGTACCGCTGCGTAACGATGTCTGCCATGGCTGCGGCTGATTTCGAATGTGAAATTTGCGTCTTGTGGTACGCCGTCGACGTGGCAGTGCACGCGAACCAGAAAACGTCCAGGTGGAAGGCTGACGTACGGTCCGTAAACCAAGGCCGCAGCGCTGGGGGATGGCGTGACGACGATGCCGGCCTGCACCCTCCTCGCATTGGGCCCGCAGCTCAGGCGGTGGGCATGGAACCTGCGTTCCCGACTGTCAAGCGCAAGCGCGGAATAAGCGCGAACAATGGCATGATCATCGACCACGGCATCGTTGATCGACGGCAACTCCGACCAGCGGTAGGACATGATGTTGTCGAACAGCGCACGGCGTGGGGCTCCATCTAGGATTTCGGGCAAGGACGCGGTGGCAAGGCTGCCAAGGGGTTGGCGACGTAGAAAGTCGTCGCAGGTCGCGAGTACCGTGCCGTCCCAATCGATGACCACGATATCGACAAGGTCCTCGCGCCAGAAACCCGCTGTTGGAGCCAGTCCGATGCGCTTAGCCAAGGTGCGCTCGCTTGCCCGAGTGTGCAATGGCAGGAACGCGACGTCTGCGCCGTGGTCTCCCCACCGCTGTTTGAGCCATGGCACTTCATGCGCGTTAGCGCGATGCAACGGCGTCGTCACGGTGATCTTGGCGCCGAAACGCTTGATCAGCCGATCAACACGCGGAAAAACCTCCCCGGCCTTGAGCGGCGCCATGAGCTTGTCATATACCGCCGCGGTCGCGCCCTCAACATGGATCGAGATGCGCCTGACCTTGTCGACGATGCGCGCTACGCGATCCTCGTCGGCCAGAGCGCCGTTGGTGGCAATATCGACGGCCATCTCCGGAAATCGCTGTCGCAGTTTGGCGATGCGCAGTTCAAGGTGCGGATCCGCGAACGGTTCGCCAAAAACACCGAACAGCATCGAATCCTGGACGTTGACATCCTCGAGACCGTCGAGCAGTTTGTCGAACAAATCCATCGACATGATGCCGCGTTCGAGATGCGCCGTCATCGATTTATTTGTCGGACAGTGCGCGCAATTGGCATTGCAAATATTTGTCGTGCCGACGAAGATGGCCTTGACAGACGTGGCGGAAAACCGCGCCGAGGTGTCACTGAAATCGGCGAGACGCGGATCGATCGCGTCTGACCGTACGAGCTTGAGGTGGCGCAGACGAATCGGCGTGGTGGCGTCGCTGACGTACACGCTCAGGGTTGCTGGGGCCATCGCCGGCATGTCGAACCGAAAGATTAGCGAATCAAGCTCAACCGCGTCCTGGCCCGTGATGCGACGCTGATGGCGTGCATATTGACGGCCGTCGACGTGGTCCTCGATGGTGACGGTGATGTCGAAGGGCTGTTCAACACCCGCAGCGTCGGCTTGGACTTGAACCAGTAGCGCGAAACTCGCCGCCGGCAAGATCAGAGAATGGCGGCAGATCAGAGCACCGCCATCGCCGATCGGCCTGGGGGCGAAATATTCGCCGCTGATCTGGAGCATTGGCATGGCGTTACCCTGGTTTGCTGTCGGGGAAAAGATATGAATTCAGACGAGGTGACTCGACAGTCGGCCTGGCGTGGGGTGGTGTGCCATCCGGGCCGGGGTCGGTCAGGGCATCTGCCGCGCCCGTGCGCGTGCTTTCGACGAACGTTGGATTGACGACGCGGAAGGCTGCGGCGCGCCCTCATTCGATCCGTCGGGCGTCCCGATGCCGGTGCGCGACGATCACCCCTCGGGTGCAACCCGGGCGACACGTTGCAGGAACTCCGACCACTGGGGCAATATCTTGCCCGGAAGATAGCGTTCGCTGTGTTTCAGCCCTGTCGTGCGCAGCGCTTCGCGCCGGATTTCGGCTTCGCCCGCGTAGATCAGATCGTGCAACACTTGCACCAGGCTGCTGGTGTCGTAGGGATCGAAGTAGGCGCTGGCGTCCGCGTAGACCTCGCGATGGACCGGGATGTCGGATGCCGCGGTGACGCCGCCGCAGCGCATGGCCTCGACGCCGGCGAAATCGAAGCCCTCTCCAATGCTGGGACACACGGTGACGATCGCGTGCCTGAACAAAACGCGCAAGGCATCGGCGGGGACGCCGTGCAGCATGAAAAGGCCACCCTGCTCGACCGCCGGCAGGCAGGCGTCGAGCGTATCTTGATAGTCCCAGCCGATGTGGCCGACGAGCACGAGCTTGAGGTTCGGGTCGAACGAATCGCGCAGGGCTTGCCAGGCCTCCAGCAAGCGCATGTGGTTTTTGCGCGGCTCAAGGGTCGAGACCATCAGCAGGAAGCGTGCCTGCGCCCCGAGCGCGTTCGAGTAGAACGCCGACTTCTCGGACTCGGAGTTAAATTTCCGAGCCAGCTGCCATTTGCGCTTGCGGTCCTTGGAGATGAATTCGTCGTACAGGTGGCGCCTGACGATGCCGGGCAGCCGGCCTGGCTCTGCTGCGCTGGGGTAATAATGCGTCGGCAACATGTTATGGATCGTCACCGCGCGCGCGTGGGCCTCAGGGAACAGCGTGAGCAGTTCCCGCCGCGTCGCTTCGGACACGCAAACGAACCATGCGCCGTCCCGTACGTTTGCCGCCAGCGCGTTGAAGTGGCTCGCTTCGTGGAATGCGCGGTCGGATATCGTATGGGGCATCAACACCGGAATGGCATCGTGGTAATGGATGACCAGCGCAGTGCCCGGTGAGACACGCCCGGGATAGGGCGTCTGGGCAACGAAGACGTCGATACCACCTGTCTCGAGCCGCGGATAGCGGGCACGTCCGAGAATTCTCGCGCGCTCGATCCCGGCCATATGCATGAATCGCCACGGGGACGAGCAGATACGGTGATCGTGCCGCAGGACCAAAGCACGCTCGGTCGCCGGCACACTCCGGGCAAACATCTGTTGCCAGACGAAATCCTGGAAGAAGGTAGTTTCGAAATGAAGCAGCGGAAGGGTGCCCAAGCCGCTCCAGGACGCCCACCGCAGGCGCCAACGGTGGAGCATGTCAGAGACCCACAGTCCGACGGCTTCGATCCAGTCGCTGGAATTGGCACTTTTCAGCGAAACGATGGTCTTGGAGAACCTGTGCAGGCGTAAAGCCATCGAGAGCGAGTGCCGGGTCCGCACGCCGCCCCGTACCCGACGCACCGACATCTGCAATAGTCCCGCGAGGTCGAAGCGCTCGAGCGTCGAGAGGGAACTGAACAGCAGCCGGGTTTCTTGCGGGATGCCGTAGAACCCGTCAAGCGCTGGGCGCATGTCTAGCAGCAGCGACGCCCGTCGCGGACTGGCTTCGGGCGCTGGCGCCACCTCCTGAACGACCTCCAAGGACGTGTTCACTCTTGTCCGGCGCAAAATGATTCGTAGACCGATGCCACTCCGTCTCGGAGCGCAATCGACGCTTCCCAGCCAAGTGCCCGCATCCGCGAGACATCCATTAACTTGCGCAACGTGCCGTCAGGCTTGCTGTGGTCGAAGACCAGTTGTCCGCCGAAGCCGACGACCTCTCGCACCAGATGGGCCAGTTCGGCGATCGACAGGTCCGTGCCGCTACCGATATTGACCAGCGGCGGCGCCTCCTCGTTGAACAGCGACGACAGGCGTTGCGGGTCGCTTTCCAGCAGGAACACGCAGGCGTCAGCCATATCGTCGCTGTGTAGCAGTTCACGGCGCGGTGTGCCGGTACCCCAGACGGTCACGGTGGCATCTCCTCGCAGTTTCGCCTCGTGCATTTTTCGAATGAGCGCGGGCAGGACGTGCGAATTCTGTAGATCGTAATTGTCGTTAGGGCCATACAGATTCGTCGGCATGGCAGCGATATAGCGCGTGCCATATTGCCGGTTGTACGCGTGGCACATCTCGATGCCAGCGATCTTGGCCAGAGCATAGGGCCTGTTGGTCGGTTCCAGCGCACCCGTCAGAAGATACTCCTCGTGAATCGGCTGCGGGCATGCTTTGGGGTAGATGCAGGAGGATCCGAGAAACAGCAGTTCGCTCACTCCGTGCGTCCAGGCCTGATCGATGACGTTTGATTGGATCGCCAGATTTTCCCGGATGAAATCCGCCGGGTAGCAGTTGTTGGCCAGGATGCCGCCGACCTTTGCCGCCGCAAGCAGCACGACGTCCGGGCGCTGCTCGGCAAAGAATGTGCGTACCGAGTCCTGATCCCCCAGATCGAGTTCGGCATGGGTGCGAAGTAGAAGGTTGTGATAGCCGAGCCGTGTCAGCGCGCGCACCAATGCCGAGCCTACCAGACCACGATGCCCGGCAACGAATATTTTCGAATCGCGATGCATGAGGGACTCACTCGTGGTATTGCTGGGTGACGTAGCCGTGGCGCTTGACCAATTCGTCACGCTCGGCTGACTTCAGGTCCTCACGGACCATCTCGGCAACGAGTTCGGAGAACGTCGTACGCGGCGACCAACCCAATCTTTCGCGGGCCTTGGTGGGATCTCCCAGCAGCGTCTCGACCTCCGTTGGACGGAAATAGCGCGGGTCGACCGCCACGCGGCATACGCCGTTCTGGTCGAAGGCCTTTTCGTCGACGCCATGGCCGGTCCAGTGCAACGTCATGCCGAGTTCCTGGGCGGCGGCATCGATGAAGTCCCGCACCGAATACTGCACTCCGGTTGCGATGACAAAGTCCTCGGCCTGTTGTTGCTGCAGCATCAGCCACTGCATCTCGACATAGTCGCGGGCGTGGCCCCAGTCGCGCTTGGAATCGAGGTTGCCCATCCAGAGGCAATCCTGGAACCCCAGGCGGATGCGGGTCAACGCCCGGGTGATCTTCCGCGTGACGAAGGTCTCGCCGCGAAGCGGTGATTCGTGATTGAAGAGAATGCCGTTGCAGGCATAGATCCCGTACGCCTCGCGATAATTGACGACGATCCAGTAGCCGTACAGCTTGGCCACCGCGTATGGACTGCGCGGATAGAACGGGGTGGTTTCCTTTTGCGGGATCTCCTGCACCAGTCCATAGAGTTCCGAGGTGCTCGCCTGGTAAAAGCGTGTCTTCTTCTCGAAGCCGAGGATTCGAATCGCCTCGAGCAGGCGCAACACGCCGATGGCGTCCGAGTTGGCGGTGTACTCGGGTTCCTCGAACGAGACGGCGACATGGCTTTGTGCGGCTAGGTTGTAGATTTCGTCTGGCTGGACTTCCTGAACGATGCGCAACAGGCTGCTGGAATCCGTCATGTCGCCGTGGTGCAGCACGAATCGGCGGTCGGTATCGTGGGGATCCTTGTATAGATGGTCGATGCGCGCGGTGTTGAACAGCGAAGTGCGGCGCTTGAGGCCATGCACCTCGTAGCCTTTGTTGAGCAGGAATTCGGCCAGGTAGGCACCGTCTTGGCCGGTGACGCCGGTGATCATGGCTTTTTTGTGCATCGCGGGATCAATCCTGTTGATGTGAGGTGCGGCAATTCAAAGTTTGCGCATGACATGGACCATCATGGATGCAGCGAGGGTCCTCGGGCGGAGCAGGGCTTCGCGCGAAAGCGAAAGTTCAGCGATCACCCGTTGCCGGGTCACGCCGACCGCCAAGCGACGGCTGTAGTGGTCGCGCCCGCCAGCGTCGATCTCTCGTCCGAGAATGACGCGGTAAGCTTGGTAGAGGAAATTCGTGGAATCCATCGCGCCGAGTTCGCGTAGATCGGACACCGACAGCGGCTGCGCGGATCGCGTGGGCGATGGCTCGACCATCGATTCGAGCGAGGCGGCGACGGCTGCCGCTCCCAGGCGCGCGCGCGCCTCGTCGCTTCGCGCAATGCTTCGCAGAATTTCGATCCTGCCCCTCCCCCCTCGCAGCGCAGACATGTAGTGGCTGAGCCCTTCGCGGTCGACCTGCCTGCCGAGGAGCAGCCGGTAGGCGCCGAGGAGAAATTCGTGATCCTCGCGGGCGAGCAACATCTCGAGCCGAAATTGGAGTCGGGAGGCCGGTTCGGTTTGCCAGCGTAGCGCGACCGCCTGGATGTTCCGCCAAAGTGAAGCCCGGGCATGTCCCGATGCGAGTTGCGAAATCGCACGCGTCGCCTCGTCAAGGTTGCATGGGCGGCCGAATGCCTCAATATAGGCATGGTGGACGAATGCCTCGTCGGTGAGATCGGAAAAGTCGAGGAGATTGGTGTCGGCAGAGCTGCCCATGATGATTGCCATTCAGAAGCGGTAGGGCTTGAGAAGGTCGCCACGCAACGTGTCGCGCAAGGACACGTAGGTCGGTGCCCACGCCGGTGGAAACGCCCAAACGTCCAGATAGTGCAGGCGCACGGGATGAATCGCGCGTTGCAGTGCGAGATACCCGCACAGGTCTGTCAGCAACTGATCGACGCCCGACTCGGCAGCGAGCATCGGCAGTCCGTGGTTGTCGAAGACGATGACCGAGTAACCTCGGGCAGCGAGATCGCGGAACACTCCGGGCCAGGGTGAAGCGACATTCTGCAGGCCGAGTTGCGGGTCGCATTCGAAGAATAGTGGGCAGTCGACACGCTCGAGCAGTTCAGCCACTATATAACCATCGAAGCCGTCGGTGTCGGTCTTGACCAAGGCGACATCCGGGCCTAGGCCACTGGCCAGGTGCAGCAAGTCGTCGATCTCGATGAAGGCCGACGGATCGAGCGTCGCGTCATGACCACCGCCTTCGCTGAGGTACCCCGTCCCGCTGTCGTGGACGGCTCGCAACGGAATGGGTTCTGCGATCGAAGGGCGCAGGTAGCGGTCGACGATGGTCACCCGTGGCCCGAGTTGGCGTAGGTTAGAGCGAAGGTAGGGAAGGAATTCACGGCTGCCTTCGAGGCAGATAACGGGGTTTTCGGAGCAAGCGCCGAGAATGACGGCAGCGGTGTCGCCAATATTGGCCCCAATGTCGACGACGACGCCGTTGGGTCGACGTTGCGCGATCTTTCGGTAAAACATGCTGAAGGCGCGATCATACAAATGATCGACGGCATGTACATCCCCGATTTTGTGGTCGTCAGGAATGTCGAGGATATATTCGCCGAACGGGTACCGCTTCACCGCGTGGCTCCCCGCAGGTCGCAGGCGAATAATCGCATCTGAGGTGGCTTGGCGGCTCCGGCGGGATGCGCTGAATCCTCAGACAGATTGACGAAGCTGACGAGAAATGAAAGTGGCTTCAAGGACCGCGTGAATGGAGCCTCGATTGCAAAATCGCCGCTCAGGTGTGGCAGCCTGACGCGGGTGGCGAGGCGTCCGTTAACGTGGATCAGTGCCAGCCATTCTGAGTCCGTGTCCCCCAGCATCTGACCCTGGATAACAAGGAATTCGGCCTCTGGAGTGGTTTCCGATTCGAAGGGGCGGCAGGCGAGATCGAAGCCGACGCTCATGGCGTCAACTTTGGCGGAAAGCGCATCGCTGTCAGACAGCCCGAACTTATTCGATGGCGAGTTCGGTGAATCACCGAAAAATGCCGTTCCCTCGTCGAGGGAGAAAACGCCGGTGTGCGCATTGTTTAAAAGAGCCCTGACTGGTGCTGCGACGTCGCGCCGGTATTCGACGGTGCGCAAATCGACGAAATGGTCGCGCAGGTACCGCTGGTGCGCGTCGATGCCCAATGTATAGGCGTCCCAATAGCCGACCAGCTCGGCCCTGGAAAGGGGGGGGCGCTGCACGGACGTGGCGGGTGTGTCTGCGACGAAGCGGGTCAATTCGGCAATTCCGTCCTGCCACGCTTCGTAGCCAAGCACGCTCGATCTCCAGCCCAAGCGCGCCATGTCTCTGGCAGCCTCCAAGGGCACATGGAAGCCGCCCGATGCACGGTTGAAGAGAATTCCATTCGACCAGTTCGCAACATATTCGTTGTGCACCGCGTCATCATTGGCGAGCACGAGCAATCCGTGGGAGAACGCTTCGAGCATGGCCATGCCGATGCCCTCCGACAGTCGAGGGGCCACGAAGACATTGGAGCGCTTCAGCGCAGTCAGGTAGGGGTTGCCGTTGGACTCCCAGCGCGACTCGGTACAGACAAGGCGGGTGGCGGCGTGCTCGGAACCGCGCAGTGCCACGGGCGGGCCTTGGTCAGGCGCGTTGTGGACGTGCAGGCCCGCGAGATCATCGCCAATCAGTCTCTCGACCAACCTTGGGGTCAGCCCGTCTTCTGGGCGGCGCATCCAGAGTACAGCCCGGAGTTCGTCAAATCCTGGCAAAGACGACTCGGGTTGAGGCTTGAGATAATATCGGCAGAGAAACCCGCGGGCGCCCACGGCGGTGACACGTTCGTGCAGGGTGCGCGAAAAATTCACGAACGATGCGCCAGACATCGCAAGCCAGTGTTCATAAGGCATGTTGGCTGAACCGTCGTACATCGGCACGACCACGGTTCGATAGCCGGCGGCGAGAAATATTGGCGCCAGGAAATCGAGCTGCCACAAGACCACTAGATCATGTTCGCGGGGGCGTTCAAGTACTGACAGGCGTCGGCTTTTTTCGATGTCGACATACTCGATGTCAATTTCACCGAAAGCCTCGTTCAAGATCCGTAGAAAGAAATTGCTGGATTTGGTCTTGGTATGAAACTTGTGATCGACGAACAGAATTTTCATGGTTTGACCCAGGTGGCGAAGGCATGCGCGGCATCGATATTGTAGCGGTGTTTGGCCTGTGTCAATTGAATGCGCATGCTGCGTGGGGATCTCATGCTGTGACGGACGATCTCCGTCACCATCGCGTCGACGCCGTCGACGACAACGCCAGCGCCGTAATAGGCGATCTGCTCGCAGAACGCAGACCCCGATTGGGCGATGACAGGAATGCCGCGAGCCAGGCATTCCATGAAGACCGCGGATCCGCGATATTGATAGATCGCGGGGTCATAGGGCAGGATGACCAGATCGCTCTGCCGATATCCGTCGTTGATCTGCTGCTCGGAGAGGGAACTCGGAAGTATCCGCACGCCGGGCAAGGCGTAGAGTTGGTTGGTGTATTGGCTATGATGCACGGCCTCATGAATGGGGAGGCCCTGCGTCACGAAGCGAATCCGGATCTCCGGATCAAGCGAGCGCACTTTCCAGAATATATCCCGAAGTGAGAGATAGCCTTTGTCGTAACGGGACGATCCAGGGCATGAAACGGTGAATGGCCGACTTGGCCTTTGAGCGATCTCCTGCGACGATTCCTCGTCCTCGCGAGAGCTTTGCGAGGCGTCCGAAGAGACGTCCCCGTGAGGCGGATAAGGGACGACGTCGACGGGTGACCCAATCTCCCGCGCCAGATAGTCAGCGTATCGTGGAGTTTCCGCGCACAGCTTGATCGTGTGCCCGGCACGGCGCAGGTCGGCAATCCGGCGGAGCATCGGCAACAAACCCGGTAAGTCATTCGAGGAGGCATTCTCCATGACGCCGATGAAGCGGATATAAAGTGCCGGCGCATCGGCCGGCTTCATCTGCTCCAGCGCCGCGAAGGCGCCGAGTGCGCCGTAGTAGTCGACTGAGGGAAAAACGATGGCATCGGCGGAAGTCGGACGGTACTGCTCAAAGAGCGCTCGAAAATCGTCCTCGGCGCTTCGCAGTTCGGTATCGACGATCGCTCCGGCGGCATCGCGTAATTCGATGCATTGGCTTTTCCGATGCCCGATATCGATTTGACGGTGATAATAAAAAGCAAAAGCGCCGACGAACCTATAGTTGTCGCGTATTTTCTGTGGAAGCGCACGCGAAGACAGTGGAATGATTTCTTGGAAAAAAGGGCGTGCGGCATCGGAAAAATATTTCAGGCCGACGACATTGTGGCCGAATGGTTGCGCGCAGACGGGATCGCAAATGAAGGCGCGCGCTCGCGGCCTGGAAGCGGCATGGTCGGTTCGTTGCATACTGAAAATCCGTTGAAAGTATGAAATTCTTTGGAAGCTGCTTAAAGGGATTCGTACGCTGAAATCGCGTTTTCCACGGATTCATGAATGACGAGTTTGCCGCCTTCGAGAACGGCGGCGTGGTCACAGTAGTTCCGGATGATGTCGGTCTGGTGCGCGACGATGAGCATCGCACGGTCGGCGCGCTTTTCGAACAGCTCGTGATCGCATTTTTCCTTGAATCGATGATCGCCGACCGCCATAGCCTCGTCAATCAGGAAGCAATCAAACTCGATCGCCATCGAAATTGCGAAGGCCAGTCGTGAGCGCATCCCGGAAGAATAATTCTTGACGGGTTCATTCAAGTACGAACCGAGTTCCGCAAATTCTTCCACCATGGCCAATGTCCGGGCCTCGTCGACGCCGTACACGCGGGCGATGAGTTTCGAGTTGTCGCGGCCGGTCAGGCTGCCCTGGAAAGCGTCGCCAAACGCGAGGGGCCATGAAATGGACATGGTCTTGATGATCCGCCCGGAATGAGGGCGATCCGACCCACTGATCACGCGGATCAGCGTCGATTTCCCGGCGCCGTTCCGGCCCAGAATTCCCCACTTTTCGCCTGGCAACACGCGCAGGTTGATGTTTTTCAGGATCTGGCGATGGGATCGCCCGTGGTTGACGGGATAGCTTTTGCAAATGTCGAGCAACTGCAGCATGACGGTCTTACAGCAACTGTACCCGGCGTATCGAGTAGGTGATCATCACATAGGCGATCAACGTCATCGTAAGAATGGCACCAAGGGTGTATTGCAGGTCGAAATAGGTCGGCATGGCGCTCCCGTAGTATCCGCTATGAAAATACTCCACGGCGTCGACCAAGGGAAAATAGAGTAAGGCTTTGCGGAACTGTGGTGGCGCCGCAAACAGCGGAAGAAAAACGCCGGTAAATGGGAGCATCAGGTAAAGAATGATATGACTGAGGCGCTCCATGGTTTCACTCAAATCGGACAGCGCGGTCATGATCATGACAAAGGCGAACGAGAACCAGACCACGAGCAGATAACCCAGCGCCATGGTCAGGACGTCGGCGGGCCAGTGGCAGATGCCTAGCGCGACAAAAATCAGGTATAGCGCAGCAAATGCTGCGGCAGCTCCGGAAAATTCGAGGATGATTCTTGAGTAAATAACGTCGATCGGACGGATCGGTTGGTGATGGAGCAATGCACGATTTATTTCAAGGCATTTTGCGACTCGCCCGGTCGTGTTGCGCCATAGCAACAACGTCGGATAGCTGACGGCCAGATATTCAGCGACGGAATATTGTGAATAGCTTTCAATGTGGGAGAACAGGGCCATCACGCCGACGATGAACATAGCAGGTTCGACGAAAAGCCAGATCGAACCCAGCCCTTCCCGGCCGAAACGCGTGATGACCTCACGCATGGTCAGGGCCCAGAGAACCCGGCGCTGGATGCGCCACTGCTCCCACAAGGTGTGGCCGGTGTCAACGGTCATGGTGTTCCTTGACCCCGCCGATGACGACGCTGAGCACGCCCCAAACCATCATCCCGACAACGAACGTCGCGAGCACGCCACGCACTCGTTTTGGGTTCAGCGCCTCGTCGGGACGGTTCGGCCTCACCACAGTTTCGATGAACAGTTGCTGTTTTTGCGCCTGAATCCGGGCTTCCTCCAAGGCCGTGATGGCACCAGCCAGTTTTTTCTCGGCAAATGTCCGGGTCAGGACCAGATGCTCGAATGGGACTGCTTCCGTGGCCAAGGAATCGGAATTTCCAGCGATCTCTGCCTGACGCGCGGCGATCTGTGCATTGGTCGCACCGATGGACTTTTTCAAAAGAGCAATCTGGGGATTGCGCGGCGTGCTGACCAGCATTTGCGCAAGCGCGGTTTCCTGTTGGATCAGTTGACTCTGCAGTTTGGCCACCAGTTGCAACTGGAGTTCTGACTGGGTTGCGGGCGCGAACAAGCGATGCTGATTTCGATAGCGGGCCAAGGCGGTCGCTGCGGCCAATACCTGGGCTTCGTCGGCTTCGACCTCGCGAGAATAGAAAGACACGCCTTCGGCGTCCGCCCGCGCGTTCATGCGGTCGATCAACTGCTGCGCCTGCTCGAGAAGCCGGGCGTTGATCCTTTGCGCGTCGACCGGGGAATAGGCGTCGACATTCAGCGTGGTGATGTTCGAGGTCGGGTCGACGTCCACGCCAACCATGTTTCCGTAATACTTGTACAAATTTTCAAAGGTCTTTCGAAAGTAAAGCAGGCCGCCAAAGCGGTTAATCCAGTCCGTGGCCCGTCCGCTGTACATGGCCTCGATATCCAGGCTGCGCTGCAACGCGGCAAGCGCGTCGCGGGATTGCAGGTAACTCTGTGCCGCGTAGACGCCGTAGTTCTCGCTTGAAAGCCCGGCCCCGGAGAGCAAGGTGGACAAGCCGCCCGCCGTCGGGGTGGGCGACTGCGGGCTGTAGATGACGAACTTGGATTGCGAGGTGTAGACGGCGCTGGCGATCAGGCCGAAATAGATCGAGGCGACGGCGGTCGGAATGATCACTGTCACCCAAAACAGGCGGTTGAAGCCTTTGACGACGTTCGTGATTTTGCTGAGCACTTCGGTGTCTTCGTATCGGGAAGGGGGCTTGGCGTAGGCGGCCGGGGATCAGGCGCCGGCAGTCGGTGTCTGCGGCGCGCGTCCGTAGACGTCCTCGAAGCGGACGATGTCGTCTTCGCCGAGGTAGGCGCCGCTCTGGACTTCGATCAGAACCAGGTTAGTGATTCCGGGATTGATCAGGCGGTGGCGTGTGCATGCCGGAATGTAGGTGGATTCATTGGTGCGCACGAAACATTCCTGTTCCCCGTTGACGATGGTTGCCGTGCCGGACACGACGACCCAGTGTTCGCTGCGGTGGTGGTGCATCTGCAGCGACAGGCTTCGGCCGGGCTTGACGACGATGCGCTTGATCTTGAACCCCGGGCCTTCCTCGAGCAGCGAGTAGGTGCCCCAGGGACGATGGACGGTGCGGTGGTGGCGGTAGGCCTCGTGGCTCTGAGCCTTGAGCCGGGTGTAGACCTGCTTGACATCCTGGGCGCGATCCTTGGCGACGACCAGGAGGGCATCGTCGGTGTCGACGACGATCACGCCGTCGACACCGACGATGCCGACCATGCGCTCGCGGGCGTGGACCGAGCAGTCGCGCGCGTCGTGCAGCACGGCGTGGCCGTCGACGCGGTTGCCGGCAGGGTCGGCCGGAAGCAGTTCGCCCAGCGCGGTCCATGAGCCGATGTCGCTCCAGCCCAGGCTGCACGGCACCACGGCGACCTTGGCGGACTTTTCCATCACCGCATAGTCGATCGAGTCGTCGCGGGTCTTGGCGAATCGGCTGGCGTCGAGCTCCACTTGGGTATAGCCCTCGCCGTCGGCGCGGCGCGCTGCCAGCAGGCAGGCGCGCACCGAGGCCAGGATGGCCGGGCAGTGCTGCTCCATCTCCTGCACCATGGTCTGCGCGGCGAAGCAGAACATACCCGAGTTCCAGTAGAAGTTCCCGGAGTTGAGAAAGGTCTGCGCGGTGGCTGCGTCGGGTTTTTCAACAAAGCGCTTGACCATCTGGCCGTCGGCCTCTATGTAGCCGAAGCCGGTCTCGGGGGCGGTGGGCTCGATGCCGAAGGTGACCAACAGGCCCTGAGCGGCGAGTTCCGACGCGTGGGCGACGGCTGCGGCGAAGGCTGCCTGGTCGGCGATCAGGTGGTCGGCCGGCATCACCAGCAGCAGCGCCGCGGGGTCGCGTTCGGCCACGGTGAGCGCCGCGGCGGCGACGGCCGCCGCAGTGTTGCGCCCGAAGGGTTCGAGCACGTAGGAGGTCTTGAAGCCCTTCGGGGCAACGGCGCGATAGTCGTCCTCGCTCATGAACAGGAAGTCGCGGTTGGTCACCGTGAGCACTTGGTCGACGCCGGGCAGCGCGATGGCGCGCAGGAAGGTCTTCTGCAGCAGGCTCTGGCCGTCGGGCAGGCGAATGAAGGGCTTGGGGTGCGCCTCGCGCGACACCGGCCACAGCCGGGTTCCGGCGCCGCCGGAGATGATGGTCGGGATAAGCGTCGTCATGGTGTTGTTCTTCGTCGTGTTGTTTCGGAGACGTATGCTGGATCAGAGAGCCCGCGCCAGGCGGTCGAGGGCGCCGAGCAGCGACTCCGGCGGGTGGTCCGCGCTGAGGAAGAAGCGCAGCCTTGCCGCCTTCTCCTCGACAGCCGGATGAATGATCGGCTGGGCGTTGATGCCCCGCTCGAACAGCAAATTGGAGAGCTTCGTGGCCTTCAATGACGAGCCGATGATCGCTGCCGAGACCGCGTGGCCCTGAGCCAGGCCGGTGTCGATGCCGCGCGCCTTGGCCTCGGCGAGGAACAGCCGGCCGTTGTCCTGGAGCTGGGCCACGCGCTCGGGCTCGTCCTGCATGATGTGCAGGGCCTCAAGGGCGGCGGCCGCCTGCGCCGGGGGGATGCCCACGCTGTAGACGAAGCCGGGGGCGGTGTACTTGAGCAGGTCGACCAGGACGTGGCTGCCGGCGACGTAGCCCCCGCAGCTGGCCAGGGTCTTGGAGAGCGTGCCCATCCAGATGTCGATGTCGGCGGCCGGCACGCCGCAGTGCTCGGCGATGCCGCGACCGGTGGCGCCGAGGGTGCCCAGGGCGTGGGCTTCGTCGACCATCAGGAAGGCCTGGTGGCGGCGTTTGATGTCGACGAATCGGGCCAGGTCGGGGGTGTCGCCGTCCATGCTGTACAGGCCCTCGATGACCACGAGCACGCGTTCGAAATCGCCGCGGATCGTGCTCAGCAGCTCGTCGAGGGCTTGCGGGTCGTTGTGGGCGAATCTGCGGCGGTGGGCGCCCGAGAGTTTGGCGCCTTCGACGATGCTGTTGTGCGCCAGCGCGTCGTGGACGATCAGGTCCTTGGGGCCGAACAGCGCGGCGATGGTGCTGACGTTGGTGGCGTGGCCGGAGACGAACACCACCGCGGCCTCGGTGCCGTAGACGTCGGCAAGCGCCTGCTCGAGCTCGCGCTGGATCGGGCGTTCGCCGGCCACCAGGCGGCTGGCCGACGCCGAGGTGCCGTAGCGGACCACAGCCTCGTGGACCGCGGCGGCGATGCGCGGGTGGCCGTTGAGCCCGAGGTAGTCGTAGCTGGAGAAGTTGATGTACTCACGGCCGCCGATGCGCGTGGTGGCGCCGGCGCGGGCATCGTGGAGGCGGAAGAAGGGATTGTCGACGCCGAGGCGCCGGGCCGCGGCCTGCGACACCTGCAGGCGCTCGTAGGCGGGCAGGGTGTCGAAGCGGCACAGGGCCTCGGGGACCCGGCGCGCGGGTCGGGGGGCGGCGTGCGGGCGCGGTGCGGAGTCCTCGCGCGCGCTGCGCAGCCGCTCGAGCAGCTTGCCGCGCGCGAGCTGCGCCAGGCCGTGGCGCGGCGGCGCGGCGGCGGGTTGTTCGGCGGTGGTGTCGGTCAAGTCGTCCATGGTGTTCAGTCGATCAGCCGCGTGCCTTGGCGCGCCGCGTCGCGCACGTCGGCCGCGAGCGACGCGGTGTCGCTGAGGTTCTCGCCGTGGCGTGACGCCATCGCGGCGACGAGTTCGGTGGTGGCGTCGGCGGCGGGCCCGCCGTCGCCGCGCAGCTGGCCGAGCAC
>MLJW01000474.1_pt1 | contig 17431 bp, 9 predicted proteins | sample 888231 | NCBI WGS metagenome assembly MLJW01 (sample SAMN05788063, study PRJNA343431) | mine drainage metagenome | isolation source: sample collected from the inflow into an acid mine drainage treatment plant... | place: Germany: Lusatia, lignite mining district
ACAGCTCCAGCCCCTCGACGGTGACGCGAGCGCCGACGCCGTGCGCCAGCCGCGTCAGATGGGTGATGAACTCGAGCGCGCGCAAGGGCTTGGCGTGCGCGCCGCGCACCAGCGCCTGGTCGATCTTGACGCCGTCGAACGCGATACGGTCCATGCGCAGCAGCGAACTGTGGCCCGAGCCGAGGTCGTCCTGCACGATGCGGATGCCGCGCTGGCGCAGCGCGTCGAGCTGACGGTCGCGCCGCGCCGGGTCGCGCGCATCCTGCGTTTCCAGCAGTTCGAGCTGCAGCAGCGACGGCGGCAGCCGCCAGCGCGTCAGCGCGTCGAACACCGCGTCGCGCCAGCGCCCATCGTCGAGCGCCTCGGCCGGCATGTTCAGCGCCACCGGCAGCGGGCGCGGCCGCCCGTGCAGGTCGCTGCACACCTGCTCGAGGCCGAGCCGGAACAGCTGCAGCAGGCCGTCGGCGTCGAGCGTCGGCAGGAACTGGCCCGGCGCGATCAGCGTGCCGTCGGCCTGGCGCATGCGCGCCAGCGCCTCGACGTGGTCGACGCGGCCGCTGCGCAGATCGACGATGGGCTGGTAGTGCATCTGCACCGCGCCGTCGTCGAGCAGCTGCGCGTAGGCCCGGCGCAGCTGCACCGGGATCACCTGGCTGCGCTCCTGGCGCTGCACCGCGCGGCTCATCGTCTGCTGGATGTGGCGCAGCGCGACTTCGCGCTGCGCGCCGCTGAAGAATCCGGGAAAACCGCTGTACAGGTTCAGCACCGCGAACGGGCGCGCGGCGTCGTCGAGCAGCGGAATCGACGCGACGGTGCGCAGGCCCAGCCGATCGAGTTCGGCGCGCCACGGATCGGCGTCGCCGTCGAGCCCCACCATGTCGCGGATCTGCACTTCGCCGCTGCGCCAGGCGACGCCGGCCGGGCCCATGCCGCCGGGCTGCCCCGGGTCGATCGCGAACGGCACCACGCGCCCGTCGAGGAAAGCTTGCGCATACGCTCGCCCGGCCTGGCCGCCGTAGGCCTCGATCTGCAGCGCGCCTTGCGCGTCGGGGCGGGCGAACAGCGCCGCGACCATGCCGTCGAGCGCGGTCAGCACCTGCAGGCTGTCGCGCAGCAGCGCGGCCAGGCTGCCGGCGCTCTCGGTGACGCGCTCGAGCGCGACGAAAGTCTGCGCGACTTCGACCGCGAAACGCACATGGCTCTTGGTCTGCGCCTCGATGTCGAGCAGCACGCGCTGATGCAGCGCCGCGATCAGCTGCTCGCGCTGCGCGCTGGGCATGTCGAGCGTGAACAGCAGCTGGTGGATCTGCTCCTGGTACAGGTGGTAGCCCTCGAGCAGCGCCGGCGTGCCCAGCCCGACGAGTTCGTGCACCCGACCGACGCGCAGCGCCGCGTCGTAGTGGGCCTGCGTCGACAGCGTCGGATCGAGCAGCATCGCCAGGTGCGCGGCCTGCCGACGCTTGAGCCGCGCCAGCTCGCCCGGCGACAGCCGTCCGAGCAGCACCCGCGCTTCGGCGCGGTGCTGCAGCTCGTGATAGAAGCGCTCGACGAAGCCGTCGATGTCTATGCTCGCGTCGCTCCACAGCTGCCGCAGCAGCTCGCCGATTTCGGCGCTGTAGGCCAGCGAATACGGTGCGTGGTCGGCGGCGAAATCGGGGTCGGCGGTGCGGTGCATGGCGTGGCGGCGGACGGCGGGCTCAGCCAGCATACCCCTTCGTGCATCCTGCCGATGTATTGGATCTGTCGGCCTGACACGATTTCCGTGGCAGAATCGACGGCACCCGCCGCGACGGAGAACCGACGATGACTCCACGCTCGATCCTGCTGGTCGAAGACAATGCGCAGGACGAAATGCTGATCCTGCGAGCGCTGCGCCGAAGCAACGTGGCCAACGGCATCGACGTCGTGCGCGACGGCCAGCAAGCCCTCGACTACCTCTACGCCGACGGTGAATTCGCCGCGCGCAGCGGGCAGTCGCCGCCGGCGGTGGTGCTGCTCGACATCGGCTTGCCGCGGCTGTCGGGGCTAGACGTGCTCGAACGGCTGCGCGCCGACGCGCGCACGCGAACCCTGCCGGTGGTGATGCTGACCTCGTCGGACGAGGACGCCGACCGTGTGCGCAGCTACGCCGGCGGCGCCAACAGCTTCGTGCGCAAGCCGCTCGATTTCACCGAGTTCGCCGAAACCGTCTCACGCCTCGGCGTGTACTGCTGGCGGTCAACGAGCCGCCGCTGGGCTGAGCACGGCATGGACCGCAACAGCGCCGCATTGCGCATACTCGCGGTCGAGGACTCGCCGGCCGATTTCATGCTCCTGCAGCGCAACCTGGCGCAGCGCGGCATCGACGCGAGCTGGCAACGCGTCGATCGCGACGATGCGCTGAGCCGTGCGCTGTGCGAGGATTGGGACGTCGTGCTGACCGATTTCAGCGTCCCCGGCATGGATCTGCTGCACAGCGTCGGCCGCATCCGCGCCCGCGACCCGCTGCTGCCGGTGATCCTGGTGTCGGGCAGCATCGGCGAGGAGAAGGCGGTCGAGCTGCTGCGCGCCGGCATCGCCGACTTCGTGCTGAAGGACCGCCCGGCGCGGCTCGGCGACGCGATCCGGCGCGCACTGGCCGACAGCGCGGCGCGCCGTGCGCTGCAGCGCTCGACCGACGAACTGCAGCGCAGCCGCGCGCAACTGCAGGCGGTGCTCGACGCGCTGCCCGACCTGCTGTTCGAAGTCGACGCGCAGCTGCGCATCGTCGGCCACCATTCGCCGCGCAGCGAGCTGCTGGCGGTGCCGCCCGAACGCTTCCTCGGCCGCAGCTTCGCCGACGTGCTCCCGGAGCCTGCCGCGCGCATCTGTACCGCCGCGCTGCATGTGGCGCGGCGCGACGGCTGGGCGATCAGCGAGCCCTACCCGCTGCGGCTCGGCGACACCGAGTATTGGTTCGAGGCGTCGATGACCTGGCGCGACTCGCCGCCGGGCTACATCGTGCTGACACGCGACGTCACCGCGCGGCGCCGCGACGAGCAGGAGCTGCGCATCGCGGCGACCGCGTTCGAGACGCAGCAAGGCATGATCGTCACCGACCCGCAAGGCGTGATCCAGCGCGTCAACCGAGCCTTCACGCGGCTGACCGGCTACACCGCCGAAGAAGCCGTCGGCAACTCGCCGCGGCTGCTGCGCTCGGGGCGCTACGACGAAGCGTTCTACCGCGCGATGTGGCAGGCCGTGGCGCGCGACGGTTACTGGGCCGGCGAACTCGTCAACCGGCACAGGGACGGCGAACTGCGCGTCGAGTGGGTGACGATCTCGGCGGTGACCGACGCCGCCGGTGCGGTCACGCATTACGTCGGCAGCTTCTCCGACCTGACGCAGCAGCGCGAAGCCGAGGCGCGAGCGCAGCATCTGGCGCAGTATGACCCGCTGACCGAGCTGCCGAACCGCGCGCTGCTGCACGATCGCATCGCCCACGCGCTGACCGGCAGCGCGCGCACCCGCGAGTACTGTGCGATGCTGCTGCTCGACCTCGACCGCTTCAAGGACATCAACGATGCGCTCGGCCACCGCGCCGGCGACCAGCTGCTGCTGCAGGCAGCGCAGCGCATGCGCGCGGTGGTGCGCGACGGCGACACGCTGGCGCGCTTCGGCGGCGACAAGTTCGCGATCATCATGGAAGACCTCGGCGCCGATGCCCACCGCGCGGCGCGCTATGCATCGGCGCTGGCCGACAAGGTGCGCGGCACGCTGGCGGCGCGCTACGCGCTCGGCGAACACACCCCGGCGTGCAGCGCCAGCATAGGCGTGACGCTGTTCAACGGCGACGACGGCAACGTCGAGACGGTGCTCAAGCAGTCCGAACTGGCGATGTACCGCGCGAAGACCGAAGGACGCGACCGCGTGCGCTTCTTCGAGCAGGAAATGCAAAGCGCGCTCGAATTGCGCAGCGCGCTGGCCGCGGACCTGCGCGACGCGATCGAGCAGCGGCAGTTCGTGCTGCACTACCAGTTGCAGGTCGACCGCACCGGCCGCGCGCGCGGCGCCGAGGCGCTGCTGCGCTGGCAGCACCCGCGCGCCGGGCTGATGATGCCCGACCGATTCATTGCGCTGGCCGAGGATACCGGGCTGATCGAACCGCTGGGCCAGTGGGTGCTCGAGCAGGCGTGTCGCGTGCTGGCCGGCTGGCAGCGCGACGACGCGCTGCGCGAGCTGCAGCTGGCGGTCAACGTCAGCCCGCGCCAGTTTCGTCGCGACGACTTCGTCGCCAGCGTGCTGCGCCCGCTGCGCGAGTGCAGGGTCGATGCGCAGCGGCTGAAAATCGAGATCACCGAAAGCCTGGTGCTCGACGACGTCGACGACGCGGTGCGCAAGATCGGCGAACTCAAGCGCCAGGGCGTCGGCATTTCGCTCGACGACTTCGGTACCGGCAGTTCGTCGCTGGCGTACTTGACGCGGTTGCCGCTCGACCAGCTCAAGATCGACCAGTCCTTCGTCGCCAAGCTGCCGCAACGCGGCAGCGACGCGATGGTCGCACAGGCTGTGATCGCGCTGGGCAAGGGCTTGGGGCTCGACGTGATCGCCGAGGGCGTCGAGACCGATGCTCAGCACGCCTTCCTGCTCGACCACGGCTGCGACGCGTTCCAGGGCTGGCGCTTCGCCCGTGCCGAGCCGCTGGAAGCTTTCGAGTCGAAGGTACGCGCCGGCGACTCCGGGCTCAGCGCGACGCCGCGGTGATCGCGATGCCGCGCAACTGACCGGCGCGCGCCGCGCCTTGCGGCGCCGGCCAGCGGTTGGCGTCGAAGCGGTGCAGCAGTTCGGCCTGGCGCAGCCGCGCCGCGTCGGCCGCGGCGAGCTTGACGTGGCCGAAGCCGCGAATCGACAGCGGCAGCGCGGCGATGTCGACGGCCAGCCCCATGCGCGACTCGTCGAGGCGAGGCAGCAGCTCGTCGAGCAGCGACTGGTAATCGTCGATCAACGCGCGCTCGAGGCGCCGCTCGGCGCTGTAGCCGAACGGGTCGAAGCGGGTTGCGCGCAGCCCGCGCGCGCGTGCCAGCCCGCGCAGCAACGGCAGCGCCCAGGCGCCGACGCGGATCTTGCGCCGCGCGCCGAACCACGGCGGCGCCAGCAGCAGCGCGATGCGCGGGCTGCCCTCGAAGGACTGTGCCAGCGACTCGCGGAACGCCGGCGCGGTATACAGCCGCGCCACTTCGTACTCGTCCTTGTAGCTCATCAGCTTGCCCAGCGCGCGCGCGACGGTGCGCGCCAGGCGCCCGTCGCCGCCGACCGCCTGCTCGCGCCGGCGCACGCGATCGACCTGCGCGGCGTAGCGCTGCGCCCACGCGTCGTCCTGCCAGTCGCGCAGCAGCGCGACGTGGCGTGCGAGCAGCGCGTCGACGTCCTCGTCGACGGCTGGAGCCAGCTCGGCGCCGCGCAAGGCGACGCAGCCGTCGGCGTCGCCGGCCGCCAGCCGGCCGAGATCGAACGCGAGCCGGTTGGCGTCGACGGCGACGCCGTTGAGCTCGATGGCGCGCAGCAGCGACGTCGCGTCGAGCGGAACCAGCCCGCGCTGCCAGGCGTAGCCGAGCGCGACGATGTTCGCGCCGACGCTGTCGCCGAGGAATTCCTCGGCCAGCGCGTGCGCGTCGAACAGATCGACGCGCTGCGCTCCGGCAGCCGCTCGCATCTTGTCGAGCAGCGCTTCGACCGGAAGCTCGGCTTGCGGGTCGCGCATCGTCTCGGCCAGCGGCACGCGATGCGTGTTGGCGACGATGCGCGTGCGGCCGTGGCGCACCGTGTGCAAGGCGTCGGCGCTGGCGCCGACGACGAGGTCGCAGGCCAGCAGCGCATCGGCCTGCTGCGCGTCGATGCGCACCTGGTGCAGCTGCTCGGCGCTGCGCGCCAGGCGCACGAAGGACAGCACCGCGCCGCCCTTTTGCGCGAAGCCCATGAAGTCGAGCACGCTGGCCGCGGCCCCCTGCAGGTGCGCGGCCATCGCGACCAGCGCGCCGACCGTGACCACACCGGTTCCGCCGACGCCGGCGACCAGCAGGTCCCACGGCCCGTCCCACGCGGCCGGCGTCGGCAGCGGCAGCGCGGCCACGCGTGCACGCAACGCGTCGAGCACCTGGGCGTCGCGACGCAACAGCCCTGGGCGGCGGCGCAATTGCGCCGCGCTGACTTCGACAAAGCTGGGGCAGAAGCCGCGCGCGCAGGTGTAATCCTTGTTGCACGCCGACTGGTCGATGTGGCGGCGACGCCCCAGCGGCGTGTCGTGCGGCTGCACCGCCACGCAATTGCTCTGCACGCTGCAATCGCCGCAACCCTCGCACACGGCGTCGTGGATGAACAGCCGCCGCGGCGGATCGGCCGCCTCGCCGCGGCGGCGCCGGCGGCGCAGCTCGGCCGCGCAGGTCTGCTCGTAGATCAGCACCGTGACCCCGGTCATCGCGCGCAGTCGCCGCTGCACCGCGTCGAGCTCGCTGCGATCGTGGAAGGTCGTGCCCGCGGGGAAGCGGTGGCGCTGCGCGTGGTACTTGCCCGGCGCGTCCGACATCACCGCGACGTGGGCGACGCCTTCGCTTTCGACCTGGCGCGCGATCGCGTCGACGCTCAGCCGCCCGTCCACGGGCTGGCCACCGGTCATCGCGACGGCGTCGTTGTACAGGATCTTGTAGGTCATCGTCGCCTTCGCGGCGACGGCCTGGCGTATCGCCAGGTAGCCCGAGTGGTAGTAGGTGCCGTCGCCGAGGTTCTGGAACACGTGCGCCTCGCGCGTGAACATCGCGTGCGACACCCAGTCAACGCCTTCGCCGCCCATCTGGATCAGTCCGACCGTGTCGCGCTGCATCCAGCTGGCCATGAAATGGCAGCCGATGCCGGCCTGCGCGTGCGAGCCTTCCGGTACCCGGGTCGACGTGTTGTGCGGGCAGCCGGCGCAGAAATACGGCAGCCGCCGCACGCCGTCGGCCGCGTTGCTCAGCAGCTGCGGCGTCGTGAAGTCGCGCACGTGGCGACGGTGGTCGTTGAAAGTCGCGTGGTCGGGGAAATGCCGCACCAGCCAGTCGGCGACCTGCACGATCAGCCGCGACGGGCGCAGCTCGCCGTCAGAGGCGACCAGCGGCGCGCCGTCGGCGCCGTGCTTGCCGACGATGCACGGGCGCTGCGCGTCGTTGTACAGCAGCGCGCGCAGCTGCGTTTCCACCACCGGTGCCTTCTCCTCGATCACCAGCACTTCGCGCAGGCCGGCGCAGAACGCGCGCATGCGCGTCGTCTCCAGCGGGAACGACAGGCCGACCTTGTAGATGCGCACTCCGGCCGCGGCCAGCATGTCTGGGGTGATCTCGAGCCGCCGCAGCACTTCCATCAGGTCGTGATGCGCCTTGCCGCAGGTCACGATGCCGACGATCGCGTCGGCGCAGGCGACGATGTCGCGGTCCACGCTGTTGACGCGAGCGAACGCGGCGACCGCCTCGAACTTGTCGCTCAGCCGCGTCTCGATGCGCAGCGACGGCAGGTCGGGCCAGCGGTAGTGCAGCCCGTCGGCCGGCGCGCGGTGGCCGCTGAGCGCGCGCACCGCATCGGCGTCGCGCCATGCAGCGACACGCGCCGCGGTGGCGTCGAGGTCGACGCTGGCGCGGCTTTCGACGACTTCGGACAGCGCGGCGAAGCCGACCCAGTTGCCGCTGTAGCGCGACAGCGCCCAGCCGTACAGGCCGAATTCGAGGTATTCGCCGACGTCGGCCGGCGCCAGCACCGGCATGCGCAGGGCCTGGAACAGCACATCGCTCTGGTGCGGCATCGACGACGACGCGCACCCGTGGTCGTCGCCGGCCACCACCAGCACGCCGCCGTGCGGCGATGCGCCGTAGGCGTTGCCGTGCTTGATCGCGTCGGCCGCGCGGTCGACCCCGGGGCCCTTGCCGTACCACATCGCGAACACCGCGTCGGCGCTGCGTTGCGGGTCCGATTCGACGCGCTGCGTGCCGAGCACCTGGGTCGCGGCCAGCTCTTCGTTGACCGCCGGCACGAAGCGCACGCCGCGCTCGGCATAGGTGGCGCCGGCACCCCAGATGACCTGGTCGAGGCCGCCAAGCGGCGAGCCGCGATAGCCGCTGACGAAGCCGCGCGTGTCGAGTCCGCGCGCCGCGTCGAGCGCGCGCTGCATCAGCGGCAGACGCGCCAGCGCCTGCGTGCCGCTGATGAAGATGCGTCCCTGCTCGGCCCACAGCGCGTCGTCGAGGCGATAGGGGCGCGAAGCGGTCTCGTGCATGGCCGTCTCCCGATGGATGATGAAAACAGCATAGTTTCCACAACGGAAAAATGGATTCCAAAAACCCGAGATGTGGCGCAGAATTTGAAGCAATATTTTTCCTAGAAACGCCATGATGGAGAATTTTGTTCTCGACCAAGCGTCGCTTCGCATTCTCGAGGAGTTGCAGCGCGACGCCCGGCAGACGATGCAGCAGCTGTCCGACGCGGTCGGCCTGTCGGTCACGCCGTGCTGGAAGCGCGTCAAGGAGATGGAGTCCGCCGGCGTCATTCGCGGCTACACCGCGCGGGTCGACCGCGACCGCGTCGGGCTCGGTCTGGTCGCGGTCGCCGAGGTCAACCTCAGCCCGCACAGCGACGCGATCGTCGAACAGTTCGAGCGTGCCATCCGTGCCCTGCCCCAGGTCGTGCGCTGCGTCTCGACGACCGGCGAAGCCGACTACCTGCTGACGGTCGTGACCCGCGACATCGCCAGCTACGACCGCTTTCTGCAGCAGCAGATCTTCCGTCTTCCCGGAATCGCCCACGTGCGCTCGAGCATCGTGCTGCGCGAGGTCAAGAGCGACGGCGGACTGCCGCTGCGCGAGTAAGCGCCTACATTTCCCGGGCGATCAGCCAGGCATCGCCGCGGCGCCGCAACTGCAGCGTCTTGGCGCCGTCGAAACGGGTGGCGCCGGCCGCGTAATGCTCGATGAAGCGCGCGCTCGCCACGTCGCCGACGACGCTGACGTGCAGCGCATCGAACGTGACCGCGATCGCCGCCTTGTCGCCGATGCGCGCGCGTCGAGCCGCGACCCACTCGGCATGGTCCAGCCCCGGCGGCGCGTAATCGGGCAGGTAGGCGGCGAAATACGCCGTCAGATCCTTGCGCGACCACGCCGCGGCCCAGCCGCGTACCGCCGCGGCGACGGCGTTCTGATCGGTCGATGCGGTCGATGCGGTCGATGCGTCGCGCGGCGCCGACGGCGCCGACGCGCGGTTTTGCGCGATCGCCGGCGCGCCGGCGATCGGTGATGCCAGCGCGACGAGCGCGCGTTGCGCCTGCGCGTCACCTTGCGCCGCGGCACGACTCAGCCACTGTTTCGCTTGCGCCGCATCCTTGGGCAGGCCGGCACCATCAAGGTAGAGCAAGCCCAGGCTCAACTGGGCCTTCGCGTTGCCCTGTTCGGCCGCCTTGCGGTACCAGTCCGCCGCGCGCGACAGATCGCGTGCGACACCCTGCCCGTTGGCGTAGAACCACGCCAGATTGTTCTGCGCGCGCGCGTAGCCCTGCTCGGCCGAGCGCCGGTACCAGGCCAGGGCGCGCGCCACGTCGCGCGGCACACCGAGCCCGTTGGTGTAGAGCACGGCCAGGCTGTACTGCGCCTCGGCGTCGCCCTGCACGGCCGCATGATGAAACCACGGCGCCGCGGCCGCGTAATCCCGATCGACGTCGACGCGGTAGATGCCGTACCAGTTCTCGGCCGCGGCGTTGCCGGCGCGCGCCGCGCTTCGCAGCCTGGCCAGCGCCGTCGCGTCGCCGCGCTCGGCCGCCGCGGCCCACGCGCGCGCGTCGATCGACGCCTGCGGCGCCGGCGCGGCACGCGCCGCCAGCGGCGCGCACAACACCGCGGCGCTGACAGCCGCCAGCAGCCAGTACGGCGGGACGACGATAAGGCGGCGGATTCGTAGGAACATGGCGGAAGCGTTGCGATACGGCAACGCGACTATAGCGCCGGCCATGCCGCCGACTGAGCATCTAGGCAGACCAAAATCGACGTGCTAATATTTCTGACTTGCCTGGGGGTATAGCTCAGTTGGTAGAGCAGCTGACTCTTAATCAGTAGGTCCAAGGTTCGAATCCTTGTGCCCCCACCAGACAAGCGCTCCGCACGGGGCCAAGAAACGCCGGATGCGCCTTCGAGCCTCCGGCGTTTTTTTTGCCGAACTTTTCCCGGCGGCATGGCTGCGCCGCGGCTCCGCTATGATCCGGCGCGCCAGACCCGCCACGTCACGGAGAGCTTCCGCGCGCATGAAACCCACGATCCTCGTCACCGGCGGCGCCGGCTACATCGGCTCACACACCTGCGTGGCGCTGATCGAAGCCGGTTACGCCCCCGTCGTTTACGACAACCTGTGCAACAGCAGCGCCGAGGCGCTGGCTCGCGTCGAACGCATCACCGGCACACGCCCTGCCTTCGTCGAAGCCGACATCCGTGACGGCGCCGCGCTCGACGCGGTGTTCGCGGCGCACGACGTCGCCGCGGTGATCCACTTCGCCGGGCTCAAGGCGGTCGGCGAGTCGGTCGAAAAGCCGCTGCTGTATTACGACAACAACGTTGCCGGAACCGTCTCGCTGCTGCAGGCGATGCAGCGCGCTGGCCGGGATCGACTGATCTTCTCGTCGTCGGCCACGGTCTACGGCGATCCGCAGTCGGTGCCGCTGCGCGAGGACGCGCCGCTGAGCGCGACCAACGCCTACGGCCGCAGCAAGCTGATGATCGAACAGATGCTGGGCGACCTGTTTCGCGCCGAGCCGCATTGGCGCATCGCCAGGTTGCGCTATTTCAATCCGGTGGGCGCTCACCCGAGCGGATTGATCGGCGAGGATCCGCGTGGCGTACCGAACAACCTGCTGCCCTATGTGACCCAGGTCGCAGTCGGCCGCCTCGACCGGCTGCGCGTGTTCGGCGGCGACTGGCCGACCGCCGACGGCAGCGGCGTGCGCGACTTCATCCACGTGATGGACCTGGCCGAAGGCCATGTCGCGGCGCTGGCGAATTTGCTGGCGAACGCTGGCATGGTCACCGTCAACCTGGGTACCGGACGCGGCGTCTCGGTACTGGAGATGGTCGCTGCGTTTTCGCGCACGATAGGCCGCGAGCTGCCGTACGAGATCGTCGCGCGGCGCCCCGGCGACGTCGCCGAATGCTGGGCCGACGCCAGCGCCGCTCAGCGGCTGCTCGGCTGGCGCGCGACGCGCGACCTGCAGACGATCTGCGACGACGCGTGGAACTGGCAGCAGCGCAACCCGCAGGGTTACGCTGCCGACTGACGGTCGTTCAGCCGCCGTAGACCGGGTGCGCGGCGGCCAGCTTGGCGACTTCGCCGCGAACGCGCTCGAGCACCGCGGCGTCGTTCGGCGCATCGAGCAGATCGGCAATCAGGTTCGCGCAGGCCTCGACCTGCGGCTCGCCGAAGCCGCGCGTGGTCAGCGCCGGCGTGCCGACGCGAATGCCCGAGGTCACCATAGGCTTCTGCGGATCGTTCGGGATCGCGTTTTTGTTCACCGTGATGTGCGCGGCGCCGAGCAGCGCTTCGGCCTCCTTGCCGGTGATGCCCTTGGCACGCAGGTCGACCAGCATCAGATGGCTCTCGGTGCCGCCGGAGACGATGCGCAGGCCGCGCGCGGCCAGCGTGCGCGCCATCACCTTCGCGTTGTCGACGACGCGCTGCTGGTAGTCCTTGAACGCCGGCTCGAGCGCTTCCTTGAACGCCACGGCCTTGGCCGCGATCACGTGCATCAGCGGGCCGCCCTGCAGCCCGGGGAAGATCGCCGAGTTGATCGCCTTCTCGTGCTCGGCCTTCATCAGGATGATGCCGCCGCGCGGCCCGCGCAGCGTCTTGTGCGTGGTCGACGTGACGACGTCGGCGTGCGGCACCGGATTCGGGTAGACGCCGGCCGCGACCAGACCAGCGTAATGCGCCATGTCGACCATGAAGATCGCGCCGACCTCCTTGGCCACGCGGGCGAAGCGCGCGAAGTCGATGCGCAGGCTGTACGCCGACGCGCCGGCAATGATCAGCTTCGGCTTGTGCTCGCGCGCGAGCTGCTCCATGCGCTCGTAGTCGATCGCTTCGTTCGCGTCGAGCCCGTAGGGCACGATGTTGAACCACTTGCCGCTCATGTTCAGCGCCATGCCGTGGGTCAGGTGACCGCCTTCGGCCAGGCTCATGCCCATGATCGTGTCGCCGGGCTTGAGGAAAGCGAGAAACACCGCTTCATTGGCTTGCGCCCCCGAATGCGGCTGCACATTGGCCGCTTCGGCGCCGAACAGACGCTTGACGCGGTCGATCGCCAGCTGCTCGGCGACGTCGACGTACTCGCAGCCGCCATAATAGCGGCGCCCGGGGTAGCCTTCGGCGTATTTGTTGGTCAGCTGACTTCCCTGCGCCTGCATCACCGCCGGCGAGGTGTAGTTCTCGGACGCGATCAGCTCGAGGTGGTCTTGCTGGCGCTGGTTTTCCTGCTGGATGGCCGTCCACAGTTCGGGGTCGGCTTGGGCGATCGTGACGTTACGGTCGAACATCGAATGAGGTCCTTGCGTTATGCGGTGGAACGCACCAGGTGTGGTGCGGGTCGACGCCCAGGCGAACGGCAGGTCGTTCTGCGCTCCCCGGTGGTGGCTCCACCTCGGCGCGGGCTCCGACTTGCCGCCGAAAACCCCGCGCTTGATCGCCAGTCGCGCAAGCGATCGATTTTACCCGATCGACACCGCGCCGCGACGCTCACGCATTGGCCGCCTTAGCGTCGGCCTTCGCCGCAGCCGCGGTGCCCTCCGGCGCCGAGACCTGCGCCTCGGCCGGCACCAGGGCGGGCGCCTGCGGCGCGGGGTTCAGCGGCGCGTTGACCGGGACGTGCGCGCCCGAAGCCACCAGGCGCAGCCGCGCCTGCTCGCCGAGCACCTTGGCCGCGTAGCCGCCACTGGTCGCTTCGGTCTTGGCGCCGACGTACATGCGCAGCCCCTGCTGCAGCGAGCCGCCACGCGCGATCGCTGTCTTCAGCACTGCGGCGCCGACGCGAACGTTGGCTTTCGGGTCGATGCTGGCCTGCACGCCGCCGTAGGGCGCGAACTTGTCCTCGTGCACGATGGGCATCACCTGCATCAGCCCCGTGGCCCCGACCGAACTCACGGCGAAGGGGTTGAACGAGGATTCGACGGCCATCACCGCGAGGATCAATGTCGGGTCCAGGTGCTCTTCGCGACCGGCCTGCCACGCGCTGTTGACGAGTTCGCGCATCGCCAGCGGCGCGATGTTGTACCGACGCGACAACCACGACGCGATCGCCGATTGCGCGCGCGACAAATGCAGCTCCGGCGCCGGAGCCACCGCGTTCGACTGAGCCGGCTCCGCGGCCGACGCATCGGCGACCGCGCCGCCGCGCAGCGCTTCCCACTGCGCCACGCTCTGGCTCAGCGCCGACAGGCGCTCGGGGTGCAGATAGAAATAGCCTGCAGCCGCGACGAAACCCACACCGACCAGCACCAGCGTATGGTGGGTCCAACCCAGCAGTTGCGCACCGATGGCGCGCCAGTTCAGCGTACTGTTCAGCCCGGAGGGTTGAACTTGTGATGTTTCCGACATCTGCATCTCCTGTGGCAGAAGACCCTGGGCCACGGCGCGCTGCAAGCGCACCCGACGACCCACTGGGCCATGCACAAGACCGAACCGGCTCGCTTTGGAGCCTCGCGCCTGCTGGCTTCGCCCTGCGCGGCTGGCTGCCGCGCTGCCCGCCGATGCGGGCTCGGGTTAAGCTGCGCAGCACGAGGCCTGCAGCACCACCCGGCAAATGCCGCCGATGAACCGGCCTGTCTCTGGCCGGGGCTGTTCGGATCGAACGTCCAGACGCCGATGCATACTACACCGCGCGGACCAGCTGAATTTTAAGGCAGCTTTATACCCTGTCAATCCATAAGATGCTGAAAAACAAAACTTTTGGATCTAAGAAATACCGGGATCTGCGCGATTTCATCGACAGTCTGCGGTCCGACGGCGAACTGATCGACGTCGATGCCGCGGTCTCGCCTCAGCTCGAAATGACCGCGGTGTGCGATGCGATGCTGCGTCGCGGCGGCCCGGCGCTGCTGTTTCGCCAGCCGATTGGGCATGAGATGCCGGTGCTGGGCAATCTGTTCGGCACGCCCCGGCGCGTCGCGCTGGGCATGGGGGTCGCCGAAGTCGGCCGATTGCGTCGCGTCGGCGAAGTGCTGGCCGCGCTCAAGCAGCCCGAGCCGCCGCGCGGCCTGAAGGATGCCGGTGAGTTGCTGCAGCTCGTGCGCGCGGTATGGGACATGCGACCCAGCGTCGTACGCCACCCGCCGTGTCAGCAGATCGTGCACGCCGGCGCCGACGTCGACCTCGCGCGCCTGCCGCTGCAGACCTGCTGGCCCGGCGACGCCGCGCCGCTGCTGACCTGGGGCCTGGTGGTCACGCGCGGCCCGCACAAGGCGCGGCAGAACCTCGGCATCTACCGGCAGCAACGCATCGGTCGCAACCGGCTGATCATGCGCTGGCTCGCCCACCGCGGCGGAGCGCTCGATTTCCGTGAACACGCCGCAGCGCACCCGGGGCAGCCGTTTCCGATCGCGGTGGCGCTGGGCGCCGACCCGGCGACGATGCTCGGCGCGGTGACCCCGGTACCCGACACCTTGTCCGAATACCAGTTCGCCGGACTGTTGCGCGGCGGCCGCACCGAGCTGGCCGACGCGATCGGCGTGCCGCTGCAGGTGCCGGCGCGTGCCGAGATCGTGCTCGAAGGCCACATCCCCTGCGCCCCCGACGGCTGGAGCGGCGAATCCGACGCCGGCGTGCCGCTGAAGTCGATCGGCGGCTACCTGCACGCGCTCGAAGGCCCGTTCGGCGACCATACCGGCTATTACAACGAGCAGGACTGGTTCCCGGTGTTCGAGGTCGAACGCATCACCGAGCGCGAAGACGCGATCTACCACTCGACCTACACCGGCAAGCCGCCCGACGAACCGGCGGTCCTCGGCGTCGCGCTCAACGAAGTGTTCGTGCCGCTGCTGCAGCAGCAGTTCCCCGAAATCGCCGACTTCTACCTGCCTCCCGAAGGCTGTTCATACCGGCTCGCGGTGGTGTCGATCCGCAAGCAGTACGCGGGTCACGCGAAACGCGTGATGTTCGGCGTGTGGAGCTTCCTGCGCCAGTTCATGTACACCAAGTTCATCGTCGTGACCGACGACGACGTCGACATCCGCGACTGGCGCGAAGTGATCTGGGCCATCACCACGCGCATGGATCCGGTGCGCGACACCACACTGGTGGCCAACACCCCGATCGACTACCTCGACTTCGCGTCGCCCGAATCGGGTCTGGGCGGCAAGATGGGCCTGGACGCGACCAGCAAATGGCCCGGCGAAACCGACCGTGAATGGGGCCGCGCGATCCGCCCCGACGCCGCCGCCGCGGCGCGCGCGCAACAGCTGGTCGACGCGCTGTGGCCGGCGCGTTGACCCCTTTCGATCAGGCGCGGCTCAAACTCGACGCGCGACGATGAACAGCCGGCGGAACGGGAACAGCGTGGTGCCGTCGTCCTGCGGCCGGTAGGCCACGCGCACCCGCGCCGCATACGAGGCCTCGAACGCCGCGGCCTCGTCGGCGTCCAGCGCGTCGAGAAAGGGCTTGAGCCAGGTGCCCTTGGTCCATTCCTTGACCGGATCGTCGCCCGCGAGCACGTGCAGGTATTGCGTTTCCCAGATGTCGATCGCGGCCGCGTCGCGCGCGAGCAGCTTGTAATACATCGAGGCGGCGGAAACCGGCTCGGGACGCAGCAAGGGCTCGAGGCGCTGCTGCCACGGGCCGTCGTAGACGGTCTCGGCGATCGCGGTATGCGACGGCGACGCGAAATTGATCGGCATCTGCACCGCCAGCACGCCGCCCGGGGCGAGCTGCGCGAACAGCGCCGGGAACAGCCGCGCGTGATCGCCCAGCCAGTGCAGCGCCGCGTTGCTGAACAACAGGTCGGCAGGCTTCGACGCGTGCCAGGCGGCGAGATCGGCGCGCACCCACTGCGCCTGCGGCAGCGCCGCGTGCGCGCGCTCGAGCATTTCAGCCGACGCGTCGACGCCGACGAGTTCGGCCTGCGGCCAGCGCTGCGCGAGCAGCGCGGTGACGTTGCCCGCGCCGCATCCGAGGTCGACGATGCGCCGCGGCCCGTCGTGCTCGATGCGCTCGATCAGGTCGAGCGCCGGACGCAGCCGCGCCTGCGCGAATTTCAGGTATTGGTCCGGATTCCAGCTCATCGGGCGCCCCTCCTCGCGATGCGTGGCCTCAACCAAGGTCGAGCTCAGCATAGTGCCCGCGCCCCAGACGCCGGTCAAAGACCCCGCGAATGAATACAGTTTGAACACGGATTCCGCACGATAATCGAATCACTCCAAGACTCTTTGGCCATATCGTGCGAAAACTCGCGCTCCGCTGGACGATCCGGGTAACGATCGGCTTGCTGCTGGCCTTGCTCCTGGCGTTCGCGACGTCGCCGTGGAGCGTCCCGGCGCTGTTGCGCGCGCAAGCGCCGCGCGAGTTGGTTTGCGCGGTGGTCGAGTTCGCCGTAGCTCACTTGCTCGCCGCCGAAGGTGAGTGCGCAGGCCGCCGGTTGCAGGCGGGCCTGTTCTTCGAACAGTTCGTGGATCAGTCGGCCATCCGTCGAACTCGTATGCGGTCGATCCGATGGGGTGGTGTTGAAGGCATCCAGCACCAGGGCGCGATCCGCCGCGCTCATCCAAGCCAGATCGGCAACGGGTGTGTGAGCATCGGCCCGCGCCAGGCTGGACAAAAGTTGCCGCCAGAGGCCCATCCAGCGCCGCGCGGTGTCGGCGTCGAAGAGGTCCGTGGCGTAGTCCAGCGAGCCGGCAATGTCTTCGCCCGCTTCCTGCAGCCCCATGGCCAGATCGAACTGCGTGCTGTGCGTCGGCACCTCCAGGGCACTGGCGCGCAGGCCCGGCAGGCTGGCTTCGCCGGCGGGCGAGTTGTTCAGGCTGAAGAGCACCTGGAACACCGGTGCGTGGCTCAGGCTGCGCGGCGGCTGCACGGCTTCGACGATCTGGTCGAAGGGCAGGTCTTGGTGCGCGTAGGCGGCCAGGGTCGTGCCGCGCACCTCGGCCAGCAGCGTGGCCACGCTGGCGGATGCTGGTGGCTGCACGCGCAGCGGCAGTGTGTTGACGAAGAAGCCGATCAAGCCTTCCAGTTCGCGGCGCGGGCGGTTGGCCAAGGGTGTGCCGATCACGACGTCGGCCTGCCCGCTCAGGCGAGCCAACAACACCGCCCAGGCGGCCAGCAGCAGCATGTGGAGGGTCACGCCGTGGCGTTGCGCACTGGCCTTGAGAGCACGGCTCAAGTCGGCGCCGAGCGACACGGCCACCCGGTCGCCGGCATAGGTCTGCATGGCTGGTCG
>MLJW01000475.1_pt1 | contig 17378 bp, 16 predicted proteins | sample 888231 | NCBI WGS metagenome assembly MLJW01 (sample SAMN05788063, study PRJNA343431) | mine drainage metagenome | isolation source: sample collected from the inflow into an acid mine drainage treatment plant... | place: Germany: Lusatia, lignite mining district
CTCGCCAAGTCCCATGATCGCGCGGATGTGCGGGACGGTCAGAACCGCCGCGAGGATCAGGGCGACGCCTGCGAACATGCGCGGCAGCCAGGGGTTGTCAAGACGCCAGTTGCGCCACACCGCTTGTTGCATGTCGCGGTTCGCCAGGATGAGCAGGAAAAGCCCCAGCACCAGCGCAGTGAACACGCCGGCGCGCAGCGCATCGTCCGTCCATCCCAGGCCGTGCAGCAACGCGTACCCGCTCAGCAGGAGGACCGCGATGCCGAGTCCCTGCGCCAGCGCGAAACCCACGTTGCCGATTGCAAACGGACTGGCGCCTCGGGAGTGGGGCGGGCGGCGCATGATGCCGGTTTCGGCCGGCTCGGCCTCGAAGACGACCGAGCAGGCCGGATCGATCAGCAGTTCGAGCAGGACGATGTGCACGGGAAGCAGCAAGACAGGCCAATTCAGCATCGCAGGCACCAACGCCAGTGCGACGATCGGCACGTGCACAGCAAACACAAAGCGCGTCGCCTTGCCGACGTTGTCGTAGATTCGCCTGCCCTGGCGAATCGCGCGCACGATGCTGGCAAAGCTGTCATCCAGCAACACCAGCGCGGCGGCTTCGCGTGCAACGTCGGTGCCGTGCTCGCCCATCGCGATGCCGACGTCGGCCGCCTTGAGCGCGGGCGCGTCGTTGACGCCGTCGCCGGTCATCGCCACCACGTCGCCGTCCTGCTGCAGCAGGCGCACCAGGCGCAGTTTCTGCGCCGGTTGCAGCCGGGCGCAGAGGTCCACCCGCTTGAGCCGGCTGCGCAGCGCCGCGTCGTCCAGCGCGTCGATGTCCGCCCCGGTGAGCACCTCGGGGCATTCGGACAGGCCCGCCTGCCGGGCGATGGCCCGCGCCGTGGCCGGATGGTCGCCGGTGAGCATCAGCAGGCGCACCCCCGCCGCGCGGCATTCGGCGATGGCCGCCGGCGCATCGTCACGCAGCGGGTCGAGAAAGCCGACCAGACCGAGAAAATCGAAGTCGAAGTCGTGCTGGCTCGCGGGCCAGCCGGCATCCGCGCTCGGGCGTCGCCAGGCGCCGCGCGCCACACCCAGCACCCGCAGGCCCCGCGCCGCCATCGCCTCCACTTGGCGCTGGATGCGGGTGCGCGCGTCTTCGGGCAGATGACACAGGTCGGCCACCGCCTCGGGCGCGCCTTTGGTGGCCAATTGGTACTCGCGCGGCTGCGTGCCCGAATACACGCGCGTCATGGCCAGGATCGCGGAGTCCAGCGGGTACTGGAACTCGGGCGTGCTGTCGTCATGCACGTGCTCGGTCCCGGCGAGCTGCGCGTGCCCGAAATCCTGAATGGCTTTTTCCATCGGATCGAAAGGGTCGGGCGGCGTGGCCAGCATGGCGAACTCCACCAGCCGATGGAACGCCTCGGGCAGCGGCGCCGCATCGGCGGCGTCGAACACCGCGTCGTCCGCGGCCAGTTCGGCAACCTGCATGCGGTTCTGCGTCAGGGTGCCGGTCTTGTCCACCGCCAGCACGGTCATGGCACCCAGCACCTCGACGGCGGGAATCTGGCGAGCCAACACCCGGTTCTGCGCGAGACGCCACGCGCCCAGCGCCAGGAACACGGTGAGGATGACGGTGATTTCCTGCGGCAGGATGGCCATCGCCAGCGCGATGCCCGCGAGCAGGCTGTCGAGCAGGCCGAGCCCCTGCCAGCGCCAGTCCACCACGACGAGCAGCGTCGACAGCAGCAGCGCCACCGCGGTGAGGCGGTGGATGAGCCGGCGCGCGCCACGCTGCAGCGCCGACGGCGGTGCCGTGGTGGCGGCCATCGCCTCGCCGATGCGCCCCACGGCGGTGGCGGCTCCGGTGGCCTGCACCCGCGCGAAGCCCACGCCCTGGGTGACCACCGTGCTGGCGTACACCGCGCCGGCGCTGCCTTCGCGGCCAGGAGCGGGAAACGCCGCATCGCCAGGAGCGTCAGGAGCGCCGGCCAGCTTGGCCACCGTGATCGACTCGCCCGTGAGCAGCGACTCATCCACCATGATGCGGCCCTGCACGAGCAGGGCGTCCGCGGCGACGCGGTCACCCTCGCGCAGCACCAGCAGGTCGCCGCGCACGACGTCGCGCCCGGCGATGCGGCGTGCCTCGCCATCGCGCACCACCCGCGCGCGCGGCGCCGACAGGTCACGCAGAGCCTCGAGCGCGCGCTGCGTCTTGCGCTCCTGCGCCAGCGTCATGCCGATGACCACGAACACGAAGCCGAGCAGGAACAAGGCCTCGGCGCGGTCGCCCAGCAGCAGATAGATAGCGCCGGCCACGAGCAGCATGAGGAACATCGGTTCGGCCACGACCACGCCCACGATGGCCAGCAAAGACTTGCGTGCTTCGCCGGGGAGCTGGTTGGGGCCGTCCTGGGCCAGGCGCCGCGCCGCCTCGGCTTCGGAGAGTCCGGTCCAACGCGGCGCTTGGCCCTGGGCAGTGGTGTCGGTCATGGTCGGACGGATGGCGTCTTTCATCCTAGCGGGCCAAGGTGGCGGCCCGGCGCGCTTCGCGCTGAAATCTCGCGCTGAAATCTCGCGCCGAAGCCCCCAGTCGCGCCGTGGACTTCGGCCCTGCAGAGACCAGCCTTCCTCACTACCATGCACTGGCTGGTTTGCGTGGTCGGTCCGCTTGGCGGTGCCGGACCGCGCCCCCGCCAGGCCGCGCCCAGACCAAACCCGTGCGCGTGGCCTTCCGTCCAACGCCCCTGAATTGAGGAGAAATCATGGCTCATGTCACCCTCCACGGCTCGTCCATCGACGTCGCCGGGAAACTGCCGCAAGTCGGCGCCAAGGCCCCGGCGTTCAAACTGACCAACAAGGATCTGGCCGACGTCGGGCTGGACGCTTTCGCCGGCAAGCGCAAGGTGCTGAACATCGTGCCCTCGCTGGATACGCCGACCTGTGCCAAGTCCACGCGCCATTTCAACGCCGACGCGGCCAAGATGCACAACACCGTGGTGCTGGTGATTTCGGCCGACCTGCCCTTCGCCGCCAGCCGCTTCTGCAGCACCGAGGGCCTGAACAACGTGGTCACCCTGTCCACCTTCCGCCACCCGGACTTCATGGAAGCCTACGGCGTGAAAATCACCAGCGGCCCGCTGGCCGGCATCACCGCGCGCGCCGTGGTCGTCCTGGATGAACACGACAAGGTGCTGCACGCCGAACTGGTGCCCGAAATCGGCAACGAGCCGAACTACGCCGCCGCCCTGGCCGCGCTGTAAGCACGCCCAAGCCGCAGGGCTCAGGCGCCGCCGCGCGGGCCTTGCGTACCGCCTGAGCCCCTGTTTGCAAGTCTGCATCCGCGGGTCCGCGTGCATGCGCGGCGGCAGGGCCAAGCCGTCGACGTCCGCGCCGCACAGAAGCGCTCACCCCAGGCTTGAACGGCACTTGTCCATCACGACTTGCGCAAGGCTTGCGCGGACCGTGAACCCGCCGGAACCGGGCGATTCACCGGCGACAAGGCGCCATCGAACGTCATCAAGTCGACATATCGGCTGCCTAGGATGAAAAGGTTTACATCCTGAGCACCACCGATGCGCGTCGCCTTTTTCGATCTCGATCACACCCTGCTGAGCACCGATAGCAACCAGCTCTGGTTCGACTATCTGCGTGAACGGGGCCTGCTGGACGAGGTCGCGCTCGCGCGCCACGCCGCGTTCATCCGGGACTACCACGCCGGCCGGCTCGATTTCCAAGGCCTGCATGCATTCCGCCAGGCGGTGGACGCATCCATCGCGCCGCAACGCCTGCGCGCCTGCCGCGATGCGTTCAACCGCGAACGCCTGCTTCTTGCCGTGGCGCCGGGCGCGCCGGCGCTGCTGGACACGCTGCGCCGCGACGGCATGCTGACCATGGTGATCAGCGCCAGCCCCGAGGCCCTGGTGCTGCCGGTGGCGCGCCACCTCGGCTTCGAACACGTCCTGGCCGCCGATTCGGCCGCTGGCCGCAACCTGCCCGCACCGTGCTTCGGACCGGGCAAGGTGCTGCACGCCGAGGCCGCGCTGGCCGCGCTCGGCACCTCGCTGAGCGGGCTGGAGCAAAGCCGGTTCTACAGCGATTCGCACAACGACCTTCCTCTGCTGGAAGCGGTGCAGCACCCGGTCGCGGTCGATCCCGACCCGGTGCTGGCGCAGGTGGCGCGCGCGCGCGACTGGCCGGTGATTTCCCTGCGCGAGACACCCTGATGGCCAGCACCATCCACGACGTCGCCGAACTGGCCGGCACCTCCATCGCCACCGTGTCGCGCGCCCTGAACGAACCCGCCAAGGTGCGGCCCTCCACGCGAGACCGCGTCCTTGCTGCGGCGCAGACCCTGAGCTTCCGGCCCAACCTGCTGGGGCGCCAATTGCGCAGCGTGCGCACGCGTCTCATCGGCGTGGTGCTGCCCGACGTGTTCAACCCCGTGTTCGGCGAATGCATGCAGGGCATCGAGGAATCGGCCGCGGCCAGCGGCTACCGCGTGCTGCTGATGACCACCCGCTACGACGCCAGCCGCGAGGCCCACGCCATCGACACCCTGTTGTCGCAGCGCGTGGACGGATTGATCCTGACCGTGGCCAAAGCCGCCGGCCACCCCCTGCTCGACGAACTGGCCTGCTCGGGCGTGCCCTACCAACTGGTCTACAACCACAGCGCCACCCACCCTTGCGTGTCGGTGGACAACCGCTGCGCCGCGCGCGACGGCGTGCGACTGCTGGTGGCGCAAGGCCATCGCCGCGTGCTGATGCTCACCGGCGACCTGGACGCATCCGACCGCGCCGTGCAGCGCTACCAGGGCTATTGCGACGCGCTGGAAGAAGCCGGGCTGGTCGCCGAGGCGCCCTTGCAAATCGATTTCAACGAACGCGCCCTGCCGTCCCCCATCCTGCAACGTCTGACCGATCCGCGCGACCGCCCCACCGCCCTGTTCTGCGGCAACGATCTGCTCGCGCTGGTGGTCATGCGCGCGCTGCGCGAGGCCGGCGTGCGCGTGCCGGCGGACATCTCCATCGTCGGCTTCGACGGCCTGGCCATCGGCGAACTGCTGACGCCGCCGCTGGCCACCGTGTGCCAGCCCAACCGCGACATCGGCGCCGCGGCCTGGCGCCACCTGCTCGGCGCGCTCGAAGGCGGGCCGACCTCCTCCAGCATCCTGCCCCACCGCATCCGCGCCGACGGCACGGCCGCGTCCCTTCTCCCCCACCCACCCTCGGAGTGTTTGCCATGAAACGTTTGCGCCATTGGCTGTTCGCGGTGTTCACCGCCCTCAACGTCTTTTCCATGCAGGGCACGGCGCACGCCGCGGAAACGGCGATTTGCTACAACTGCCCGCCCGAATGGGCCGACTGGGCCAGCCAGATCCAGGCCATCAAGGCCGCCACCGGCATCACCGTGCCGTTCGACAACAAGAACTCGGGCCAGGCCATCGCCCAGCTCATCGCGGAACGCCAGAGCCCGGTGGCCGACGTGGTCTACCTCGGCATCGGCTCGGCCTTCCAGGCCAAGTCCGAGGGGGTGATCACTCCCTACAAGCCGAAGAACTGGAACGAGATCCCGGCCGATCTGAAGGACCCGCAAGGCAACTGGTTCGCCATCCACTCCGGCACCCTGGGCTTTTTCGTCAACAAGGCCGCGCTCGGCGGCAGGCCGGTCCCCCAGTCCTGGGCCGACCTGCTCAAGCCCGAATACAAGGGCATGGTGGGCTATCTCGACCCCAGCAGCGCCTTCGTCGGCTATGCCGGCGCGGTGGCGGTGAACCTGGCCATGGGCGGCACGCTGGATGATTTCAAGCCGGCCATCCGGTACTTCCAGCGCCTGCAGCAGAACGACCCCATCGTGCCCGAGCAGACCGCGTATGCGCGCGTGCTGTCGGGCGAGATCCCCATCCTGATCGACTACGACTTCAACGCCTACCGCGCCGAATACAAGGACCACGCCGACGTGGCCTTCGTCATCCCCGCCGAAGGCACGATCGCCATGCCCTACGTGATGGCGCTGGTGAAAAACGGACCGCATCCGGCGAATGGCAAGAAGGTGCTCGATTTCGTGCTGTCCAAGCAAGGGCAGGCGCTGTGGGCCCATGCCTTCCTGCGTCCCGTCATCCCGAGCGCCATGAGCCCGCAGACCGCGGCCAAGTTCCTGCCCGCGAGCGACTACGCCCGGGTCAAGCCGGTGAACTACGAGCAGATGGGCAAGGTGCAGCAAGGCTTCGTCAAGCTCTACCTCGCCGACGTGCGCTGAACGCGGCGCGCGGCGCGGAGCAAGTCCCGACCCATGCGAGACATCACGTTCTCCCGGCCCTTGCGCGGCATGATGCTGGCGCCCGCGGTGGCCATCTTCGCCGCGTTCTGGCTGCTGCCGATGGTGGCGCTCGCACGCATCAGCGCCGGCGAGGGGCTGGCGGGCTATCTCGCCATCCTCACCAACGCGCGCTATCTGCGTAGCCTGGCGACCACGCTGGTGCTGGCCGGCGGCGTGACCTTGACGGCGCTCGCGCTGTCGCTCATCGCCGGGCTTTTCCTCGCCCGCCGCCGCTTCCCCGGGCGCCACGCGCTCATCGCCATGCTCACGCTGCCGCTGGCCTTTCCGGGCGTGGTGGTCGGCTTCATGGTGATCATGCTGGCCGGGCGGCAGGGCCTGCTGGCCGACGCCGCCGCCGCGCTGTTCGGCCACCGCGTGGTGTTCGCCTATTCGCTGGGCGGGTTGTTCCTCGGCTACCTCTATTTCTCCATTCCGCGCGTGATCCTGACCCTGATGGCCGCCGCCGAAAAGCTCGACCCGGCGCTGGAAGAGGCTGCGCGCAGCCTGGGCGCTTCGTCCTGGCAGGTGCTGCGCGACGTCGTCCTGCCCGCGCTGGCGCCGGCGCTGGCGGCCGCCAGCGCGCTGTGCTTCGCCACCGCGGTGGGCGCTTTCGGCACCGCGTTCACCCTGGCCACCGACATCAACGTCCTGCCCATGGTGATCTACACCGCGTTCACCCTCAATGCCGACCTGCTCACCGCCGCCACGCTCAGCCTGGTGCTGGGCGCGGTGACCTGGCTGGTGCTGGCATGGGCCGACGGACTCGACGGCCAGACGGTCGCCACCGGCGCATGAGCGGACTCGCCATGAAGACCGCGCTGCAACGCCTGCCCGTCGCCCTGCAGGCGGCCGCCACCCTGTTGCTGAGCCTGTTTCTCATCGTCCCGGTGGGCATGTCCATCCTGGCCGGACTCACGCGCAACGATTTCGTCGGCCTGCGCAGCGGCCTGACCCTGCGCTGGGTGGTGCAGGTCTGGGGGCTTTACCAGGACGCCATCTGGCTGTCGCTGGAAGTGGCCATGGCCACGCTGCTCATCACGCTGCTGGTCGGCGTGCCCTGCGGCTATGCCCTGTCGCGCAGCCGCGGCAAGCTGTTCCGCACGCTGGAAAGCATGCTGATGCTGCCGGTGGCCATGCCCGGCCTGGCCACCGCGCTCGGCCTGCTGGCGGTGTACGGCAGCCTGCACGCATTTCGCGTCAGCGCCTGGTTCATCGTCGTCGGCCATGTGATCTTCACCCTGCCGTTCATGGTGCGCGCGGTCTCCGCGGTGTGCTCGAGCATCGATCTGCGCACCCTGGAGGAAGGCGCCGCCAGCCTCGGCGCAGGGTTCGTCGCGCGCTTTCGCACCGTGGTGCTGCCCAATATCCGGCCCGGCATCGTGGCCGGCGCGCTCACCGTGGTCACGCTGTCGATCGGCGAGTTCAACCTGACCTGGATGCTCAGCACGCCGATGACCAAGACCCTGCCGGTGGGCCTCGCCGACGCCTACGCCTCGCTGCGCCTGGAAATCGGCAGCGCCTACACCCTGATCTTTTTCCTCATGATCATTCCCCTGCTCGTGCTCATGCAGCGCCTGGGCGTGAACGATCCCGACAAGCGAGCCTCCCGATGAAGCAAGCGTCCGTCGCCATCACCCTGCGCCGCTGCGCCAAGACCTTCGACCACGGCCAGCGCGCGCTGCGTCCGGTCGACCTGTCCGTCGCCGCCGGCGAAACCGTGGTCCTGCTCGGCCCCTCGGGCTGCGGCAAGACCACCATGCTGCGCCTCATCGCCGGCCTGGAGCGCCCCGACCCCGGCGGCACCGTGCTGTTCGACGACGAGGACGTGACCCAGCAGCCCATCGAGTCGCGCCAGGTGGGCATGGTGTTCCAGAGCTACGCCCTGTTCCCGAACATGACGGTGCGCGGCAACATCGGCTACGGCCTGCGCATCCGGCGCCTACCCGCCGCCGAGATCGCGCGGCGGGTGGACGAACTGCTGGACTTGATGCGCCTGCGCGAATTCGCCGAGCGCGCGGTGAACCGGCTCTCCGGCGGCCAGCGCCAACGCGTGGCCCTGGCCCGCGCGCTGGCGCCGCGTCCGCGCGTGCTGCTGCTGGACGAGCCCCTCACCGCGCTCGACGCCCAGTTGCGCGAAATCCTGCGCGTGGAGATGAACAGCCTGCTGCGTCAGCTCGGCATCACCACCGTCTACGTCACCCACGACCAGGCCGAGGCCATGGCGCTGGGCGACCGCATCGTGGTGATGAGCGCGGGCCGCATCGAGCAGGCCGGCACGCCGCGCGAGATCTACTACAGCCCCGCCAGCCTGGCGGTGGCGCGCTTCATCGGCACCCTCAACCGGCTCGCCGGCGAGGTACGCGACGGGCGCTTCCACTGCGCCGGCTGCGCCGCCCCCATCCCCCTGCCCCGGCGCTTGCCGCCCGGCGGCGCGATGTGGTTCCGCCCCGAAGACGCGCGCATCGTGCCGCACGCCGAGGCGAACCTGGTCGGGCGCGTGCTGCGGGCCGTCTTTCTCGGCGACCGCACCCGCCTCACCGTGGGCGAGATCGGCGACGCCCCGGTGCTGGTCGACGTGCCCGGCCGCGCGGACCTTGCGCCGTCGGGCAGCATCGGCCTGGCCATCGCGCCCGACGCCTGGTTGTGCCTGCCCGAGGACGCCGCATGATTCTTTGCCAGATTTCCGACCTGCACATCAAGCGCAAGGGCGCGCTGGCCTATGGCCGCGTGGACACCGCGGGCTTCCTCGCGCGCTGCCTCGAACGCATCCGCGCCCTGCACCCCCTGCCCGACGCCGTGATCATCACCGGCGATCTGGTCGACTGGGGCGACGCCGAGGAATACGCCCATCTGCGCGAGCTGCTCGCCGCGCTGCCCATGCCCCACTACCTGCTGGTGGGCAATCACGACAGCCGGCAGGCGCTGCGCGCAGCCTTCCCCGAACACGCCTACCTCGGCAGCGCAGACGGCTTCGTGCAGTACACCGCCGACCTCGGCCCCTGCCGCCTGGTCACGCTCGACACCCAGGACCCGCCGCACAGCGGTGGGCGCCTGTGCGAGGCGCGCCTGCGCTGGCTGGAGCAGGAGCTGGAGCGCGCCGACCGGCAGCCGGTCATCCTGGCCATGCACCACCCGCCCTTCGTCACCGGCATCGGCCATATGGACGCCATCGGCCTGCCCGCCGCCGACTGTGCGCGCCTGGGCGCGGTCGTCGCGCGGCATCCGAACATCGAGCGCGTCCTCTGCGGCCACCTGCACAGGCCCATTCAGCACCGCTTCGCCGGCACCCTGGCCTCCACCTGCCCCAGCCCGGCGCATCAGGTCGCGCTCGACATCCGGCCGGATGCGCCGGCCGCCTACCGCATGGAGCCGCCGGCGTTCCAAATCCATGCCTGGCTGCCCGGCGCGGGCCTGGTGTCCCATCTGGTGCCGGTGGACGAATCGCCAGGCCCCTACCCCTTCTTCCACCAGGACGGCCAGCTCATCGACTGAGCCTGCCCGCGCTGCTCACGCCGCCAGCGCCTTGCGCACCGCGTGCTCCCATTCCTGCATGCGGGCCTGCGCTTGCGCCAGCGCGAGTTCGGGCTCGAAGCGGCGCTGCGCGGCCCAGAGCGATTCGACGGCGTCCAGCCCGGCGTACATGCCGCAGCTCAGCCCGGCCAGATACGCGGCGCCCAGCGCGGTGGTCTCCAGCACCTGCGGGCGCACCACCGGGATGCCGAGCAGGTCGGCCTGGAACTGCATCAGCAAATCGTTGGCGCTGGCGCCGCCGTCCACCCGCAGCTCGGCCACCGGCTGCCCGCCCGCGGCCTGCACGTCGCGGTTCATGGCCTGCAGCAGCGCGGCGCTCTGGAAGGCGATGCTCTCCAGCGCGGCGCGCGCCACATGGGCCATGGTGCTGCCCCGCGTCAGCCCGGTGATGGTGCCGGTGGCGTCGGCCCGCCAGTAGGGCGCGCCCAGGCCGGTGAAGGCCGGCACGAACACCACGCCGCCGGCGTCGGGCACCGACTGCGCCAGCCCCTCGACCTCGCCGCTGGCGGCGATGGCGTGCAGGCCGTCGCGCAGCCACTGCACCACCGCGCCGCCGACGAACACGCTGCCTTCCAGGGCAAATTGCGGCGCCTGGCCGTCGAGCCGTGCCGCCGCCGTGGTGAGCAGCCCGCTGCGGCTGACCTGCGCCGCGCCGCCGGTGTGCAGCAGCAGGAAGCAGCCGGTGCCATAGGTGTTCTTGGCCAGCCCCGGACGGAAGCAGGCCTGGCCGAACATGGCGGCCTGCTGGTCGCCCGCCAGCGCGCCGATGGGCAGGCTGCGCGGCAGCAGTCCCGGCGCGGTGTGCGCGTACACATGGCTGGACGCATGCACGCGCGGCAGCAGCGCGGGCGGGATGTCCAGCGCGCGCAGCAGGGTTTCGTCCCATGCCTGGCTGTGGATGTTCCACAGCAGGGTGCGGCTGGCGTTGCCCACGTCGGTGGCATGCACGGCCTGGGCGCGCGTCGACGCATCGGCGCCGCCGCTGAGCATCCACAGCAGCCAGGAATCCACCGTGCCGAACGCCAGTTCGCCGCGCGCCGCGCGCTGCCGCGACCCCGGCAGCTGGTCGAGCAGCCACTTCAGCTTGGTGCCCGAGAAATAGGGGTCGAGCAGCAGGCCGGTGCGCGCGCGCACTTCCGCTTCGAGCCCCTGCGCCCGCAGCGCAGCGCAGATGTCGGCGGTGCGCCGATCCTGCCAGACGATGGCCGGGTGCAGCGGCTCGCCGGTGGCGCGGTCCCACAGCACCGTGGTCTCGCGCTGGTTGGCGATGCCCACCGCGCCCACCCCCTCGCCGCCGGCGCTGGCCTTGGCGAGCGCCGCATGGGCCGTGGCGATCTGGTCGGCCCAGATGCGGCGCGCGTCGTGCTCCACCCAGCCCGGGCGCGGATAGCTCTGCGGCAGCTCGCGCTGGGCGAGCGCTTCGATGCGGCCCGACATGTCGAACACGATGGCGCGCGAGCTGGACGTGCCCTGGTCCAGGGCGAGGATGGAGTTTGGTGGGATGGGCATGGCGGCGGCTCTCCTGGCTGGTGCAGCATAGCGATTGAGATGTCCGGAATGGGCGCTGAACGCGAAGGCGCACGAGGCTCCCCCACCCGGCCTCCCCCACACGGTGGGGGAGGTGAGAACGGCGCGATGCGAACTTGGGGATTGCCCACCCGGCCTCCCCCACACGGTGGGGGAGGTGAGAACGGCGCGATGCGAACTTGGGGATTGCCCTCCCGGCCTCCCCCACGCGGTGGGGGAGGTGAGAACGGCGCGATGCGAACTTGTGGATTGCCCTCCCGGCCTCCTTCACGCGGCCGGGATGAAGGCGCTCCCTCCCCATGCATGGGGAGGGTTGGGGTGGGGAGGGGTTGGCACGGACACGAACCTGGGAAACATCATCGATAGGCCGTGCGCGCAACAACAAGCCGCATGCCGTCGGGCCGCGCGCCGTCCGCGCCGGAGCCGCTAAAGTGCGGCTTTGCGCCGAATTCCCCTCCCGCCTCCCCACCATCGCCATGTCCAGCCTGATCTGCGGCTCGCTCGCCTTCGACACCATCACCGACTTTCCCGGCCGCTTCGCCGAGCACATCCTGCCCGACAAGGTGCACATGCTCAACGTCGCCTTCCTCGTGCCCACGCTGCGGCGCGAGTTCGGCGGTTGCGCCGGCAACATCGCCTACAGCCTCAAGCTGCTGGGCGGTGAACCGCTGGTGCTGGCCGCGCTGGGCGAGGACGGGCAGGACTACCAGGACCGCCTCGACGCCTTCGGCATCAGCCGCGCGCACGTGCACGTCGCGCCCAGGACGCACACCGCGCAGGCGCACATCATCACCGACCGCGACAACAACCAGATCACCGCCTTCCACCCCGGCGCCATGAGCCGCGCCCATGAGCAGGCCGTGCCGGCCGTGCCTGGGCTGCGCCTGGGCATCATCGCCCCCGACGGCCGCCAGGCCATGCTCGACCACGCCGCGCAGATGGCCGCCGCCGGACTGCCCTTCGTGTTCGACCCCGGCCAGGGCCTGCCCATGTTCGACGGCGAGGAACTGCGCGCCTTCGTGCGGCAGGCCAGCTGGGTCGCGGTGAACGACTACGAGGCCGCCATGCTCAGCGAACGCACCGGCTGGAGCCTGGACGACATCGCCACCCATGTGCGCGGCATCGTCGTCACGCAGGGCGCGCAGGGCTGCGAGGTGCGCGAAGGCGGCGCCGTGGTCAAGGTCCCGGGTCTGCAGGCCGCCCGCGTGGTCGACCCCACCGGTTGCGGCGACGCCTTCCGCGGCGCCCTGCTCTGGGCGCTGGAACAGGGCTGGAGCCTGGCCGACGCCAGCAAGCTCGGCAACGTGCTGGGGGCGCGCAAGATCGCCCACGCCGGGCCGCAGAACTACAGCATCACGCTGGGCGAGGCGCTGGCCGCGTTGCGCCAGGCTTATGGCGAAATCTCAACGCAGGCGACGCAAGCTTGACGTTTCGGCTGTCGTAGGCGTATCTCCATTTGCCTCGATCCGCGCCAAAGCGTTTCAGCTGTTTCCAGGCTTGTCCATGCCTTGACCCGGCGGGATCGGGCGGATACCGTAGGGGGTTTCAATCCGCACCTTACGAGTCACATCATGGGAAGCAAGATCGTCGTCGCATTGCTGGTTGTCGTCACCGTCGGGCTCATCGGCCTGGGCATTTCCATCGGCTACGGCCAGGTGTTCCATCTGGACGGCCATGGCGACGCATCCGTGCAGGCGCAGGCCGCGCAGCGGCACGCCAACGCGTCTTGAAACCATGGCCCGGGGCGAGCCTCCGGGCCATGGTCGTGGATGAGCCCGGCGCTGCAAGGTTTCGGGCCGCGACGTACAGTTTCGTTTTGCGCTGCGGCATCGCAGCGTGAACAGAAACCACCACGCCGCCATGTCCACCCCCGCTTCCGCGCTGGCCTCGCCAGCTCCCGTATCGAATCCCACGCGCTACCCCGTCCTGGGGGCCATCAGCTTCTCGCACATGCTCAACGACATGATGCAGTCGTTGATGCTGGCCATCTACCCGCTGTTCAAGAGCGGCCTGAACCTGAACTTCGCGCAGATCGGGCTCATCACCCTCACCTACCAGATCACCGCGTCCATCCTGCAGCCGCTGGTGGGGCTGTACACCGACCGCAAGCCGCATCCCTACTCGCTGCCCATCGGCATGGGCTTCACCTTCGTCGGCCTGCTGCTGCTGTCGCGCGCCGACAGCTTCGTGCATGTCCTGGCCGCGGCGGCCTGCGTCGGCATGGGCTCGTCCATCTTCCACCCTGAGTCGTCGCGCGTGGCGCGCATGGCCTCGGGCGGCAAGCATGGGCTGGCGCAGTCGATCTTCCAGGTCGGCGGCAACGCCGGCACGGCCATCGGGCCGCTGCTGGCGGCGGCCATCGTCATCCCCCATGGGCAGGCGAGCATCGCCTGGTTCTCCGCCGCGGCGCTGCTGGCCATGGTGGTGCTGGGCTTCGTCGGCCACTGGTCGGCGCATCAGATGCGCCCGGGCAAGCGCAAGGCTGCGGTCGCCGCTGCACAGCCCCACCCGCCCGCACTGGTGCGACGAACCATGGCGGTGCTGATGGCGCTGGTGTTCTCCAAGTTCTTCTACCTCGCCTCGATCAACACCTACCTCATCTTCTACCTGCAGCACCGCTTCAACATCAGCGTGCGCGACGGTCAGCTGCACCTGTTCATCTTCCTCGCCGCGGTGGCCGCGGGCACCCTGCTGGGCGGTCCCATCGGCGACCGCATCGGCCGCAAGCGCGTGATCTGGGTGTCCATCCTCGGCGTGGCGCCGTTCACCCTGGCGCTGCCCTATGCCGGCCTGGAAGTGTCGGCCGTCCTCACCGCCATCATCGGCTTCGTGCTGGCCTCGGCCTTTCCCGCCATGGTGGTGTACGCGCAGGAACTCATGCCGGGCAAGGTCGGCGCCGTGTCGGGCCTGTTCTTCGGCCTGGCCTTCGGGCTGGGCGGCATCGGCGCCGCGGCGCTCGGCCAGTTGGCCGACATGGTGGGCATCGTCGACGTCTACAAGATCTGCTCCTTCCTGCCGCTGATCGGCCTGCTCGCCGCCTTCCTGCCCGATCTGCAGTCCACCCCGCCCGGCGCGGCGCACGCGCCCCGGCAGCCTGCCTGAGCAAGAGCCGGGCATGACGGCGCGGCCCCGCGTGCTCATCGTCGGCGGCGGCATCGCCGGGGCCTCGCTGGCCTATGTCCTGACGGCCGGGCGCGGCGTCGCCGTCACCCTGCTCGAGCGTGAAGCCCGCTGCGGCACGCATGCCACGGGCCGCTCGGCGGCGCTCTACATGCAGTCCTACGGTCCGCCCGGAATCCGCGCGCTGACGGTGGGCAGCGGCAGCTTCTACAGCCACCCGCGAAGCACCTGGGCCGGGCTGCGCAGCTTCGTCGCCGACGGCGAGGCCGTCAGCGGCTACGACCCCGACGTTCCCGGTTTCTACTGGCTGGCGGCGCAAGGCGGCTACGGCATCCAGTCCGCGCCCGGGCTGGCGCGCGCCTCGGCGGCCCTGCTGCTGCGCGAGCCGCTGCCCGCCGACCTGCGCGCACTGGGCCTGCACGAGGCCATGCTGTCGCCGGCGCGGCTGCAAACCGCCGCCTGAGCAATCCTGCGCGCCGTGCTCCGGCCCGTCAGGCCGGCGCCTGCACCACCGGCTGGTCCGACACCAGATTGCCGTCCACCAGATTCAGGATGCGGTCGCAGCGCTGTGCCAGGCGCGGATCGTGGGTGACGACCAGCACGGCGCAGCCGAACTCGCGGTTGAAACGGCGCAGCAGCACGAACACGTCGTCGGCGCTGCGGGTGTCGAGGTTGCCGGTGGGCTCGTCGGCCAGCACCAGGGGCGGGCGGGTGAACAGGGCGCGGGCGATCGCCACGCGCTGCTGCTGGCCGCCCGACAGCTCGTTGGGCCGCTTGTGCGCGTGCGCGGCCAGGCCCACGGCGTCGAGCAGGGCCATGCCCTGCGCATCGAGTTCGCGCGTGCGGCGCGCGCCCTGCACCAGCGGACCGCGCTCGACGCGGTAGGCCGCCACCACCGGCCCGCACCACCACTGCGCCAGCCACAGGGCGGCCAGGACGAGGATTGCGGCGGCGAGGAGAGTCCAGGCGAGGTGGCGACGCAGCATGAAGGCGTGAAGGGCGAGGTTGATCGGGCCGCGCCGGCCTGCGATGCATGCCCGGAGCGTGCATGCCCAGCATAGTGCGGCCGGGCGCAACCTGCCGCCTTGCGCGGGATCAAGCGGTGCCTGCCACCTCGCCGTCCCGCAGGACCAGCAGGCAGCCCTCGGGCAAGGGCTTCCAGGCGCCCTTGCCCAGCGGCACGCTGGCCAGCATGGCCAGGGGATGGGACCGCGCGTTGCCGCTGTCCACCTGCAGTCCTTCCGCCCGCACCGCGTGCGCAAGCGCCGGCTCGCGCAGGAGCAGGTGCAAGCCCGGCGGGCGTAGCGTGCCGTCCGCCTGGTGCCTGCGGTGGGCGTGGGCGAACAGCGCGTCGCCATCGGCATAGAGAAAATTCACCGGCCCCACCGGGCGCAGCCGCGCGGCGAACGCGGCCACCACATCCAGCCGCGCCTGCACGCTCGGCACCACGCCCGGCTCGCGCCACAACGGCGCCAGGCCGCGCAGCAACTGGCAGAACACATGTTCCGAATCGGTCTGGCCCACGGGCTGCCAGCAGCCGGGCTCGAGCGGCCAGCGGCGCTGGATGTCGGGCAGGTCGCCGTTGTGGGCGAACACATGCCGCCGCCCCGCCAGCTCGCGGCTGAACGGCTGGGTGTTGGCCAGCGCCACCGGCCCGCGCGAGGCGCGGCGTACGTGGGACATGACCAGGCGGCTATGAAAATCGTGGTTCTCCAGCACCTGCACGAAGCTGCTGCGCACGGCCGGAATCGGCTCGCGCAGCACATGCGCGTCCGGCCCGTCGAAATACGCCGCGCCCCAGCCGTCCGGATTGCCGCCGGCCACCGATGCGCCGTGGCCGGCGAACGCGGCGAAGCGCAGGCGCACGCGCGCCGGATGGGCGCTGCTGACGGCGAACAGCTCGCACATGGCAACCGGCTCCTGCGCGCCTAGCGCTGCAGCTGCACCGTGCCGGCGACGGTGACGCTCAGGGTCTGCAGGCCGGCCTCGATGGGAATGCCCGGCGCCTCCATGCTGGGCGCCGCCATGGCGCGGAACATGGGGCGCGGCGTGGGCGCGGCGCCCTGCAGGGCGCCCACGTCCACCTCACGCAGGGTGTAGCCGGCGTAGCCGAAATCGCGCGCCGCGGCCAGCGCCTGGGCACGGTAGCGGGCAATGGCCATCTGCGTCAGCCGCGCCTGCTCGCGCGCCTGCAGCGCGGCCGACATCTCGGTTCCCGTGCCCTGCACCTGCAGGGTCTGCGCCAGCTGTGCGGCCAGGCGCCCCAGGGCGGCGAAGTCGGCCGACTTGACGGTGAGTTGGGCGCGCACGGTCCATCCGTCCTGCTGGACCTGCCCGGCCACCACCTTGTCATGCGGCGAGGTCTGGAAACCGCCCGTCCGCACCTCCACGCCGGGCACGGCACGCGCGGCTTTCACCGCCGCGTCCAGCAGGCCGGCGACTTGCGTATTGAGCGCCGCCACGTCGAGCCCCTGGCGCACGGCGGCGAACGTCGCCACGGCACGGTCCGGCGCCACCTCGGCGCTGGCGCTGGCCACCAGGCGCACCACGCCCGAAGGCTCGGCGCAGCAGGCCGGGGCCGGCGGCAGCGCCTGCTGCGCGCGCGCCGCGGGCACGGCGGCCGGCAGCGCCAAGCCCAGCACGGCCGCCGCGAACGCGCGCCGCGCCGCCGAAGCCGCGCAAGGGCTGGACAAGAGACGATGAAAACACGGCATGTGCGGCCCCCAGGGCTGTGGATCCGCCCTCACCATAACCGAGCGGCGGGGCTTGAGGCAAACGGGACTAGGGCCTGTTCACGCTATTTCTGCATCCGCGCCGGGGGTTTAGGCGGATGCAGTGCGAGGCGCAGGCCGCGCCGTGGTGTGTTGCACCACAAGCGGACTGCAACGTGG
>MLJW01000476.1_pt1 | contig 17370 bp, 16 predicted proteins | sample 888231 | NCBI WGS metagenome assembly MLJW01 (sample SAMN05788063, study PRJNA343431) | mine drainage metagenome | isolation source: sample collected from the inflow into an acid mine drainage treatment plant... | place: Germany: Lusatia, lignite mining district
GCTCGGGATGCTCGGCGCCGCGACGGTCGCCGCGCTCGTGGTCTCCCTCGCCGGGGCGTGGGGAATGGCCGAGGTGCTCGGCTGGAAGCACAGCCTCAACGATGCTCCACGGCGGGCCAAGGGCTTCTACGGCCTCGCCGTGACAGCCACCCTCGCCGGCGCCCTGCTGGTCCTGCTCACCCCGAACCTGATCACCCTGTCGGTGGACGTCGAAGTCATGAACGCCAGCCTGCTGCCCGTCGTCCTGGGCTTCCTGCTGCTGCTGGAGCGACAGGCACTGCCTGCGGGGTTCCGGATGCGAGGAGTCCGACGATATGCAACCTACGCACTGACGGGCCTCGTCATCGCCCTCGGCCTCGCGACCGCCTACCAAGCGCTCGCTCTCCACCTCTGAGAAGGGCCGAGAGGCCCGGCACGTCCCGGCCGGCGCGGGACCACAGGGCCGCTCCACCTCGACTAACCCGCGACAACGTCGCCCGACGGCGGAAGGCCGATCCTGCATAGATATGCGGAACAACCCGCTCGGCATTTCGGCGCCACAGGCCGAGACGCTGACAGCAACGCGTGTAGCAACCCGCCGACGACCGACTCCGTCCGCGGGAGTCCGCCCACGACCGCACACCCCGCGCCACCTGCACAGACGGACGTCAGCGAACACCGGCGGACGTCGTTCCGATGACTGACACGGAAGAGGTCACTGGTTCGATCCCAGTATCGCCCACCAGTAAAGCCCCAGGTCAGAGGCATTTCGACCTGGGGCTTCGTTGTGGAAGTGGTCGTTGGTTCCCTTCATCTTCCCTCGGCAGCTGCCCACTGCCACGACCGCGCACGGCGATCGCCTGGCGAGGCGCCGGGTCTGATGGGGGCGGGCCCACGTGTCTGGCGTGGAGAGCAGCGCGCGGCGTCAGGCCACTGGCGAGGCGTCGAACACGCGGCATCCACCACCGGCGAGCTTCGCCTGGTACATCGCGACGTCAGCACTGCGCAGCAGGGTGCTGAGGTCTTCGCCGTCGTCGGGGAAGACGGCGATGCCGATGCTGACACCAGGTCTGAGCTCCGAACCGGCCACGGTGATGGGCGCGGCGAGTGCGTAGCGGAGCTTGCCCGCCACGGTGAGCGCCTGCGCGCGGTCGGCCTGTTCGAGGAGGGCAGCGAACTCGTCACCACCCGGTCGTGCCAAGAGGTCGCCGGGTCGAAGGTGGTGGCGCATCCGGGCGGCGACGTCGACGAGGAGCTGGTCGCCGGCGTGGTGGCCGAGCTCGTCGTTGACGTCCTTGAACTTGTCCAGGTCGAGCAGAAGGAGTGCTCGGGTCGTGGCCTCTGGCCGGGTCAGCAGCGTGTGCGCGTCGGCGATCAGGGCCCGCCTGTTCGCCAGCCCCGTCAGGGGGTCGGTGGTCGACTCGAGACGGCGCAGGTGCGCCATGCGTGCCAGCTGCCGGTAGGCGACGAGGGTCCGCGCAGTCGCCGTGACGAGGATCCCTGCTGCGAGCGTGACGGCCAGGGAGGAGACCCGGATGCGGGTTCCCATGACCAGGACGCCAACGGCGGCCGCGGTGGCGGCGGTACGCACGGCCAAGGCGGTCCACCGCGTCATCCGTTCGTGGTGCCCGACGCTCTCCACGGTGCGCGTGCGTGCGGCGCGGTCGGCCAACATCGCGATCATGGCGATCGCGATGACACACCCGATGTCCAAGAGACGACCGGGCACGAAGGTTCCGTCGGTCCGCTGGAGCGCATAGAGCACATCAGTGCCGGCGTAGAACGCCATGCCCACCGCCAACCAGCCCCTGCCCGTTCGTGTGCGCGAGCCCCGCGCGGCGGCGATGCCGGCGGTGGCCGCGACCAGGAACAGGTCGAGCAGAGGGTATGCGACCGCCACCGCCCGATCGGCGAGCGTCGGCGCAGTCAGAGCGGGCGCCCATACGGGGGCGAGCACGACAGCCAGGACCGAGGACGCGCCGAGGGAGCCCACGAGGATGTCGAGCCACGCGGAGGACGCCGTCCCGGCGAGCTCGCGACGACCGGTCACGAGAACGGCGGTCAGCAGCCCGGCGCAGAAGACGACGTACCCCACATCGGCCGGTGAGAGGAAGGGAATCGCCACCCCTCGAAAGGCCAGCACCCCGATGAGCGTGTCCGCTCCGGACTGAGCGGTCAACGCCGCCGCCACGAGCGCGATCTTCACCCGCATGAGCCGGGCGCGCCGCGCCGCCAGCCAGCACACGAGCACCGCGCACCACCGGGAGGCCACCCCGGGCCAGCCGTCGACGACCGCCCCCAGCACGCCGTGATGGAGAACGAGACCGGCCGTGTACACGAGAGCGAAAAGCCACATGGCCCAGATCACACCGGTACGAAGTCCCCACCTGAACCGCGCGTGCACGCGCCCCCCGTGTTCGAGCCCGCGAAGCAGGCTCGCTGGAGCGTGTATCGGCGCCGCTCACCCCAACTTGAGCCCGCAGTGTGCGCCTGCCGAACTTTTCAACCCCAGGAAGAGGGCGACATGATCGCGACCCGGCGGCACCGCCCCGCACGTGATGCCTGCACCAATGTCCCCGCAGTGGGTCCCAGGCGTTCGGTGCCCGCGCCTGGTGCGATCAAACCGGTGCTCGTTGTGGTGTGACGTGCGTGAGACACCCTGGCGGCAGGCCCAGGCGGAAGCCAAGGGTGAGCGACGGGATCACCACGTGTCTGGTCCGTCGGGCACGGCGGGGGCCTGCTGGAGTTCGGTGATCTTAAGGCCGAGCATTCGCGCGACGGCGGACTTGTCGTCGTGGAACACGTGACCGTAGATGCGTTCGGTCTCCTTAACCGAGGCGTGTCCCATCTGCTGCTGAATCGTCCGCCAGCTCGCGCCGGAAGCGAACAGGATCGACGCGGCCACGTGACGCAGGTCGTGGGCAGTCAGGTAGATCCCCGACTTCGTCTGCGCGGCCATGAGCTTGTTGCGCCAGTGCCCGTAGGACTGGAAGCCCCCACGCTCCCCCGACACCAGAAGCGACCACAGACCTGTGGGAGGGGCTTCCTGCAGTTCGCGACCTCGAGCTGCTCGACGAGCCGCACGCGCGTCAGTCAGCTCCAGGCCACGCAGTCGGATGGCGTCGAGCCTATCCACGACGTCGTGAAGTTGGGGGACGATGACGATCGGGCGTACCCCTGCGGGGGTCTTCGTGTAGTCCACCCACTCACGCTTGCCTCCCGACTCCGTTGCGGTGAACTGGATGAACCGCCCCGGCGTGTCCGGAGACTCTGATCCTTGGGAAGGATGGAGTCATGTCTACAAGTACGTCGAGGAGGTATCCGGTCGAGCTGCGTGAGCGGGCGGTCCGGATGGTCGGTGAGATCCGCGCAGACCATGAGTCGGAGTGGGCGGCGATGACGCAGGTCGCCCAGCTGCTCGGGGTCGGGACGCCGGAGAGCGTGCGTAAGTGGTGCCGGCGGGCCGAGGTCGACTCGGGCGCGCGGGTCGGGGTCACGAGCGAGGAGTCGGGCGAGCTGAAGCGCTTGAAGCGGGAGAACGCGGAGTTGCGGCGGGCCAACGCGATCCTCAAGGCGGCCTCGGCTTTCTTCGCGGCCGAGCTCGACCGGCCACAGCGTTGATCGTTGAGTTCATCGACGAACATGTCGGTGAGCGCGACGGTGAGGGTCTGCGATGGGGGGTCGAGTCGATCTGCGCCCAGCTCACGGAGCTGGGCGCCAAGATCGCCCCCGCGACCTACTACGAGCACCGGACCCGCAGGCCGACCGCCCGGGCGGTGCGCGATGAGCAGTTGAAGCCCCAGGTCGCGCGGGTGCACGCGGAGAACTACGGCGTCTACGGTGCCCGCAAGGTCTGGTTGGCGCTCAACCGGGAACGCCCCGCCGGTGCGCCGCCGATCGCACGGTGCACCGTGGAACGCCTCATGGGTGAGCTCGGGTTGCGCGGCGCGGTCCGCGGCAAGGTCAAGCGCACCACCATCGCCGACCCGGGCGCCAAGGGGCCGGGTGACCTCGTGCGCCGGCACTTCGCGCCGCTGGCCCCCGACCGGTTGTGGGTGGCCGACTTCACCTACGTCTCGACGTGGGCCGGGTGGGTCTACGTCGCGTTCGTGATCGACGCCTACGCCCGGCGGATCATCGGCTGGCGCTCAGCCACCTCCATGACCTCCCAGCTCGTCCTGGACGCCATCGAGCACGCCGTGTGGACTCGGGGCCGCGACGGGCGCCCGGTCGCCGGGGTGATCCATCATCACGACCACGGCAGCCAGGGCGGATTCAACTGGTCGTCGCAACACCTCGTGATCGTGGAGGTGTTCGATGGTTCGTCGGCAGCAGGCAGCAGACCGGGCGGTGCGGCCGAAGCTGAGGTCGCCGGGGCATCCGAAGTTCCAGCGCGTGATCGAGTCGGCGTTCTGGGACCAGATCGCCGAGGGGCTGTTGCCGGAGGAGGCCGCCAGGGCCGTGGGTGTGTCGCAGCCCGTGGGCAGTCGGTGGTTCCGCGACGGTGGCGGGATGTGTCCGTTCGATCCGAAGCTGCCCACGGGCCGGTATCTGTCGTTTCGTGAGCGGGAGGAGATCGCGCTGCTGAATGTCCAGGGCAAGGGCGTGCGAGCGATCGCCCGCGATGTCGGCCGTGACCCCGGGACGATCTCTCGTGAGCTGCGACGCAATGCCGGCACCCGGAGCGGGAAGATTGAGTATCGGGCGTCGGTCGCGCAGTGGAAGGCCGACCTGGCTGCCCGTCGGCCGAAGCAGGCGAAGCTGGTGGTCAACCCGCGACTGCACGCGTACGTCCAGCAGCGGCTGTCCGGGCAGATCGGCCGACCCGACGGCACACCGATCGTCGGGCCGGCGACGGGCAGGTGGACCGGTCGGAACAAGCCGCACCGCAAGGACCGTGCCTGGGTGCAGGCGTGGAGCCCGGAGCAGATCGCGAACCGGATCAAGGTCGACTTCCCCGACGATGAGTCCATGCGCATCAGCCACGAGGCGATCTACCAGGCGCTCTACATCCAGGCCCGCGGCGCCCTCAAGCGCGAGCTCATCTTGTGCTTGCGGACCGGCCGGGCGTTGCGCGCTCCCCGAGCTCGTTCGCGTCGCAAGACCTGGGCTCACGTCACGCCCGAAGCCCTCCTCAGCGAGCGACCCGCCGAAGCGGCCGACCGCGCTGTCCCCGGCCACTGGGAAGGCGACTTGATCATCGGGCTCGAGCGCTCGGCGATCGGCACCGTCGTGGAGCGGACGACCCGGTTCACGATGCTGGTCCACCTGCCCCGCGAAGACGGTTACGGACTGATCCCCCGGACCAAGAACGGCCCCCCACTGGCCGGCTACGGGGCAATCGCGATGAAGAACGCCCTCGCGCACACGATGTCGAGGCTGCCGGCACAGCTGGCCCGGTCGCTGACCTGGGACCGCGGCAAGGAGATGTCCGCGCACGCCCAGTTCAAGGTCGAGACCGGAATCCCCGTCTTCTTCGCCGACCCGCACAGTCCCTGGCAACGCGGCACGAACGAGAACACCAACGGCCTGCTGCGCCAGTACTTCCCCAAGGGCACCGACCTATCGCGCTGGTCTGCCGAGGAGATCGAAGCCGTCGCCCACGCCCTGAACACCCGACCCCGCAAGACTCTCGGCTGGAAGACCCCCGCCGAGGCGCTCAACGAGCACCTACTCTTGCTCCACCAAGCCGGTGTTGCATCGACCAGTTGAATCCGGTCAGTACACGTCCGTGGCCGTCAGCGAACGACTCGCTGCTGACGGCATCCGCCCCTCGATGGGCGTCGTCGGCTCGTCGTATGACAACGCGTTGGCCGAGACGATCAACGGGCTCTACAAGACCGAGCTGATCAAGGCCCGCGGCCCCTGGCGGACCATCGATCAGGTCGAGGTCGCCACCGCCGAATGGGTCGACTGGTTCAACCACCGGCGCATCTACGAGTACTGCGGCGACCTGCCGCCGGCCCAGATGGAGGACGCCTACTACGCTCAACACGAGACCCAGACAACCGCCGCGGTCTCAAACTAGAAAGTCTCCGGACACGCCGGGACGGTTCATTGGTCCTTGCCCGGGTGCGTGAGCTCGACGTACGCAATGACAAGAGGCTTCATCAATCCCATTGTCGTGCGAATGGGCGCGGGCACTTGATGCGGTGGGCCTCGCCGTCGGTGGGGCTCCGCGCGGCGCTCCCCCGGTCGGTGCCCGCGCCTGCGGTGGGCCGGGTGGAGGCACGATGACACACCGACAGCGTCTGGATCTCGCGGGATCGCGGGGTTGCTGGGTGGTGGACTGCGCCAGCGGGACGAAGTTCCTGCTGGATCTTGATCGTGGGGCCGTGTTGCGCGAGCCCGCCCTCGGCAGGCGCCTGCCGTGGGACGGGCGGTTCGTCCGCGGGGCGTACCTGGTCGATGAGGTGTCGGGTCTGCCGGTGATCAGCGTCGGTGCGCAGGCCCGGTGGCAGCTCGGCGTCAAGTTCTTCATCTTCACCGGGCGGATCACGCGGATCTCTCCGTACCGGGCGCCGACCTGCTCGGCGCCGGGGGTGGGGCTGACGGTTGCGCGGGCGGTGTTGGTCTGAGGTGGGTTTGCAGGGTCGAGCACAGGGGCGGTCCGCGTGGCGGACCGCCCCTGGCGGTTAGGGCAGCTTGCCCGAGCAGACCAAGCAAACTAGCCCGGGTTGATGCGGGTCATCGGTGTCGAGGAGCCAGGCGCCCCTGCTCAGGGTGCAGGCAAGCCGGGGGTGCCGGTCGGCAACAACACGTTCGAGCTCGGCGAGGGCGGCGAACTGCTCCTCGTGGGGCAGGTCGTGGGCGCGCAGGCTCGCGACCTGGATCGCGAGCTGGTCGTGGGCGCGCAGCAGAGCGGCCAGGTCGCGCGGACGCCGCGGTGGGCGGGTAGCGGCTGGGGTGGTGATGTCCCGCGTCAGGCTTTGTGGCAGGGCCCGCTTCTTGCGGGTGGTGACCTGCTGAAGGAGTCTGATGACCATGTCCAGACCGCCGGTATTCCCGGTTGAGGAGAAGGTCCGGGTCGTGCTGTCGATCCTTGCCGGTGAAGTCAGCGTCGCGGAGGCTGCCCGTCGGGTGAAGGTCTCTGAGCAGTCGGTCGGGAACTGGAAGCGTCAGTTCCTGGAGGCTGGCCGCGCGGGCCTGGTGGCTGGCCGGGCGGGGCCGACGACCCGCGAGGCGCAGTTGGAGGCCGAGGTTGCGGACCTGACCCAGGCGCTGGGTGAGGCCGCGGTCGAGATCCGGGTGTGGAAGAAGAGCGCGGAGGGCCGGCTGGGCCCTTCGAGGACCTCGAGGTAGTTCGTCTGGAGTCGGGCATGCCGACCTCGAGGTTCTGCGAGCTGATCGGCATGCCTGAGCGGACCTGGCGTCGTCATCAGGCCCGCGCCCGGGCCGGGCACCCGGTCAAGGGGCCGTGGCCGCGCCCGGCCCGCACCAGGGTCCGTGAGGTGGTCCGGGCGCACGCGCTGGCCCACCCGGCATGGGGTCACCGCAAGGTCTGGGCGATGGTCCGCTACGACGGTCACCGGGTCTCCCAAGCGACCGTGCTGCGCCTGCTGCGCGACGACGGGCTGATCCTGGAGGCCAACTACCAACGCGAACGCCGCGAGCTGGCCGCCAACCGCAGGGCCGCTTTCGCGACGGCGCCGACCGGACCGAACCAGGTCTGGCAGCTGGACTTCTCCGAGTTCGAGACCACCTCCGGAGGGACCTGGCGGGTCGCCGGGTGCCGGGACTACTGGTCCAAGTACGAGCACCGGTTCCACATCTCACCGACCGCGAACATGCACGACGCGATCGCCGCGGTCGAGCTGGCTCTGGCCGAGGCCGCCGAGCTGGTCGGGCGCCCGCTGCGCGAACTTGCTCAGGTCGACGCCGACGGCAACGTGGTGCCGGTCGTCACGATCGTGACCGACAACGGCGGGCCGTTCCGCTCGTTCCGGTTCGAGGCGTTCATCGCCACCCATCCCGAGTTGCGTCACGTCCGCACCCGGGTCCGCACCCCGGGGCAGAACGGGTCACGCGAACGCGGCTTCGGCTCCCTGAAGTACGAGCGGCTGTTCCTCGAAGAGATCCCCGACGCCCTCGACCTGGCCGCCCACGCCGAGGGCTACCGGATCGAGTACAACACCGTCCGACCCCACGAGAACCTGTCCTGGAACCGCCCGATCGAGGTCCACCTCGGCCTGGCCGACCCGACGATCCCCAACTTTCCCGAGCCCCAGAACCTGCCATCTACTTGACGCGGGACATCTTTCGTCCGGATGCGCACGGAAGAAGTCATCGCCCCCTGAGGTGTGACGATCCGCGCTGCCTCGTGGGCGTGTTCGCCCGATCCTTCGATGCCTCCCCCCGCCGGCCGTCTCCGCGCACGAGCGAAACGATGGGGCGTTGCCCCACCGCACGTCGATCGGGGCGCGAACGAGTGCGTCAGTTGGTCGGAGCGTCGGGACAGGGCCGGTCATCGGGGGGTAACGAGGCAGCGTTGGTCAGCGATGCTAGGCCGGCCACCGTGCCGTCGGTGGCCAGGGCGTTGATGCCCGCCGCCGAACCCTTGAGATACCCGTTGAGGAAGTCGGTCGTCACCTTGGCGACCACATCGAGGGGTTGACCTGCCTGTGTGTACGCACTGGTGTGGGTCTGTCCGGCCATCGCCAGGTAGTACTTCGGTTGGGGCGCCTGGTTGTACAGCTGGACGCTGCACGACGGCGGGTTCACGGTGTCGTTGGTGCCTTGGACGGCCAACATCGGCACAGCCGGCGGCGAATAGTAGGTCCCGGGGAACCAGGCCAGCTCTGCGCCGGAGAGGATGATGGCGGCCTTGACCAGATTGTTCCGACAGCAGGTGTTGGAGGCGGCAGCCAGGCTGACATCGCCCCCGTCCGAGTGACCGATGAGCCCCACCTCATGGGAGTCGATCATCCCCGTCAGGGTGCCGCCGGCAGCCGCGCTGTCTCCGAGCAACGAAGAGATGACGAAGGTGAGGTCGGTGGGGTGGTTGACGATGTCACTCCGCTTCAGGCCCCCTGGGGATGTCGGCGCAGTGAACGGGTAGACCGGGGCCGCCACCACGTAGCCAGCCACGGTCCAGGCATCGAGGAGGGTGGCGTATGCCTCGGGGCTGATGTCGTAGCCTTCGGAGAAGATGACCAGCGGATACGGTCCGCCGGACCGAGCGGGAACAGCACCGGCATGATCGGGGCCGCCCGTCGCCCCCATGGCCGGGTAACGGACGGTGGTGGGAAGGGTCCGCACCGCTCGACTGGGCCCGGCGGGCTCGGTCAGCGTGAGCGTGAGCGTTCCCACCGCGAAAGGCGGAAGCGGGGGCGGGGTAGGCGGAGTGGTCGGCACGTTGGTAGGTCGGGTGGTCGGCAGGTCGGTGGGTCGGGTTGTGGCCGACGGCCCCGCCGAAGGTCCATGTCCGATGGCGGCAACCAGCACGCCCGCCACGGCAAGCAACACCACTGCCGCTCCCAGTACTGGTCGTCGACGCCGCACGTGCAACCGTCGGGGGGGCCTTGGTGGGGACACCAGCCGGACTTTACCGCCGGTGCAGATGAACGAGGTTGTCCGGATCGGGCCAAAGCCGTCACACGTTGGCGGTTGAGTAAAGTCTCAACATGGCCGTCGATGGAGATACCCACCGCACCGCAGATCAGGACGCCCACCCCTGATGAGCAGTGCCGTGCGTGTCCGGGCGCTCGCCCACGCCGACCTCACATCTGCAGCCCGGCTTCACCGCTGCGTCCTCGATATGGAGTTCCTGTCGCGGTACGGGCAGGGATTCATGCGCGCTTACTACCAGGCGTGGGTCGAGGCGCCTCAGAGCATCGCTCTGGCAGCGGTGGACGAGCACGACACCCTTGTGGGTACGTTGCTGGGCGCCGTCGACCCAACGGCCCACACCCGCGGCATGGTGCGCCAACACGGAGTGACGCTGGGGACCCGATTGGCCGTGCAGGCCCTTGGGCACCCGGCGTTGGCCAAGGATCTGATCGTCACCCGTGGACGGCGCTATGTGCGAGGACTGTCCCTCTTGGTGGCCGCCCAGTCGCCGCGAAGGCCCGAAACGCCCATCGCCGGGACCGGAGGCCCCACCGTGGGGGTGATCACCCACCTGGCGGTCCACCCCGATCGTCAACGATCGGGGATCGGTCGCGCTCTGGTCGATGCGGCGGTGATGGCCGGGCGGAACGCGGATCTGGACGAGCTCGTGCTGGTCACTCCGCCCGACCTGGCCGCTCGAACCTTCTACGAGCGCCTGGGTTGGCTGGCCAGTGGCGAGGTCACCAGTCAGAGCGGGGAGGCGTTCCTCCGGTACCGGTTCCCATTGGCGCCGAACGGTCCGCAAGCATCGAAGCGGCCTCCCCCCGACGTCGGCTGAGGTGGCAATCGCTCTCTGGCCACGGGGTGGCGACTGCCCTCGGCCCGGGAGGACCGGCTTCGGGCCCACGTGCGCGGTTCAGGGCTCGCCGTCGCCCGCCTCACCGGGCGGCTCGCCGTCGCAGGACCATCAGCCGGGTGACGATGACCAGAGCAATGACAGCGCTGAGGGCAGCGAAGATGACGAACGCCGTATGCCGGGCTCCGATCGGGTGCGGTTCGGTTCGCGGTTGCGGCTGTGTGGTCAAGGGCGGAGTCGAGGTCGTCGGGGTCGTGGCGGGTTGAGCGATCGGAACCTGGGCGAGGGCCAGAACCTGTTCGGCGGTCACCGCGGCTGAGCACCCAGGTGTCGGTGTCACCGCCAGCAGCTGGGGAACCTGTGGGGCCTCGGGAATCCCGAACATCGAGGTGGGGATGGAATCAGCCATCACCGTCTGCCCGGCCAGGTTGGGATGGAGCTTGTCGTCGGTGAAGTACGGGGCGAACGGCCTGTCGGGCTGGCAGGCGCCGTTGTAGACGTCGCCCATCACCGCGGCAAGGTTGATGGTCCCGTCGAACCCGCTCCGCGGGCTGAGGATCCACACGTTGACGGCGGCCAGCGTCGCCTGGTCGGCCGGCGACCACACCTCGGGCTTCTCTCCGTTGCCACCGACGAACGAGGAGCGCGGTAGCAGGGTGACCCCGAAGATCTTGATGCCGGCAGCGTGGGTCCGGGCAATGACCGTCTGCATGGCCGCCTCGATGGCCGCCGCCGTGCCGTAGGGGGGGATGGGCCGGGTGGGATCTTTGCCGCCGGCTCCGAACCAGATGTCGTTGGTCCCCAGGAAGAGAACCACGTCCTTCACCCCGGGGAGCGACAGGGCGTTCGGTGCCAGTCGGGTGACGCCGGGAAGGCCACCCGAGGTGGCGGCGTAGGTGGAACCCGGCGGGAACACCGTCAACGTGTTCCCGCTGATTGCCTCGTTCACCAGAGCCACCTGCTGGGAGGGAGGCAGCTGGGCGACCCGCTGCTGGAGGGGGCTCGGCCACCCGTAGCCGGCGACGTTGTTGTTGAACCCCTCGGTGATGGAGTCGCCGAACGCCACCACCGTCCCCTGGGCGGCGGTTCCCGCCACAGCGATCGCCGACAGCCAGCGCATGGTCACATCCGCAAACACGAAGCTGTTGGCTGCTGGATTGGCCGTCTGGTCGCCGCCACCGTCGGCGGTGGCGTAGGAATCGACCCGTCCCCCACAGCAGTAGTGGACGCTGACGTTGGCCGAGCCGACGACCGAGAGGCTGACGGCCAGGTGTTCGCCGGCCTGGACCTTCATGATCACCGGATCGCTGGTCACTCTCCCGCGGGCCGGGATGGTGACCGAACGGCTGCCGCCGAAGGTCACCGGCACGATGGAGCCGGGGACGATGCCGGCACCTGACTGCTGGGCACCCACGGTCACTGAACCGAAGGTGGTCGGGGTCCCGCTCCAGGTGTTGGACAGTCGGAGCTGGATCGACGCCCCGGCGACTGCCACTTCGGCGACGTCCCGGACGGTGAGGTTGTGGGCCACGACGGAAGGCAAAGTGAAGTCCATCGGGGATGTCCACGCCGTCTGCCAGGTTGGCGGAGTCGGTGAGGGGGTCGTCGTCGACGAGGATGTGCTCATGGTCGACGTGGGTCGTACCGATGCCGCTGTGCCGTGAGCGCCGCCCACGGTGAGCCCCGCTGCTATCGCGGCGACGATGGCGCTGAGCGCTCGTGCTGTCGTCAACCTCCGGTTCAGAGCCACGCGATGCTCACCCTCCCACCGACGGGCCTCGTGTTCTCCGCGTGACCGCTTGGTTCCTCTGGCCAACACCAGACGAGCTGTTGCAGGCGGCTCTTGCCTGCCACGACGGTGGCCGGCGTCTCCGGCAAGGGGCCCCCGCATGCTACGGGACCAACCCCGCCAAGGGCTGTCAATGCTGGCTCGGTTCAGGAACCACGATGATGCCGGGGCCAGAGCGCTCGGAGCCGTGCGGACGGATCAGAGGGGCGGCGTACCCGTCGAGACCGTCGACAAGATCGAACGGCGGGTCACCCCCGAGAGCCACCGCGGTGGCAAGGCGTCCCGCCAGGTCCACACTCGGTCCGGTAGCTGTCGCGGATGCGGGCCTCGTCGCCGGCCGACGAGTACGGGATCGCCCGCGGGTCGAACCAGCCTCTCGGTGCTTCCCGATCAGGAGTGCACAAGCGGATCAGCTCGTCGAGCCAGTCGGGGACGTCCGACGCCGCCGACTCACCCAGGGCCTCGGCAGGATTGTCATGTTGGGGCTGCGACCTGCGGTTCTGTGGTCTGACACGTCGGCTGGGTTGAGGTGCGGGCGCGGTGCTGGCGGTGAGGATGGACGTTCTCACAGGGCGATCTGCCCCGGAGCACCGCGCCCGACATGTCACCTTCGTCGGTTGTTGCCACGTTCGTCGGCCTCAGGGCGACGGCCCGTCCTCGTCTGCTGGAGCTCTTTGGGCAGGTGAGTGATTCGCGGACGTCGACGCGCAGGCCCGACTCGAAGTGGCCGGTTCGCGGTGCCCGCGCGAGGCCGCGACCGGCCGGGTGGTGCCCCCGGTGTCGGCGGGCAGCAGCTCGACGTCACGCAGGGAGCGCGGATGGGCACCAGCGTCGGCTGCTCGCCGGCCGGCGGGTCATCGGCGTCGACGGCACGACGGTGCGCGGCGCCAGGGTTGGTGAGAGGGGTGCCCCGCATCTGGCCGTCGCCCTGGACCACACGGAGGGGTTCGCGCTGGGGCAGGTGCCGGTCGACGCGAAGAGCCATGGGATCCCCGACCTACGAACCGTGCGGGAAGGGTTCGACCTGGTCGGAGACGTCGTCACAGCGGATTCGACGGGTACCCGGGCCACCACCCAACGCCGCCCGACCCATCGAACTGCTCCGCACGTGCTGACACACGACTTTGCCGAGAGCCTGACGTCACCCCGAGCGACGTCTCACGTCACAAAACCCCAGGTCACATGCCCACCGACACGACGCTGCCGGGACCCTGACCAGGTCCCCTTGTGGTCAAGTTCAGGTTGTTTGCAGGTCAGGTCGATATGTTCGAAGCATGACATTGCTTTCACAGCGCGGTCGCAGAATAGGATCTGTGTGGGATCAGCGAGTGGAGCAGTGGAGCAGCACGGTCGACGCCTCCCCTGCTTTCGCGCTGTTGCGCGCACGTATGCTTGAGATGGCGAATCCCGTCGCGACCGATCGTTGTCTGGATCTCGGGGCGGGCGCAGGATTCCTGACGACCGCCCTGGTCGACCGGGCGGCGAGCGTCCATGCCGTCGACATCTCGCCGAAGATGTTGCTGGCCTTGCGCGCGAAGGTGCCGCCGACCGGCGCGGTGCTGACCACCGCAGCGGCCGACATGGCGCGCCTGGAGCTGCCGTCGGCCTCGTTCGACCTCATTGTGTCGAACTATGCGATGCACTACCTGACCGACGCCGACAAGAAGAAGCTGGTGCACGACATTCGCGACTGGCTCGTTCCTGGCGGCCGCGTCGTCATCGGGGACATGATGGTCGGCCGAAAGCTCGACCGATATCATCGCGGCGTATTCCGGGAGAAGGCCTTCGCGATGTTTCGCCAGGGGCTCCCGGGATGGTGGCGGCTGGCGAAGAACGTCGCCCGCATCGCCAGCGGCACCGGGCGGCTTCGGCCGTGCCCGCCCGAGTGGTGGGTCGCGGTCCTCGACGGTGCCGGGTTCTCCGATGTGCGCTACGAGCACATCCGCTCGGAGGCCGGCGTCGTCGTCGGCCGCGCCTAGGGACCCTTCTATGTCTGTCAAGCCGGGTCGGGTCCGGCGTCGGCGGCGTTGAGGGTGCCGTAGATCTGACGGGCGAGGTAGCGCTTGAGACAGCGGCGGATCTCTCTGGTTGTGTGGCCGTGCACGACCACCACTCGCGACTCCCGCACCCGCCGCCTCCACCGCAACCCGTCCCTCGACCTCCTGCACAGGGAGGAGTGACTGACACGGAAGAGGTCACTGGTTCGATCCCAGTATCGCCCACCACGTTTATGCAGTTCAGCGACGCGTGTCCCACATCTAGATACGCCGGGTCTCATCAAACGAGCCATTGACAGCAACGGATGCAGCAATGTGGACGCCTGCGGACAGTGGCGGACAACGCCCCGTCACCGCATCCGGATCGGCTCCGGTTCAGCATGTGCGCAGATCTCAGCCCACCCGACGCTCTCCCGGCCGCAAAGCGATGACCTCTTCCGTCCCGAACCGCACAGAAGAGGTCATCTCGCACCAGGGAGAAGCCGCCAACGGCCTCGATGATGGCCGACCCTGTAGGCGGCTAGGCCCCGCTCATAGCCGCTCGACGCTGTCGGCCTGCGGTCCCCGATCACTTTGCCGCACCTGGTACCGCACCCGATCACCCTCCTGCAGCGACTCGGCGCCCCTGACGACCGACACGTGCACGAACAGGTCCGCACTCCCCGCATCGGGGGTGATGAAGCCGAACCCGCGCTCTGCGTCGTAGCGCGCGACCACGCCCTCACCGCCACGCACAGGCCCGCCGGACTCCCTCGAGGGGCCCGATCGACTGTGGCCCGACACCGCAGGCGCACCCCGGCTTGCCGAGCCACGCACGAGCTGGATGTTGCGAGCCTGGAGCCCCTTCTCGCTCTGGCCGACGTCGTAGGTCACCCGATCGCCCTCGGAGAGCTCGGTCAGCCCCCCGGGCAGCGACCGGACGTGGACGAAGATGTCGTCGGCGCCGGCGTCTGGAGTCACGAACCCGAAGCCCTTGTCCGCGTCGTACCAGGACACGGTGCCGTCCGCTCCGTCGGACGCCCCGGGTCGCCCGGCTGCCTCGGCCCCGAGCGGCAGCAGGTGGTCCGCTTGCGGCCCCCTCTCCCCGTCGACGACCAGGAACGCCACCCGCTGCCCCTCCGAGATCACGCCGCCCCCCACGATGGCTGAGCTGTGCACGAAGATCTCCGCACCACCGCCGTCGGGCGTGACGAAGCCGTACCCCTTGCCGGGCTCGTACCAGGAGACGGTGCCGAGCACGCCTACGGGCGCGTCGGGGGCGTGGTCGCCCGTGACCCGGACGCGCCGTGCCTGCGGGCCACGGTCCCCCTCGCCCACCTCGAACTCGACGACCTGCCCCTCTCGGAGCAGTCTCGGCCCGTCGTCGTTCATGATCTCGGACGCATGCACGAACAGGTCCTCGGTCTCGTCCCCGAGGAAGAGGAAGCCGAACCCCCGCTCAGCATCGAACCAGCGGACAGTTCCCTGGGCCACGGTTGACTCCTTGTCGAGCGAAGGTCGCTGTCACCCAGTATCCCTTGACCGAGCCGCGCGGCGGGCGCGGAGGGGCAGCGGTGACCCCAGGTTCCCCGGGCATCCCAGGTGTACCCCACCGTCCCGGCAGGTGCCGCCTGGGTTACCACGCGTCTCAGCGCGTCGTAGCTATGCGTCGTGGTGCCCGTGCCGTCGACCATCTGGGTGCGCCGACCCGCCGCGTCATCCCCGTACATCAGGGGTGTAGTCGGAGTAGCCGACCACGACCGCACCAAGAAGGTCTCGCCGGAAACCGGCGTACGTGGTCTGGGAAGTCTCGGGACATCCACCCAGCAGCAGAGCGTCGATCCCTCACGAGCGTTGACAACGATCTGATCCACTCGTTGACATGCGCCATACGCGATGGGCTGCGCGTCGTGCCGTCGCGGTCGGCCTCGTGCTCCGGCGAGTGGATTCTCACTGGCTGACAAGCACAAGGTCCACCGGCGCACGGTGCGGTTGGCGTTGGCGGACGCGAGCCCGACGGATGCCCGTTCGGGTGACCGCGAACCCACAACCAGCCTTTCACCGCAGGTCGAGCCCCGACCGCCTCTGGGGTCCGTCGATCGGGCAAGCCGTGCGGGCCTCTGCCGCGCCATCACCGGGACGATCACCCGTGCCGGGATCGAAGGCCGGCCACGACCCGATCAGGTCCGCGAACACCGACCCCGCCATCAGCAGATGCCCAGCCAATGGCTCCGCATCCCCGAACTTGCGCTGCCCACCATCACGACCCTGCTTGCAGCAACAGTCTCAGCCGACGCAGCCAGCCTGCCGCAGAGACGCCCCGTACCGTCAGTCTCCCAGCAACGCGGTCCCGGCTCCGGGCCGGGCCACATCCTTGACCGGGCGGGTCTGCCGCAGGAGGAGCACGGCCAGCAGGACGGCGAGCCCGGCCGCCAGGGCGCCGATCCGGAATGCCACCTCGTAGCCGTGCACGCTCGCTGCCGCGGTGATCGCATGCAGCTGGCTGGTGGACCCGGGTGCGACGGCGGCGGTCAGCCGCTGCACCTGGTCGCGGCTGACCGTGGTTGAGGCGGTCACCAGGGCGGCTAGCCCGAGTGACCCGCCGATCTGCTGGCTGGTGTTGAGCAGCGCCGAGGCGAGCCCCGACTCGTGCCTGGGCACCGACGTGATGGCGTTGAGCGTCAGGGGCACGAACGATAAGCCCATGCCGACCCCGACGACGACGAGCGGGCCGAAGATTCGCATGTAGTCGGAGGAGGCGTTGACCCCCGAGACCCACGCCAGCCCCACGGCGACCAGGGCCGGGCCGAGAACCAGGAAGGGCCGAGTGCCGACCTGCCGAACCACGCGGGCCACCACGAGGCTGGTCGTGGCCACCGCAACGGGGATCGGTAGGTAGGCAAGGCCGGCGGTGACGGGGGTGTAGTGCAGGACGTCCTGCATGAACTGGGTGAGAAAGAAGATCAGCGAGAGCATGGCCGCACCGAGCAGCAGCATGACCGCATACCCGCCCGCCCTGTTGCGGTCCCGCAGGAACGCCAGCGGCAGCAGGGGCGCCGTGCTGGCTCGCTCGATTGCCACGAAGGCAGCGAGCAGCACGACGGCCAGTGCGAAGGACATGACGGTGACGGGGTCGGCCCAGCCCGACGACGGCGCCCGGACCAGGCCATAGACGAGAAGCGCCATGCCGGCGGACACCGCGAGCGCGCCGGAGGCGTCCA
>MLJW01000477.1_pt1 | contig 17365 bp, 21 predicted proteins | sample 888231 | NCBI WGS metagenome assembly MLJW01 (sample SAMN05788063, study PRJNA343431) | mine drainage metagenome | isolation source: sample collected from the inflow into an acid mine drainage treatment plant... | place: Germany: Lusatia, lignite mining district
CGACGAGCCGATTTACAGGATGCGCTCGGCATTCCAGGGCTGCTTGCGCAGGCGCAGGCGGGCGGGACGCTCGCCCTGGATCCAATGCTCGATCATGATGAACAGATCCGACCACAAGGTCTGGAAACAGAAATAGCCGCACCAGGCGCGGCCGATCAGGCCGGTGACAAAGAACAGGAATGCCGCCGCGATGAACAGCAGCATCGACAGCCAGAAAATATCCTGAGGATAGGTCACGATATTGAAGATGAAGAAGCGGCGCGTCGTCAGGTCAAACATCACCGCCTGATCTGCGGCGCTTTGCCGTTGCCACGGCAACCAGGGCAGGAGGAAGAACACCGCATACGCCAGCACCAGCACGGCAGTCTTGAAATTACGGAAGCGGCCCTTGACCGACCGGGTGTGGATTGGGATGTGTTTCTGGTAGAGGGGGGAATGGTCCGGCGTTTTGTGCAGCATGCTTGTATACCACTATCGATCTTTAAATTTATCCGGAATGACGCAGCGCGCCTTCCCGAAACATCCACCAGCAGAAGCACGAAGGCCCACGTTGGAACGCGGGCCTTCGTATTCGTTCAACCCCGAGAGGCCGGGGACAACTTACTTGCCGCCGCCCAGGCTGTCATGCACGTACAGTGTCAGCACCTTGATCTGTTCTGGACTCAGGCGGCCATTCGGGCCGCCCCAGGTCGGCATCTTGCCTCGGCTGACGCCTTCGGTGACAACCTTAACGACTTCACCCAGCTTGCCTTCGGCCGTGCTCTGTCCCGGCACGTCCGCCCACAGCCAGTTCTTGTCGGTCAGATTGGCGGAACCCAGGGCCGGATTTCCCGTGCCGTCCTCGCCGTGGCACACATGGCAGCCACCCTCGCCATGGAAGATGGCGTCGCCGGCCTTGGCGGCTGCGGCATCATGCGGCTCGCCGGACAGGCTCAATACGTAATTGGCGACCTGTTTGATCTTGTCGTCCGGCAGCACGCCCCTGAAGGTCGGCATCATGCCGTTACGGCCGTTGGTGATGGTTTCCTGGATCTTGTCGTAGGTGCCGCCATAGATCCAGATGTCGTCGACCAGATTGGGCGCGAAACCCATCTTGCCCACGCCACCGGCCTGGTGGCAGGGCGCGCAATTGTCGGAAAACAGCGTCTTGCCGGCAGAATTCACGAAGCTCATCAAATCCTCGTTCTTGGCCACGGACTCGTACGGCATGGTCGCCACCTTGTCGAACCACTTCTTCTGCTCGCTGCTGTGCTCGTTCATTTCTTCCATCAGCTTGGAACGCATGTTCCAGTGAGTGGTTTTCTGCACTGTCTTGCCGTCGACAGTCCTGGCGGTATAGGTAATGGTGTTGCCCACGCCCTTGGTGTAACTGTGACCGATCGGCCATGCCGGATACATGATCCAGTAGATGATCGAGAAGATGACGGTGACATAGAAGGTCCAGATCCACCACATCGGCAGCGGGTTGGTAAGTTCCTGCAGGTCGTCGTCCCACACATGCCCGGTGGTATGTACGGATTTAGCTTTATCCTGGCTCATGATTGTGCTTCCTTTTTTTCCTCATCCTGAAGCGGAATGTTTTTGTATTCTTCCAAGCGCTGCCCACGGCTCCTGCTGCCATACAGATACAGCAGGATGCCGCAGAACACCGTAAAAAAGATTACCAGCGACAAAGGCTTGGTATTCTCGAACCTGGTGAACCAGAGTAACGATTCCATGATTTGAGTTCCCTAGCGGAATTTGCCGAAATAATCGTCGTCGAACTGCTTGAAGTCGACCATCGTGCCCAGCACCTGCAGGTAAGCCACCAGGGCGTCCATTTCAGTGATGTTGTCCTTGTTGTTGTCGTAGTTGCCTGCCTGGGCCTGGGCGACGAGGTTTTTCTCGGCGTCCGGGATGTGCAGCGTCTTGGCGACATCTTCACCGAACTGCTTGACGTTGCGTTCATACTCCGCCTGGCTCAGGGAATAGGGCACTCCGGTCGTCCGCAGCGCCATCATGCGCAGGGTCAGGTCGGAAGTATCCAGATTGGTCCTGATCAGCCAGGGGTAGTTCGGCATCACGGATTCCGGCACCATCGAACGCGGTGCGGTCAAATGCTGCACGTGCCAGTCGTTGGAGTACTTGCCGCCCACGCGGGCGAGATCGGGACCGGTGCGCTTGGAACCCCACTGGAACGGATGGTCGTACTTTGACTCCGCTGCCAGGGAATAGTGGCCGTAGCGCAGCGCTTCGTCACGGAACGGGCGGATCATCTGGGAGTGGCAAAGATAGCAGCCTTCGCGGATGTAGATGTCGCGGCCACGCAACTCCAGCGGAGAATAGGGACGCACCATGTCGCGGCCGTCCGCCGTCTTCACGGTTTCCACCGTGTCCTTGATGAAGAACAGGGGGACCACTTCCACCAGGCCGCCAGCGCTGATCGCCAGCATGGTCAGCACCAACAGCCATCCTACGTTTCGTTCAATTTTATCGTGTTTCATTTAATAGCTCCCGTCACCTTGTTCTCGATCAGGCCGCCGCGACAGCCAGGCTGCCCTCGGTATTGCCCTTGCGGATGGTCATGGCCATGTTGTAGCACATCACCACCATGCCGGTCAGGAAGAACGCGCCTCCCACAGCTCGCATGACATAGAACGGGTGCATCGCAGCCACGGACTCGGCGAAGGAATACTGCAGGTTGCCGTAATCATCGAAGGCGCGCCACATCAGGCCCTGCATGATGCCGGAGATCCACATCGCAGTGATGTAGAGCAATACCCCGACGGTCGCCAGCCAGAAATGCACGTTGACCAGCCTGGGGTTGTAGATCTGGGTGTTCCACAGGCGCGGAAGCATGTGGTACATGCTTCCGAAGGTAATCATCGCCACCCAGCCCAGGGCGCCGGAATGCACGTGGCCAATGGTCCAGTCGGTGTAGTGCGACAGCGCATTGACGTCTTTGAGCGACATCATCGGGCCTTCGAAGGTAGACATGCCGTAGAACGACAGGGCCACGATCATAAAGCGCATGATCGGATCGGTGCGCAGTTTGTCCCAGGCACCGGACAGCGTCATGATGCCGTTGATCATGCCGCCCCAGGAAGGCAGCAGCAGCATGATGGAGAAAGTCGCAGCCAGGGTGGAAGTCCAGTCCGGAACCGCCGTCCAGTGCAGGTGGTGAGCGCCCGCCCACATGTACATGAAGGACAGCGCCCAGAAGTGGACGATGGACAGGCGGTAGGAATACACCGGCCGACCGGCCTGCTTGGGCACGAAGTAGTACATCATGCCGAGGAAAGCCGCGGTCAAGAAGAATCCCACCGCATTGTGGCCGTACCACCACTGCGTCATCGCATCCTGCACGCCGGCGAATAGGCTGTAGGATTTCATCGAGAACAGGCTGATGGGCACCGCCAGATTGTTGAACGTGTGCAGCAGGGCCGTCGCCAGGATGAACGACAGGTAGAACCAGTTTGCCACGTAGATGTGCGGTTGCTTGCGGTTCATCAAGGTGCCGATGAACACCACCATGTAGCTTACCCATACGACCTCGATCAACAGGTCGATCGGCCATTCCATTTCGGCATACTCGCGGCCCTGACTGTAGCCCATCACATCGCCAAGCGCTGCCAGCACGATCACCGACTGCCAGCCCCAGAACGTGAAGTTCGCCAGCCCGTTACCGAACAGCCGGGTCTGGCAGGTGCGCTGCACGATGTAGTAGGAGGTGGCGAACAGCGCACTGCCGCCGAAACCGAAAATCACGGCGCCGGTATGCACCGGCCGCAGACGCCCGAACGTGATGTACGGGATATCGAAGTTAAGGAACGGAAATGCCAGCTCGGAGGCAATATACAGCCCCACCAGCATCCCCACTACGCCCCATACCAGGGTCATGATAGTGAACTTGCGAATAATATCGTAGTTATATTGCTCGCCAGCCACAACGTTCGCCGTTGCCATTGTTACCTCCCTTTTGATACAAATAATCGCAGTACGAAATCATACCACGCGGCGCAATGCCGCGCCCCACAACGATGTGCAGACTAATCGACTTTTCGCGGCGATGACATCCCGGGCTTCAGCGACTACATCAGCCGCCCGAGGTCGTGCGCAATATCCGCGGACTTCTCCCCATAATTGAGGTAAAGCCGGGGTGACCCCGTTTTGTCGAATACATACATGCCGGCGCTGTGATCGACGGTGTAGCCGCCTTTCCCCTGCGCAGGCTGCTTGTGTGCATACACCTTGAAACTTTTCTCCACCGCATCCGTCGCCGCGGCATCCCCGTACAAGCCGACGAAAGACGGATCAAACGACGGCACATACTGGGCCAGCACCTGCTGCGTATCCCGCTCCGGGTCCAGCGTCACGAACAGCACCTGTACCTGCGAGCGGCGCGGCCCCAGCAGTTTCAGCGCATGGGCCAGCTCGCTCATGGTGGTCGGGCAGACATCCGGGCAATGCGTATAGCCGAAAAACAGGACCACGATCTTGCCGCGATAATCCCGAATGCTGCGTGCCCTACCCAGATGGTCGGTCAGCTGGAAATCGCGACCGATCACGCCATCGCCAATTTCCGTGCCGACAAACGACTCAGCCGGCGCCTGCTGCCGCGAACAACCAGCAACCAGCAGGTACAACAATATCAGCCAGACAATGCGCATGCTCCGCCCCCAGCAGACCCCACCTCTCCGCAATGTGAAGCCGGGCTTCCTGCAATAATGGAGGCTGCATTATACGCGCTGCAGGTCAGAACTTCTTGCCGAAACCTACCCCGATGATCCAGGGATCGATGTCCAGGCTGTCAATCTGGGCCCCGTTCAACTTGACCTGGGTATTCATCCAGACCTTCTTGACGTCGGCATTGATCAGCCAGCCATCCTTCAGATTTACGTCGAAGCCGGCCTGGAGGACAGGTCCGAACATGTTGCGATCAATCTTGATGTCGCCAGGATTGGTCAGGGTCAGCGATCTGTCCATGCCCAGGGTGTAATTCAGACCCGCGCCCACATAGGGATCGAACGTCTGGTCCGGCAGGAAATGCCATTGCAGGGTGAGCGTCGGCGGCAGCAGGTTGACCGAACCCAGACTGGTTCCGGCCAATGTGCCGGTGCCGCCAATCTTGACATCATGGCGGGTACCCGTAGCCAGAATCAGCTCGGCTGCAATGTTCTTGGTGATGTAATAGGAAAAATCAATTTCAGGAATCACGTTGCTGTTCACCTCGAGCTTCGTTCCTGCATTTGCGCCGCCCAGGTACGAACCCAGCTTGCTGCTCTCGTCCGGAGCCACATCCACGGCGCGCAGCCGCACCACGAAATCGCCCGCTTCGGCAAGGGCTAGGGATGGGGTAATGGCCGCAGCGATCAAAGCCGCCAGTGCGATCTTCTTCATAACAAATCTCCGAGTAATTTAGTGGGACAATCAGGATATTAATATCTTGTAATGAATTTTACCTGATATGAAACATTCTTCAATCCCCGACATCTGTTTGTTCTCAATTGCACGGACAATTGTTGCGCAAATGCAACAACCGTCCGTGCAATTTGACGCCGAAAAAATCACCCCTGACGGAAAACCTTTCCAAAAACTAAATATCTATACCTGAATATCTTATTTAATCTCAGGTACTTATCTTGCATTTTCATATTCATTCATGCTAGTTTGCGATTGCGTCAATATGTCGCAGGCATCACCCAGGAATGCATTTTTAAATGCAACAGTCGATCGGATAATGAAAATGGCGGCTTCGGGTGTGGATTACAAGATTACGGCAAGACCCAACTGCTCCCTGCCCCCGGCGGGAAAGGTCAGGTTGTTTGCCTTGATTGCAACGATTTCTTTGCTTATCTCGATTGCTTTCGGTTTGGCCGGCGCGTGGATGGTTTTACCTTTCGCCGGTTTGGAATTGCTTGCGCTGGCATTTGCTTTTTACATCATTCACTGCCATGCAGAGGATTATGAAAGCATCACCATCGACGGCGACCGTCTGGCTGTTGAAAGACGTGATGGACATCACGTAAGCCAGATGGAGTTTCATCGCTACTGGGTTCACGTGCTGTTGCGCATGAATCAGGGTGGTGAGCAACGGTTGTGGCTCCGATCGCATGGGCAGGAAGTGGAAGTCGGACGATACATGAGTAACGAGCAGCGTCTGGCTCTTGCCCAACAATTAAAAAAGCGTACCGGGGCATTTTACCAACGGTGATTTATCAGGGAGTGAGTATGGCAATGCAATTTATAAAAAAGGCCGGACTGAGCCTGACATTAGTGCTATGGTCTCTGGCTGCGCAGGCTGAGTATGCATGGAATTTCCCCAAGCCCGTGACGCCGATGGCGACGGACACCTTGCACGTACACAACGAGTTCATGGTCATCATCATGGCGATCTTCGTCATCGTGCTGGGCATCATGATCTATTCGATCTTCCATCATCGCAAAAGCCGTGGCCATCAGGCCGCAACTTTCACCGCTCCGAGCACCCGGTCGCAGCTGCTTTGGACCCTGGTACCATTCGCCATCCTGCTCTACATCGACTTCGTCCTGATGGGCATCCCGGCTTTCCACAGCGTGGTACTGATGGAGGATACCAAGAACGGCGCCGACATGGTGCTCAAGATCACCGGCATGCAATGGCGCTGGCAGTATGAATACATGGACGGCGATGCCAAGGGCATCAAGTTTGTCAGCAACCTGTCCACACCGCAGGACCAGATCGACAACAAGGCGCCCAAGGGTGAAAACTATCTGCTGGAAACCGACAACCACCTGGTGCTGCCGGTTAACAAGAAGGTTCGCATCCTACTGGCTTCCAACGACGTGATCCACACCTGGTGGGTACCGGAATTCGGTTCCGCACGCGATGCCGTTCCCGGCTTCCTGCACGAGACCTGGGTCAAGATCGAGGAACCCGGCACCTACCGCGGTCAGTGCAAGGAACTGTGCGGCAAGGGCCACGGCTTCATGCCGATCGTGGTGGACGCAGTATCAGAAGAAAAATTCAAGGCTTGGGCGGCTGCCAAGAAGACCGAACTGGCAGCAGCTTCCGCTGGTGCCGACAAGGAATGGAGCAAGGCCGACCTGATCGCGCACGGCAAGGAAGTCTATGAAAAGAACTGCCAGGTTTGCCATCAGCCTGGCGGCGTGGGACTTCCGCCCACGTTCCCGGCACTGGCGGGCAGCAAGGTGATCAACGGCCCGATTTTCGATGCAAGCGGCAAACTGATCGCCGACAGTCATCTGGACCGCGTTTTCAACGGCAAGAATGTAATGCCGGCATGGAAGGGCATACTCAACGATGTCGACATCGCAGCAGTCGTGACTTTCGAGCGCAATTCGTTCGGCAACACCATGGGCGATGCGGTACAACCGGCACAGGTCAAAGCCCTACGCTAAGCTTTAAGTTCTAAGGAGAATGAACATGTCAACTGCAACTGCAGCACATCACGACGAACACCACGAGGCTTACCAGCCGGGCATCATGCGCTGGCTGACCACCACCAACCACAAGGACATCGGCACGATGTACCTGACCTTCTCGCTGATCATGTTTCTGGTCGGCGGGGCCATGATTCTGGCGGTGCGTGCCGAGCTGTTCCAGCCCGGCCTGCAATTCATGAAGCCGGAATTCTTCAACCAGCTGATCGGCGTGCATGCGCTGATCATGATTTTCATGGCCCTGATGCCGGCTGCCACCGGCTTCGCCAACTGGATGCTGCCACTGCAGATCGGCGCACCTGACATGGCGTTGCCGCGCCTCAACAACTGGGGCTTCTGGCTGCTGCCGCCGGCCGCCATCCTGCTGACGCTGCCCTTCACCCTGGCATTGTTCGGCATCGGCGACGGCGCCATCGCCACCGGCTGGACGTTCTATGCGCCGCTGTCGGTGCAGGGCGGCATCGGCGTCGACTTCGCCATCTTCGCCGTGCACCTGCTGGGGATTTCCTCCGTCATGGGCTCGATCAACATCATCGTCACCATCTTCAACATGCGCGCGCCCGGCATGACCATGATGAAACGGCCGCTGTTCGCCTGGGGCTGGCTGGTCACTGCATTCCTGCTGATCGCCACCATTCCGGTGCTGGCGGGAGCGGTGACCATGCTGCTGACCGACCGTCACTTCGGCACCCACTTCTTCAATGCCGCCGGCGGCGGCGACCCCATCCTGTTCCAGCACCTGTTCTGGTTCTTCGGCCACCCCGAGGTCTACATCCTGCTGCTGCCGGTATGGGGCTTCATCCCGCAAATCCTGTCGACCTTCGCACGCAAGCCAATCTATGGCTACAAGGCGCAGGTCTACTCGCTGTGGGCCATCGGCGTCATGTCTGTCATCGTATGGGCACACCACTTCTTCACTGCAGGCATGCCGGTACCGGCCCTGCTGTACTTCATGTACAGCACCATGGCGATTTCATTGCCGCTGGCGGTGCTGTTCTTCTGCTGGATCGCCACCATGTGGAAGGGTTCGATGAGCTTCGAAACCCCGATGCTGTTCGCCACCGGCTGGGTAGTCCTGTTCGGCATCGGCGGACTGACGGGCCTGGTGCTGGCCGACGTGGCAGCGGATGCGCAATACCACCACACCTACTTTGTGGTGGCACATTTCCACTACACCCTGTTTGCCGGCGGCATGATGGGCATGATGGCCGGTGTGTACTACTGGCTGCCCAAGATGACCGGCCACATGTATAACGAAAAGCTGGGCAAGCTGCATTTCTGGCTGACGGCGATCGCCTTCAACGTCACCTTCATTCCGCAGTTCTTCCTCGGTCTGGCCGGCATGCCGCGCCGCATCCCGGACTACGCCCTGCAGTTCGCCGACTTCAACAAAATCTCGACCATCGGCGCATTCGTTCTTGGCCTGTCCCAGCTGATCATGGTCTACACCATCGTCAGCTGCGTGCGCGGCGGCAAGAAGGCCGCGGACAAGCCATGGGAAGGTGCGCAGGGACTGGAGTGGACTTTGCCGTCCCCCCCGCCTTACCACAGCTTCACCGAGCAGCCGGTCATTGAATAAATGGCCCTTGAACTGGTGATCTCTTGAGCGACCAGCAGGCCAGGAAGGACGCCAACCGGCGCCTGGCACTGAAGCTGTTATGGGTGGTTGGCGGGGCGATACTGTTCACTGCCGCGCTGGTGCCGCTGTATAACGTGATGTGCCGCGTGACCGGCCTCAACGGCAAAAGCGAAGATGGGCCGGAAGCGGCCGGACAGGTGCTCAAAGTGGATACCTCGCGCTGGGTCACGGTGGAATTCACCGGCAACGTGATGCCCGGCCTGGGGTGGAACTTCACCCCCAAGCAGAGCAGTTTGCGCCTGCATCCTGGGCAGATCGAACTGGCCACGTTTGAAGCCAGGAACAACACCAACCGGGCATCGGTCGGGCAAGCGGTGGCAAGCATCAGTCCTGGGCAGGCTGCGCGCTACTTCAGGAAGATCGAGTGCTTCTGCTTCCAGCGCCAGCCGCTGAAGCCGGGAGAAACGAAGGAAATGCCGGTGCGGTTCTACATCAGCCCGGACCTGCCGGCCAACGTACAGAGCGTGACATTGTCTTATGCGTTTTTCAGTGCCTTACCTGCAGCAAATTAGGGAGCGCCGCCAAGCCTGAACTCCGGGCCTTGCGGCAAGTTAAAAAACCAAAATACCGAAGAGGAGTTTGTATGGTCACACAGCCACAACATGGTCATTACTTTGTGCCCAACCCAAGCCTGTACCCGTTCATCCTGTCCACAGGCTTGCTGTTGATGACATCCGGGTTCATTTTCAACCTGAACCATTTCGCACCCGGCACATGGATGATGCTACTGGGCTTCCTGTGCGTTCTTTACGTACTGTTTGGCTGGTTCGGCAAAGTCATTGGCGAAAGCGAAGGCGGCAAATACAAGAACTGGGAGGACAGGTCCTTCCGCGTCGGCATGGTCGTGTTCATCTGCTCGGAAATCGCATTTTTCTCCGCTTTCTTCGGCGCCCTGTTCTACATGCGCAACATCTCCCTCCCGCACCTGGCGGATCTGGATCCCCATTTCACGCTGTACAAGGACTTTCTCGCCACTTGGCCATCGGCAGGTCCTGGCGGCATGGTGCTGGGTTCAGAGTACAAGGCGCCGAGCTTCACGCCAATGTCCGCCTGGGGCATCCCCGCCATCAACACCCTGATCCTGCTGACCTCCGGTGCGACAGTCACCTGGGCACACTGGGGCCTGCTGAAAAACAACCGGCCGCAACTGATCCTCGGCCTGTTCCTCACCGTGGCCCTGGGCATCTCCTTCCTCGGCCTGCAGGCCTTCGAATACCATCACGCCTATACGGAAATGGGGCTGACCCTCGGTGCGGGAGCCTACGGCGCGACCTTCTTCATGCTGACCGGATTCCATGGCCTGCACGTGACGCTCGGCACCATCATGCTGATCGTGATCCTGGTACGCAGCATGAAAGGCCATTTCAAGCCTGACCACCATTTTGGTTTCGAAGGCGTCGCCTGGTACTGGCACTTTGTGGACGTGGTGTGGCTGCTGCTGTTCGTGCTGGTGTACTGGCTGTAAGCGGGAATGACAGAAAAGCGATGCCGGAACCGGCATCGCTTTTTCATGTCGCGGATTCAGGAGCCTGTTCTAGGGGTGCGGGTGACCGATGATGCCAAGGAAATAACCCAGCATCAGCACCAGAAACAGCCCGATCGACAAGGAGATGCGCAAGGTCAGCGCACGGACGGTCCGCTCCCCTTGCCCCTTGTCCTTGATGAGATAGTACAACGCGGAAAACAGGCTGCCGAGGATCAGAAGCAGCACGACAACAATGGAAAACTTGACCAGCATGATGAGCTCCTTTTCAAACGCCCGAACTGATTATGCGGTGCGGTCCGGCATAAAGCAATCATGCTGAAATACCGGTTTCGCCCAGGGCTGCTGCCGACCCTGGCAATGTTGCTGGCGGTAGCGCTGTGCATCAGACTGGGCCTTTGGCAGCAGCACAAGGCCGGGCTGAAGCAAGCGCTGCAGACGCGACTCGACCAGCGCCTGCGGGAAGCCCCGGTAGTGCTGCCGGAGAAGATTGCGGTTGCGGAAGCCTGGCGCTACCGCCGGGTGAAAGCTCGTGGCAGCTACGACCCCCATTACCAGATCCTGCTGGACAACCAGGTAGAAAATGAAGTGGCCGGCTTCCATGTGCTCACGCCCCTGCTGCTTGAAAACGGCACGCGCGTTCTGGTCGACCGCGGCTGGATCCCCGCACCTGCTGATCACGCCACGGCACCGGAGGTAGTCACTCCCGCCGGGATGCTGGAAGTTGAGGGCACGGTATGGCTGCCTTCAGACAAGATTTTTACCTTGGCGCCCGCGCCGTCAAGTTCACAATGGCAATCGGTATGGCAGAATCTGGACATGAAACGCTATGCCCAGGCAGTGCCGTTTGCCGTGCTGCCGGTGGTGATCCGGCTCGATGCGGCGAGCGGCGCAGGCGGGTTCGTCCGGGACTGGCCAAGGCCGGCTGAGAACATCGAAATGCACGTTGGCTACACCTACCAGTGGTTCGGGTTTGCGCTGGCATTTGTGGTGATTTATCTGGTGGTCAATATCAGGAAGAGCGATGAGTGAATTGAAGCTTGAATCCAGTTTGGTGAACCAGGAAAAACGCCACGGACGCGGCCTGCTACTGCTGCTCCTGGCCATGTTTTCCTTGCCGCTCCTGATCGTCGGTGCCATGTACCAGTTCCACTGGCATCCCGACGGCGGCAGCCATGGCCAGCTGATTTCCCCGCCGCAGGCGCTGTCCCTGGCGGAACTGAGCACCTTGCAGGGCAAGACCTTCGGGGCGGTGCAATGGAAGAACAAGTGGAGCCTGGTTTATATCGGCCAATCCGGCTGTGATGCGGCTTGCGAAGCACAACTGCATGGCCTGCGCCAGATCCATGCGGCGCTCGACAAGGAGATCGGCCGGGCACAGCGCATTCTGCTGGTCACGTCCGGTGCCGAAGCCGAAAGTCTCGCCCGGATACAGGCGCAGTACCCGGACCTGACCATCCTGACGGGATCCGCGGTGGACCAATTTGCCCGGCGGTTCGCCGCCGGCACGCAGCCGGGCAGCACCTGGCTGGTCGATCCACTTGGCAACCTGATGATGCGCTACCCGCCCGGCTTCGAGCCCCGCGGCATGTACAAGGACCTGATGCGCCTGATGACTTACTCCTGGGTGGGATGACATGCAGCTGTTCAATCGACTGATACTGACGGCAACCATCCTCGCTTTCTGCGTGGTGGTCCTGGGCGCTTATGTCCGCCTGTCGGACGCCGGCCTCGGCTGTCCGGACTGGCCCGGTTGCTATGGCAACCTGACGGTTCCGCAAACCGGTGCCGCATTGCAGCATGCCGAACAGGCGTTTCCGGGCAAGCCGCTGGAAACACACAAGGCATGGAAGGAAATGGTGCACCGCTATTTCGCCGGGACGCTGGGACTGATGATAGTGACAATTTTCATCGCGGCCTGGCACTACCGCCGCGAATGGAACATATCCGCCAAGCTGCCCACAGGACTGCTGCTGCTGATCCTGTTCCAGGCCATGCTTGGCATGTGGACCGTCACCTTGCTGCTCAAGCCAGTCATTGTCAGCGCGCATCTGCTCGGCGGCATGACCACGCTGGCCTTGCTGACCCTGCTGTCCCATCAGCGCCTGGGCAGGCCGCTCTCCCGCTACGGAGCGAACCATGACGATTTGCGTCCGTGGGCGCGGCTGGGCCTGGTGGTGATCGCCATGCAGATTTTTCTGGGCGGCTGGACCAGCTCCAATTATGCCGCCCTGGCCTGCGCCGGATTTCCCCAATGCAATGGCGCCTGGCTGCCAGCGATGGATTTCGCCCACGCCTTCCACCTGACCCGGGAACTGGGCATGGCGACCGACGGCACGCGACTTTCCCTGCCTGCACTCACGGCCATTCACTGGAGCCATCGCCTGGGGGCGCTGCTGACCTTTCTCTACCTTGGCGCTCTGGCACTGCAGTGCATTCGCCGCCGCGGGCTGGAACAATGGGGCTGGCAGCTGGCAGGCCTGCTGCTGCTTCAGGTCTCGATCGGCATCGGCAACGTGCTGCTCGGGCTGCCCTTGCCGCTGGCCGTGGCGCATAACGCCGGTGCTGCATTGTTGCTAATATCGTTGGTGCTGTTAAACTCGAAACTGACCCGAATTTCGGGAGGAGGAGCAGGTACATGAGCGCAATCACGGCCGTCAGGCTACAACGCCTAGGCGTCAGTTTTCAAAGTTTCTTCATCATGTGCAAGCCGCGGGTGACCGCGCTCATCGTGTTCACCGCCATGATAGGCATGTTCCTGGCGACGCCCGGGATACCGCCTCTCGCGCTGCTGCTGGCGGCGACGCTCGGCATTGCACTGGCATCGGGCGCTGCGGCCGCCTTCAATTGCCTGATCGAGCAGAAAATCGATGCCCTGATGGCGCGCACGCGGGCGCGGCCATTGCCTACCAGGCAGGTGACATCGATCGAGACCGCCGTGCTGGCGACCCTGTTCGGCGCAATGGGGCTGGCCCTGCTGTATTGCTACGTCAACCCACTGACCATGTGGCTGACCTTTGCCACTTTCGTCGGATATGCCGTCATCTACACCGTATTCCTGAAACCGGCCACGCCGCTCAATATCGTCATCGGCGGCGCTTCCGGCGCCATGCCACCGCTGCTGGGCTGGGCGGCGGTCACCAATTCCGCGCCCCCCGAGGCTTGGATCCTGTTTCTCATCATCTTCGCCTGGACCCCGCCGCATTTCTGGGCGCTGGCACTTTACCGGCGCGAGGAATATGCCAAGTCCGGCCTGCCCATGCTGCCGATCACGCACGGCGAGGAGTTCACCCGGCTGCACATCCTGCTGTATACCGTGGTCATGGTGGCCGTCACCATGATGCCCTATGGCAACGGCATGAGCGGCATGATCTATCTGGGATCGGCCATCGTCCTCAATGCAATATTCCTGGCCTATGCCATAGCACTGTATCGCCGCTACAGCGACGATCTTGCACGTCGCACATTCAGGTATTCCATCCTCTACCTGACCCTGCTGTTCGCGGCACTGCTGCTGGATCATTACCTGCTTCCTGCGGCGGTCGCCTAGAAGTCGAAGCCGTACACGCCGCATTTCCTGCCCGCCAGGCCGCAAGCATGCTCCAGGGCGCCTGGCAATGACAGCTGCTGCAGGCGCGCGGAGATCACTACGGCATTGAATGTATCGCCTGCCCCCAGGGTGTCGCAAACCATCAATGACGGCTGCGCAGGGGCATGGCAAATGGGGGTCTGGCCATTGACAGCAAAAGCCCCGGATTCGCCCCAGGCCACCACCACATCGGCTTGCGGCGCCCGCTCCTGCATCCATGCCAGAAAATCCTGCGGATGATCAAAACCGTAATGCTGTGCAAAACCGCGCGAACACAACAGCAACCGGGCGCCGCCAAACAGGCTTTCAATGCCGTCACGGGCTTTTTCCAGCTCCAGCGACACCGGCAGCCCGGGGACAGTGCCGCGCGCATGCGCCATCATCAGGGCCAGCTGTTCGACATTGCGCCCTTCGAAATGCAGCCAGTCATAGCAGCCCAGTTCCACGGAACTGAATCGATCCGCAGCCAGCTCGGGCAGATCCCGGTAGTGCACGATGCTGCGCCTCGCCCCTGCCAGATAGATGCTGGATGTTGGCGCGCGGCCGGGCAGGCGCTGACAATGCTGAAAGGATACGCCATGCCGCGCAAGATCCTGTTCGATCACCGCCGTTTCCGGGGCATCCGCCAGCACACCGAGAAATTCCGCAGCATGTCCCAGCCCGGCCAGCACTACCGCAGTATTGGCGGCATTGCCTCCGCGGCAGGTGCGCAATGCACGCGCACGCATTTCTTCGTCGGCAGCAGGGTGATGATCCAGTTCGAACACCAGATCCAGTGTTGCGGTTCCAACCAGCAGGATACGGGACATCTGCACTCCTTTTCTGTTCAAGCTCCGGATGATACGTCTATAATTGACGTTTTTTGAGCTTCGGAGAAACAAGATGGCGATTGCCAACACCATGGCCGACCGTGACGGCCTGATCTGGTACGACGGCAAGATGGTGCCGTGGCGCGAAGCCACCACCCACGTCCTCACCCACACCCTGCACTATGGCATGGGCGTATTCGAGGGCGTGCGCGCCTACAAAACGGACAAGGGCACCGCCATCTTCCGCCTCAAGGAACATACCGATCGCCTGTTCCGCTCCGCGCACATCCTCGGGATGAAGATGCCGTTCGACAAGGCCACGCTGATCGCCGCGCAGAAGGCGGCCATACGCGAAAACAAGCTTGACTCCGGCTACCTGCGCCCCATGGCCTTTTACGGCGCAGAAGCCATGGGCATCTCGGCCAGAACCCTGTCGACCCATGTCATCGTGGCCGCCTGGTCGTGGGGGGCGTACATGGGCAAGGAAGCGCTGGAAAACGGCATTCGCGTGAAGACCTCATCATTCTCGCGCAACCATGTGAACATTACCATGTGCAAGGCCAAGGCCAACGGCAACTACATGAACTCGATCCTGGCGCATCAGGAAGCCGCGCAGGACGGTTACGACGAAGCGCTGCTGCTGGACGTGGATGGATTCGTCTCGGAAGGCTCGGGCGAGAACATCTTCATCGTCAGGAACGGCAAGCTTTACACGCCGGAGACTTCCAGCGCGCTGGAAGGCATCACCCGTGACACCATCATCCAGCTGGCGGACGAAATGGGCCTGCAGGTGATCGAGAAGCGCATCACCCGCGACGAAGTCTATTCCGCCGACGAGGCTTTTTTTACCGGCACGGCCGCTGAGGTTACGCCGATCCGCGAACTCGACAACCGCGCCATCGGCGCCGGCCACCGCGGCCCGATCACGGAAAAGCTGCAAGCTAACTATTTCGATGCAGTCAGCGGAAAGTCCGCCAGACACCAAAGCTGGCTGACGCTGGTATAAGGAAAAAATCATGACACAGGCACCGCGCGAAATCGAAGTCACGGCAGCTGACCTGCCGCTGCACTGCCCCACCGGCGAAACCGCCCTGTGGTGTTCGCATCCGCGCGTATTCCTGGATGTGGCCGCCACCGGTTCGGTGCTGTGTCCGTATTGCGGCACCCGCTACCGGCTGAAGGCAGGTGAGAAGATCGAACACCACGGCTGAACCTCTACGGCCGGGCAGGAGACGTCTGCCCGGCCGTTTCTTCCGGCAACCGCGCAACGGCCACCGGCTCGCCCCATAACCGCAGGACCACGGGCTCGGCCTCTGCCACCGCGCCGCTGGTCCAGAACCGCTCCCCACCCCCCACGCCATTGAGCAGCTCCAGCTCGGCCAGGCGCCGCTGCAGCTGCCGCGCCACTGCAATGCCGGTATCGATGACTGCGACCCCGCTACCTGCCTCCTGCTGGATCAACTCGCGCAGAAAGGGGTAATGCGTGCAGCCGAGAACGATGGTATCCGCACCCCGCGCCAGCAATGGCGCCACATAACGTCGCACCAGATCCTGCGTCGCCGGGGCATCCAGTTGCCCACGTTCGACGCATTCGACCAGGCCATGACAGGCCTGCGTGACCACTTCCACTTCCTTGCCATAATGCTCCAGCAGGGCCGCGAACTGTGCGCTGCTTAATGTCCCGACCGTGGCCAGAACTCCGACCACGCCGCTCTTTGTCGCCGCCGCCGCCGGCTTGACCGCCGGCTCCATGCCGATGATGGGGATCTGGAAATGAGCGCGCAGGGTTGTCACGGCAGCCGCTGTCGCCGTATTGCAAGCCACCACGATCGCTTTTGCCCCCTGTTCGACCAGAAACCCGGTCAGCGCCAGCGCCCTCGCCCGGATCTGTTCGGCTGATTTTGCGCCATACGGGGCGTGACTCGAGTCGGCGCAATACAACAGCGTTTCATGCGGCAAGGCGCTGCGAATGTGCCTGAGCACCGAGAGTCCGCCGACACCGGAATCGAATGCGCCGACCGGACTTGCCCTGTTCAACCCGCCACGCAATGCGTCATCCCTTCCAGTCCGGTTCATGGTCCGGGGTTTTGTCCGGGGCGGGCTGCTCGGCCACATGGCCCTGCAGCTTCTGCAGATGTTTGGCCGCCGCGGCATGGCCCTGCTGGGCGGCGGCGGAAAACCAGCGGCGCGCCTCGCGCAGGTTCTGGTTGACGCCTTGCCCATAGAGGTAGATCTGCCCCAGCCGGTGCTGCGCCGGGGCGAATCCCGCCTCTGCGGCGCCGAGATAGGATTCGATCGCCACGGCCATGTCGGGGGCATCCACGCCCTCATTTTGCTCATAGCGCACGCCGACTTCGTATTGCGCTTCGGCAATGCCATGACCCGCGGCGCGCTTGAACCAGCCCAGCGCCATACGGTAATCC
>MLJW01000478.1_pt1 | contig 17338 bp, 18 predicted proteins | sample 888231 | NCBI WGS metagenome assembly MLJW01 (sample SAMN05788063, study PRJNA343431) | mine drainage metagenome | isolation source: sample collected from the inflow into an acid mine drainage treatment plant... | place: Germany: Lusatia, lignite mining district
GGCCAACCATTGAAGTGACTCGTTGGCCGGTATCCAGCGAGCATTGAGCGAGCGGCCAAGGCGGCGGATGCCGCCGCCCGGCGAGGGACGATACAACCGGTCAATTCATTGGGCGGTTGGTATGATAGAGCTGCGCCGCCGCCCCGGCCAGCACCACATTGGGAATGTTGGCCGGCAGCACGGCGAAGGTGGGCAGATGGCAGCCGAAGGCGGCGGCCAGAACCACGCCGGTCCGGCCCCGGCGTCCGGGGGAAAAGCCCAGGCTGTCGGCGATGGACAGCGCGATGGGGATCAGCAGCACCGCCCGCCCCACCGACGAGGGCATGATGAAGCCGAGACAGGTGCCCACCACCAGCACGCCGGTGATCACCCCGGCATAGCCGGCGCCGAAGCGGGGGGCCAGTCCCTCGGCCAGCCGCTGGCCGAGGCCGGTGCCCTTCACCGCCACGCCGATCACCAGCCTGCCGAAGATCAGCCACAGCGCGTCCGAGGTGAAGCCGCGGAACACCAGGGCGGCGCCGCCCACATGAAACAGCATGGCCAGGGTGAAGAAGGCCAGGGCGGTGACATATTCCGGCAGGGCGCCGGTGGCGAACGGGCCGAGGGCGGGCAGCACCAGGGTCAGGGTGGCGTTTTCGGGGCCGGGCAGGGGGGGGGGCGCAGCAGGGCCGTCAGCAGCCCGGCGGCGGCGGCGGGCGTCGGCTCACAGCAGGCAGTACTCCACGGGGACGGCGGCGGGCGGCAGGGCCGGGGCGTCCAGGGCCGCCAGCAGATCGCGTTCGATGGTGCGGCAAATGGCGCCGAGCGGCAGGTCGTTGGGGGCGGTGCCGAACGGTTCCTCGATCTCGTCGCCCAGGGCGTCGAGGCCGAAGAAGGTGTAGGCCACGATGGCCACCACCACCGGGGTCATGAAGCCGATGCTGTCCACCAGGCCGAAGGGCAGGAAGAAGCAGTAGAGATAGGCGGTGCGGTGCAGCAGCAGGGCGTAGGAAAACGGCAGGGGGGTGGATTTGATGCGCTCGCAGCCGGCCTGAATGGCGCAAAGCGTTTCCACTCGCCGCTCGATCTCGGCGATCAGCATGGCATTGCCCCGGCCCTCGGCCAACGCGGCGGCCAGTTCGGCCGAACTGGCGCGCAGCAGGCGGTCGGGGCGGTTGTGGCTGGCCAGGGCGGCGGCGCACTCGCCGCCGTCGAGATAGGGGGCGATCTCGGCGGCGGGATCGCTGTCGCGCAGGTGATGCTTCAGGGCGTAGGCGAAGGCGATGATGCGGCGCACGGCGCGGGCCGCCGCCTCCGGCTCCTGGCGCAGATAGCAGAGGCTTTGCCGGGCCAGGCCGCGGCATTCGATCACCAGCTGCCCCCACAGCTTGCGGCCTTCCCAGAAGCGGTCGTAGCTGGCGCTGTTGCGAAAGCCCAGAAAAATGGCCAGGGCCAGCCCGATCAGGCTGAAGGGAATGGGGGTGAGCCTGATTTTTTCGGCGAAGAGGGAGCCGTGCAGCCAGGTGACAAGGACGGCCAGCCCCACCGTGACCGCCAGGGGGCGCAGGATGCGCGGCACGATGGAGCCGTTGAGAATGACGAACAGCTGCAGGCCATGCGGGCGGTCGCGGACGATCATGGGAGGCGGAAACCTTCAAGATTATGCGGGGTGGCGATCCTGCCATGATGAAGGCTTGCGAAACAATCTTAGCTTTTTTCTTGCCAAACGCGTGAACCGGGGCCATATACGGAGCGTTCCCAAAGACGTCCGGCGGACCGGCCTGAAAACCAAGGCGCCGCCGGTCTTTTCTTTGGGGCTCCGCCATCGTCCTCCATTCGGTGCCGGGTCTGGTTCGCGGGCGCGGGTTGTTCACAAAGAAACCCCGCCAGGGCGCCTGTCGTCCGCCAGACGAGGAGGAAACGATGTTTACCGGCACCGCGACACGGTTCGTCGTGAACGTGGCGGTAAATATCCGGCCCTGGGCCTGCCCGGCAGCGCCCGGCCGTTCTTGGAGAGTGAGAGTACTTTGGCTAAAGAAGATTTGATTGAATTCGAAGGCGTGGTCAGCGAAGTTCTGCCGGATGCCCGTTTCCGTGTGACTCTGGAAGGCGGCCATGAAGTGCTGGCCTATACCTCGGGCCGCATGAAAAAGAACCGCATCCGCGTGCTGGCCGGCGACCGTGTGACCGTGGAAATGACGCCCTACGACCTGACCAAGGCCCGCATCAATTTCCGCCACAAGGACGAACGCAGCGCGCCGCCGGCCGGGGGCAATCGTCCGCCGGTCCGCCGCTCGCGCTGAATGCGCATGGGCCCCGCGGGGTCCGTGGTTTACCCTATCCGTCGATCCGCGCCGCCGGGGCATGGTGCCCTGGCTGGTCGCGTTCGCATATATATTGAAATGACCTCATGACTCAGTTTTCCGAACTCGGCCTCGCCGAGCCGATTTGCCGTGCCGTGGCCGCCGAAGGCTACGACCACCCCACCCCCATTCAAAGCCAGGCCATTCCGCACATCCTGGCCGGCGCCGATCTTCTCGGCATCGCCCAGACCGGAACCGGTAAAACGGCGGCTTTCGCCCTGCCGGTGCTGCATCGGCTGTCGCTGGTGCGCAAGAAGGCCGGGCCGAAGGGCGTGCGCGCCCTGGTGCTGACCCCCACCCGCGAACTGGCCATTCAGGTCAGCGATTGCTTCGGCACCTACGGCTGTCATCTCGGCCTGCGCCGCGCCACCATTTTCGGTGGTGTCGGCATGCAGCCGCAGATCAAGACCCTGGCGGGCGGCGTCGATGTGCTGGTGGCCACCCCCGGCCGTCTGCTGGATCTGGTCAACCGCGACTGCCTGCGCCTGGATATGGTGGAAGTGCTGGTGCTGGACGAGGCCGACCGCATGCTCGACATGGGCTTCATCCACGATGTGCGCAAGGTGGTGGGCATGGTGCCGAAGCAGCGCCAGACCCTGTTCCTGTCGGCCACCATGGCCGGGCCGGTGGCTGAACTGGCCTCCACCATGCTGCACCAGCCCAAGCGGGTGGAAGTCACGCCCCAGGCCACCACGGTGGAACGCATCCGCCAGAGCGTGATGTTCGTCAGCCGCGATGACAAGCGCCAGTTGCTGGTGGATGTGCTTTCCGACACCAGCGTCGGCCGGGCCATCGTCTTCTCGCGCACCAAGCATGGCGCCAACCGCCTGGCCGAACAGCTGCAGAAGAGCGGGGTGACCGCCGAGGCCATCCACGGCAACAAATCGCAAGGGGCGCGCCAGCGCGCCCTGGCCGATTTCCAGGCCGGCCGCATCCGCGCCCTGGTGGCCACCGATATCGCCGCCCGCGGCATCGATGTGGACGGCATCACCCATGTCATCAATTTCGAGCTGCCGAACGAGCCGGAAAGCTATGTGCACCGTATCGGCCGCACGGCGCGGGCCGGGGCCGAGGGCTGTGCCCTGTCGTTCTGCGAACTGGAAGAGCTGGCCTATCTGAAAGCCATCGAAAAGGCCATCCGCCAGCCGGTGCCGGTGGATGACAGCCACCCCTATCATGCCGAGGATATCGCCCGGCGCAGCAGCCATGGCCCGGTGCCCAAGCCGCCGAAGCGCGGCGGCGGCGGCAATGGCGGCGGCAACGGCGGCAACCGCCCGCCCCGTCAGGGCGGCGAAGGCAAGGCCCGTCCAGCGGTGCCGAAGGCTGCCGCTCCGTCGGGGGATAGCCGGCGCTCGGCGGCCCGGCCGCAGCAGCCCCGGCGGTCCCGCCCGCAGGCGGCCTGACCCCGCGCCCGGCAGCGGCCGCCGTTAAGATGGCGGCCCTGCCGGACGGGGCGATCCGGTTCAGCGCAGGGCTTCGGCCAGGCCGCGGTCCACGCCCCAGTCGTGCTTCATCTTGTCCACCCGGGTGCGGTTGGCGGCCAGCCAGCGATTGAAATCGGCGACGATTTCGGGATGCTTGACCGTGGACAGGCGGTAGCTGCTGCGGCTGTGCGGCAGGCCGGGGTCGAACACCAGGCCGCCCGTCTTGTGCAGCCGCTGCTCCAGGGTTTGATAGGACACGGCGACATTGGCGTAAACCCCGTCCACGCGCTGGGCCATGCCCTGCAGCATCAGTCCCGAAAAGCTGGGATTTTCCTCCAGCCGCACGCTGCCGCCCTTGATGCGGTCCAGCCAGTCGTAGGCGGTGAAGCCGCGCACCGTGCCCAGGCTGTGAATGGCGGCCGGGCCCTTGCCGTAATTCTGCGGCAGCACCAGCACCCCATCGACATAATCGGCCACCGGATCGCTGTAGGCCACGGCATGGCCCTGCTTGAGCGCCGCCTGCCACAGCGGGTTATCAGGAAATTTGAAATCGATGACCCCGGCCACCAGTTCGCGGAACAGCCGGGTGATCGGCAAGGGCCGGTAGGTGAAGCGATAGCCGCGGTCGGCGGCATAGGCATCGAGCAGGGCGCGGGCGAAGCCGCCATACTGGCCCTGATCGCCGCTGTAATAGGGCAGATAGTTGATGTTTTCCACCCCCACCACGAACTGGGGCGGCGCCGCCTGGGCGGTGCCCTGGGCCAGACCGGCGCAGCCGATCACCAGGGCGGCGCAGCCGGTTACGGCGCGGACAAGGGCGCGCAGGGTGCTTGGGAACGAAGGACGGAGGGAAGGGCGGCGCATCGGGTCTCTCCGGGGCGGCGAAGGGCAGCCGGATGGTAATAAGAAATACCGGAGAGGAACAAGATATCCTGATGAATTTCGGGGAAATAGCCGGCGTTTTCCCTTAAAGAAAGAGGCGGATCCGGGGATATCGTCCGCCTAGGTTGCGGCGGGCGGTTCGGGAGCGGGCGGGGTTGGTTGGGCGGCCATTGCCGCCGGGGTCGGTTGGGCGGCCATTGCCGCCGGGGTCGGCGCCTCGGGCGAGGGGGCGGCGGCCTGCGGCTCGGCCGTGGCGGTCAGATCGCGTTTCAGGCTGCGCTGGCGCTGATCCAGTCGCAGAATGTCCTGGCGGAAGGAGTCCAGCACCTTGGCCACATCCTGGCTGTTGGCTTTCCAGGCGGTGTCCAGCTCGGTCAGCTTGCGCCCCAGCATCTCGGCGGTTTCGTTCATGCGCTTCTGGTTTTCCGTCTGCAGGGCGGCGCGGATCTTTTCCACCTCCTCGACGATGTCGCGCTTGATCCAGCGGGTTTTCTTCTCGGTTTCCTCTTCAAGGCGCTGCATTCCGGCATTCATGTCGTTCTGCATTTCCACCTTGAGTTCGTAGGCGTTCTTCACCAGCGAGCCCACATACATCACCAGGGTGCCGCCGATGATCAGCAGCAATCCGATGGCAAGGCTGATCAGCATGACGGTCCAGAAGCTCATGGACATCCCTTGGCAGGCAGGACGGAAATCTTGCAGGTACTCTCGGTGAAATGCCGCGGGCGCGCAAATGAATAATACGTGTGGGGTAATACCCCGGGCCCCTCTCCGCGCCATCAGGGCAATCGGGTGTAGCCGATTGCCCGGCCCGGCGGCACAAGGGGCTTGCCGGGGTCTGGGGGCGATTGTAGCCTTGGCGGCAGAGGGTTTTCAGCGAGGCGGACATGACGGATGTGGAAAACTGGCTGCGCGATCGCGGCATCACCGAGGTGGAATGTCTGGTGCCCGATATGTCGGGCGTGCCGCGCGGCAAGATTTTGCCGGCGCCCAAGTTCCTGTCCAGCTTCGACGGCGGCCTGCGCCTGCCGGAAAGCGTTTTCGCCCAGACCGTGACCGGCGGCTATCCCGAAAAGGATGTTACCAGCGTCACCGACGGCGATGTCTATCTTCATCCCGATCCGCAGTCCCTGCGGGTGGTGCCGTGGTATCCCGATCCCACCGCCCAGGTCATCAACGACTGCGTTTATGCCGATGGTTCGCCGGTTTCCATTTCGCCGCGCCAGGTGCTGCGCAACGTGCTGAAGCTTTATGAGCAGCGGGGGTGGAAGCCCATCGTGGCGCCCGAGCTGGAATTCTTCCTGGTGAAGATCAATACCGATCCCGATTATCCGCTGGAGCCGCCCATCGGCCGGTCGGGGCGCCCCGAAACCGGCCGCCAGTCCTACGGCATCGATGCCGTCAACGAGTTCGATCCGCTGTTTGAAAAGGTCTACGCCTATTGCGAGGCCCAGTGCCTGGACATCGATACCCTGAGCCACGAGGCCGGGGCGGCGCAGATGGAGATCAATTTCAATCACGGCGAGGCGCTGGAACTGGCCGATCAGGTGTTTTTGTTCAAGCGCACGGTCCGCCAGGCGGCGCTGCGCAACAACGTTTACGCCACCTTCATGGCCAAGCCCATGCAGAACGAGCCGGGCAGCGCCATGCATGTGCATCTGAACGTTCTGGATGTGAAAAGCGGCCGCAATCTGTTCGCCGACGAGGCGGGCGAGGATACGCCGCTGTTCCGTCATTTCATCGGGGGTTTGCGCAAATATCTGCCGTCGTGCATGCCGCTTTTTGCCCCCAACGTCAATTCCTACCGTCGCCTGGTGCCCGATTACGATGCCCCCATCAACGTGCATTGGGGCCGCGACAACCGCACGGTGGGCTTGCGGGTGCCCACCTCGGGCGCGGCGGGGCGGCGGGTGGAAAATCGTCTGGCCGGGGCCGACGCCAACCCCTATCTGGCCATCGCCGGTTCGCTGGCCTGCGGCTATCTGGGCATGACCGGCGAGATCGACGCCGGCGACCCCATCGAGGGCTCGGGTTATACCCGCGCCCATTCCCTGCCGCGCCAGTTGTTCGACGCCCTGCCCAAGCTGCAGCAGAACCGCCCCTTGCGCGAGGTGCTGGGCGAGGATTTCGTGGAAACCCTGGTGGCGGTCAAGGAGGCCGAATGGGAGGCCTACCAGCGGGTGGTCTCTTCGTGGGAGCGGGAATATCTGCTGCTGAACGTGTAAAAAACCGGTCGGTCCCCCTTTGCGTCTCAGTTCTCTTCCTTCTCGGCGGTGATCACCTGGAAGCGGTCGGGAGTGTCGGCCAGCATCTGCACCGATAAAATGCCGTTGCCGGAGCGCACGATCAGTTCGGCAAACCATTTCCCCGGCTCCACCTCCATGGGCTGGCCCAGATCGATGGAGGTGACCTCTTCCACATCCATACTGATGGTGCGGTCGCTAAGGAAGGATACGGAGGCCACGGTTTTTTTAGAGGATATCATTTCAGGCGTCTCCTTCGCTGTTTGCCTCGGTCGGGGCCTCGGGCACGATCACCGCCATCACGGCGCCGTCGCGGCCGGGGGCCTGGCTTAACTGCTCCCACGAACGTCTGACGGGTTCGGCCCGTCCGCCGTGCTTCAGGTCTTCCAGATGGGTGCTCAGGGCCTGGCGCGCCAGGGTGGTGGCCTGCTCCAGACTGGGGGCATGGGCGCGGCAGGCGGGGAAATCGGGGATCTCCACCGAAAAATCGCTGTGGGGCGATTTGCGGATAAAGGCGATGACGCCGTTCCGGGGCATATCGGGGATGCTTTCGGCCAGCCAGTCGGCGGCCTCGGCGGGGGCAAGGCTGGCCAGCAAATCGGCCATGGCCTCGGCCTTGCAGTTCAGCCCCACCACCAGGCGGCGGTTGTCGGCGTCGATGAAGGCGGGCGGCAGCGGTTCGGCCTGCAAACTGTCGAAATCCAGCACCGGCCGGGCCAGGGCCTCGTTCATGCGGGCCAGAATCCAGGCCGGATCATCGCCGGCCACCGCGGACGGCTCCGGCGACAGCGATACCGGCGTGTCGCGTTCGTCCTCCTCGTAGAAGGCCTGGTGAATGGCCAGACGGGGGCGCCCATCCACCAGGCGGCGCACCACCCGGTAATCCCAGGGGCGTTGCGTCGTCGTTGGGGCGGGGCCGGAGGCTTGGGGCATGGATCCTTCGAGGGGGCTGGCGAGGCTGGGTATGGGAAAAAGGATGCCCCCCTTTAGGGCGGGCGGCAAGGGCGAGTTTAACGCCGCGCCGTGGCGGTGCAGCCCAGCGAGGCGATGATCAGGGCGGCCATGGACAGCATCTGCAGCGGGCTTAAATGCTCGTGCAGGCCCAGCCAGCCCACGGCGGCCCCCACTGCCGGTTCCAGGCTGACCAGAATGCTGAAGGTTTTGGCCGACATGCGCTTCAGGCTGATCATTTCCAGGGAATAGGGAATGGCCCCCGACATCATGGCCACCACGAAGGCCAGCAGCAGCACCGGCAGGCTGAGAATGCCGCCGCCGCCGCTGGCCACGCCCAGGGGCAGGGTGAGGCAGGCTGCGAAAAACTGCCCCAGGGCGCTGGCCCGACCGCCGGGCATGAGGCGCCCCACTTTCTGGCCGAACAGGATATAGGCGGCCCAGCAGGCTCCCGCCGCCAGGGCCAGGATCAGGCCGCGGCCGCTCAAGGGCGGGGTGCCGTGCCAGGGCAGATCCAGGCCCAGCAGGCCGGCCACCGCCAGCCCCAGCCAGAGGAAATCCAGCAGCCGGCGCGACGAGATCAGGGCCAGGCAGAACGGGCCGGTGAATTCCACGGCCACGGCGATGCCCAGCGGCAAAAACTTCAGGCTGTTGTAAAAACACAAGTTCATGCCGCCCAGAACCAGGCCGTACAGCACCACCACCAGCCATTGCCGGCGTTCCAGGCGGGCGCCGCGCCAGGGCCGCCACAGCAGGCCCAGCACCAGGGCGGCGAAGCCCGAGCGCAGACCGGTGGTGGCGATGGGGCCGATGGTTTCGAACAGATGCTTGGCAAAGGCCGCGCCCACCTGCAGTGACACCATCGACAGGACAAGGGCGCCCGCCGCCAGCAGGCGGGTTTGTCCGGAGGAAGAGGTGTGGGACGGCATGAGGAGATCCGAAAACCGGGCCGGAAGCCGGCGCGGCAAAATTTTGATCACATCTATGTGGCGGAGCCGGGGGGAAAGGTCAACAGGCGGAGGCGGTCTTACTCTTTCGGATGGGGCGCGGCCGAGTGCGGCCGGGCGCGGTTTTCCATCCAGGCGCGGAATTCGGTGGCGGGCAGGGGGCGGCTGTGCAGGTAGCCTTGCACCATATCGCAGCCCATGGCCTGCAGGGTGCCTTGCTGGTGCGGCTGTTCCACCCCTTCCGCCACCACCTTGAGGCGCAGCGACTGGGCCAGGGCGATGATCATCTGCACGATGGCGTCGTCGTCGGCGTCCTGCTCCATGTCGGCGATGAACGAGCGGTCGATCTTCACGGCGTTGATGGGGAACTTCTTCAAATAGGCCAGGCTGGAATAGCCGGTGCCGAAATCATCCACCGAAACCGCCACGCCCAGGGCTCGGATGCGGTGCAGCATGGTGGCGGCCTTGGCCGGATCGTCCATCACCGTGCTTTCGGTCAATTCCAGCTCCAGGGCGGCGCCGGGCAGGCCGGTTTCGGCCAGAATGGCGGCCAGACGCTCGGGCAGATTTTCATCGCGGAACTGGCGGGGCGACAGATTGACCGCCACCTGGGTGTCCAGGCCCTGGTCGCGCCAGGCCCGCACCTGCCGGCAGGCCTCGGCCAGCACCCAGGCGCCGATGGGCAGGATCAGGCCGGTTTCCTCGGCCAGCGGAATGAACTGGTCCGGCGCCACCAGGCCTTCCGGCGTGCGCCAGCGGATCAGGGCCTCGGCGCCGCACGGCGCGCCCGAGGCCAGCAGCACCTTGGGCTGGTAGAAAAGCTCGAACTCGCCGTTTTCCACGGCCCGGTGCAGGGCCGCCTCCTGTTCCAGGCGCCGGGCGGCGCGGGTGTTGAGATCGGCATCGACGAACGAGAAGCCGCCGATGCCCTCGGCCTTGGCCCGGTACATGGCGGCATCGGCCTGGCGCAGCAGGGTGGCGGCATCCGTGCCGTCGCGCGGATAAAGAGCGATGCCGATGCTGGTGGCGGTGCGCACGGGCCGGCCGTCGAGATCAAAGGGGCGGGCCAGAACGGCGATGATCTTTTCCGCCACCTGGGCGGCCTCCTGCATGCCCAGGCCGGGCAGCAGCACCACGAATTCGTCGCCGCCCAGGCGAGCCACGGTATCGCTTTTGCGCAAGGCGCCGCCGATGCGCCGCGCCACCTCGCGCAGCAGGCGGTCGCCCACCTCGTGGCCCAGGCTGTCGTTGATCAGCTTGAAACGGTCGAGATCCAGGAACAGCAGCGCCAGCGGCTCGGTGTCGCGGTCGGCCACGGTGATGGCGTGCTGCAGGCGGTCGGCCAGCAGCAGGCGGTTGGGCAGGCCGGTCAGGGCGTCGTGGTAGGCCTGGTGCCGGATCTGATCGTCCTTGCGGCGCAGATCGGTCACATCGGTGAACACCGCCACGAAGCGGGCATGGCCGCCCGAGGGATGGGGGATGGCGGAAATGGTGGTCCACTGCAGGTAGACCTCGCCGGTCTTGCGGCGGTTCCATACCTCGCCCTGCCAGCTGCCCTGGTCCATCAGTTCCCGCCACATGCCTTCGTAAAAGGCGGGATCATGGTGATCGGACTTCAGCAGCCGCGGGCTGGCCCCCACCGCCTCCTCGGCGGCGAAGCCGGTGATCTCGGTAAAGGCGGGGTTCACCGATTGAATCAGGCCGGCGGCGTCGGTCACCATGATGCCCTCGCGGCTGGCGTGAAAAACGCTGGCGGCCAGGGTGAGATCGGATTCGGCCTGCTTGCGCTCGGAAATGTCGCGCCAGGTGCAGTAGATCAGCGCCCGCCCGTCCACCTGGATCGGGCACAAAGTCACCTCGGCGGGGAACAGGCTGCCGTCGGCCCGTTTATGCAGCCATTCAAAGCGCAGGGTGGTGCCGCTTTTGCGCACTTCGGCGATCAGCCTTTCCGCCTTGTCGTAAGACAGGGAACCGTCGGGCTGGCAGGGCGGCGACAGATCGGAGGGATGGGTGAAGAGGAATTCGTCGCGGCTGGCATAGCCCAGCATGCGCGCCGCCGCTATATTGCAGTCGATGAAACGGCTGCCCTCGAGGATCCACACCGGGTCGGGGGAACAGTCGAACAGGGTTTGGAAATAGACATGGCCTTCGCCCGCGGTTTCCGTGCGCTCCAACGTGTCCCCGACGTTTCCCGCCATTGCCCCAGCCTATCTCTTCCGGCCTATTCCCATAAGAAAGGGAAGGTAATGCGCCGGCCCGCAAACTGGAAGGAAAATCGGGCCGGGGCGGCGGAAAGCGCGGATTTTATCCCCATCTCCGCTGGTTCCCGCAGCGGCGGTCTCCGGGAGGGTTTCTCAAACCGACGGTCTGCGGCACGCGCGGCCGGGGCTGTCACTTTCAGCTAACACCCAGACATAAGGATGGCTGATTTCCTGGGGTTTAGCCATCTATCCGGGGTGTCGTGCGAGCGGAATTCGCTGGAAATCCGCCGGACAACATGATTTTTATCAGTAATCCGCCGGACAAAATTTGTTTGCTGTTGGGGGAAGGGGACAACAGCAAAGCGGGGGCGGGGGACGTGTGGGGTTGGGCGCCGTTGGCGCCCGTCGACTAGGGGCGCGGCGTCGTCTGTGTCCCCAGAGTCGGCAGCAGGGGCGCCAGTGTTTCGCGGTCGTGGGCAGACACCTTATGGAGATCGAGCATCTCGGGCAGGCGGCGCATCCCGTCCTCGACCTGTTGGCGGATCTCCAGGGCCTGCTCCTGGGTTAGCAGGAATTTGGGCCAAGCTTTGAATGCGACGTCGATGTCGGCGGTGGCTTCGACGTCGGGGGTGGGGCGGAGAACCATCGTCTTGCTGGCGTTGGGAACGACGTCGAAGACGGGGGAAAGCCTCCAGCGCCCGTCGTCGCCGCGCAGGAAGGCGTGGTTGCGCAGGTGGTCGTCGGTGTTGTGGACAGCGCAGTTGAATAGCATCCGGCGGAACAGTTCGGCTTCGCAGGGGACGATGCCGGACTGACGGGCGGCGCTGGCAAGGGTGGCATACGTCCAGTTGGTGGAGTATGTCCCCGGCTCCGCCTTGACCAGGGTGGCGGCGGACATGTAGCCGACGCGCTCCCCCGTGGCGGTGCGGTCGAAGCGGCGCACCAAAAGCACGCTCCGGCCTGCGACATGTTGGATGTGGTGTTCTGGGGGAACGATGCCGCAAGCGTCGGCCAGCGATAGGCAGACCGCCTCCATGCGCGGGTTGTCGAAGCCGTCGCCCCAAGCCTTGAACTTGGCGATCCAGTCAACTCCCTGGTGGCGTAGTCGGGCCTTGGGACGGGCACCGCCCTGGTCGGCGGAATCGCGGAGCAACATGGCGAGGTGGCGCGGCTTCGCCTGCCCGGCGTCCACGGCCTCGGCGGCAAGCACCAGATCCTCCAGGCTCTCGCTCCCATCGGGCAAGACAACGCTGGGCGCGCGCGGCTCCCACTGCTCTGGGCCTTCCGACGGGTCGTGTCCGAAGCGAAGCTCACCGATGCGCTCGTCCCCCGCCGCCGCCAGGAACTCGCCCATGCCGAACACTTGCATGGGGTAGGCTGCTTCCAGGACGGACTTGCCCCAGCCATCCGGTGCGGCGTCGTAGAATGGAAGCGGAACCTCGTAGGGCGTGCCGTCTTTGGCTTTGGCGACCAGAGGCAACCCGACCAGCGACAGCGGGCGGCGCCGCTCGACGTCTTCCAGCCAGCTCCGGGCGTAGCGGAACAGGGCAGTCCGCTTGCGACCCGCGCCCTGGAAGACCAGTTCGCCGACCGGGACGGCCTCGCGCCCCAGGAAGACGACCAGCCGCTCCAGGCGCCCGTTGCTAGAAATCCGCCACGTCATCGTCCACCTTCCTGCGTGCCTGCTTGCGTCCGTGCACCATGGCGACATCCTCGCCCAAAGGGTCGATTTCCAACAATTCGGCGATCCGCTCCGGGTATCCCAGGACGCCCAGCACTTTGACCAGCAGGCCCAGCCCGACACTGGATTGCCCCGCCTCCAAGGCGACAATCGACTTGCGTGTCGCCCCCGCCCTCTCGGCGACCTCCGCCTGCGTCAGGTTGCGCCGGAGCCGCGCAAGCTTTAACCGCCGCCCCAGCTTCTCCAGGGCTTCCGATTCGGCAAGCGTTAGGACGACGGAACGCGACATATATGACCCCTAAACGGTACATGTTTTACTAACATGATGCCTTCACGGGTCTTCGTCAATGATCTTGACTTTTTTAACCGCCCTCAGGAATCCAAGATGACTGATTTCCTGGGGTTTCACCAAACCCCAGGGGCGTCGATTGCCGGGAAAATTTCATGAAACCGCCGGATAAAAAGCCTCAGAAATCGCTTGGATAGAATTTTCCACGAACAGATGTAGCTCTTTGGTTTTATTGAGTCAGGGGGAGGCGTTCATGTTCAAGCGTCGCGTCATTCCGCTGAGCCGTTGATTGCACGTCACTGGCTATCAGCCGTCAGTGTCGGGAACGGGTGTTGTCGAGCATGAGAGCGCGTTGGAGCGGGACTTTGTCACATTCCTGCCGCCCTCAGCCCTTCAGGCGATAGCATCGCCCCCAGACTGCGATCATGCCGTTCGACGGCGGAAGCGGGGTGAAACGCGGAGAATCATTTTGTCCGGCGGATTCGTGGAATCTTTGTCCGGTGGATTGCTGAAAATTCCAGAGGGAGGGGGAGGAGGACAGCACGCGCGGTGTCACTTTCAGGTAACCAGCAGACGAAATAGTGGCTGATTTCCTAGGTTTTCGCCAGCCGCGCCAGGCAGCTAACCGCCAGAATATATCACGTAACCGCTGGACAAGAAGGATTCTTGCCAACTAACCACTGGACAAGATGTCGTTGGCTAAGGCTTGCGCCCTCTATCTGAATGGCGGCATCACCGGGTGAGCAACCGATATCGCGCATCAAAAAGTACCATTGAAACAGGTCTCTTTGCGCGCTACATTCCGTGTGATGTAGCGTTGTGATGGTACTCTATGGAAAAGTTGACTGTTCAGACATTCGTTGACGGCGATTGGCAGGACGCCGCCGTCGTGACGTTCGAGGTGCCGGAGCGTGGCATCCATGGAGCCACCAAGACGGTGTACGACTCCGACTACTTCTTCACGCACGCGGTTGAGGATGCAATCGACGCGGATGTGATCGACAGGCGGGCGTTGTCCGTCGGGCTGCCTGTGACCTTGGAGTCGACGTATCTGAAGACATGGCCCGCCTGGTTGCTCGACCTGTTGCCACAAGGTGTGGCCCGGCAGCGGCTCGCTCAAGACATTGGTGTGCGGGCCGACGATCCGTCCGTTGAGTTGCGGTTGCTCCGGCTGGCTGGCGGCGCGCCAATCGGTAACGTCCGAATTAGGGAAGCGTGGGAGGACGAGCAGCGTCGTCTGGCCGGTGTCGACTGCCCGCCGTTGACCGACGACGACATCGCCACACGCAGCGACAGGTTTAGTGACGTCGTCACCCGTTTCGCGTTGCTGGCTTCTGGGTCTAAGGGCGTCCAGGGTGAGTGGCCGAAGGCGTTGTTGACCCGAAGCGCGGTGGACGGATTCTGGTACCCGGATCCGTTCGTAAGGACGCAGGACGCCATCGAACACGTCATCGTGAAGGTCTTGCAGTCCAACAACCACGAGGACGGACTGATAATCGCCTCGGAGGCACCGTACCTCGAAGTGGCGCGACAGTTCGGTCTCGACGTCGCAGCTCCTTTGGAATTCGCCAATGGCGTTCTGAAAATTCCGAGGTTCGACCGCAGCGTCATGGACGGCATGGTGAGCCTGCACGGTCAGGAGAGCCTTGTATCCGCGCTTGGCATGGCGGAATTCGGTCACATCGGCTTTCATGAAGATTATCTGTCGGTGGTCCGAGCGGTCAGCGACGATCCTGCTGACGACGTGGTCGAATATGTGCTGCGCGACGTCCTGAACGCGGCCATGGGGAACCCAGACAACCATGGGCGCAACACCGCGCTGACGAAGCACGCGGACGGGGGCGTTAGGTTGGCGCCACTGTTCGATTTCGCCCCCATGCGCCTGTCCAAGGCTATGGTCGGGCGTTCGACGCGGTGGCGATGCCTCCAAGGACGTGACATCGAAGGCCATTGGGATACAGTCTGCGACGCGGCCGCTTTTGACGGGCTGCCAGCGAAGGACATCAAGGCGGCGTTGCTGGAGCGCGCCGCCTTCCTGCGCAACCTGTCCAGCGTGGCGGTTGAAGCGGGCGTCCCGCAAGAAGTTGTGGAGCGGGCCTGCGGCGACAGCACCCGTGTAGCTGATGCGGTCGAACGGCTGGAGGCGACATGCCAAAGAAACGAGCCCTGAGCCGCGACGAGAAGTTGGATAGGCGCGACGAGATCGCGCGACGAGCCGCAACGGGTACTTTACGGCTTCCCGAGGCGATCCGTGATATCCGCGACGCCCTCGGCATGACCCAGACAGAATTCGCTGACAAGTTCGGACTTACTAGGACGCAGTTGATCGACCTCGAAAAGGGCCGGGCTAATCCGACACACGAGACACTGGCTCGCATTGGAAAACCGTTCGGATTTGTCCTCGGTTTCGTTCCGAGAACTCCAAGCGGCGAGGTGTCCGAACTGAGGGACACGGATCGTATGCCACCGAGGGGACAGTCATCCGCTTGACGAAATGGATTTCTGCGGCGTATTCGCTTAACAAAGTGATTCTGGTCGCAGGGGGCGACCGTGTTCAAACGCCGCAAGATTCCGCTGAGCCACCGGTCGCACATCACCGGTAAGCAACCGCTCGCGCCCGGCATGCCGTCCATCGGGCTTAAGAGCCCGACTCGAAACTCTATGATTTAAAACAATACCTTGAGAGACGCCTGGTTGTGAGGCGGATATGGGCGACATTGATCCATGCTTCGGCGGAGGTGATGGATTTTTCCCAATCCTTGGCCAGTCTGCGGCATCGTCCGAGCCATGCGAAGGTGCGTTCGACCACCCAACGGCGGGGAAGCAGTTTGAACCCTGTGGCGATATCGCCCTTGATCGCGGCGATCGCCACCTTGGCCTTGAACGCTGGCGTGTGGGTCCGGCGGGTACGTTTTGCCATGCTTCCGTCTCCTGATCCGCGGCAGATCATGCCGCTCTCAGGCAAAAAATCCACTTATCTTCCTGTCTGAATTGCCCGGGCCGGCTCTGGAGGTGACACGCGCGGCCGGGGCGAAACGCAGGATTTCCGCGGCTCTTCATTGCGGTATTTTAATACCGTTGTTGTAACTATATGATTTTAAACAATAAAATTTGTATTGACGCGATGGGCGATTCTCAGCATACTCCGCGCTCTTTCGGGGCGGCACGGGGCCGTTTCCGTTTATCTGGTTTAGCAGTGGGTGACATGACTACCTATTCCGCCAAACCGTCCGAAGTGAACAAGAAGTGGGTGGTGATCGACGCGGACGGCGTCGTTCTGGGCCGTCTCGCCAGCATCATCTCGATGCGCCTGCGCGGCAAGCACCTCCCCACCTACACGCCGCACATCGATATGGGCGACAACGTGATCGTCATCAACGCCGAGAAGGTGAAGCTGACGGGCCGTAAGCTCACCGACAAGGTGTTCTATTGGCACACCGGCTATGCCGGCGGCATCAAGGGCCGCACCATGGGCCAGCTGCTGGGCGGCCGTTTCCCGGAACGCGTGATCGAGAAAGCCGTTGAGCGCATGATCACCCGTGGTCCGCTGGGCCGTCAGCAGATGAAGAACCTGCGCGTCTATGCCGGTGCCGAGCATCCGCATGCCGCTCAGAACCCGGAAGTGGTGGACGTTGCGTCCATGAACCCGAAGAACAAGAGGAGCGCCTAACCCATGGCCGAAGACTTCAGCGCCCTTGCCGACCTGAAGGCCGCCGCTCCGGCGGCCGCCCCGGTCCGTGAGCCGAAGATCGACGCGCAGGGCCGTTCCTACGCCACCGGCAAGCGCAAGAACGCCGTTGCCCGCGTGTGGGTCAAGCCCGGTTCGGGCAAGATCACCGTCAACGGCCGCTCCCTGGAGGTGTATTTCGCCCGTCCGGTGCTGCGCATGGTCATCAACCAGCCGTTCCAGGTGGCCGGCCGCGTCGATCAGTTCGACGTGGTGGTGACCGTGGCCGGCGGCGGTCTGTCGGGTCAGGCCGGTGCCGTGCGTCACGGCATCTCCAAGGCTCTGACCTACTACGAGCCCGCCCTGCGCAGCCCGCTCAAGGCCAGCGGCTTCCTGACCCGCGACAGCCGCGTGGTGGAACGCAAGAAGTACGGCAAGGCCAAGGCCCGCCGCAGCTTCCAGTTCTCCAAGCGCTAAACGCGGCAGAGCTGCTCAAGGACAAAGGGCCGGAGAGGTTTCTCCGGCCCTTTTCTTTTTGTCTTATACATGGCGTAATCGGCGGGTGGCTGCTCTCCATTTGGCAGCGGGGTCGAGATAGACTTGCCCCAGGGAAAAGCCATGAAGGGAGAGCAGCCATGGTCGAGTATGTCGGATTGGACGTTTCGTTGAAAGAGACGAGCGTGTGCGTGATGGACGGGTCTGGCCACGTGC